>Ga0126314_10000064_pt1 | contig 57977 bp, 53 predicted proteins | sample Plot105B_FD_92535 | JGI IMG/M metagenome (GOLD analysis project Ga0126314, IMG submission 92535) | Serpentine soil microbial communities from UC McLaughlin Reserve, CA, USA - Plot105B | ecosystem: Environmental > Terrestrial > Soil > Grasslands | place: USA: UC McLaughlin Reserve, Lake County... | reverse complement strand
GCTCGCGGTGGTGACGGTGGCGGTGGCCCTGGCGGGCTGTGGCCATGGTGGGAAGAAGGAAGAGAAGAAGGGCGACACGCGGTGCGAGGAGTCGCGGAACCTCTCGTGCATCACTGGCACGGAGTGTTCCATGGACCGCGACCGTGGCTGTGAGGTCTGTCGCTGTTCGCCCGCGGATGCGCTGACGCCCACGGACAAGCGCCGGCCCACGGCGATGGAGCCGCAGCAGCGCTGGTAGGGCGGGGTGGCTACACGAGGTGAGCGACTTCGATGTCGAGGCGCTTCACCTTCAGCTCTGTCAGGAGCCCATGCAGCTTGGGTGACATGAGCAGGAGCGGGTGTGGACGCAGGACTCCGCTCCTCATCCCTACTTGCTGCCGTGTCCAGGTCAGGTCGCTCCTGTCGTAGTCGCTGCGTCGCAGTGAAAGCTCGGAGAGCACATTCAGGCCGATGACGTGGCCCTTGGGGCAGCGCTGCGCGTTGTCCTCGTCGAAGTCGAAAGGGTCATTGCCCGTGAGCGTGGTGGGCAGGATGTCCAGCGGGGGCGCTGTCACGACGAGCTGACGCCACTCCTTCACGGGCTCTGCCTTCGAGGCTGCTCGCCGGATGGAGCGGAAGTCCACGCCCGTTATTCCGTGCTCTTGCCAGAGGTCGGCGAGCCGAGTGGAGATGACCCACTCGTGAGAGAGGGTTCGGGCGAGGTCCACGCGCTGGGGAATCCGGCGCACGTCCAGGCTCAAGTCCGTCACCTGTCTGGCACCCGAACCACACAGCGTGCACGCGGTGGCTTCGTCGTACTCGGTGCCGCACTCCTCTCCAGACGGTTCGAACACCGAATCGAGTCCCAGCTTGAGCAGCTCCGCGGACTGCAGCTCTCGCGCTGAGTAGTGGCGAAGGATGCGCCAGCCCGCGAAGAAGAGCTGGCCTTGCTGACGCAGGGCGCGGTCAATCTCCCTGACGCGTGACACGCGTTCATCGTCGGTGGGAAGCGTGACTTTGCGCACGGTGCCACTCGGAAGCACGACGCCTTCGTCAGCGCGGAAGAGCCGCCATGCTTCCGATTCCTCGACACGGAGTTCGATGGTTTCGCGCATGGGCTAGGGCTGGAGTCCGACAGGCCTGGGTGATGTCCTTGTCGTACGCCGTTGGCGACCGATAGGTCACGCCGGATTCAGCACCACTTCGGCATGACGAGTTCAAGCCAGTCTTCGCATCTTCTCCCAAACTCAATCCTACAGCTCCGCGAGGATACGGCCGCGAGCGTCGATGGCGTAGACGGCCCCTACGTCCATCAGGGGCGTTTCCAGCTCGATGCCGCAGCGAGAGAGCCTGGGAAGGAAGCTGACGAAGTAGAGGTCTTCGTTCTCCTTCAGGACCGAGGCGTCGTAGGTGTCTCGACGCGCGAGGCATCGCGCGAGGGCCTCATCGCGCGCATCCGGTTTGCGGTCAGGTGGAAGGAACGCGTCCATGGCGACCTCAAGTGCCGCCATTGCCGGCCCATCCAGGTGGACTCCTTGCTCCATCGAATCTGGAAACGTCACCTTGGAGGCTTCCTCGGGAGGCGCGCGCTCAGCCTTCCGGGGCTTGTAGTAGCCGAGCAGGGAGCAGCCGCTCAGGAGGGATGCGCCACAGAGGAGTGCGATGAGCGGGGAGGTCTTCATGGAAGGCTTCCGCATGATTTCACGGTCCGGGGTCGGTGTGGCGCCATCATGGTTGCCAGCCCATGCCTTCGAACATCCGGATGTTCCCGTTGTCGTCGTAGACGTGGCCGATTTGAACCCACTGGCCACCGCGCAGTGCTGAGATCACGCGGGTCGCATAGTTGAAGCCGTACACGGAGCACGCTCCATCTCCGCGTCGGTGGAACACGAAGAGTTCTCGCTGGAATACACGTCCCGTTTTCTCGGTAACGACACGAGCGGGGTTCCACTTGCCACTTAGGTCTCCTGGCGAGAAGCGCGCATTGTGAGGATGGGTATGGTCGCCGCCGGTGATGAGGGCGTTCACTCGCGCGGGGTCATTGAGGATTTGTGGCATCGAGCAGGTCTTCATCTCCCGTGTGTCCTGCCTGTCTTTGAAATCCGACAGGTAGCTCAAGTAGAACGCGTCTTCATCGGGTGCGTAATAGTTGAGGGCGCAGTACTCGGAGCCCATGGGGCCTCCTGACGCGCCGCCCTGCGCGGTCATGAGTGCGCACCCTGCTTCCGCCAGGGCTTCCGTCGTCTTGAATGGACCTGCCAGCGGGCCATCCACCTGGAGGCGCCCGTTCCCTAAGCGGCGCACGCGAACGTTGGGGTTCGACCCACAGGCTCCGGCTCCGAGCATCAGGGCCAACAGCAGGGCACTCGCGTGGGTCGAGGACATGGAGAAGAGCGGAAACCTAGCATCTTCACCAAGAAGGGAGAGCGCGGTGAGGCTTCAGCTCCGCGCACCCGGCTCGAAGCGCAGCGGCAGATGCGTGGGGCCGTGGACATGGAGTGCTTGTCGCGGCTGCCAGGGCTCGTCGCTCGCGAGCCGGAAGTTCCGCAGTCGCTCCAACAGGTCCGTGAGCGCCACCTTCGCTTCCATGCGTGAGAGGGCAGCCCCCAAGCAGAAGTGGATGCCGTGGCCGAAGGCGATGTGCGGATTCGGGTCTCTACCGATGTCGAAGCGCTCCGGCTCATGGAAGTGCTTCGGGTCCCGATTCGCCGAGCCAATCATCGGCAGCACGAACTTCCCCGCCGGAATCACCTGTCCGTGCAGCTCCACGTCGCGCTTCGTCGAACGGAACATCGACTGCGCCGGAGAGCGGAAGCGCAGCACCTCCTCGATGGCCGAGGGCAACAACCCCGGCTCCGCCCTCAGTCGCGCGAGCTGATCCGGGTGCTCCATGAAGCACAGCAGCGCGTTGTTGATGAGGTTGGTCGTCGTCTCCGTCCCCGCAGCCAGCAGCAGTTGGAAGAACCCCAGGATCTCCTTCCCGTCCAGCCGCTCCCCATCCACCTCCGCTTCGACGAGCCTCGTCAGCAGGTCATCCCGCGGCGCCCTCCGACGCTCATCGAGGATGTCCGCCAGATACGTGCGCATCTCGTTCCGCGCCGCCGAGTTCTCCTCCATCGCCCGCTTCGACTCCTCCCCGTCCGCGATGGTGTAGCTGAGCTTCATGATGATGTCCCCCCACCGCAGGAACCGCGCCCGGTCCTCGGGAGGAATCCCAATCATCTTCGCAATGACCATCGCCGGCAGCAGGCTGGAGTAGTCCGTCACCAGGTCCATCTCCCCACGCTCCACCGTCACATCCAGCAGCTCCCGTGACAGCGCCTGAACGTGCGGCTCCAGGTTGTGGATGGAGCGCGGCGTGAACGCCCGCATGATGATGTTGCGCAGCTTCGTGTGACGGGGCGGGTCCGAGAACAACAGCCAGTCCGGCGTCGTCCCCGTCTCCGTGGTGACGATGGAGCTGAACGCATCATGGTCATGCAGCGCCCGCTTCACGCTGTCGTAGTCGAAGAGAATCCACAGGTCCGCCTGCGGCTCATGCAGCAGCGGAGAGGCCGCGCGCAGCTTCGCGTAGAGCGGGAAGGGATTGCGGCGCACGTCGTCGGTGAAGAGCTCCATCATGACCAGGCGCCTCCAACCCGCGCGAGCGACCTGGAGCTGAACGACGTCCTCAGGGGCACCCGGGCACTCACGCGGGTGCACGCGGGTCCAGCTTCGAGTGACGTCGATGCTCCACGCGTCAGGGTAGGAACCCCGAGTTCCGGAGCGCAACCGTGTCGAAAGGGCCGTTCAGCCGCTGACGCTACGCCGCGCGCCCCGAACGCCGTGCCGCCCAAGCGGTGACGAAGTCCGCCAGTCCGCCCAACTGCCGGTCATTGAGCGTGCACTGCCACCGGGCCTTGCGCAGCACGCGGTACGCCGCCGGAGCCTCCCAGCCGCGCGCCACCATCACCGCCAGCCCCATCAGCGGCCCCCGGCCCACGCCGTGCTCGCAGTGCGCATACAGGTGCCCGCCACGCTCCAGCCGGGGCATCGCCCACTCGACACCCTGCATCAACTGCTCCACCGACGGCGGATAGCGGTCCGTCACCGGCAGGTTCAACAGCTCGATGCCCAGCGCTTCCAACGCCTTCGCGTCGTCGACACACTCGGCGCGCAAATCAATCACCGCGGTGATGCCTCGCGCCTTCAGCTCCGCGTAGCGCGACGGCGGCACCGAGCCGCCCACGTGCAGCCACTCGCTCACCTGGGACACGTTGAGCCCGCGCCCCGGAAGCTTCGTGGTCCACTCCACGCAACGCGCCACCGAGCGCAGCACCTGCTTGCGCACCCAGCCGCGCACCCCGGGCACATGGTGCACGTCCCGCAACAACGACACGCTCACAAGTCGCCCTCGAGGGACACTTCCATCAACCCCGCCACCGGCGCCTTCCCCACGCGCTCCAGCACCGCCCGGTGCAGGTACGTCACGGGAGAGCCCACCACGGGCCTGATGAGCCCACCCAGCATGCCCAGGTCCTCCACGGGCGCGCTGCGCTGCAACAGCGACGTGGAGCGCAGCACCATCGCCTTCGCCCCGTCCCCACCAAAGACATCCACCGTCCAGGCGCTCCGCTCCTTCGAGCCCTCGCGGCTGAGCGTGAAGGACTCCAACTGGCTCGGCGTGCCACCCTCCGTCCACGAGTACACCGGACCGAACTCACCGTCCTGCCCCTCGCGCGCCAGCAACACCAGCCGCTCCCCGCCGTCGCGCAGCGCCCGGAAGCGCACCCAGCGCTTGGCCAGCTTCGCCGGAGGAATGGTGGAGCGCGTGTGGTCCGCGTAGCCGCCACCCACCTGCTCCAGCTCCGCGCTCTTCGGCGGCTGCACCGTCGCCTTCAGCGGACTGAAGGCCAGCGTCACCTCGTGCCGGTAGCGCGCGCTGCCCACTTCCACTTCCGAGCCGTCCGGCGAGCGCGGCGCCACCTGCGCCGCGTACTCCAACACCACCCGCCCACCGTCCAGCGGCGCCTCCACCCGCGTCACGCCGTCCGCCGAGCGCGCCGAGCACGTGCCGACGCGCAGCGTGCCGGTGGCCGCGTCGTAACCCCACTCGCGCGAGCCCACCTTCTTTTGCGCCGTCCACGCGCGCTGGCCCGGCCGCAGCACCGTCGCCCGGCAGATGCCCGTGCGCGAGCCCGGACCGATGTTCGTCACCTGCAACTGCACCAGCACGAAGGTGCTGTCCTCCAGGTCCCCGATGAAGGTGAAGCTCTCCCCGTAGTTGTCACTCGGGGAGGCCGTGGGCTCCAGCGCCGCTCCCGCCGCCACGGTGGGCAGCGCGAGCGACAAGAGGAGGCCCAGGACCTGGAGCCTCGACTCACGCCGCATGGGGGCGCTGCTCCAACAGCGCTTCCGGCGAGTTCGAGTCGTTGAACACGTAGTCGCGCTGCAGGGGCAGGTTCCACGCGAAGTAGACGACGCCGCGCACCAGCCACCAGCCCAGCGTGTAGGCCAGCTGCGGATGCAAGGTCAGCAGCGCCACGCCACCCGCGTTGAGCAGCGCGCTCGTCCCGCTCACCACCGCGTAGCGCATCACCTGCCGGCCCACCGCCGCCGTGCTGCGGAAGGTGAACACGCGGTTGATGGAGTAGTTCACCACCGCGCCCAGCAGCGCGCCCAGCACCGTGGCCCACGCGGGCAACAGCCCCGCCAGCTCCACCAGCGCCAGCACCACCGCGAAGTCCGCCAGCGTGGCCACCGCGCCCGCCGCCGCGTTGAGGCCGACAATCGCCTTCTCCGAGCGCGCCTCCACCCGCTTGGGCGCCAGCGCCTTCACGAGATTCCGGAACCGGGAGATGGCCGTCAGGTTGCTCATGATGGCGACGAAGACGAGTCCCACCACCGCCAGCCAGTGCATGGGGTGCTTCTCCGTGGGCCAGAACACCGCCTCCAGAATCGGAGACAGCGCCGTGCCCGCGCCCAGGAAGAGCACCCGCTCCAGCCGCTGCATCGCGCCGTCTCGCACGTTGACGCCCAGGCCCTCGCCCTTGGCGCGGACATACGGCACCAGCGACGAACCCAACAGCGCGCCCAGCGCCGGCAACAGCACCCAGGTGTCCCGGTAGTACCAGGCCAGGCCCATCAACATCGCCGAGTCCACGTACCTGTCGAGCACCGAGTCCAGCGCCGCGCCCGCGGGGTTGGCCTCCTTGCGCGTGCGGGCGATTCTCCCGTCCATCACATCCAGGATGCCCGCGGCCAGGAACAACCAGCCGCCCAGCGCGAAGCGGCCCGCCGCCACCGCCACGCCGGAGGAGATGCCCAACAGGCCCGACAACATGGACAGCGCGTTGGCCGGAAGCCCCGAGCGCAGAATCACCGCCCACAGCGGCTGGATGATCCAGAAGAAGTAGTGCCGGAGGAAGTAGCCGACGAACCCCGCGTTGCCCCGCTTGAGTGTCTCCTCGTCGCGAGGCACCCCCTTGAAGGCGCAGCGGATACAGAAGATGAGCAGGCCTCCCAGGAAGTACACACAGGCGAGGATGGCCGGACCCAACGCGGTCCAGATGCGCGCCGACGGAGACAGGTTTCCAGTCAACCAGGCGACCACGTTCTCAAGCACGGGTGTCCCCTCCAGGAGTCAGCGGCAGCGTGACGGTCATGGGTGCGCTCTTGCGCGCAAAGGCCAGCTCCACCGCCAGGAAGGCGGCGAGCGCGAAGACGAGGCCCGCGAGCACGTCCAGGATGTAGTGGTGCGTCAGATAGACAGCGGAGAAAGCAACCAGCAAGGCGAACGCTCCCGTGCCCAGACGCCACTTCGGGCCGTCTCGCCAGACGAAGAGCATCACCATGAAGGGATAGGAGGCGTGCAACGAGGGCATGGCCCCGAAGACGTTGGGATTGCGGGCGTAGAAGCCCGCGAAGTAATTGATACCCAACAGTGCATCGAAGCGCGCGGTGCCCGCGGGGCTGGGCAGCGCGGCCAGGTTCGCCGGACCCGGCCCGTACTGGAGGATGTACCAGGGGGGCGCGGCCGGGTAGAGCAGGTAGGTGACCACGCCCAGGGCGTTCACCACCAGGAAGGCCCAGCACAGCTTCTCGAAGCGTGTGTCCTTCTTCACGAAGAAGAAGATGGCCATCAAGAAGACTTCGTAAAGGTAGGCCGCGTAGGCAAAGCCGCACAGCAGGTCCAACACGGCGTGCGAGCGGGTGCTCCACCACAGGGGCCAGTTGACACCGCCGGGGGCGGGGAACCACTGGCGCTCCCATTCCCACAAGTCACCTGTGTGGATGGTGCCGCGCAGGAACAGCCAGAGTCCCTGGCTGTCCAGCAGCATGCCGGTCAGCCACAGTGGGAAGCCGCCGAAGAGGAAGCGACGCGTGCGGGGGCCCGCCCAGGCCACCCCCACCAGCGCCACGTCCGCGACGACGTGGTCCCACCGGAGCCGTCCGGTGGCCGTCACGAGCATCAAGTGGCCCACACCCATCAGGGTGACGAACCACGTGAAGGCCGTGGTCTTAGCGAGAGAGCGGGAGGTCATCCCCGTAGTAGTCGAGTCCAAGGTGGGTGATGGGCTCTTCGCCGGCCACGACGCGCAGGGTGTTCTTCAGCTTGGTGAGCTGGATGAACAGGTCATGCTCGACGGGCAGGCCGGGCTGCGCCATGGGGCTCTTGAAGTAGAAGGACATCCACTCCTGGATGCCGCGCCACTCCAGCCGCTTGGCCAGGTCCAGGAACAGCGCGATGTCCAACACCAGCGGCGCCGCCAGGATGGAGTCGCGGCAGAGGAAGTTGACCTTGATCTGCATCGGGTAGCCGAGCCACCCGGTGATGTCGATGTTGTCCCAACCCTCCTTCGCGTCGCCGCGGGGCGGGTAGTAGTGGATGGACACCTTGTGCGAGTACTTGCTGTACAGCTCGGGGTAGAGGTCCGGCTGCAGGATGGTGTCCAGCACGCTCGACTTGGTGACTTCCTTGGCCTTGAAGGCCGCGGGGTCGTCGAGCACCTCGCCATCGCGGTTGCCGAGGATGTTGGTGGAGAACCACCCCTCCAGGCCGAGCATGCGGGCCTTGAGCGCGGGGGCGATGACGGTCTTCATCATCGTCTGGCCGCTCTTGAGGTCACGGCCCGCGACGGGGATGCCCTCCAGCTTCGCCAGCTCCTGCAGCGCGGGCGTGTCCACGCTCGCGTTGGGCGTCGCGTTGGCGAACGGCACGCCTTCCTTGATGGCGGCGTAGGTGTAGAGCGCGGTGGGGTTGATGTCCGTGCTGTTCTCGTCCAGCGCCTTCTCGAAGGCGGCCAGCGTCTTGAAGGACTCCGGCAGGGGACGGAAGGTCTCCACGCTGCTGCACACCACCATCACGGCGCGCTTGGCGTTGAGCTCCTTCTTGAAGTCGCGGATGTCCTGGCGCAGCGCTTCAATGCTCTCGCGGTGCGTCTTGGTCGCCTTGGCGTGGTTGGCCTCGATGCGGCGGACGAACTCGGCGTCGTGCACGCCCTTCTTGGGCTTGATGCCCTGGAGGAAGGGCTTCACCTGCTCCAGGTGCTTGTCGTGCAGCACGCCGGAGCGCACCGCGACCTGGTACGCGTCCTCGCTGATGATGTCCCAGGCGCCGAAGACCACGTCGTTCAGTCCCGCCAGGGGCACCAGCTCACCCAGCTTCACGGTGCGCCCGTCCGTGCGCTTGCCCAGGCGCGCCGTGCCCATCTGCGTCAGGGAGCCGATGGGCGCGCCCTTGCCCTGCCGCGCCAGCTCCACGCCCGCCATCAGCGTCGTGGACACCGCGCCCAGGCCGGGGATGAGCACCGCCAGCTTGCCCTCGGGCTTCGAGACCGACTTCTTGTTCTCCATCGTGGATTCCTTCGAAAGGCGGTAATGCCGCCCTGTGGTGAGTCTTCTTCGTACCTTCCGCTGCGCACCGACATGACGCCGTGGGGTATGCGGAAAATCCCGAATGCGGATGGTTGATACTCTAAAGCGTTCGTGACTTCAACGTCATGTGGGGCGGCTGGTTAGCACGCCACGGGGCGGACTGATGGATCACCCAGGCCCCAGGTACAAGGCGACGCGAACGCGCCTGTCAGAGAAACACCACGTCGTGAGAAAAGTGACACCTACCTGACCGTGCATGGGCATGACGGGTAGGTCGGGGTCGGTGTGGACCCGTGGGGTGGTGTGTGGGGAAGGTGGCACTGCGAGGGTGCCTTCGAGGGGTGTGGGACGGCCGCGCAGTCATGGCGTCCGCGCGTTTCTGGCGCAACCCCAAGTCGAGGCGGAAGGACCCACCCCACCACCTGCCGGGCAGCGGGAGCGGGTCCTTCCAGGCGAGGGTGAGCGAGCTGTCAGTGGGGGCCGGAGGGGCCGCTGCCGCCGTTGAGCTCCAGGGACTGGTGGTCGCCGGGGGCGTAGGGCTTCCCGGAGAGGACGGCCTTGAGCATGCCGGCCAACTGCACCATGCGGCTGGTGGGGGCGTCCCAGTACTCGGCGCGCTCCACGTGGACGCACAGGAGCGCCAGCTCTGGATCATCCAGGCCCTGGGGGAACCAGGCCTTGAGGGCGGGACTCCACAGCTCGCGGACCTTGCGAGGGTCCTTCACCAGCTTGCAGCGCCCGCTCACGGAGACGTAGCGCTCCCGGGAGGGGTCGGCGAAGGACACGTTGACGTGGTGGTCCTTCTCCACCTCGTCGACCTTGTGGGAGTGCTCCCGGGTGAAGAACCAGAGCTCTCCGTCGAAGTCGTGGTCCTGGGTCCACATCGGTCTGCTGTGCAGGCTCCCGTCGGCCTCCACCGTGGTCATCATCGCGACCTTGATGCCGTGGATGAGGTCTCCCAGATGTTCGACGGCGTCGCGGGTGCCTTGCTCCTTCTTCTTCGTGCTCATGCGCTCCTCCTGACTTTGGAAGGTAGGCAGGGTGGCGGGGAGCGAGCATGGGACGACCGCTTGGATGGCGCCTGGGCAGGCGGGCGGTGTGGTAGGTGGGGGACGGAAAGCGAGTGCGACGATGCTGAAGACCGCGTGGAACGAATGGTGCCTGAAGGCGCTGCAAATCGAGACGGCGCTCCTGGCGCTGGAGGAAATCGAGCTGCCCGAGGAGATGCACGGGCTGCAGGACGCGGCGGAGGAGAAGTTGCTGGAGCTGGGGCGCGCGTGGAAGGGCCGCCAGCCGCAGAAGGACGGGCGTCGGTGGGAGCGGCAGACGCAGGAGGGTGGCGCGCCGAGCGACGCGGAGCTCCAGGAGGTCGTCGACGAGTTCCGTCAGGACGGCAAGAAGTGGACGCTCCTCAGGGCCACCAGCGACAAGCAGGAGGTGGTGGAGGTGGTGGTGTCCGAGGGCCGCGCGTGCATGGTGGCCGGCGGCTCGTACTACCTGGGGCAGTGGGACGCGAAGGACGAGGTGCTGGAGGTGGGCCGCGATGACGACGCGGGCGAGCCCGGCACCGGCGTGGTGCTGTCCGCCATCGCCGAGGTCCAGTTCACTCCCGACCCGGAGCTGTAGTCGGCCTCGTGCCCTGTCACGGATTGAGCACGCGGGCCATGCGCTCGCGTGTCTTTGAGTCGGGCAGTCGTCCGAAGCCGGCGCGGAGGTTGTCGGCGACGTGCGCGGGGTTGCTCGTGGCGGGCAGCGGGCAGTGCACGGCGGGGTGTCCGAGGATGAACTTCAGGAAGAACTGCGCCCAGCTCTCGCAGTCGAAGTCCGCGGCCCACTCCGGCAGCGCGCGGCCCTTCACCTGACGGAAGAGCTGGCCGGTGGCGAAGGGTTGCATGACGAGCACCGCCACGCCGTGCTCGGCGGCGGCGGGGAGCAGGCGCTTCTCCGCGTCGCGCTCGGCGAGCGAGTAGGGCAGCTGGATGAAGTCGAGCGTCTGCTCCTTCAGGAGCTTCTCCAGCTCATCGAAGGCGCTTCTCGCGTAGTGGGTGATGCCGACGTAGCGCACGCGGCCCTGGGCCTTCCACTCGCGCAGCACGGGCAGGTGGGTGCGCCAGTCGACGAGGTTGTGGACCTGGAGCAGGTCCATGCGTCCGCGCCCCATGTCCTTCACGGAGGTCTCCATTTGAGCGAGGCCCGCTTCGCGGCCCGTCGTCCACACCTTCGTGGCGAGGAAGGGCTTGGGCACGTCGCCGAGCGAGGCGAGCACGTCCCCCACCACGCGCTCCGCCCGGCCGTACATGGGTGATGAGTCGATGAGGCGCGCGCCGGAGTCGAGGAATCGCTGGAGCACCTGCTTCAGGGGCGCGCGCTCATCGGCGGAGGGCCCCACGTCGAAGGTCTGCCAGGTGCCGAGGCCGATGACGGGCAGGGCCTCGCCCGACTTGGGGATGGGACGGGTGAGCATGGTGGCCTTCGCGGCGGGTGGGGGTTTCGGGACAAGGTTGGCGGTGGGCTGGGCCGCGTGCGACAGGCTCGGGAGCAGCGCGGCGCCGAGCCCCGCGGCGAGCACTTCCCGACGAGAGGGCGGGGACTCGGGCCTGGGGCGCTGGGGTGTCTGGGCCATGGTGGGGAAATCCTGGCGTGGAGGTCCGGTGACAGTATTTCGCGGGCCCGGTGTTCTGTTGCGCGAAGGGGGCGGCGACGTCTCCCGCGAAACAACCCCGGCTCTGGTGCCCGCGTCACGCGTGGGAGGAGCCCTCTCGGATATCAGCTCAGGAAGGTCCAGCGATGAAGCGCAAGGTCTCGGTGTGTGCGGGCGTCATGGCGGCGATGGTGGCGATGTCCGCCGGCGCCGAGGAGTCGAAGGGCGTCGACCCGGGACCCGGTGCCTCGGCGGGCGGTGACGCGGGTCCTGCGTCCGTGCCGACTGTCGAAGGTCCTGGCGTGGAGCGGGCGATGGTGCCGCCGCCCCTCGTCGAGGCGACGACGGCGGGCGCGGTGACGACGGCGGCGACGGATGCGCCCGTGGCGGTGGCGAAGACGGAGGCCGCGGAGCAGGAGGTCCACGTGCCCTTCAACCTGTCGATTCTGCCGGGGCTGAGCACGTCGGGCTTCGCGCGGCAGAACCTGGTGCATGACGTGTCCATCGGCCTCATCGCCACGCACGCCCGGCGGGTGACGGCGCTGGGCCTGTCGCTGGGCGGCAACTGGGTGACGCATGGCGCGACGGGCGTGCTGGCCACGGTGGGCGCCAACGTGTCGGGCGGTCCGGTGGACGGCACGCTGCTCGCGGTGGGCGGCAACCTGGTGGGCGGGGACTCGGAGGGCGTGCTGGCCTCGGTGGGCACCAACGTGGTGCGCGGAAGCATGGGCGGCGGACAGCTCACGGTGGGCGCCAACGTGACGACGGGGGAGATGGAGGGCGCGCAGCTTTCCGTGGGCGCGAACATCGCGGGCGCCAACGTCCGGGGCGCGCAGCTCACGGTGGGTGGCAACCTGGCGGCGGGGACGTTGAATGGCGTCCAGATGGCGGTAGGTGGCAACGTGGCGCGAGGTGTCTCGCGCGGGCTCCAGATGGCGGCGGGCCTCAACGTCGCGTCCGACCTGACGGGCGTGCAGATGTCCTCGGGCGTCAGCTACGCGGGCAAGCTGTCCGGCGCGCAGCTCTCCCTCATCAACGTGGGCGGCGACGTGGACGGCGCGCAGGTGGGACTGGTGAACGTGGCGGGCCACGTCGCCGGTGCGCAGGTGGGCCTGGTGAACGTGGCGGGCGAGACGGAGGGCGAGTCGGTGGGCCTGCTGAGCTTCGTGGGCAACGGCCAGGCCCATGTGCAGGCGTGGGCCAGTGACGTGGCGCTGACGAACATCGGCTTGAAGCTGGGCGGACGGCACCTCTACACGCTGCTCACCGTGGGCCTCTCTCCGCCGATGGATGGAGACCGCCGGCGCTACACGGTGGGCGCGGGCCTGGGCGGCCACATCCCCATGGGCCGGTTCTATGTCGACGTGGACGTGCTGGGCTCCAGCCTGCACGCCAACCGCCTCTTCGACTTCGACGACGACACGAACCACGTGCTCGGGCAGCTCCGGGTGATGGCGGGCTGGCAGTTGTCGCGCCGCTTCGCCGTGTTCGGCGGCGTCAGCTCCAACACGCTCGTCACCTGGAACGGGAGCGACCCGTGGAAGGAGCTGGGCATCGGCCCGGAGTGGAAGGAGGTCAGCGACAGCGGACGCACCACCGTGCGCACCTGGCCGGGCCTCCTCGCGGGCATCCAGATTTGAGGCAGGGAAGCTCCGACGCGCTTCCCGCTGGAGTTGTCGCCCCCCATGTTTCCCTCCGACGGATGCGCCCGCTGACGGGCGGACGACAGAGGGAGCGATGCCATGCAAGGCACCATGCGCGCGATGGTTCTCCACGCGCCGGGGCAGCCACTGAGAGCGGAGACGTGGCCCATCCCCCGACCGGGCCCGCAGGAGGTGCTGCTCCGCGTGCATGCCTGCGCGGTGTGTCGCACGGACCTGCACCTGGTGGACGGTGAGCTGCCGAGGCCCAAGCTGCCGCTCATCCCAGGCCATGAAATCGTGGCCACCGTCGTGGAGGTCGGCGACGAGGTGCTGGGAGTGGAGGAGGGGACGCGGGTCGGCGTGCCCTGGCTCGGCTGGACGTGCGGACAGTGCCGCTTCTGCGTGTCCGGTCGGGAGAACCTCTGCGACTACGCACGCTTCACCGGCTACCAGGTGGACGGCGGCTACGCGGAGTACGCCGTGGCGCACCACCGCTTCTGCTTCCCGCTGCCCGCGAACTACTCGGACGTGCACGCCGCGCCGTTGATGTGCGCGGGGCTCATCGGCTTTCGCAGCCTGCGCCTGTCGGGAGAAGGTGAGCGGCTGGGTTTGTATGGCTTTGGCGCCGCCGCGCACGTGCTCATCCAGGTGGCGCGTCACCGCAAGCGCCGCGTGTTTGCCTTCACGCGCCCCGGAGACGAGGAGGGGCAGCGCTTCGCCCGGGAGCTGGGCGCGGTGTGGGCGGGTGGCTCGGAGGTGCTTCCGCCGGAGCCGCTGGACGCGGCCATCCTGTTCGCGCCCGTGGGAGCGCTGGTGCCCGCCGCGCTGCGCGCCGTGGACAAGGGCGGGGTGGTGGTGTGTGGCGGCATCCACATGAGCGACGTCCCTTCGTTCCCGTATTCGCTGCTCTGGGAGGAGCGCGTGGTGCGCTCGGTGGCGAACCTGACGCGCTCGGATGCGATGGACTTCCTGGTGCTCGCGCCCAGCGTGCCGGTGCGCACCGAGGTGCGGGTGTTCCCCCTGTCCGAGGCCAACGAGGCGCTCACCGCGCTGCGCGAGGGACGGGTGCGCGGCGCGGCCGTGCTCGACACGAGCAGGTAGGCGTGGGGCATTGCGCCCCGCAGGGGCTGCGTGCCGCCCCATTTCGCCGCAAAGCCTGCGGAAGCTCGCGCGGGGTGCCCAGGCATTCCAAGGGGTTGGCGCTGGCCAGGGTGATGCAATGGGGAAGGGTGCACCCTGAAGCCCCGCGAGCGGCGGGGCCCGACCCGAGGCCGACGATGAAGCGAGCGTTGCAGATTACCTACCGGGGCATGGCGACGAGCGAGGCCCTGAACGAGCACATCCGCGACCACGCAGCGAAGCTGGAGCAGTTCTTCGACGGCATCGTCGGATGCCACGTCGTGGTGGACGAGCCCCACCGCCACAACGCGCACAGCCACCACTTCCGCGTGCGCGTGGACCTGCACGTGCCCGGAAAGGACATCGTCGCGGGCAGGGAGCCGGAGCACGACGCCGCGCACGAGGACGCCTACCAGGCCGTGTCGGACGCGTTCGACGCCGCGCGCCGGCAGCTCCAGCACTACACGGACGGGCTGCACGCGCATCATCGCCACTGACGCGCGGGGAGGACCTCGGGGCCTCGCATCCTTCATTCGGGTGCGGCGGGCCCCGGGGGGCTGGACGTTCTGTCGAGTCGGATGACATGCGTCACGGGAGTGCGCTAGACGACGCGGCCTCGGGGCCGTGGCCGGTGGCGCCTCGCTTCGCGACCTCATGACTCCTTCCGCCGATGACTCGAGCCCCGGACGCGCACGGCGATGGCCGGGCCTGCTGGCCCTGCCGCTCGTGGTCCTCGCGTGGGCGGTGCTCGTCGTGGCGCCGGTGTGGATTCAGGCCGCGCACGCCTGCTTCGCGCACTTCGACCTGGGCATCTACGTGCAGGCCCTGGCGCGCATGTCGCTCGCGGACCCGAACCCCTGGCTCAGCGCGCGACAGGTCTACATCTTCAACGACCACTTCGACCCCATCCTGGTGCTGGCGCGCCCGCTGGTGGTCGTGCTGCCGCCGATGTGGGCCGCGCTGGTGGGCGAGGCGCTCTTCGCGCTGCTCGCGGTGGCGCCGCTGCTCTGGCTCCAGGCGCGCGGGCTCTTGAGTCGCGCGGCCACGGGGCTGCTGGCGGCGTTCCTGCTGCTGTCCCCCAGCGCGGTGGAGGCGCTGAAGTTCCCCATCCACCCCACGACGTGGTCCGCGCTGCCGTGGGTGATGGCGGGCGTGGCCTGGCACCTGCGCCGCAACGGCTGGCTGCTGGTGTCGCTGGTGCTGCTGTTCGCCTGCAAGGAGGAGTTCGCCTTCGCGGGCATCATGCTGACCGTCGCGCTGTGGCTGCGCGGCGAGCGGCGCTTCGCGGTGGGCGTGGGCGTGCTGTCGCTGGTCTGGCTCGCGGGCGTCTACGGGCTGCGGCCGTGGCTGCTGGGGCCGTCGGAGGACTACAGCCTCCGCCTCAAGCAGGGCATGGATGGCGGGCTCCTCCACTACCTGGCGCTCCGGCTGGCACCAGTCCACCTGTCGCGCGTGGGCACGCTGGTATTGCTGCTGCTGCCGCTGGGGGTCTGGGCGTGGCGCGAGCGCGTGAAGCCTGACTGGGCGTGGCTGCTGGTGTTGTTGCCGATGCTCGGCATCCGTTTCCTCGGCATGGCCTGGCGCTTCCACTACGGAGTGCCGCTGCTGGCCGCGGCGCTGATGGGCTTCCTGCCCTTGCTGCGTGGCCGGAAGGTGCCCGCGTGGGTCCTGGTGTCCTCGGGGCTCATCATTCTCTTCAGCAACGAACTCAACCTGCGCCAGTTCACGCGCACGCTGACCTCCTCCCGGACGTACCCGCGACAGTGCCCCGGAGACCCGTCGCGGCTGGACAGCATCGCGCGCGGCGTGGAGGTGATTGCCCGGCATCGCGAGGGCCCGGCGCTGCTCGGCAGCAACTTCGTCTCCCTGCTCGCGGACCGCGACGACATCTATGCGGTGGGGGGACCGCAGCCCGACGACGGTCGGGTATATGAGTGGGTGCTGGTGGAGAAGCCTCCTCATGGCGAGGTCTATCCCCTCACGTACGAGCGCGTGACGGCGCTCATCGACCTCTGGCGCGCCGATGCCGGCACGGAGGTCCTCATCGACGACGCGAACGTCTTCCTGGCGCGCGGCCGCTTCACCGCTCACCGGTGAATGGCTCGGCGCGAGTGACGGCGCGGTTCCCGATGCGACAGGCAACAAAGCGAGCGCCGCTGTCCCCGTCCGCGCGAGGCCCGCCCGCACGTGGGTGTAGGTGCCCGCCCTCTAGCGCTCGCGTACCGGGCGTCCGCCGGTGGCGAACAATCCACCGCGACTGCTCACGGTCTGGCGCGGACAACGTTATCCTCGGGAGGTCCCCGTCATGACTGCTCCGAGGCTTCAGGTTCTGCTGGTGGATGACGAGGCCGCTGTCCTCGCCACCACCGCGGCCGTGCTCTCCGAGGACTTCGAGGTCCAGACCGCGCCCGACGCGCTCACCGCGCGACGGCTGCTCGGGCTGCATCCCTTCGACGTCCTCTGCACCGACCTCCACATGCCCGGGCCCAGCGGCATCCAGCTGCTGCGCGAGGCCGTGACGCGCTACCCTCACCTCGCGGGCGTGCTGGTGACGGGCTTCCGCGAGTACCTCGACTGGAGGGACCGCCTGGACGCGCAGGGACTCTTCTACCTGGTGCTCAAGCCGTACCAGCCCCCGGACCTCATCGCGATGATCCGCCGGGCCGCCGAGTCCGCGCGCCTCAAGCGCGACATGAGCCGGCTGACCTCCGGCCTGGCCGAGCACAAGTGGGGTCCCCGATGAAGGCTCCCGCCCTGTCGCGGGGGGCGTGGCTGCTGGGAGGTCTGCTGTGGCTGGTCGCCACGGCGGCGGGCTTCGCGCTCCTGGCCCGACATGCCCTCACTCCAGGCGCCACGCTCGAAGCGCCTTCCTCCTGGCCCGCGTCCGCGCACCCTCCTCGCGCCAAGGGGCGGCCCACGCTGGTGATGCTCGCCCACCCGCGCTGCCCCTGTACGCGCGCGAGCCTGGGGGAGCTGTCCGTCCTGATGGAGCACGCCCGGGGCCAGCTCGACGCGCGCGTCCTGTTCCTCCAGCCCGAGGGCACTTCCAGCGACTGGACGCAAGGGCCCCTGTGGCGCGCCGCCGCCGCGATTCCGGGCGTCACGGTGCTCGTGGACACGGGAGGCGAGCAAGCTCGCGGGTTTGGAGTCGCTACTTCCGGACACTCCTTGCTCTATGATGCCGCAGGTCGGCTCCGCTTCAGCGGTGGACTCACCGGGGCGCGGGGACATCGAGGTGACAACCCGGGGCGGGACGCCGTGGAGGCGCTGCTTCGGGAGGCGGGTGGGGTGGGCGGGTCGTCGGAGCACGCTGTCTACGGTTGCGCACTGGAGGAACCGCCCGAGGCCCGGGCCACGCACACCCCATGAAGCCCACGGAGGATGCCAGCGGCCCGACGGTGGCACTGAAGGAACGCGCCGTTCTGCTGTTCCACGAGCACCTGACCACGGTGCGACGCCGCACGGACCGCCTGTTCGCGGGCCTCATGCTGGCCCAATGGGCCTTCGGCATCCTCGTGGCCCTGTTCGTCGCGCCCTATGGCTGGGAGGGCAAGGACCGCGCCCTCCACGCCCACGTGTATGCCGCGCTCTTCCTCGGCGCCGCCCTCACCGTGTTCCCCATCGCCCTGGCGCGCTGGCGCCCCGGGGCCGTCTCCACCCGCCACGGCGTGGCCCTGGCGCAGATGTTGTGGTCCTCGCTGCTCATCCACCTGACAGGTGGCCGCATCGAGACGCACTTCCACATCTTCGTCTCGCTCGCGTTCCTCTCCCTGTACCGGGACCCGTGGGTGCTGCTGACGGCCACGGCCGCCACCGTCGCGGACCACGTCATCCGGGGCCTGCTGTGGCCGGAGTCGGTGTACGGCCTGCCCAACGCGGAGTGGTGGCGCTTCCTGGAGCATGCCCTCTGGGTGGGCTTCCTGAACCTGGTGCTCCTGCACGCGGGCCGGGTGATGCGGCGGGAGATGCGCGAAGTGGCGGTGCGCCGCGCCGAACTGGAGCTGGCGCGCGAGCGGGAGGAGGACAAGTCCGCGGAGTTGGACCGCGCGCTGCGCGAGCTGAGCGGCTTCCAGGAGCACCTCATCCGCGTGGAGAAGCTGGCCGCGGTGGGTCAACTCGCCGCCAGCGTGGGTCATGAACTGCGCAACCCGCTGGCCGCCGTGCGCAACGCGCATGCCTACCTCTCCCGACGACTGAGTCGGGATGCCATCGGGGCCGCGGATGACCCACGGGTCCCCCAGTTCCTCGGGGTGATGGAGCGCGAGCTGGGCGCGTGCGCGAAAATCATCTCCGACCTGCTCGACTTCGCGCGCGAGCGACCACCCGCGCTGCAGCCGTGTCCTTTGCGACCTCTGGTGGACGAGGCCATTGGCGTGGTTCCCTCCCGGGATGGCGTCCGCATCCTCAACGAAGTCCCCGAGTCGCTCCCCGTGCCGAGCCTGGACAAGGAACAGTTCCGTCAGGTGCTGGTGAACCTGGTGCAGAACGCGGTGGAGGCCATGCCCCAGGGACGCGCCGGTCAGGTTTCAGTGCTGGCGGAAGGCGGCGACACGGGGCCGTGGGCCATTCGCGTGGTAGATGACGGGACAGGCATCCCGCCGGACGTGCTGCCCAAGATTTTCGAACCCCTCTTCACAACCAAGACGCGTGGCACCGGCTTGGGGCTGGCCATTGTGGCCAACATGGTGCAACGTCACGGAGGTACAATCTCTGTGCGAAGCGAAGCCGGTCGGGGTAGTGAATTCCACATTCATCTCCCGGCAACCGCCGCGGCTCAGGCCGCATGATGGAGGACGTGGCTTTGGGCCCCGCTCGCATCCTTTTGGTCGACGACGAGGAGGGGCTGCGCATCACGCTCGCGGCGAACCTTGAGTTGGAGGGCCATACCGTTCTGGAGGCCGCCAACGGCGAGGAAGCGCTGCGCCTCCTGGGTGAGCACACGGTGGACGTGGTGCTCAGCGACATGCGCATGCCCGGGCTGCACGGGGTTGACCTGTTGCGCCGAATCAAGCAGGCGCGTCCGGACATGCCCGTGGTGCTGATGACCGCCTTTACAGCGGAGGAGCTGGTGGAGGACGCGCTCGCGGAGGGCGCCTTCACCGTGCTGCCCAAGCCCTTCGACGTGGCGCACGCGCTGGACACCATCCTGCGCGCGGCCAGGGCCCCCCAGGTCCTGGTGGTGGACGACACGGAGCCGGTGGCGCGCGCCATGGTGCGCGCGCTGAGCACGGTGGGCCTGCGCGCGCGCGCGGTGTACAGCGGCGAGGAAGCGCTGAACTACCTGCGCTCGGGCGACTTCGATGTGTGCGTGTTGGACCTGGTGATGCCGGAGATGAGCGGGCCGGAGCTGGTGGCCAAGGTGAAGGCGGCGGACTTGTCCGTGGCCGTCATCGCCATGTCCGGGCATGTGGTGCCTGAATTGTTACGCAAGGTGGCGGCGCAGGGCGCGGTGGTGTGTATGACCAAGCCGGTGCCGCTGCGGGAATTGGTGCAAGCGATTGCCCGGGTGAGAGGCCAACCCCGGGCGCAGGGGCCCGCCGGGCCCCAGGGTGCGAGGAATTGACGGATGGGCGTGCGCGCAGATCTCCAAGCGCGGGAACGGGCCGCGGTGGCGGACGTCGTCGCCTCCACGCTGCGGCATGACCTCCGCAACAAGCTGGCCAGTGTCCGCAATGCTTCGTTCTACCTGATGCGGAAGATGCAGAAGACAGACGTGTGGGGCACGGATGCCCGCGTCGAGGCCTTCTTCCAGCTCATCGACCGGGAGCTGGCGGCCGCCGAGGAGGTGCTGACGAGGCGCGCCCCGGTGGCCAGCAGCGACAAGCCCCTGTGCCACGCGAGCGAGGCCATGGAGCAGGGCCTTCGCGAAGCGCGGGTGCCGGAGCAGGTGCGCGTGGAGCGCGACTTCAAGGCGCGGGGCACGGTGCCGCTCGACTTGGAGGACCTGGCGCTCCTGGTGCGCTGTCTGGTGGACAACGCCGTGGAGGCGATGCCGCGCGGCGGAATGCTCACGGTGCGCACCTGGGACGTCGAGGAAGGTGAGGGCGGCGTGGGCATTCGCGTGGAGGACGCGGGGGAGGGGCTGGCGGCGGAGGCGTATTCGCGTGCCTTTGAACCCTTCTATTCGACACGTCCCGGCCATGCGGGCCTGGGTTTGAACATCGTGCAGCGGTTGGTGTTGCGCAATGGGGGGAAGGTGGCACTGGACGGAGGCCCCTCGGGGGGCACGCACGTCGAGGTCCTCTTCCTGCACCGCCCGGAGGCGGGGGCCAGGATGCGGCTCGCGGGCCATGACGAGATACGGGGGAGCAAGTGATGGAGACGAGCTGGACCTTCGGGCGCTGCCTGCTGCTGGTGGAAGATGACCCGTCCAACCGGATGACGCTCGCGGCGCTGCTGGAGGAAGCAGGCTTCGCGGTGGTGACAGCGGGTTCCTACGCGGAAGCGGAGAAGTGGCTCAACCACCCGCGGCCCATTGACGCGGTGCTGCTGGACCAGAGCCTGGGTGATGGCTTCGGTACGGGGTTGATTCCGCTGGTGCGTCACCACATGCCGGGCGCGAAGGTGGTCTTCGTCACCGGCGCGGACAGTGCCATCGACATGCCGGTGGATGCCGTCTTCCGCAAGGGTGACCATTTCGAGGCGCTCCTGGCCTTCCTCTTCAAGCTGTTGCCCCAGCGACCGCTGGGGATGTCGTCGTCCGCTCCGGGTCCTCGCAGGCCCTGAGCACAGGTCAGCTCCAGCTCTGGCCGTCCAGCTCCGGGAAGGTGACCTGGCACTCGCCGGGATTGACACCCTCCACGCGTGCGTAGCCATTGGCGTTGAGGGTGCCTTCGCGGGTGCTGCCGTCGGGCAGGCTCACCACGTAGCGGGCATTGGGGACGGGCTTGCCCGCCTCGTCCTTCAGCTCGATGGCCAGCCAGGTCATCTCCTCCACCACGGCCTCTTCGCCGGGGTTCTCGGGCTGGGGGGTCCACGGTGCGGGCACGCTCCTGGGGCGGGCCACCTCCAGGGCGACGAGCTCTCCGCGTGAGAAGGCCTCGGAGAGGCGCTGCTTGAGGCGCTCCTCGTAGCGGGTGCGCTCCAGGCCCGTCAGGCCGAAGGGGCTGCCACCGCCGAGCGACTCGTAGATGCCGTACAGCGTGCGCGCCGAGGGGGTGGACAGCCACCGCTCCAGGGCGGACGTGACGAACACCTCGGGAACGGGGTGATGGTGGCGCTCCTTCGCCTCGGCATCCACGGACGAGACGACGAGCCAGTCCGCGTTTCGTGCTGGCAGCGTCCACCGACGTTCACCGCGGTTCAGCGGCATCCTGACCACCCCCGTAGGACAGAGTGTATCACCAAAGGACACTGCGTGTCCGGCGGCGCGGGATTTTTCGTCTGGCTGTGCGCCGGAGGACGGGGGAGGTGTGGGTGGGGGTGCTGGCCCTGGCCCTGGGCTCGGCCCGGGTTGGCGGCGTCCGCTGTTCGTCAAACGTCGCGGGTGGTGGTGGCGCGGGTGTTCCTCACCGCGTTAGGCCAGCGCGCCCTCTCGTCCGCGCCTGCTCGTCGAGTCTCCATCTCCGGGCCGTGAGGCGTGTCCTCTTCGTCGTTGGGAGTCCTCCATGTCGTTGAACCACTACGTCACGTTGGGCCGTTCGGGTCTGCGGGTCAGCCCGTTTTGTCTGGGGGCGATGACCTTCGGTACCGATTTGGGTTGGGGCAGCAGCGTCGAGACGTCCAACGCCATCATGGACCGCTTCATCGAGCGGGGTGGCAACTTCATCGACACGGCCAATGCGTACACGCGAGGGCACTCGGAGAAAATCATCGGCGACCACCTGGGCCGCTATCCGAGCAAGCGGGACAGGGTGGTGATTGCGACCAAGTTCATCAGCAACCTCTTCCCCGGCGACCCGAATGGTGGAGGGGCGGGGCGCAAGTCGATGATGGCGCAGTGCGAGGAGTCGCTGCGTCGGCTCCAGACGGGCTACATCGATTTGTATTGGATGCACTGCTGGGACGCGAACACGCCCATCGAGGAGACGATGCGCGGGTTCGAGGACCTGGTCCGCTCCGGGAAGGTCCGTTACATCGGTATCTCGGATACGCCGGCCTGGAAGGTGGCGCAGGCGCAGATGGTGGCGCAGTTCCGAGGCTGGGCGCCGCTGGTGGCGTTGCAGGTGGAGTACTCGCTCCTGGAGCGGACGGTGGAGGGGGAGCTGGTGCCGATGGCTCGGGAGCTGGGGCTGGGGGTGACGCCGTGGTCGCCGCTGAAGAGCGGGGTGCTCAGCGGCAAGTACACGCGGGAGAACGCGGGCAAGCAGAAGGCGGACCGCGGCGCGTGGGCGGAGAACTCGCTGAACGAGAAGACATATGTGCTCCTCGATGTGCTCCAGCGCGTGGCGAAGGAGCAGGACACCACGGTGGCGCGCGTGGCGCTGGCGTGGGTGCAGGGACGGCCGGGGGTGACGTCCACCATCCTGGGGGCGCGCACGTTGGAGCAGCTCGACAACAACCTGGGCGCGCTGGACGTGACGCTCAAGTCGGAGCAACTGAAGGCGCTGGATGAGGCGTCCAAGCCCAAGCTCGACTTCCCGGCGGACTTCCTCCAGGGCGCGCCCGTGTTCATGCACGGCGGTGTCACCGTGAATGGTGTCTCCGCGCCCGTGTGGCCCCTGGCGCCGAAGAACGACGAGGAGCGCTGGTAGTCGCCGCGTCGGGCGCGAGTCGTGAGCGTCGAGTCCGTGCACGTGCGCGTTCGGGGTGGGCGCGTGGGTGCACCTGGCGCTCGCGCGGAGTGACGGATGCGGGTGGCCACGCGTCGTGCGGTGTCGGTGCGCAGGAGTGGCGTGGCTCCGTTTTTCATGCGTGAGCGGTGCGGCATCGGACAGCGAACGCGTGCCACGGCGATGAAACGTCGTGCGTGAGACAGTCACGCTGGCGTGAGCAGGACCCGTCCCTACGTTGCGGCCCTGGCGCGGGAATGGCTGCGCGGTTGAGGGGAGGGTGTGTGGGCGAGCTTCTGTCAGGAGGAGAAGAGCAACTCCGTACGCGGGGCATGAATCATCCCGAGGCGAATGGCTTCGAGCACGAGGAGTCGGGTGAGGCCCTGAGTGTGACGGAGGCGCTGGATGGCGACCTCGACGCATACCTGGACCGGGAACTCGCCTTGGCGCCGGAGGTCGATGGCGGCGGTGATGCGACCACGCGCGAGGCCGCGGAGGACATGCGCGCGCTGCTTGATTTGGCGGAAGAGGAGACGCGCTGGATTGCGGAGTCACCTCGTCCCACGTTCTCCGACGCGGAGCCCGACGAGACGGTGTCCGAGTCCGCGCCCGTGGTGATTCCGGAGTGGATGCGCGCGAACCCGGAGGTGCCCGTCGCCGAGGCCGTGCGCCTGCCGTGGGAGCACTCCAAGGTGGTGCCTCGCGCGAGCACGGCCTCGCGGGTGGCGCCCCAGAAGAACACCGTGAACGAGGTCCAGGGCCCGCTCAATCTTCAGCAGCAGCCCTGGGGCATTCCCATGGTTCCGCCCGCGCAGCAGTGGGGCGGGCCGATTGCGCCTGGCCAGCAGCACGCGTGGGGCGGCCCGGTGGCCGCGCCGACGGTGTCGAATCGTCGTCGGGATGTGGTGTCTGGCGTTCTGCTGGGTGTCGCGGCGGTGGGCGCGCTGGCGGCGGGCATGCTCGTGGTCGCGAGCGTGCGCTTCTGGGAGCAAGGCGCGAGCGCTCCCCTGGTGCTCGGTGGTGTGAGCACCTCGGGGAGCCCCGTGCAGGGGTCCACCGGTAACGACGGTGCCTCGGGCCAGCTCAACGGTGCGAACAACACGGGAGCGCAGATGGGTACGAACGCTTCGGGGCAGACAGGTGGCACGGTGTCTTCGGGTGCCATCGGCTACTGGGCCATTCCAGGTGTCTCGACAGGCGTGGCCGACACCCACGCGATGAACCCCTCCGCGTCCCAGTACAGGGGACCCTTCGTCACGACCTCGCCCGGAAATATCAGCGACGTCGCGAACGGGCTGCAGGCGCAAGGCGCGTCGACGGACCCGACGCGGGCGCTCACCTCCTTTTCGGGCCCGAGCGGCGCGGACCTGATGGCCCGTCGTGACACCCTGGCCGTGAAGTCCGGCGAGCGGCTCACGCGCACCGAGAGCGCTCCAGCCCGCGCTCCCGTGAGCCCTCCTCCGGCCCTGAGCGTCGCGGCGGCCTCCGGCGCGGTGATGGAGATGACCTTCGAGGAGCCCGACTCCACCGAGCAGGCCACGTCCGTCCCGGTGGACACCGCGGACGACCCGGATGGCGCGAACAGCACCGAGTCGGAGCTGGACGAGGAGTTCGCGCGCGAGCTGGGCTTCACGGATGAAGCGGAGGAGGAGCGCGCCGCGGCAGCGTCCGAGCCCACCGCCACGCGAACCGTCTACGTCCCGCCCGCGCTCGAGGCGAAGGAGCACCTCACGTCGGAGGACGTGAAGCAGGTCGTCGTCTCCAACCAGCCCGCCATCGCCGAGTGTCTGCGCCAGCACGCCGCCGACACGTCCCTGGAGAAGAGCGGGCGCTTCGTGGTGCGCTGGTCCGTGCAGCCGAGCGGCGAGACGACGGGCGTCGCCATGGACACGGAGGCGCTGCGCGCCACGCCGCTCGCCGGCTGCATCGAGGGCGTGGTGCGCGGCTGGAAGTTCCCCGTGCACACGGTCCGCATGCAGGAGCCCATCCGCTTCCCGTTCGTCTTCTAGTCCGTGGCCCGAAGGGGCGAGGCGCTGCTCAGGCCTCGCCCGTCTCGTGTCCGAAGACCTCGCCCGGGTTGGGTGTGGTGGGGCCCTCTGGGGGCTTCTTGAGCAGGGGGCGTCGCCACCGGCCGGAGAAGTAGTAGGCCATGCTCACCACCAGCGACACGCCGAAGCTCAGCGCCATCGCAATCCAGACGCCCGTCACGCTGCCCATGCGGCGCGACAGCCAGTACGCCACCGGCACCCGCACCACCCAGAGGCTCAACAGGGAGAACGCCGTCGTCATCAACGTGCGTCCCGCGCCGTTGATGATGCCGTTGCTCACGAAGATGAGCGCGAACAGGACGTACGTCCCGCCCACGATGTGCAGGTAGGTGACGCCCGGCCCGATGACCGCCGGGTCCGTGACGAAGATGCGCAGCAGCGCCTCTGGGAATGTCACCGCCACCGCCGAGATGACCAGGGTGACGCCGCCGCTCAACAGGCAGCCCCACTTGAAGATCTCCTGCACGCGGTCGTCGCGGCCCGCGCCCAGGTTCTGTCCCGCCAGCGTGGAGATGGCCATGCCGAACGTCATCGCCGGCATGAACGCAATCTGGTCGATGCGCGACGCCGCGCCGAACGCCGCCGTGGCCACCTCGCCGAAGCCGTTGACGAGCCCCGTCACGAACACCATGCCGATGGACACGAGCGACTGCTGCACCGCGGCTGGCACTCCGATGCGCAGCGTCTTCAAGGTGACGGGCCCCAGATGGGCCAGCCGGGGCCTGCGCGGAGCCACGGGCACGTCCTTCATGCGCAGGTAGATGAGCAGCGTGACGAGCGCCAGGAGCTGCGAGACGACCGTGGCCCAGGCCGTGCCGTTCAATCCCAGCTTGGGCAATCCCAGCCAACCGAACATCAGCACCGGGTCCAACGCCGTGGTGAGCAGGACGGAGCCCGCCTGGAAGTACAGCGGCGTCTTCGAGTCACCCACGCCCTGCAACAGGCTGCGCGTGAGGAACAGGCCGAAGCCCAGCGGCATCGACAACAGGAAGATGCGCAGGTAGCTGACGGACTCCGCATGGATTTCCGGCGGCGTGTCCATCAACGTGAGGATGCTCGGCGCCAGCCACTCGCCCAGCAGCGTGAGCACCACGCCCAGCGAGTAGATGAGCACCGTGGAGCTGTCGACCACCTTGCGCAGCTCGTCCATCCTCCGGGCGCCGTAGTTCTGCGACACCAGGATGCTCGTCGCCATGGTGAGGCCCATGCCGATGGAGAACAGGACGAAGACGACGGGGAAGCTCACCGTCACCACCGCCAGCGCCTCGGTGCCCAGGAAGCGCCCCACCCAGATGGCGTTGATGAAGCTGTACGCCGTCTGCAGGAAGCTCCCCATCAACATCGGGATGGAGAAGGCCACCAGGTGACGGGGGATGCTGCCCGTCGTCAAATCCCTGCCGAAAGGCGCTTTCATGTCCCACGCCTCGTGTTCTGGATTCCCATCTGAAAAGTCCCTCGGTATCAGCCCTCACCCGCGCATGGGCCGTGGAAGGAACTCGCCAGGAACCTGATGCTCCAGGTGATTCCAGGAGGGTGACGTCGTCTTTCCGGGTGTGGGCGCCCCTCGGCACCCGCGCGGGAGCTTACGGCGCTCACGGCCCATCCGCCTTATGTTTCCAGGCGTGCGCAAGCCCCCTCCCATCGAGGCCGCTCCGGACTCCCAGCCGACCGAGCTGCACGTGTGTCACAACTGCTCGGTGCGCCTGGCTCCTCACCTGGGGGGCGTGGACCTGCCGCGCCGCATCCGGGAAGCCGTGGCGGCGCGCGGTCTGGGCCCCAGCACCCGCGTGTTCTCCTCGGGCTGTCTGGGCGAGTGCCCGCTCGACAAAGTCACGGTGCTGGTGATTCCCCCGAGCGGCGTGGGCTCGGAGGTGAAGCTCATCGACGCGGAGAAGGACGGCGAGGACCTGGCCGAGCACCTCGCGCGGGCGGCCGAGCGAGCTGAGCGGCCTTGAGCAGCGCCTCCGCCATGGGCACGCAGCTCGCCTGTCCCTTGCCTGCAATCGCGTAGGCCGTGCCGTGGTCCGGCGACGTGCGCGGCACCGGCAGCCCCAGCGTCACGTTGACGGTGCGCTCGAAGTCGAGCGCCTTCGCGGGGATGAGTCCCTGGTCGTGGTACATGGCCAGCACCGCGTCGTACCGCTTGCCCACTTCATCGGGCCTGGCGAAGAGGCCGTCCGCCGCGATGGGCCCGTGCGCATCCACCCGCGCCGCGCGCGCCTTGCGGATGGCGGGGCCAATCACCTCCACCTCCTCGCGCCCCAACAGGCCCCCTTCGCCCGCGTGCGGATTCAGTCCCAGCACGGCGATGCGAGGCTTGCGTCCCACCACGGGCGTCAGGCTGCGTGAGAGGAGCTTGAGCTGCGCGGTGAGCCCGTCCACCGTGAGCAGCTTCGACAGCGCGGAGAGGGGGACGTGGTTGGTGGCCAGGGCGATGCGCACGCGCGGCCCGTCCATCATCATCATCACCTCCACGCCGAAGGCCTCCGCCAGCACCTCCGTGTGGCCCATGAAGGGAATGCCCGCGCGCGAAATCCGCTCCTTGGACACCGGCGCCGTGCACAGCGCGTCCACGTGCCCCGCGCGCATGGCCTCGATCGCCGCCGTCACATAGGCGTACTGCGCCCGGCCTCCCTCGCGCGAGGGCTTGCCCGGGACGCGGTCCTTGGAGGCCAGGTGCGTCACCTCCACCACGGTGGGGGACTCGACGCGGGAGAGCGCGGATGGAGCCACGCGCGCATGGCGGCGGAAGAAGGGGAAGCGCTCCAGCGTGGGCCCATCCCCGAAGACGACGGGGATGAGCGCGCGACGCACGGCGGGGAGCGCCAGGGCCGCGGCCGTCACCTCCGGACCGATGCCCGACACATCACCCAGGGAGATACCGACGAGGGGGAGGCTCACGGTGGCGAGCATCCCCCGCGTGAGGACGGCAGGCTACATCTTCACGTCGATGCTGGCCTTCTGCTTCAACTCCGCGACGTACTGCTCCAGGAACTTGTCCGTCTTCTCCTGGAGCAGCTTGTTCTCCAGCTTCGGACGCATCTCCTCGTAGGACGTCGCGGCGACGGAGCGGCGCTCCTCCACCTTCAGGATGTGCCAGCCGAAGTTGGTGCGCACCGGCTCGCTGACCTCGCCCTCCTTGAGGTTGAAGGCGACCTTCTCGAAGGCCTGCACCATGACGCCGCGCTTGAACCAGCCCAAATCTCCGCCGTCCGCGGCGCTGGGGCCCTCGCTGCGGGCGCGCGCCAGGGCGGAGAAGTCCATGCCCTCGCGGCGGGCCTCATTGGCGATGCCCTCCGCCTTCTTGCGCGCGGCGGCCACCTGCTCCTCGGTGGCCTTCGGGTCCACGGCGACGAGGATGTGGCGCGCGTGGACCTCCGAGTCCTCGCCCTCCACGCGGGCGTACTGGTTGTACGCGGCCTTGAGGTCCTCCTCGGTGACCTTCACCTTGGGGCCCACCTTCATGCGCAAAAGCCTGTCCCGGAGGATGCGCTTGCGCAGCATGTCCCGGTAGGTGGTCATCGTCAGACCCTCGGCGGTGAGCACCTGCTCGAACTGCGCCGGGTCCGTGATGTTGTTCTGCCTGCGCACGTCGTTGACCAGCTCGTCCACCTCGCCCTCGGTCGCGGAGATGCCCATCTCCGTGATTTCGGCCTCCATCAGCTTCTCGCCGATGAGGGTGTCGAGCGCCGTCTTCATGAGCTGCGCGCGCTGCTCGGAGCGCTTGCGCGGGTCCGGGTCATTGAGGCGCGACAGCTCCGGCGCCGCGCGCTGCTGAACCTCCGACAGCGCGATGACGTCGCGGTTCACCACCGCGGCCACCTTGTCCACCAGCTCCGCGCGCGCCGACGTGGCGCCCCCCAGGAGCGCCGCCGCAGCGACGAATGCCACCAGCTTCTTCATTCCGTGCATCCTTCCGCACCACACCGGGCCCGTCCAACTGTCCGTCGGGTCCTCGAATCCATTACTTCGCTGCCTGCGGGAGCGCCGCGGGCTGTCCGCGGATGGCCTGCAGCGTGGCCTCGTTCACCTGGACCTGCGCCTTCTCCCGCAGTTCCTTCTCGAAGGCGTCCTGCGCCTCCGTGCGCTTCTGCTCCATCAACTTCGTCTCCACCCACTGCCGCGCCTCGGCGAAGTCCCGCTTCCGCGCGGGCTTGCGCTCCAGCACCTTGAACAGGTGGTAGCCGTACTCGGTGGACACCACGTCCGAAACCTGCCCGACCCCGAGCTTGAATACCACCTCGTCGAAGGCCGGCGGCATCTGTCCTCGGGGGAAGAACCCCAGGTCGCCCCCCACCTTGGCGTCCGCGCTCAGCGAGTACCTGCGCGCCAGGTCCGAGAACTTCTTGCCCGACTTGAGCTGCGCCTGGAGCCGGCGGGCCTCGTCCAGGCCCTTCACGACAATCTGCGCGGCGTGCACCTGCTCGCTCTCGTTCAGCTCCGCCTCGTGCGCCGCGTAGTACGCGCGCAGCTCCTCCTCCGTCACCCCCACCCGCGAGTAGACGTGGCCGGCGAAGAGCTTCTCAATCGTGAGCCGGCTGGCCTCGCGCGCGCGCAGCTCCGACATGGAGAGCTGGCCCTGGGCGAGCACCTCGTTGAAGTTGCCGGCCGGGTAGTCGCCCGACAGCCGCAGCACGCCCCGGTCCACCTCTTCCGGGGTGACGGTGACGTTGTTCTTCCGCGCCGCCTGGAGCAGCAGCATCCGGTGGATGTACGTGTCCAACAGCGTGCGCTTGAAGGGCTCGATTTCCTCCGGCGTGCGCTGGGAGGCCTCCGTGGAGGCCAGCTCCCGGCCCAGCTCCTGCTCGAAGTCCACGCGGGAGAGGACCTCGCCATTCACGGTGGCCACGACCGTGTCGTCGGGCGCCGATTTGACGGGCGTGTTGCACCCCTGACTCAGCGCCAGGGCGAGCACCAGGGACAGCAAGGGAGCGCGGGTGGGAGAAAGACGCATGCGCGGAGTCCTGGGGGAAGGGTGGGGGCGACTCCCAAAGGTGGGGATGGCCACCCAAGCTGGCAAGCGGGCCCTCATGGCGCGGGCACCGTTCCCGGCAGCGGGCTCGACGGCTTGCGCATGGGGGCCTGGACGTCCACCGGCACCGAGGCCAGCGCGTCCACGTCGACCGACAGCGACAGCTGCTTCTCCACGCGCGCCAGGTACTCGCCCCACGCGCGGGTGCGCTTCTCGCCCTCCAACCGGACGCGCAGCTCCTCGCGCACGTCGTCCAGCGAGAGATTCATCGCGGGCCTGCGCGCGCGCAGCTTGAGCAGGTGCAGGCCCGCCTTCGTCATCACCAGGTCGCTCAGCGCGCCCTCGGTCTTCAGCGCGCGCGCCGCCTGGGCGACCTCCGGCCCGTACTCGCGGGCCAGGGCCTCGTCGGAGAGGAAGCGCATGTCACCATCCAGCGGCGCCGTGCGGGGCTCCTGGCTGCGCTCTCGCGCGAGCTTCCCGAAGCCCTCGAAGTCGTCCACCGGCAGGGCCTTCGCGTGGGTCACCACCTGGTGGGCGGCGAGGTCCACCCTGAACCGCTCGGTGGCATCCAGCTCCAGATAGGGCCGGGGAAAGGCGAGGAAGACATGGGACAGGCGCACGGCCTCCGGGCGCACGAAGTCGTCCTTGCGCGCGGCGTACGCCTCCGCCAGCTCCGCGTCGGTGACAGTCACTGACGCCTCCTCCAGCCGCGAGCGCATCAGCCGGCCCACCAGCGCGCGCCGCGTGGCCTCCACCACCTCGGGGTCGTCCTGGAGGCCCTGGGCGAGCGCGTCGCGCACCAGCAAGTCGAACCGGGCCAGCGACTCCACGTACTCGCGGCGGGCGCGGGGCTCCACGTAGCGCTCGCGCAGGGCGGGGCTCATCTCCAGGAAGCGCTCGGTCAGCTCCTCCGCCGTCACGGCATCGCCGCTCCAGCGCGCCACCGCCCGTCCACCGGCCTGGCGCGTGTGGCGCAGGTCCATCACCGCCTGCCCGTCGGCGGGCACCTCCGCTGGGGCCTTCCCGCACGCGGCGGGCGCCAGCAGGGCGAGGGTGAGGAGGCGGGGGGACAGACTCATGGGGAGGGGCTTCCGGGTAGCACGCCGAGGGGGCCCGGACAACCCGGAGTCCCGTCCCCTGTGTGCCGGCTCACGCCCGGGTGGCGTGCGCGGACAGGAACGCCTCCACCAGGGGGAAGATTTCGTCCGGTGCCCGGCGGCCCAGCACCAGGTCGGCGTGCCCGTAGTCCGCGCCGAAGCCGTGCCCTCGCCCGGCCACGAGGAACTTCACCGGGCCTCCCAGGGCCTCCTTCGCCCGCGCCACCGACATGGGCGGCGCCAGCAGGTCCTTGCTGCCCGCCAGCAGCAGGACGGGAATCTTCACCCCCGCCAGGCCCTCGCGGTAGTCGAAGCCCCCGTCATACGTGGTGAAGCGGTTGGTGGAAATCCAGCGGGCGAACTGGCGGCCCACCCCGCCGGCGATGTTGGCCGGCACGTTGGCCAGCGCGCGCCGGATGACTTCCGGCTCCATGTTCTCCGCCAGCATCATGTACCGGCTCAGCGGGCCCGGCGGCGCGCCCAACAGGGCGATGCTGGTGACGCGGCCGGTGGGGATGACCTTCAGCCGCAGCAGCGGCTCCACCCGCTGGATGAAGGTGCGCAACCCCGGTTGCACGGCGAAGGTGAACGGGCTGCCCAGGATCGCCGCGGCCCGCACCGGCGCTTGCGGATTGCGGGCCAGGTGCGCGTAGAGCATCAACCCGCCCTTTGAATGCCCCACCCAGAGCACTTCCTTGGACCCCGTGGACACCACGGTGCGCAGCGCGGTGCGCACATCGTGCTCCGCCTGGTCGTCGAAGTTGAAGTCCGAGCAGTCGCCCGCGAGCCCCCGGCCGCGCAGCTCCATCACCCAGGTCTCGAAGCCCGCGCGCGCCAGGTAGCGCGCCATGCTGTACTGCTCGTCGAAGTCCAGATGGAAGCGGTTGGCGCCCAGCCCGTGGCAGAGGATGACGGGCTCCGCGTACCGCCGCTCGCCTCGGGCGTGGTAGCGGCCCAGGGCAATGGCCGCGCCGTCGTCCGTGGGCACCCGGTACAGCTCGTCCGGGCGGAACGTCAGCGTCAGCAACCCCTCTTTTCCCCGGCTCATCGTCCGCGAGAAGAGGTCCGCCATCCGCCCCAGCCGCGCCGCCTGTCTTCGTGTCACCCCCCCACTCTAAGCCGGTCCCCAGCCCGTTGCCGTGTCCAATGCTGAGCGGTCATCCCTGTCGGCAGGGCCGTTGCAGGGAGATGTAGGCATATCGGTCTGGAGGAAACTGGATGCGGCAAAACAGGGCAATCAAGGAAACGTTGTCGTCCTTCATCGCCACCGTTTTTCCCACAGACACCCTCCTGCGTGCCCTGAGAGAGATGGAGCGGCACCAGGTGCAGCTGCTGGGCGTGGTGGGTGAGGGGGGCGGCTTGATGGGGCTGGTGAGCGAGGCGCACATCCTGGCGGCGTGGGGAGATCCGCTGGCGCCCGTGTCGGAGGTCATGGCGCGGGTGGGGCTGCCGGGCGGAAGGAGGCGGTCGCTCTTCCGCCTGCCGCCCTTCTGCATGAGGCGTGGAGGGCGGATGCGCCCGGCGACCTGAGGGGCGAGGTGCGCGGGGGCGGGTACGCGGTACAGTCGCGCCCCCCGTGCCGGACGCCTCTCCCCGTTGGACTGTCTACATGCTGCGCTGCCGTGACGGCTCGCTCTACACTGGCGCCACCAATGACCTGGAGCGTCGGGTGGCCACCCATGGGCGAGGGCGCGGCGCGGCGTATACCCGAGCGCGGCTGCCCGTCACGCTCGTCTGGAGCGAGCCCGCCGAGGACCGCGGCGCCGCCCTGCGACGGGAGGCCGCCATCAAACGCCTCACCCGAAGCGACAAGCTGCTGCTCGTGGCCGCGAAGAAGCCCCCGCGACGCCGCGCGCGCTGAGCCGGTTCCCACGTCATACCGGGGTGCGGGGATGACCGTTGGTGAGAGACCCTTTTCGCCACCATGTGTCGTCATCCGGGAATCCGGGTCTTTTGTCCGGGGCCGCTCGATACCCGAGCGAGGGTTCGCGCGTTACCGTGGGACCAATCTTCACAGGGGGCTGTCCATGCTTCGGTCGCTTTCAGGAGTCTTCGCCGCGCTGATTCTCTTGACCTTGGGTTGTGGCCGGGTGGTCAACCATCCGCCGGACGTGCAGTTGGGCCCCATCATCAGCCCGAAGACGGTGGTCCCCGGTGGCGTGGTGCAGCTCGTGTTCGAGGTGCAGGACCCCGACGGTGACGACATGGAGTTCTACTGGACGCAGATGCCGGCGGAGCCCGCGGGCCACTTCAGCGACATCCACTCGCGCACTCCGACGTGGACGGCGCCGGAGGACGTGGACGGGCCCATGCACTTCCTGTTGCAGGTCAACGTCATGGACACCGAGGGCGGCGGAGTGCTGGGCACCGCGCCTTCCGTGCTGGTCCGCACGCCGTAGGTCGGGCCAGGGCCCGTGGCTTCAGGGCGCCGTCTTCAGGGCGCCGTCTGGGGCGGAGCGGCCGGGGGCGGAGTCCGGGTCTCCTGCTCGCGGGCCTTCCGGTTGGAGCGGAGGGTGAAGAGGATGCCCAGCACCAGGAAGACCGCCGCGCCAATGCCAGCGCCAATGGTCTGCCAACCGAGCAGGTCCGAGCTGACCTTTTGAATCACCTGGGGAAGGTTGCACATCGTCTGGGTCGCCAGGGGCGTTTCGTTGTACCAGCCGATGGCGGAGGGCCCGACCCAGGACGCGACGAGGATGCCCAGCAGGGCTCCCCCTAGGACGAAGTTGAGCAGCGTCTTGGCGGCGTTCATGCGCAATCACCTCGGCAGGAGGACGGCGGGCCGTGCTTAGTATGTGCACGACGCCCTGGCCAGGGGTGGAACGTGTTAAGGGGAGGGCGTGCCGCTGCTCCCGCTCGCCATCCTGTCCAGTCTCATCGCCCTGGTGTGCGCCGCCTTCCTCCTCGTCCATGCCTTCCGCCGCAGCGTGGGCACGGGAGTGATGGTGTTGCTCATCCCCTGCTACGCGCTCTTCTACGCGTTCAGCCAGTTCGAGCACCGCCACAAGGGGCTCATCGTCGCGGGCTTCGTGTCCTGCACGGTGCTCGCGGCGGTGTTCCTGGGCCTGGGTGCCCACTCGTTGACGGCGCTGACGGCGCGCGTTCCTCCGCCGGGCTTCTGAGGGTCCGCTTCGCCGTGCGCTCGCCCGACGCCAGGGTGTCCCGGTGACGGTGGAGAGCACGGCCGCCCTGTGCGCTCGCCACGCGGAGGTCTCCGCGGTGGCCACCTGCACGCGCTGCGGAAGCTTCCTGTGCGGGGAGTGTCTGGAGCTCTTCGGCGAGTCCGCCTTCTGCGAGCCGTGTGTGTTGTTGCGGCGCAAGGACGGGCCCGTGTCGCGCGCGGCCTGGGGCGCGCTGGGGCTCGGCGTGCTGGGGCTGTTGGTCCTGCCGTGCACCCTGGCGATGCCGCTGCCGCCGCTGGTGGCGGGCGTGGGCGGCGTGGTGCTGGGGATGCGGGAGGCGGGGCGCATCCGCCGGGGGGAGAGCCCCGTGAAGGGACGGGTTCCCGCGCGGGTGGCGGCCGTGCTGGGCTGGCTGACCCTGGGGGTCCTGTCGGCGTGGCTGCTGTTCTGGGGCTGGCTGTACTTCGCGGCGAACGGCGGCTGACGTCAGACGCCGCGCGCGTTCGGCTCCCAGAGGTACTTGTGCATCTGGAGCTGGAAGCGGACGGGGAGCCGATCCTCGATGGTCCACTCGGCCAACTCGCGCGGGTGGAGCTTGTCGAACACGGTGGAGAACAGCAGCGCGAAGGGCTTCTGGGCCAGCCGATGCTCGGTGATGAGGGCCTTGGACCAGTCGTAGTCCTCGCGTGAGCCGATGACGAACTTCAGCTCGTCGTTGGCGTTCATCGACGCGAAGTTGCGCAAGTCGTTGCGCGAGGCCTCGCCCGAGGACGGCGTCTTCATGTCGACGATTTTGTGCACGGCGGCGGGCACCAGCCGCACGTCGATGGCGCCGCTGGTCTCCAGCAGCACCGTGAAGCCCTCGTCGAGCAGCGACTGCATCAGCGGATAGACGCCGGGCTGGAGCAGGGGCTCGCCGCCGGTGATTTCCACGCGCGGGGTGCGCAGCGCCTTGATCTCCTCGATGAGCTCCGCGTTCTTCCGCCGAGCGCCGCCGTGGAAGGAGAACTCGCTGTCGCAGTAGGTGCAGCGCAGGTGGCAGCCGGTGAGGCGGATGAAGGCGCACAGCAGGCCGGCGTGCGAGGACTCGCCCTGGAGAGAGAGGTAGATCTCCTTCACCACCACGGAGTCGGCGGTGGGGACGAGGCGGGGCTCGATGTGGGGACGCGCGGCGGGCATGGCTTCTTCGTGAGGCGAAGGGAGCGGCGCTTCAACCCCAGTCAGCCCGGGAGGTCAAGCCGTCACCCCAATCCGGAGCCAACGTTCCAGGGGCGGCCGGGGATTCCCGGGCCCGCGCCCCAAGCCCCGCGCGCGGCGAAGTGCGTGGAATCTGGGGGACTTGCGGACGTCCGGGCTCAGGAACCGCCCGCCCCCTGGGCCCTGGCGGGCGCCGCTTCCTCGGCTGGCGCCGGGCGGTGGTGGTGCACGGGGCACGTCTTGGGGAAGGTGCCGAGCTCTTCGACGACGTAGCCCTTCGGGTAGGTGCGCAGGTTGACGCTCTCGCGGCCGAACTTGGGGACCTCACGCGGGGGCAGGGCGTAGCGCACGAACTTCCCGCGCATTCGGAGCGCGGAGCGGAACACCTTCCGGGTGAGCGCGGAGGGGCGCGCGTAGTGGAACGCGTCCAGCAGCGCGTCCTCCATGAGGGTGCGCGCGAACAGCTTCACCAGCTTCTTGGGCGCCAGGTGGGAGGGCGGGAAGGTGGTGAGCAACTCGAGCGTGGAGTCGGCCACGGCCTGACCGCGCGCATCGAAGGCGAAGTGCTTCGCCTCATAGCCGTCCAGGTACGCGACGAAGTCCGCGTGCGTCTCCGGGATGTCCTGGATGCCCATGTGGCGGCCCATCTCGCGGTAGTAGTGGGTCCACGCCTCCACCTCGTTGGACGTGAAGGGCCGCCAGCCGAATTCGCCCACCCAGCGGATGGGGGACACCGCGAAGGTGGAGAGCACATAGCGCATGTCATCGTTGGAGATGGGATAGGCGCCGTGCATCTGGTTCATCCGGCGGAAGGCGCTGTGTCCAACGGGGCTGGTGATGCCGTGCTCCAGGATGGCGTCGAGGACGAGCACGGTGTCGTCGTAGCGCTTCTGGGTGCGCTCGTTGAACTCCCGCGTCTCGTGCAGGAGCGCGCCGATGCTCGGCACTGCGTAGGTGCGGAACAGCGCGAAGCTGAGCGCCTGGGTGATGTCCCAGGGGAACTCCTGGGTGGTGAGGATGCGAACGATGTCCTCGTACTGGGTCGCGGCATCGAGGCTGTCGGTACGGTCGCGCAGCGCGAAGCGATTCATCCGGGTCACTCCTGCGGAGAAGGCGGGAGGGACGCTAACTGATGGCGAGGAGGCCTGCTTGTTGGCACCCCCGGGACGCTGTCAGCCTTTGTGCGCCGGGCCCTTCACCCGCTCGATGAAGGCGTCGATGAGGTGCCGGGCGATGCTCAGGCGCGGCGGGACGCGGGGCAACTGGTCGGGGTGGAACCAGTGCGCCTCCGCGATTTCCTTGCCGTCCACCTGGATGTCGCCGCCCGCGTACTCGGCGGTGAAGCCCACCATGAGCGAGCGCCCGAAGGGCCACGGCTGCGAGCCGAAGTAGCGGATGTTCTTCACCTCGATGTTGACCTCTTCCTTCACCTCGCGCGCGACGCACTCCTCCAGCGACTCGCCCGCGTCCACGAAGCCCGCGAGCGTGCTGAACATGGGCTCCGGCAGGGTGGAGTTGCGCGCGAGCAGCATGGTGTCGCCCTTCGTGACGAGCACAATCATCGCGGGGGAGATGCGCGGGTAGAACGGCGTGTTGTCCACCGTGCAGCGACGGGCGCGCTCTCCGGCGACCAGTTGGGTGGGCTGGCCACAGCGTCCGCAGAAGCGATGCTGGATGTCCCACTCGGCGATGGCGAGCGCGCGGCCAGCGACGGCGAAGCGCACCTCGTCCAGTCGCTTGTAGAGCGAGCGCGCGGGCACCAGCGCCATGCCCTCCGGCGCCGCGAAGTCCCGGGGCAGCGGGGCGGCGTAGCAGTCCACGCCATCCAGCGCGCCCAGGTAGTGGGCCGCCTCGGCGAGCTGGGGGAACGCCGAGCCGGTGGGCATATGGACGGCGCCCTCCTGCTCGACGACGAGCAGCTCCATGCCGCGCGAGAGGAAGAGCAGGGCCCCGTCGCGCGGTCGGCCGGGGGGCTCGTGGCTGGGGAGGAACGAAGAAGGGCTGGGGCTCACGTGGCCACCTTAATGGCCCGCGACGGGCCACGCAGGCTTCGTTGTGACTAGCTGCCCTTCTCGATGAGCTCCACGCGGTAGCCGTCCGGGTCCTCGACGAAGGCGATGACGGTGGTGCCGTGCTTCATCGGGCCCGGCTCGCGGACCACCTTGCCACCGGCCTGCCGAATCGCATCGCACGTCGCGCGGATGTCCGGCACGCCGAGCGCCACATGGCCATAGGCCGTGCCCAGCTCGTACTTCTCCACGCCCCAGTTGTGGGTCAGCTCCAGCGCCGGGTGGGTGTCCTCGGGGCCGAAGCCGACGAAGGCCAGGGTGAACTTGCCGTCGGGATAGTCGTGGCGGCGCAGCAGCTTCATTCCGATGACCCGGGTGTAGAAGTCGAGCGACTTCTCCAGGTCTCCAACGCGCAACATGGTGTGCAGGATTCGCATGCGCGCTTCATAACCCCGGGAGCGCCGCGCGTCTCGGCGCGCTGTCGTCCCCCGGACTACGGGTTCACGGAAGACTCATTGGGACGGACGTTCCGTGGAACGGTGAACGTCCCCACGTACACGCGGCCCTCGGACACGGGCTGTCCGCTCGGCTCCACCACGTTGACGCGGGACTGGTCGCCTCCCGCGTGCCACAGGCCCACCAGCACCTTCCACTCGCCCGGTCTCCAGCCTCGCGTGGAGAGGGAGAAGGCGTCGCGCAGCAGCGTGTGCCGGGGCGCGTCCGCGAAGAACCAGGTGCCGCCCACCACCGCGTGGTCCGAGCCCATGCGCTGGCCCTCCGCCGACACCACGTGCACGAAGATGCCCACCGAGCGGGGCACCGGTGCCGACGTGCGCCAGTGGAGCACCAGGGGGAGGATGCCCTCCGCGTCCGGCTCCGCGGGGACCTCCGCGCCCACCAGCTCCACCGGGACTTCGAAGCGCGTGTCCACGGCCCGGGCCTGGGGAGGCAGCTCCGGCACCGTCAGCGGCGAGCCATCCGCGTTGCGCGGCTCCGCCTTGGCCACGGGCTCGCGCCACGCGATGGCGAGCACGAACCACGTGACGATGGGCACGATGAACACGTTGATGGCCACGGGCCAGCGCAACGCGTGTCCACGCCGCTGGCGCCACACGAGGAACGCGAGCCCCGCCCACGCGAGTCCCGACACCAGCCCACCACCGATTCCCGAGCGGGGCAGGAAGCTCAGCACCACCTGGTGGCGGCCTTCCGGCACGCGCACGCCGAGCAGGCCGTCGCGCGAGACGACCTCGCCCTGGGACGACTTCCAGCCCGGGTGCCAGTTCTGGTTGACGAGCAGCACGGTGGGCCGCGTCGCGTCCACGTCCACGGACACGCGGTTGGGCGTCCACTCCACGCGCTTCGCGGTGCCCGCGTCGGGTTCCTCCAGGTACTCCTCGGCGCTCAAGTCGCCGCGCAGCTTGGCGGACATGGGCACGGGCCACGCCTCGCCACAGGCGATGGAGCCCCTGTTGAGCGCGAGCAGGTGTCCTTGAGACCAGCGATTGCCGCGCGCCTGCGCGAAGGGCTGCTCGCGCTCGGCGGGCATCGCCGTCATCTGCGCCCAGCGCGACAGGTTGTCGAAGGCGCGAAGCTGCAGGCCCCAGCTCGCGACGGCCACGGCGCACGCGGCCACGGCGGCCCAGGCCCACTTCGAGGGCGAGCGCCACGTGCGCGTGAGCAACACGGCGAGCCCCAGCGCGGCCAGCTCCGCGAGGAAGAAGCTGGTGGGGACGAGGAAGCGCTCGGGGTAGCGGAACGTCTCGAAGATGGGGAGCGTGCGCAGCCCCGCGAAGAGTGAAGGCTTCGCCGAGTAGCCCGCCGCCATCCACGCGCACAGGCCCGCCATGATTGCCGGGTACAGCGCGCGGCGTCGGGCGAAGGCGAGGGCGGGCAGCGCGAGGGCCAGGGCCACGGGCGCGAAGTAGAAGTTGCCCGGGTCGCTGTAGCCGGAGCGCGCGGGGAGCTGGAGCAGCATCTTCACCAGCGGCTCCAGGGCATTGCCCGGAGTGCCCGCCATGACGCGCGGCGAGGAGCGCATCGTCTCGATGAGCGGCCACAGCCGGAAGGCGCACGCGGCCAGGGTGAACAAGGTGGTGGCGCCCAGGGCCCACAGCGCCTTGTTCAGTCTGGGCATGTTGGGCAGTCCGCGCAGTCCATACAGCGCGCGGCCGGTCTCCAGCGTGACGAAGAGGGCGCCCATGGGCACGGGGTAGGTGCCGCCGAAGCTCAAGAGCAGCGCGAAGACGCCACCCACGAGCGCCACGCCGGACAGCTTCCCTTCGATGACACGCCGGGTGCCGACGAGAAGCCACGGCAGCAGGAGGAAGCCCGCGAAGTTGAGCCAGCCGATGGCCCACGACAACGCGGTGAAGCCCATCAGTCCGAAGAGCGGCGCGGCGCCCAGTGCGCCCAGTGCGGAGCCCGTGCGTCGTCGGGCGTAGTGGAAGAAGCCCTCCATGCCGAGCACGAGGAAGACCCACAGCAGGAGCGGCTCCGCGCGGCGCGGGCCCACGAGCGAGGACAGCACCACGGTGGGCGAGAAGACGCGCGTCTGCGGACTGCCCAGCGCGTACTGGCCACCGCAGGACCAGGGGTTCCACAGCGGGAGCTGTCCGTAGTGCGTCACGCTGCGCGTGCCCGCGTCCTCGTACGAGTCGAGCAGGTGCGAGTCGCGGAAGTCATTCATCCCTCCGGCGACCGACAGGGAGTGCCAGCACGCGGCGAGCGCGAGGACGCCGAAGAGGGCCAGGCGCACGCTGGTGAGCGAGGCGGCGCGGTGGGCGGCGCGGAGCAGTCCGTGGGAGGAGGTCTTCATGCGGAGGGGAGCGCGCGGGGGAGCGGGAGGGTGCCGGGCATCAGGTGACGTGAGAGCGAGGAGTCAGGCACGGAGCCGCCGAGGTTTCGCACGGGGGTGGCGGTGCATCGCCTTGTCCCGGCGCGCGCGGGCTGCTGGTGGTCTCGCATGGAGGCGGCGTTGCATCGCCGCGTCCTGACGCGCGCGGGCTGCCGGTTATCTCGCACGGAGGTGGCGGTGCATCGCCGCGTCCTGACGCGCGCGGGCTGCCGGTTATCTCGCACGGAGGTGGCGGTGCATCGCCGCGTCCTGGCGCGCGCGGGCTGCCGGTTATCTCGCACGGAGGTGGCGGTGCATCGCCGCGTCCTGAAGCGCGCGGGCTGCCGGTCGTCCCTCGGGGCGAGGGTGAAGGTCGGGCCGGGCATCAGTCGTAGAACGGACGGGGCTTGCACGGGCTGGCGGAGGCCTTGCGCGGCGGGAGGATGGGCGCCGACGAGCGCAGCTCGGAGTCGATGGCGTCGAACACGTCCGTCACCGGCACGTCGCGCCTGCGCGCCTCGCTCATCACCCACCCGCGCTCCGACGCGCCGAAGTCGTCGTCCTGGGACCAGTGGTCGCCGGGGAACGAGTGCATGGAGCGCCGACGCCAGTGGGGTTCCGCCTCGGCGGCGGCCCGGCCCAAGAGGACGCGCTCGTCGGCGGACAGGCGCCGCGAGGGAGTCCTCACCTCCGAAGTCACCGCCCGCGCCACCGCCACTCCGCCACACAGCGCGAGGGCCACCCAGCCCGAAACCGCAACGCGCTTCCAGCGCGCCTGTGTCGTCGTCATCGTCATGGCACCCACCCGTCGTTCCGTGGGTTCCTACTCCAACTTCCCCGAGTGCTTCACCCGATTCAGCCGGAAGGGCGGCGGGCGGAGCACCAGGGCACCGTCCGCCGGGCACCTCGACTCAGGAGCGGTCGTTCTCGTCGGCGTCGGCTTCCAGTTCGTACGGGTTCGCCAGCAGCCGGTGCGCGCCCTCCATCATCTCCACGACGATTTGTCCGGCGGGCTGCACGCTCTCGATGCGAGCCATGCTGGAGCCGCTGGCGGGCAGCACCATCTCCTCCAGGTCACCCTGCGTGTCGGGCGTGGGTACGAAGGCGCTGAAGCGCGGCATCGTGTAGAGCGCGTCGCCGCCCGTCAGCCCCGGGTACAGCCGCGTGGTGCCAATGGAGTCCGTGGAGTTCGTCGGCGCGCGCGCCTCGCGGCCCGCCCACTCGCGCACCACGCGGTTGCGCAGCACGCGCTGCCGCGGACCGGACCACTCGGGGCCGAAGAGGGTGGTGAAGTCGGAGTCGCGCGCGTCGCCGTCCACCACGCGCTGCTTGTAGCCCGGGTGCGCGTACGCCTCCACGGAGGCCACCATGCGCGTTCCCACCCAGACACCGTCCGCGCCATGGAACAGCGCCCGCGCCGCGCTCAGCCCGTCCGCGATGCCACCGGCGGCGAGCAACGGCAACTCACCCACCAGCGCGCGCAGCTCCCGCACCAGCTTCAGCGTGGGCGTGGTGCCCTTGTTGTAGCCCGCCGCCTGGCGGCCCTGCGCGATGAGCCCGTCGATTCCCAGCGCTAGCGCCTCCTTCGCGAACTCCACCGAGCTTGCCTGCACCCAGACCTTCGTCCCCGCGGCCCTCAAATCCTTCACCCAGTCCGCGGGCGGCAGGGCCCAGTGGAAGGCGACCACCGGTACACGCTCGGCGATGCACGTGTCGATGTGCTCGCGCGTGGTGAAGTCCCCCGCCCGCGCGCGGTCGAGGATGAAGTCCACGCCGAACGGGCGCTGCGTGCCGGCGCGGATGGCCTGGATTCGCGAGCGCAGGAAGGGCGCGGGCTCCGGCGCCGAGCCGAGCATGCCGATGCCTCCCGCCTCCGACACGGCGATGACCAGCGGCGGCAGCGCCACGAAGGCCATGCCCGCGCTGACGAAGGGGTAGTGCACGCCCAAGTCCCGCGTCAGCCGCGTGTGCAGCGTGTTGTCTTCCAGGACGTGGATGGGCGGACGGCGAGGCGCGCGGCTTTCGTCCGACTCGGAGATAGAGCCCTCGTCATCCAGCTCGCTGTCCCCAGGACCCCCCGAGGGGCCGGCCCGGTGGGAAGGGGGCGCGGCGCGTCCGTCGTTCGTTCCGTTCATCATGTCTCCTCGGTGTCGCTGGCCCGCTGACCTCTCGCAAAGGTTACCAGCATCCCCTGGCTGTTGAGGTCAGGGGGCGAGGCGGCGGAGGGCCCCCCGGGTGCTCGAAGACATTCGCCGGTGTCGGGTGGTGAGCACCCGGACCTCGCCTACGTCGCGAGTGACTTCTTCATGTGTCGGTGGGGTATCCCCACTTCCGTGAACGCTTCCGCATACACGGAATAGCCCAGGCGTTCGTAGAACGGCACGACGGGCTGCCGGGCGTGGAGGTGGACGTGGGTGATGCCCCGTCGCACCAGCTCCGCCTCCAGTGTCTCCACCAGTCGGGCACCCAGGCGCTGCCCCTGCAGGTGGGGCGTCACCGCCATCTGGAACAGCCGTCCTCCGTGCGAGTCCTCGGGATTGAAGAGCACGCAGCCGAGCACGCTGTCACCCCGGTGGGCGACCAGGTGGAGGCTTTGCGCCTCGAACGGAAACTTCACCGCGTCCCGCGTGTGGCCCAGGGGCTCGCGCAGCACGCGGAAGCGCAGCTCCAGCTCCGCCTCGTAGAGCGGGTGTCCGGGCTGGATGAAGGTGAACTCGAGCTCGGGCTCGCTCATGCGTCAGAAGGTCCCCGTGAGCTGGAGGGTGAAGGTGCGCCCGTACTGGGGCACGGGGGCGATGGAATTCTCGTCCGATACGGGAATCTGGTACTCGGAGTCGAGCAGGTTGTGGACGCCAGCGAAGTAGCGCAGCGGGCCGTAGTCGCCGGAGAGGCCGAAGCCGATGAGCAGGGCCTCTCCGCTGTCCGCGCCGCCCGGGCCGGTGGGACGCGCGCTCTGGTAGGTGGCCTGGGTGGCCAGCCGCATGTCGCCGTTGCCCACCGGCATCAGCAGGCGTCCGGAGACCAGGTGCGCGGGCGACGCGGAGGCCACCACGTCCGCGGCGTTGCGCAGCGTCACGTACGAGTAGCTCACATCCACCAGCAGCCAGCGTCCCGGCTGCCAGTGCACGCCCGCCTCCGCGCCCCACGCCAGCGTGGTGCCGCTGTCGTTGACGAAGCGCAGACACTCCGAGCCGCCGCATTCATCCGAGGGGGCGTCGTCCGTGCGCAGCTGCACCAGGCTGGAGATGCGGTTGTGGTAGCCGGCCACCGACAGGCGCAGCTCGTCCGTGAGGTCGTGCGCGTGCTCCACCTCGAAGGTGGTGATGGTCTCCGGCTCCAGGGAGGTGGGCGGCGCCTGGGTGATGCCGTCCGCGTAGTAGAGCTCGTAGACGTTGGGGGCGCGGAAGGCGCGTCCGGCGACCAGCTTGGTGAGGCCCGCGTCGTAGGGCCGGGCGATGATGGCCAGTCGCGGGGTGAGGGGCGTGGTGTCCAGGTCCAGGTACTTGTCCAGGCGCAGGCCCGCGGAGATGCTCAGGCGCGGGTGCAGCTTCCACTCGTCGAGCAGGTACGCGGACAGGAGCGTGCGCGCCTTCGTCTCCAGGGGGATGTCGCTCGCCGTCTGGCGCACGCTGAGCTGCCCTTGCGTCTCCACGCCGAGCGTGAGGCGGTTGCCCTCGAAGATGCCCACGCGCGCGCGAAGCTCGCCGCTGACCCAGTCCGCCGCGCCGCCCTCCTTGTTGGAGCCGCCAGCGCTCTCCGGGTACACATAGAGGCCCTCGTAGCGGCTGAGGTCGAACGAGGCGCGCGCGGACAGGCTGAAGCGCTCGGTGAACTCGCGCTCGTAGCGCGCCTCGACGAAGGCGCGCAGGTCCTCCACGGTGTTTCCCTCCGCGCCCGGCACGGTGCCGTAGGGGGCGGTGGGCAGCTCCTTCGAGCGGACGTTGAGTTGGCCCTGGAAGGAGAAGTCTCCCAGCCGGGCGCGCATGGAGGCGGTGGCGGCTCGCTCCGCGTCCAGTCCGCTGACGAGCAGGTCGCCCAGCGCGGGGTCCGCGCGTCGCAGCAGCGTGGTGTCCGCGCCGGAGGCCGTCATCGCCGCGGCGCTCACCAGGATGGAGCGATTGCCGTCCTCCCAGGACGCGGTGGCGTGTCCGCGCGTGGTGCTCAGCGCGCCCACCGCGCCGGTGACTTCCAGGTGGTTGTTGGGGCCCAGCGACTCGCGGGGCACCACGTTGATGACGGCGAAGAAGGCGCCGGTGCCGTACAGGGCGCTGCCCGGGCCGCGCACGACCTCGATGCGTTCGACTTCCATCAGGTCCACGTTGAGGTCGTGGGCGGCGTAGCCCTGGCCGGCCCACACGTCGTTCATGGCATGGCCGTCCCAGAGGATGAGGACGCGGGTGTTGAGGTCTCCGGGGGGCGAGAAGCCGCGCACGCCCAGGTACGTATAGGTCCGGTCGTCGGTGAGGTAGAAGCCGCGCACGCCGGCGAGCGCCTCCGCGAGGGTGCGCCAGCCGAACGCGCGCAGCTCCTCCTGGGTGAGCACGGTGGTGGATGCGGGAGCGTCGTCCACGGCGACCAGGCTCTTGGACGCGGCTCGCACGGGCGGGGGCGCGTAGCGCAGCTCCGCGTGAATCTTCACTTCCTGGTCCGCCACGACGGTCACCTTCTGGCGCAGCGGACGCACCTCGCGGCTCTCCACCTCCAGCGCGTGCTCGCCCTCGGGCAGGGTGACGACGGTGGGGGTGAAGCCGGCGGGCTTGCCGTCCACGCGCACGGTGGCGCCGTCGCGGTTGGCGGTGACGACGAGTCGGCCGGAGGGCCGGTCCTGTACGCGCAGCGCGACGGAGAGCGGGACGCTGCCATCGGCGGGCACGTCCACCACGTACTGGCCGGGGGAGTAGCCGGGGGCGCGCACGTAGAGGATGCGTTGGCCGGGGGGCAGGCGGGCGCGGCCGGGCAGCTTGGTGATGACGGGGCCGTTGGGGGCGTCGCGCACCTCGGCGCCCTCGGGGGTGCCGGTCAGCTCGACGCCGCCGGTGATGAGGAACAGGTCGAAGGTCTGCTCCGTCTCACGGCCGCGCGCCACGGTGACGGTGGCCTCGGTGGGACGGTAGCCGTCCTTCTTCACCATGATTTTGTGACGGCCGGGTGACAGCGCGAGCGTCTGCGGAGAGCGGCCCCGGCTGCCCAGGTCCATGCGGTCCACGTAGACGTCCGCGCCCTTGGGGACGGTGGTGACCTTGACGAGCGCGACCTTGGGGCGCAGTCGGTCCAGCGAGCGGGAGACTTCCGAGGCGTCCTCCGTGGGCAGGTCCTCGGTGAGCAGGTCGTTGTAGTAGCGGTACGCCTCGTTGAACTTGCCCAGCGCCTCGAAGCAGCGGGCGATGTTGAAGAGCACGTTGCGGTTGGGCACCAGCCGGTAGCTGGTGAAGTAGGAGCGCAGGGCTTCGGTGTACTGGCCCTTGGCGTAGGCGTCGTTTCCGAGCTCGAAGGCGATGTCCGCCTCGTCGGCGTTGTTGTCCGCGTACGCGGGCACGGACAGGAGCAGGAGCGACAAGACGAGAAGGCCAGAGCGAGAGGGAAGCATGGGGCGGTGACATTCTTCCTCCTCTGGAATGGCAGGTCCATGGGGGCCTTTGGGTGGGCCGCCGAATGTCAGACCTGCTGAGTAGGAAGGAGTGGACACGCGGTATGGGGTGGGGTTCCACTTCGGGGAGGTGGCGGGGATGTTGGAGGGGTGGGAAGTCAGAGGGGAGAGGAGCGAGGGAATGGGTGAGGGACCGAAGCGGCCGGCGACATATGAGGACCTGCTCGCACTGCCGGAGCACATGGTCGGGCAGATAGTCGACGGGGAGCTCATCGCCATGCCCCGGCCGGCGAGCCCACATGCGATGGCCAGTTCCAGCCTGCAGGGCGAGTTCTATGGACCCTTCCAGCGGGGCCGAGGAGGGCCTGGAGGGTGGTGGTTGCTGGTGGAGCCGGAGCTGCACTTCGGCCAGGACGTCCTGGTGCCTGACCTGGCGGGCTGGCGTCGGGAGCGGATGCCGGAGATACCAAACGCGCCGTACTTCACCCTGGCGCCGGACTGGGTCTGCGAGGTGCTCTCTCCGTCCACGGCGTCACTGGACCGGGTGAAGAAGAAGCGCATCTACGCCCGAGAAGGCGTGCGCCATGTCTGGCTGGTGGACCCGAAGGAGCGGACGCTGGAGGTGTTCCGCCTGGAGGGTGGCCGCTGGGTGGAGCTGGGCACGTACACAGGGGACGAGCGCGTGCGTGCCGAGCCCTTCGAGGCGGTGGAGTTGGAGCTGGGCATCCTGTGGCTTCCGGAGTCGACGCCGAAGACGCCCTGAGGCTCAGTGCATGACGCGCTTGCTGGGGGTGTCCGTGGCCTGTGCCGTGGCTGGCTGGCGCATGAGGAGGTCGCCCACCGTCTGGAGCACGTGGGTGGTGGCGCCCTCCGGGTCCCTGAAGAAGTGGGGCGTCCAGAGGCGGACGAGCTTCCAGCCCTGGCCCTCCAGCACGGCGGTGCGGAAGAGGTCCCACTCCACGCGGTCGGCGGCCTTGGGGTAGCGCGTGCCGTCGCAGAGCAGGCCCACGGTGACGTCGCCCGGGACGGAGGGGTGATGCAGGGCGATGTCCACGCAGAAGCCGTCATTGCCCCAGTTGACGTCGGAGGACACGTGGTGGCGTAGCGCGAGGTGTGACGCCAATGCGCGGACGAAGGTGGAGTCCGCCGCGGTCTCCCGCTCGCGCACGACGAGCTCGCGCGGGGCGGAGGGCTCGGAGGTGGGGAGTGTGTCGTCGCGGGTGGCCTCCGCGTGGGCGAGGGCGATGCGTTCCGCGAACTGGAGGTAGGCGAAGAGGAGCCAGCCGCCGTTGGGCTGACGGCCGGACTCCACGGGCGGCAGGGCCGTGTACGCGTCGCGAGGAATGGAGGTGACCAGGTGCACCTGCTGTCGGGCGCGAGTGACGAGCACGTTGAGGCGCCGTCCTCCGCCCGCGCTGCCGAGCGGGCCGAAGCGTCGGTAGAAGCGCCCCTGTCGGTCGGGCCCGTAGGTGGTGCTGATGATGAGGTGGTCTCGCTCGTCGCCCTGGACGTTCTCGAGGTTCTTGACGAAGAGGCCCTCGAAGGAGCCGGCGCCGCGGCGGGTGCGCGCGGTGGCGAGCCGGGCGGCGAAGGTGGAGTCCTCCGCGGACAGTTCATCGAGGACGTCGGTGATGGCGTCGCGCTGTGAGAGATTGAAGCAGGCGATGCCGATGGAGGGAGGCTCGGGGCGGGCGAGCAATTCCTTCACGAGCTGGCCCACGGCGCGGGCCTCGGTGAGATTCACGCGCTTCTCGTAGGTGCCACCCACGGGGAGCAGGCGCAGGGGCGCGTGGGGAGCCACGTGCGAGGGATGCGCGGGGATGGCCTGGAGTCGCCTGTCGTAGAAGTGCTCATTGCTGAAGGCGATGAGGTCCGCGTCCTGCGAGCGGTAGTGGACGTCGAGGTAGCACTGGTCGATGTCCAGGTTGAGCGCGGCGGAGAGGAGGTCTTCCACCTCGGACTGCTGGTCCTCGAAGAGGCCCTGCTCCGTCTCAGCTTCGGTGTCCTGACTCTGCACCACGGCGGACTCGAAGAAGCGCGTGGGCGGGAGCTGCTTCGGGTCTCCGGCGATGACGACGCGCTTCGCGCGGGTGAGGACGGGCAGGGCTTCCTCGAGTCGGCACTGGGAGGACTCGTCGAAGATGACGACATCGAAGATGGGGCGGCGCGGGAAGATTTGCGCCACCGTCTGGGGACTGGCCATCCACACGGGGCGGGCGTCGAAGAGCGGGTCTCCGCCTTCGAGCTCCAGGCCGGTGGCGATGACCTGTCGCACGCGCATGGCGCGCTCGCCTCGGAGCATGAGGCGACGGCGCAGCTCCGCGCCCTGGGTGTTGAGTCGTCCACCGGTGCTTGCGAGCAGGCGCTCGCGCTGGCGCTGCGTCCACCGGTGGAGGATGGCGTCGCGGACAAGTCCTCGTTTCTTTTCTTCGAGCACGCGGTAGCGGGCTTGAGTGGCCTGGGTGCGCTCGGCGTCGACGTGCTGGAGGGCGGGGTCTTCGCGCAGACGTGAGGACGCCTCCGAGGCGAGTGTGGCCTTGAGTACGGACGTCCAGCCCGTGTCCGCGTCCACCCCCTGGCGCGCCAGGGCTTCCACCGCGGTCTCCAGCGAGGGAGGCATGCCGGACAGCAGCGATCGCAGGCGCAGCATTCCCTCCACGGTGGACAGACGTGCCTGGAACGCGGAGGCGATGGGGAGCAACCGGGCGCCAGCGCGCAGCTCGCGCGAACGCGTGGCGAGCCATGTCGAGGAGAGGAGTCCTGTTTCGGAGAGGCGCTTCTCCAGCTTCGTCACCGCCGCGCCTCGGGCGGGAGATTGGCGGAGGCCCGTGAGCAGCTCGGCGCGCGCCGAGGACTCTCCCGTCAGGGCCTGGCGCATGGAGTCGCGGCACGAGGCGAGCAGCGGCGTGTTGTCCAGCGTGCCCAGCACGTCGAAGAGGGCGCTGTGAGTGCGCAGGTCCCGCGCCAGCAGCTCATCGGGAAGACTTGAGGTGGCGAGGCCCATCGCGGTGGAACTCGGAGCCACGCTGTGATGGGCGATACCCACGGAGGCGACATTCGGAGCCACGGTGGAGTGGGGAAGGTGCGCGGCAATGGAGCCCGGTGCGAGGGTGGAGCGGTGGAACTCGCTCAGCAACGCGCGGGCGCGAGCGCCTGTGAGGAATCGACTGACGCGGTCCGCGGTGGCGGCGCCCAGCGTGAGGCCGAACTGCTGGAGCACCTTGCGAGCGCCCGCCTTCCGAGCAAAGCAGAAGAAGGCGTACCACTTGCTGGCGATGCCCAGATACGCACCCAGCGTGGCGAGCGCCGTGGACAGCGCGCCCAGGGACTGGGGCTGCTCACGGTGAATCAACGCGAGCTCCGTATCAAGGGGCCCCTCGGAGAGCACCTTCACCTGGGGCGCGAGCCCATCGAGCTGGGCTTTCGCGGTCCGCACAGCGTCCGTGGAGGCCGCGCTCCAGCGCGCGAGCGCTTCAGGGCTCGTGGTCTCCAACAGCGGAGCAAGCTGCTCGGCGAAGTGGGCGCGTGCGGTGCCCTCGGCTTCGGGCTCCGCGCCAAAGGAGGGGATGTTCGGGGAGGCGAGTGAGTCGGCGTCACGGGCCGCGTCGACCGTGGTGTCCAGGCGCTCGCGCCAGGTGGCCAGCGGCGTGGCGAGGTACGTGGCCAGGTCCACGCCCAGGGCTTCTCGCCAGGGATTGTCCGGGTAGCCTTCCTTGAGCGCGCGCTCAAGGACTTCGCGCGTCTCGCGCTCGCGCGGGATGACTTCACCCAGCCGCGCGGAGGCGAGTGACGACGTGGCGGGAGCGAGCGCGGCGGGAGACTCCAGGAAGAGCCACTGGCCCACCAGCTCGTGGAAGGAGGGAGCGGTGCCGTCGGCGGGGCGCTCGGAGAGGGCGCGCTCGGCGGTGCTGAGCTCGTCATGGAGGGCCTGGAGCTCTTCGTCCACGCGGGACAGCTCCTTCGTCACGGCGGCCTGGGTCCGCGCTTCGGGCAGGGTGTCGAGCTGTTCGCGGATGCCCAGGTAGAGGTCGCGTTGATCTCTCTGCGCGTCGTGCACGACGGCGCACAGGTTGCCCAGGCCCAGGTGGTCCAGGCGGTGCTTCACGACGTCGAGTGCCGTGCGCTTGTCGCAGACGAACAGCACCCGCTCGCCTCGGGCCAGGTGGTCGCCGATGGCATTGGCGATGGTCTGCGACTTGCCGGTGCCAGGAGGCCCGTGGATGACGAGCCCTCTGCGACTGCGCGCCAGCCGCACCGCACGGGCCTGACAAGGGTCCGCGATGGTGACGAGCCGTTCCTCCGCGGCGAGCTTGAGCCCTTCCAGGTTCCGCTCTCCGCCGCCCGAGTGAGCGACCTGCCCGAGCGATACATCCACGCGCAAGAAGCTCTCCAGTGGACCGGAGATGGGCTCACCGTCCACGAGCGCGCGCATGTCGTCCACGAGGCTTTGATTCGACAACGGATACAGGCCGAGCACGGCGCTGGGGAGGATGGACGCCGTGGCGCCTTCCTCGTCCGAGCGGGGCACGGGAGCCAGGAGCATCTCGGGCGAGAAGGTCGCTGGAGCAGGCAGCTCCAGCGCCTTGGAGACGAGGGCCGCCAGCTCATTGACCTCACGCCAGGGGTCCATGCCCTCCTCATCGGTGAACAGCTCACCAAAGCGCTCCCCCGTCTGTTGTTCGAGCCACGCCAGCAACGCGGTGTTGGGTGCGACGCGGTCCACGCCCTCTTCTGCGCCTTCCAGTTCGACCGCCGTCGCGCGTCCCTTCTTCACGGTGATGCGCACGGGAACGAAGGCGATGGGCGCGAGGATGCGTCGGGTGCCGAAGCCGCGCTTGTCCTTGGTGCTCGGGGGCAGGTGCAACAAGGGGAAGCCGACGTGAAGAACATGTGCGCCGGTGTCCTGCTCGAAGATGCGGGCATCCTCGACGATGGCCGCGAGCTTGCGCAGCAGGGCCTGTTGTTCCTCCTCGGCCCGTGTCGGCGTGGGGATTGTTTCATCGTCGTCGGCCTCGAGCTCCCCGTGAGGAGGGGGCTGCGTGTCACCCGCGCTGGCCGGAGTGCTTTCGAGTGACGTCGAGAGGCCGGGTGAGCCCGACTTGGGGGGCGGCTTCACCGTGAGCCGGGCCGAGGCCTTGTCTCCGAGCAACGCGGCCAGCACCGCATGAGGTGGGGTGCCGTCCAGTCGGCTCAGCACGGAGAGGTCCAGGCGCTGGCGACTGTGGTGGGGGCGGCAGTTGAGGCTCGGTCCGGACGCGAGCGCGGCGTAGAGCCGCTCGAGCATCTTCGCGAGGACGCGGCTGCGGGACTCGGACGACACGGCTATACCTCTCTCCAGGGGAGGGAGGTCGCTGTCTACCATGCGGCCTGGAGGGTGACCTCAGTCCGCCAGTGCGGCGGCGAGCGAGCGAGCGGCGGCCTCCAGCGCTTCAGAGGAGAGATGATCCGCCGGGGCCGCGTCGAACACCGCGCGGCCCCACAGTCGCTGCGGAGTCTCTCGGAAGCGCGGCACCAGGTGCAGGTGGCAGTGGCGCAGCACGTCGCCGATGGCGAAGGCGTAGGCGTGCTCGGCGCCCAGCACCTCGCGTTGGGCGCGCATCACCCGCGCGGCGAACCCACCCAGCTCCCGCGCCGTGGCGTCATCCAGCTCGTACCAGGCCCGTGCATGTTGCTCGCTGGAGATGACGACCCAGCCGGGAACGGGACTGGGTCCCGCGACGCCATGCAGCACCAACCCCGGAGCCCGGGCCAGGATGCCCCCCACGGGGCGGTGCTCGCCGCGCGCGATGGCACAGCCGAGACACGGCTCATTCACATCCACCATGTGGCCACCGTAGCAGTCGTTTTTCGCCAGGGCAGGGCGCTGAGAAGAGGCATCGCGCAAGGGAGGGTCTCATCAGACCCTCTGAAAACTAAGAGGATGGGAGGGGTGTGTTGTGATCGCCCCAGGGCGTGGTGTTGGCGGTTTGGGACGAGGGGAGAGTGCGACTGTCGCCTGCTTGACGTGAAGGGGCCGGGTCGGAGAGTGTCCGCCCCACGCTCTTTCATGGTTGGGGGCGTGAGAGCTCAAGCAAATCTTTTCAAGGTGGGGATGATGAAGAAGCATCTGGTCATGGCCGTGGTGCCGTTCTTGGCGCTGGGGTGCGGTGATGATTTCAAGGACGAGAACGGTGACGGCATCGCCGACGGCATTCGTGAGCCGGACAGTGTGACGGTGGTGACGCCCGCGACGCCGAAGGGGACGGTGTCGGGCCAGGTGTTGAGCACGGACCTCAAGCCGCTGTCCGAGGCTTCGGTGGAAGTCACCATCGGCAGCTCGGCGGATCCGCTCGCGGGGACGACGGATGCGAAGGGCAACTTCGAGTTCAAGGACGTCCCGGCGGGCTCCCAGGTGCTGCTGACGTTCACCAAGGCGGGCTATGCCACGCTGCGCGCGACTGCGGAGATTCCCTCGTCGGCCGGCAATGTGCCCATCAACAACGCCAACGTGAGCTTCGGCCCCGTGACGCTGACGCGGCTGGACGGCTCGCTGCGCTTCCTGCTGGTGACGCCGCAGGGCCGTCCCGCGGCGAACGTACGCGCGACGCTCGAGGCCTCGCCCGCGGGCAACCTCGTCCTGTTGAACGGTGACTCCACCCCCGCCGTGGTGAGCACGGTGGTCGTGGAGGCGACGTCCGATGACCAGGGCGCGCTGGTGTTCCAGGGTGTCCCGACCGCGCAGGAGCTGGCGCGCCTGACCGGAGGCCAGTACCGGCTGTGGGTGTCCGCGGTGGACAGCAACAGCGACGGTGTGCCGGAGACGAACGGCTTTGTGAGCACCTATCCGGCCGGCACCGTGGTGGCGTCTGGCACCACGCGGCTCATCAACCTGCCCTACTCGCGGACGTCGAATGTCGAGCTGAACGTCGAGGGCAGCAATGTGGCGATGTTGAGGGGCGCCGCGGATCCGCACCCGCTGCGGAACATGGTGCGGCCGGGCGAGCCCATCTATCTGTACTTCAACCAGCCGGTGCAGCAGAACTCCCTGCTGGTGCGCCTGACGGACGAGTACGCCAAGGAGGCGCTGCCCGTCACGGTGGCCCTGGGCAACGGTGGCTACACCGCGACCATCACGCCGGGCAACGGCGTGGTGCAGACGGGCAAGGAGTACAACCTGGACCTTCGCGCTGTCTCGGCGGAGAACGGGGACCTCTACTCGCGCACGGGCTTCTTCTTCGGTGGCGAGCCTGGCACCGTGACGCCGGTGACCATCGCGGAGGCGCGTTACCAGGAGACGTCGTTGACGGCGCCCACCTCGCAGCAGCTCAACGCTGGTGAACTCGTCTACATCAACTTCAGCTCCCCCGTCTTCACGCCGTTCTCGGGGGGTGACGGTTCGTCGGTGCAGGTCTTCTTCAACGTCGACATCGACAACAACGGGACCGTGGGTCGCACCTCGTTTGGCGAGGTTGGCAACTACAGTGGCCAGGGCTTCCTCCTGAACATCGACGAGCCCACGTCGCCGTACCAGACTCGCGTGCTGAACCCCGAGATGCCTGTGTTTCCCATCAGCCACTCGAGCTACAGCACCCGTTACTCGTTCACCTACTCTGGTGTGGGGATCATCCCGAGCACCACGACGATGCAGGTTGCGTTCTCGAAGCAGGGGGAGCGCGGTGTCATCCAGACCTACCAGAGCATCTGGGGTCAGCCGATCACCACGGACCTGACCATCAACAGTGTTGCGACGCAGCCCGTTCCCGTACCGGCTCCGTAACGCCCGACAGGGCTTGAACCCGTCGACATTGCTTCAATGACTCATCACCGCGCCTCCGTGAGCCTGCTCACGGAGGCGTTGGTGTTTCTGGCTCCGTATCCTGGTGCGTGGACGCAAGTCCATGTTCCGGGATACGGATTCCTGGCGCTCCATCCAGGCGCGCACCTGCTTCCTGGCGTGAGGGGATTTTTGGCGCGTGCCTCGCGCTGGAACAGGGCTTGCCACGGCTTACACCATGTCCCTTTCCCTTCTCCGCTTCTCTCTCATCTTCCTGGGGCTCATGGCGGGAGCCTGCATCGACGTTCCTGGAATCCAGCAGGTCCCAGAAGGCACGGATGCAGGGCATGTCGAGCCAGGAGATGCCTCGACGCCCGATTCAGGTGCGCCCTTCCTGCAGGTGGCGCTCGTCACATCGAGGACCGCCACGAATGGCTCCCTCGGTGTATCGGTCGAATTGAATGGGCCCACTCCTGAGTCGGTGGAGCTGTTGGTCGATGGCGAGAGCGTGGCGACACTCCTTCCCCCGTACCTGAAGCAGTTGGATACCCAAGGACTCACAGAGGGACAACACGTGCTGCACATTCGCGCGACCCTGGGCTCCAGGGTGTTTCTCAGCGCGCCGCAACCGCTCACCGTGGATCGTTCTGCTCCGTCATGGGTTTCGCGCACTCCCTCGACGGGTGCTGCCTGGGTTCCCGTGAGTCACGTGGTCCAGGCCGTTTTCTCGGAGCCGCTGGAGCCGACGACGGTTTCGTCGAACTCCATCCGGATGTTCGGCGGTGCGGACGTCATCGCCGCGGACGTGTCCCTCTCCGCCGATGGGACGACTGTGACCGTGAGTCCGCTTTCGCGTCCTCCGCTGGATGTGCTCGTGAAGGTGACGTTCGCTGGCTCGGTGACGGACGTGGCGGGCAACCCGGTGCCGGCTGGGGAGGAGTGGAGTTGGTCCCTGCCTGGCTTCTTGCCGCTGGGAGACTTCTTGTTCACGGAGTCGAGGACAAACACGTCAGCGCTCTATGAGGCGCTCCAGTTGGACAGTGCTGGACGGCCGGTCGTGGCCTGGGTCGATGAGCTCCGAAACGGGGTGTACGTGCGACGGTGGACCGGAGAGACCTGGGAGTTGTTGGGAGCCGGGTTGCGCACGGAATCTCCCTTGCAGCTTCCTACGAGCCTTGCCTTCGCATTGGATGCCAACGACGAGCCCGTCGTGGCCTGGGGCGAGTTTCATGGCTCAGTGGTTTATGTCCATCGTTGGAACGGAACGGGCTGGGAAGCCATGGGTGCGCCTGTTCCAAGCCCGCTCAGTCCCTGGGGTGTCGCCCTGGGTCAAAACGCGGCAGGGCAGTGGCATCTGGGCTTCGCCTCGGGGAATTTTGAAGGGTCTCAGCTCTTGGTCTGGCGATGGGAGAGCGACCACTGGGCCCCGTTGGGAACGGCGCTCAAAGTGGTCCCGACCGCGTCGATGATAGGGGTGCGCATGGACTTTCGTGGTGCGCAGGGCCCTCTCGTGAAGTGGACCGAGTCAGCCGGTGTCGATGAACAACGGGGGCACATGCGACGCTGGAAGGAGGGAAGCTGGCAGGTCATTCCGCTGCCTTCCCAGAATCCCGGGGGTGTCTGGGGATTGGATGCATTGGAGCGTCCTCTCAACCTCCTGGCTTCTTCTGGGGATGAGGTCCGACTCCGCGCATGGGATGGATTGGATTGGGTTCAGCTAGGGGCACCGATGGCGGGTCGCTTCGTGGGAGCGACGCAGGTAGCCGCCTTGGGATTGGCCTTGGACCCGGCGGGAAACCCGGTGGCCATGCTGCGAGAGGCGGAAGTCCCAGCGCAGGCAGAGGCGATTTATGTCCGCCGCTTGCGTGATGGAGCCTGGGAGGATTGGGGAGGGCTGCTCCGGCCTCTTCCTGAGGGAGCCCGGAGCAGGTATCCCTTGTTCGCGGTCATGCCTTCGGGCCGAGTCCTCATGGTTCGTGCCGAATCCACCGCGCCGAACGCGTGGCCCATCCGGGTCTACATCTCGAACGAGTGAGCAGCTCAGTGTGCCTGTGCGGCGGTGACGTGTCCTCCACCGTTCTCCATTGAACGGTGGGCAGGGGGTTCGCCGATCGCAGTGGGGTGGGCGCCAGGGGGGATGCGTGCATAGATTGTCCACCGCTGTTCCCCTACACGCGAGGCGCCTGTTCCATGACGCGCACGGCCACTCCCACTTCCGAAGAGCTGGTGCCGGGCACAAGCCCGGAAGCGTCCCAGGGGGGACGCAGGCGGGTCCTGGTCGTCGATGACTTCGACGATGCCCGCGAGATGTATGCGGAGTATCTGGAGTTCGTTGGCTTCGAGGTGGATACCGCCCGCGATGGCATGGAGGCGGTGGAGAAGGCCCAGTCGAGCGAGCCGGACATCATCCTCATGGACCTGTCCCTGCCCGTCATGGACGGCTGGGAGGCCACCCGGCGAATCAAGCAGGACCTGCGCACTCGCGACATCCCGGTGATGGCCCTGACGGGCCACGTCCTCGCCGGCAACGCGGAGCACGCACGCGAAGCCGGCGCCGACGAGTTCGTCGCCAAGCCGTGCCTGCCTCAGGACCTGGAAAACAAGATCCGCAACATGCTCAAGCCGAGCAAGGCGCGTAAGCGGGAAGGCCAGGAGGGCTGACTCCATAGCGGAGGGTGAGTGCCCACCACCTGACACTTCAAAGTGCCCCTCCACAGCGCCGGACGGGCTTCCACTCCGGGGAGGGTTGCCGTTTCGGGTGGGGATGCCTACGCCCTCATGGTGGGAATCCCTGCAGCCTCGTCACCGCCGCCGGACGCGTGGGCGCCGCCCCTGGAGTTCGACGAGTACCGAATCGTGCGGCCCATCGGTCGAGGGCGGACCGGCCGCGTGTACCTGGCCCAGGACACGCTCCTGGAGCGCCCGGTGGCGGTGAAGTTCATCCCCTCGCTCGGCCCCAATGCCCTGGCCCGCTTCCTCGTCGAGGCCCGCGCCGCCGCGCGCATCCAGCATCCCAACGTCGTCACGCTCTACCGGGTGGGACAGCTCGATGAGCAGCCCTACCTCGTCTCGGAGTTCATCCGGGGCGTGAGCCTGGACCGGTTGGTGAAGCCCCTGCGCTGGGAGCGCGTGCTCACCATCGGCCGGGATTTGGCCCGGGGGCTGAGCGCCGCCCACCGTCGAGGCGTGCTCCACCGCGATATCAAACCCGGCAACGCCGTGCTCACCGAGAGCGGCGCAGTGAAGCTGCTCGACTTCGGGCTCGCCAAGCTCCTGGACAGCGCCGCCGGCCCGGATGACGCCGCGCCTCCTCGGAGCGCCCCTCCGCCGGAGCTGCCGGCGGACCTGGACCCGGAGGCCAACCCGCACTTCTCCGCGCGCTCGCTGGACGGCGTCTTCCTGCCCTCGCTGCCGCGGGGCGCGCTGGTGGGCACGCCCTACTACATGTCCCCCGAGGCCTGGGCCGGCGAGGACCTGACGGCGCGCAGCGACGTGTACTCGCTGGGCGTCGTCCTCTTCGAGCTGTGCGTCGGCCGCGGGCCCTTCCGCGACGTCGTCTGGCGCGAGCTGCCCCATGTGGTCCGCACCCAGGACGCGCTGCCCCTGGCGACTGTCGCGCCCCATGTCGACGCCGCCTTCGCCGGGGTCATCGACCGGTGCCTGCGTCGCGAGCCCTCCGAGCGCTTCGGCTCCGCGGCGCTGCTGCTGGAGGCGCTCGAGGCCCTGTCGCGCGAGGACGCCCCCACGCACGTTCCGGAGGGCAATCCCTACCGGGGCCTGCGCGCCTTCGAGGCCGAGCACCGCGCCCTCTTCTTCGGCCGTCGCCGCGAGTGTCGTGCCGTCCTGGAGCGGCTGCGCGCCGAGTCCTTCCTGCTCATCACCGGTGACTCCGGCGTGGGCAAGTCCTCCCTCTGTCTGGCCGGCATCCTCCCCGCCGTGGCCGAAGGCGGACTGGAGGACGGGCGGCGCTGGCACTCCGTCAGGCTGGTGCCGGGCCGCAAGCCCGTCGCCGCGCTGGCCGCGGCGCTCGCACCCCTCCTGTCGATGGAGGAGGAGCCGCTGGCCGAGGCACTCCGCTCGGAGCCCTCGGGCCTGGTGCGCAGGCTCCGGGGCCGTCTGGGCGCGCGCGAGGGCCTGCTCGTCTACGTGGACCAGCTCGAGGAGCTGGCGACCCTGGCCGAGCCACTCGAAGCGGCGCTGGCGGGTCAGGCCCTGGGCGGACTCGCGGAGGGGGCCAGTGGCGTGCGCCTGCTGGCCTCCAGTCGCAGCGACTTCCTCACCCGGCTCACCTCCGTGCCGGGCCTGGGCGCCGAAGTCCCTCGCGCGCTGTACCTGCTGCGCGCCCTCACCGCCGAGGAGACCCGGGAGGCCGTCACCGGCCCCGCGCGCGTGAAGGGCGTGCGCTTC
>Ga0126314_10000063_pt1 | contig 58020 bp, 48 predicted proteins | sample Plot105B_FD_92535 | JGI IMG/M metagenome (GOLD analysis project Ga0126314, IMG submission 92535) | Serpentine soil microbial communities from UC McLaughlin Reserve, CA, USA - Plot105B | ecosystem: Environmental > Terrestrial > Soil > Grasslands | place: USA: UC McLaughlin Reserve, Lake County... | reverse complement strand
CTGCTGCTGCTCGTCGTTCGCCGTGCGCAGGTGGCTGCCCGCCTCGCCCAGCCGCGCCGCGGACGCCTGGAGCGACAGGGGAAGCTGCCGCAGCCGGGCCAGCACCGCGTTCATCCCCGCGGCCAAGTCTCCCACCTCGTCGGTGGACACCCACTCCGGCGCGACGACGCGTCCGGCCGCCACGGACTCAATCGCCTGCCCCACCGCCTGCGCCGCTCGCGCCTGACGACGCGCCAGCATCCACATGGTGATGCCCGGCAGGAGCAGCAGGCCGCCCACCCACGCCAGGCTGAAGGCCAGCTCGCCCGCAAGCACCCCGCCCAGCTCCATCAACATCCGCGCCGAGCGCTGCGCGCCCTCGGACAAGAGCTCCAGGTGCAGCGTGTCGCGGATGCCCTCCAGCTTCACCATCACCACGCAGCCGCTGAGCACCAGCGCGGCGACGATGGAGCCGCCAAACGTGAAGGGCAGGAACCACGCCTGCCGGGGCCACGAGAAGCCGCCGCCCTGGAGCGCCACCGTCGAATCCTTGCGCTGCTCCTCCAGCGCCAGCGGCAGCAGCATCCGCTCCAGCGACACGCAGATGGGAAAGCCCAGCAGCACGCCACAGCACACGCCGATGATGGTGCCCAGCACGACGAGGTACAAATCCTTGTGCCACGTCAGGCACACGTGGAGGCTGAACCAGAAGCCCCCGAGCGTCCATCCGACCCACGACGTGCCCACCGCCACCCGCAAGGGAAGTCGGAGGATGCGCTCCAGCCGCGCACCCGGCCTGTCATCCGCGTACGTCCGCAGCGCGCTGCCCACCAGCCAGCGCATGAACAGCGCGGGATAAATCATCCCCAGGCCCACGAGGATGGGCGGCAGCACCCACGCCACCGCCTTCACGCCTTCCCAGCCCGCGACGCCCATGGACATGCCGTTGAGGTACGCGGCGACGGGCGCCGCGGGCACCACCCACGCCATGAACACCTTGAGCGCACGCCACCGATACTCGCGAATCACAGTGTCTTCAATACTCATACGGGTCGCTTTCCCGCGTCATGCGGCCACGAAGAATCCACGCTGACGGGATGGCTCCAGACAGCATTCTCCGCACGTCATCGATGGGAAAGCGAGTGGGCCCCGCCCGGTTCCAGACACTGCATCACCGTCATCCCAGAGCTTGTTGAAAGACATACACATTCAGCAAATCCAGTCCTTCGCGCGAAATCAGACGAAGAGCGAACGCGCGCACTGCGGGGCTCGACCGAGCCGTTCTTCAAGTGAGGAGTTGTTTGGGGGAGGACGCGACCGCCAACGGGGGCTTGCGTCCTGCACGGTTCGAGGATGGTTCGACCGCGCGGAGGGCCGCCTCAAGGCCAGGCCTGGAGCGCCGTTCTCTTCGGTGTGGGCTAAACCTCGTTGAACCTCATTCCGGTGGCCCCAATGCGCTCCAACGCCGACTTGATTTCCTCCGAAACAATCAGAGCGATGGACCATCCCCATGGTCGGAACACCTTCGCCGCGCCTGCTTTCGCGCCATCGATACGCATCCCGTAGACATCCCGATACTGCCCGACCTTCTCAGGTCGCCCATCCTCTATCCCCCAAAGCTCCACCTCCTTGCACTCCGCATCGTTGATGCATCGGATGAGCTGGGTAGCGACAAGAATGCAGAACTGATCGGGTTGGCCGACGATGTCCACAGGCAGGGTCTGCACGTCGTCAGCAGCGACTTCCGTGAGGAGGGAAGCAACCCTGATGTGTACAACCGGAGTCGAGAGACCCGCCAGGGTGAAGTCAAACGCCTTTCCAGGAACATCGATGGGAATCCTCAAGCGCCCTGGATTGGGAACAGGTTGTCCCTTCTTGAAGAGCCATGGATCGGCCACTTCGCGGCCTTGCAGGTCAGTGGGAATGCCAAGGGACCACCGCCCCGGCAAGGTCATATCGGCGGAGAGCTCGAAGTACCGTTTAGGAATGCTGACCATTCTGGACCTCTAGGAGCGTGTTACCAGCTTGTTCAGCTCAGTGCCCTGCTTGGAAATCTGTTTCGCCAGCCTCTTGAGCTCCGCTGTCAGCGCCTCGCGACATTGCCGCATGCTGCGGCAGTCCTCCGTTGCTTCGGTCAGACGGTTGAGGATTCGTTGATGGTACTCCTGTGGATGCGGCCCCTTGTAGCCCTTGACGTTGACGATGTTGGCTGGGTCGTTCAACGACATGCCCGCCTTGTCGAAGACCTTCTGGAATAGGGGCGACCATGGACCTCCATTCTTATCGGAGTCCCACCACTTGTCCGTGGCGATGTGGTGATCGTGCCCCTTCGCGTCCACCGGGCCAACCGCCGCGCCGCCCAGGCCTCGCGCCGTCGTGGAGACCGCATCCGAGGCGAGCGCCATGGTGACCGCTTCTCCGGTCACCGTCACCATCTGCACTTCGCCCACGGCGGACAGCCAGATACCCGCCTGGGAACCAGCCTGCATGGATGCTTGCGCCGAACCGGGCAGCGTCGGCACCTTGCCCGCGAACCCCGCCGCCGTATTTCCGATGGCCACCGTGGCAAGCAGGGCGAACGCGCGCGCCGCGTTGCGTCCCATCACCTTGCCGTATCGCTCTCCAGCGTCGCGGAGTTCGTCGAACGTACGGGCCCGGTCCGCCTCTTCCACCAAACGTCGGAAGCCCGTAATCAGGCCCCAGAACGTGTCCACTCCCAGGTAGACAACCAACGTGGTCGTCATGATGGCGGCCAGGCCCTTGCTCACCGGCTCGGGGACCGTCCACAAGATGAGATACAGCGTGCCCGTCCACAACGCCGCCGCCAGCACGGCGTGCGGGTCGGCCATGTCCTTGAACGCTTCCAACATCTCTTCGTTCACCGCGCCCTGGGCAAGCGCCATGGCCAGCGCGTATCGACCATCCCCGCTCACCGTGGGGCCTTCCGCCAGCAAGCGCAGGCAATCCCCTTTCCTCCCGGTGCGCTCACACCAGCGCAGATAGGCACGCGTCAACTCCATGTCCGCTTCCGCGGGCTGCCCCTCCAGGTGCTCGCCCAGGCCAAGCGGTGTGACCCGGCGGGAGCGCGCGTCGAAGAGATACGTTCCCCCACGCGCGTCCATCTCGAACAGCAGCCGGGCGGCCTCTTGCGGATGAGCCGGCGACTGTCGGGTTCGCGCATGCTCGGACAGGGCCTCTTTGAATTCATCCTCTTCCAATTCAACAGGCCCGGCTTCATCGGTTCGGGGGGTGAAGGTGAAAACCTCACCCCGGTCCGTCTCCAGTCGCACCACACGCCCCGTGGAGCAGCCGGTCAGCAAGAGCACGAGCAACAACGCAACGGTGCGATGCAGCCTCATGGGCACTCTCCAGGCAGTGGGCGCCGCGCGCTCCGAGCGCGAGTGAGCACACAGCGTCCACGAGGAAGGATGACACCTGAGGCTGACGGCGCAGCCCGCGCACATACCGTAGTAGGGCGGGCCGGAGTCCTCCGGGGCTACACTCTCAGTCCGAACAGCACGCGCGGATGGCCGCGGAGTACAGGCGCAAGGACTTGCGCGCGGCGGCGACGACGCGGGCGGGCTCGGTGCCCTCGGCGTCCACGGAGAGCTTGAGGATTTCGAGCGCCTCCACCGGATGCAGGTCGTCATAGCGGGCGTGGGCCTTGAGCCACATCATGGCGCTCGCGTCGATGCGCGCTCCGTCCGCGGCATAGGCGCGGAAGGGGTCCACCACCTCCTTCGTCCACACGCCGGTGATGCCCTCGATGGCCCAGTTGGACGCGGCGATGCCCTCCGCCAGCGTGCCTCGCGCGCAGGTGTCGCGCAGGTGCGCGTGCAGCGCCTGGATTTCCGGCAGGGGCCTCACGGAGAAGAGCGTGTCCGGCTCCACGCCGATGGCCCGCACCCAGTCGATGAACCACTCCGCGTGCTTCGCCTCGACGCCCAGGTTCTGCAACAGCCAGCGCCGGATGCTCGCGTCTCCCTCGGTGCGGCCATACGTCGTCTTCGCCAGCGACAGCCCCATGTACTTGGGGAAGGACTCGACGATGAGGAAGAACTGCGACAGCACGCGCCGCCAGTACCCCAGGGGCGGGCGCCGTCCGTCCGCCGTGTCCCGGAACAGCGGAGGCCAGCAGGCCGCGTTCCACTCATGACGCACCGACTCCAGCATCGCCTCCAGCCAGCGCGGGTGCGGCGAGGGCTTCAGGGGCGGAGGCCCGTAGCGACGCACGGGTGACTCGAACGTGGGGAAACTCACTTCCAGGCCGGTCGGCGACATGGCTGCAGGACGCTCCTCTTCGCGGCGGGTGCCAGACCGACATGGCCCCCCTTCACCCGCCGGAGCGGCCCATGGTGGTGACGGCACCTGCACGCGGCCATGCGACTGTTCGCGTGCGACGCTTTTCTCACCGCCATGTTTCAGAATTCGCTCCGGGGCACCCCGAGGGGTCGCTCGCCCCCTGTCGTTCGTGTTGCCCCCGCCACAGGCCCGTCCGCCCGCATGTCAAAGGCAGGCGCGGCTCACGGCGTGCGGGCCACCGCGCGGCGCGCCTTCTCCAGCATGCGGCGCAGCGGCGCCTCGTCCGCGCGGGCCAGGGCTTCATCCCAGGTGAGCCACTGCGCGCCGGTGGACTCGGCCGGGTCATGCGCGAGCGCCGCCGGGTCCTCCGCCACGACGAGGTAGCGCACGTCCAGGTGGTGGTGCTCCGGCTCATCTCTCCGGGCCGGAATCGTGTGGACGTCCACGTCCAGGGGCCGGGGCGCGGTGGGGTGGAGCGTGACGCGGCAGCCCGTCTCCTCGCGCGCCTCGCGCAGCGCGGTGGCCTCCATGGAGCCTGCGTCCACGGCGTCCGCATGCCCGCCCGGCTGCAGCCAGCGCTTCAGCTTGCCGTGCATCACCATCACCACGTGGGCGCCCTCCGGGTCCACCACCACCGCGCTGCCGGTGAAGTGAGCCTGGGGCTGGGCCCGGGAGAAGGGCGACGGCAGCGTGGCCGCGTGGTGGCGCATGGCCTCCAGGTCCTCGCGCTCCTTGTCGTCCTGGGGGAGATGGCGCGCGAGCAACTCACGCAGGGCGGCGGCGTCTTGGGAGTCCATGCGCGCCCACCTATCCCCGGGGAGCCCTCGCGCGCCAGCGCCTTCTGGAAGCGGCCGACCGCCACGCTCCGGTGTAGGGTGACGCCCCGGGTGTGCTCTCATGCGGACGCACCCGGGCGGCCGGCGCCCTCGGAGCATGAGGACTCCCAACACCATGGCGCGCATTCTCGTCATCGACGACCACGACACGCTGCGAGAGGGCATGACGGTCTCCCTCACGCGCTCCGGCCACGCCGTGTCCGCCGTCAAGGGCGGCACGGACGGGCTGGCCGCGTACCGCAAGGCCCCCTTCGACCTGGTCGTCACGGATTTGAAGATGGACGGGATGGACGGCATCGCCGTCACCCAGGCCCTCAAGGCGCTGGACGCCTCCGCCGTCGTCATGGTGGTGACGGCCTTCGGCACCATCGAAACCGCGGTGCGGGCGATGCAGGAGGGCGCCTACGACTTCATCACCAAGCCCTTCACGCCCGACGTGCTGCGCGCCAAGGTGGACAAGGGGCTGGAGCTGGCCAGCACGCGGCGCAAGGTCGAGAAGCTGGAGGCGCGCACGGCCGCGCATGACGCGGACGCGGCGCTCTCCCACGGCAGCATGGTGGGCGACAGCGAGCCCATGCAGCGGCTGCTCTCCCAGGCGCGCAAGGCGGCGCACAGCAACGCGACGGTGCTGGTGCGCGGAGAGAGCGGCACCGGCAAGGAGCTCATCGCGCGCATGCTGCACCAGGAGTCGCCGCGCAAGGACGGGCCCTTCGTCGTCGTGCACTGCGCGGCGCTGGCGGAGACGCTGCTGGAGAGCGAGCTGTTCGGCCACGAGCGCGGCGCCTTCACCGGCGCGGTGAAGCGCAAGCTGGGCCGCTTCGAGCTGGCCGACGGCGGCACCCTCTTCCTCGACGAAATCGGGGAGATTCCCCACTCGGTGCAGACCAAGCTGCTGCGCGTGCTGCAGGAGAAGGAAATCCAGCGCGTGGGCGGCGAGGAGACGCTCAAGGTGGACGTGCGCGTGGTGAGCGCCACGCACCGGGACCTGCTCGCCGAGGTGAAGGCGGGCCGCTTCCGCGAGGACCTCTACTACCGGCTGCACATCGTCCCGCTGCTGCTGCCGCCCCTGCGCGAGCGCCCCGAGGACATCGCCTCGCTGGCCCACCACTTCGTGGCCAAGCACGCGCCCCGCGTGAATCGCCGGGTGACGGGGATGGATGACGGCGCGCTGCGCGCCCTGGCCCGGCATGTGTGGCCCGGCAACGTGCGCGAGCTGGAGAACGTGGTGGAGCAGGCGCTCGTGTTCGCCGAGGGCGACGTGCTCACCGTCGCGGACCTGCCCTCGCACCTCACCGGCGCCGCGCCGCGCATGGACGCGGGGCTGCCCGTGCCCCATGGAGACCGCCCGCTGCCGGACATCCTGGAGGACCTGGAGCGCCAGCTCATCGCCCGCGCCTACGAGAAGGCGGGCGGGGTGAAGACGGAGACCGCCCGGTTGCTGGGCATCAAGACGTCCGCGCTGTACTACAAGCTGGAGAAGTACGGCTTCCTCCCCAAGGGCACCCCACCCGAGGAGGGGTAGCCTCGAAAAACCGTGACTCAGGGTCCCCTCCCCGTGACTTTCCACCGCCACCCCGCCCCCACCTGCTCCCACCCGGTGTGTCCAGGCGCCTGGAATCCCAGCGCTTTTCCCGGGCGTGGGCGGAGGGCTGGACAGGGCAGGCTGGCATCGGCCTTGCTCAAGGGAGGCCGCTGATGAGTCCCCGCCTCCTCATGCTCGTGTTGTGTCTGCTCTGGGCCGTGCCCGGCCAGGCCGCGTCCGGGCTGGAAGCGGCGCGAGCGCGGGCGCAGGTGGCGAGGACGGAGGCGCGCTCGCTGCGCACCCAGCAGCAGGCGCTGCGGGACGAGCTGCAGGGCGTGGCCGCGCGAATCGAGGCGCTCAAGGCGGAGCGCAAGGGGCGGCTGACGACGGGCACGGAGCTGGAGGCGGCGCTGCGGCGCTCGCAAGAGCTGAGCGGCTCGCTCACGGGGCTGGCGCAGGCGGTGTCCACGGCGGATGGCGAGTCGGAGCGCGCGCACCTGGCGCTGCACCAGTCGCTGTCGGACGAGCTGGCGCGGCTGCGCGGCGCGTGGGACGTCACGGCGGACCGAGGCCAGCGCGCCACGCTGCTGGAGTCGCTGCGCACCACCCGCGCGGAGCGGGACGCGGTGCGCGCGGCGCTGCCGGCGTCGCGGGTGCCCCTGCTGGACAAGGCCTCCCCCGGTGGGGATGACCCGGAGGACTTGCTGGAGCAGGCGGACGCGCTGCGCGACGCCGAGGACAAGGTGCGCGAGCGCCTCAAGGCCCTGCGCTCGCGCATCACCGAGGTGCGCGAGGAGAAGGACCTGGACCGGCGCATGAGCGACTTCCTCGGCGAGGAGTCCATGTTCGACGAGCAGGACCGACGGCTGCGGCTGCGCATGCGCTCGGACCGGAGCCTCAGCGTGGACCCCAGCGACAGGGGCGGCGGCATGTTCGCCGGAGAGTCCGACTCCGCCGGGGGGCCGCCGAACGTGGGCACCGATGGCCCGGGCATCCCCACCTCGCCCGAGCCCGGCAGGGACCCGGGACCCACGCCGACGCCCATGTCCCCCACGCGCGCCACGGACCGGCGCCCGCTGGTGGACAGCGTGCGCGCCCAGACACTGGCGGCCGGTGGCCCGGTGAACCTGGCGGAGATGGAGGCGGAGGCGAAGCGGCTGGAGTCCCTCGCCCGCGAGCTGGACGGCAGGGCTGGAGCGCTGGAGCACCGCGCCCAGGAGCTGACGTCGCCCTAGAGCAGTCCGGCTTCGACTTCCAACCGCACCACCGCGCGAAGGCGGACCTCGCGCTCCGGGGTGCGGCCCTTGCCTCGGATGATGAGGCTCATGGTCGGCGCGGCGACGTAGGGCTGGAGGTCCACGTCCCCCAAGTCGAGCCTCAGCGTGGGGTTGGGCGCCCGGAGGCTGGAGCGCGCCAGGTCATTCCTCCAGGCGATGCGCGCCTCCCTGTCCCCGGCCCGGACGAAGAACTCCACCGTGTCCAGGAAGGTGAAGTCCACGTCGTTGGGGCTGAGAATCTGGAGTGACAGGGAGTCGACGTGGACGGACGTCACCTCGTCCTTGGAGAGCCCCTGGTTCTTGAAGTCCTGGTTCTGGTCGAAGTCCATCCCCGCCAGGCTGCTGATGGGAGGGAAGGCGTTCAGCTCGGTGCTTCCGCCCGGCAGGGTCGCGGGGATGGTGGTCTCGCCCCTGACCTCGGTGATGAACGAGGACTGGGCGCAGGCGGCGAGCCCAAGGCCGACCGCCGCCGCGAGGAGTGAGACAGGGCGCATTCCACCAATGTACCGGGCGGGCGGCATGGCGTCACTGCCACCAACCTGGCGGTCGGGCCCGCCCTCCCGCGAGTGGGGCGTGCAGGCACGAGGCCGGGTATGTTGCCCCGCGTCGTGTCCCGCTCCCGCCCCACCCTCCTGGTCCTCCTCGTGTTGCTCGCCGCTCCGTCCGCGTCCGCGGCCGAGTGGGAGGGCTCGCTGAAGGGCACTGCCCGGCTGCTGGTGGACACCAACGCGCCGCGCGACTTCACCGACGGCAGCACGCCCTCACCCGGAGTCGACCCGGCGCTGAGCGTGCTGGGCTCGGCCGAGGGGCGTGCGACGTTCGAGCGCACCCAGTTGGTGGGACGCTACGAGCTGGGCGCGCGCAAGTACGTGGGCTTCACGACGGAGGACATGCTCATCCAGGCCGGAGCGCTGGAGGGCTCGCTGGCGCTGGGCACCGAGTTCGGCCTGGGAGTGGAGGGCCACGCGAAGGACCGGCGGGGCGGCACGCGGGCGTACTCGGACCTGGGCACCAGCATGTTCGCCGAATACGCGCCGGACGTGCGACTGGCGCTGCGGGTGCGGGCAGGCGCGCGGCGCTTCGTGTACCGGCCGGACAAGACGGCCAACTTCGGTGGGGCGGAGCTGGGCGTGGTGGGGCGCTACCGCTTCGACCGGCGCCACAGCCTGTCGCTCTTCGGGGACTGGGGCGCGCGCCGCTATGGCCCCCAGGCCCGGGCCAGGCCCGGCGTCTCGGAGTCGGCCCTGGGTCGGCGCGAGGATGGCGCGCTCACGGCGGGCGCCAGCTACAGCTACCGGGGCCCGGTGACGCTGGGGCTCACGTACGCGTACCAGGAAGTCACGTCCAACAGCTTCGGGGAGACGGTGCTGCGCCACCGCGTGACGGGCAACGCGGGGGTGCGCCTGCCCTGGAAGGTGACGCTGCTGGCGCAGGGCTCGCTGGGCATCACCCGCTATCCGGACGGCATCTACCTGTCGCCCGAAATCATCCTCGTCGAGGAGGACGAGGGACAGAACTCCCTGTCCCTGAAGCTGGCGCGCCCGGTGTCGGAGCGGGTGGACCTGGAGGTGTCCTGGGGCCTGTGGAGCACAAGGCTGCCCCGCAACGACCTCTCCTACTCACGGCAGGTGTTCGGCGTCGGCTTCACCTGGCGGGACTGAGCCCGAGCTCGGACGACGGGCCTGGGCTTCACAGGTCGGAGATGCGCTCGTCAATCTCCTCGGCGAGTCCGGGGTGGCCCTGGGCCAGGGCGTGCTCACGGGCCGTGGTGAGGACCTCGCGGGCCCGCTCCACCTGCCCGGCCCCGGAGAGCGCGTCCCCCAGGGAGACCAGGGCGGCGGCATAGGTCGGGTCCAGCTTCACCGCCGCCTCCAGGGCCGACGCCGCCTCGGCGTACTGCTTTCGCTCCAGGTACAACTTCCCCAGGGAGAAGTGGCTCATGGGGGAGTCCGGGAAGTCAGCGGCCATCTTCTTGAACTGTTCCAGGCGGGCGTCGCTCATGGACAACACCCCATAGAGGACCCATGCCGTGTTGCCAAGGGTGCGGTAGGGTGCGCCGCACATGGCAACGAAGAAGAAGACGACCCCACGAAAGAAGAGCGCGACCAAGGCCAAGGCCCCGGCGGCGCGCAAGCAGAAGAAGACGGCGACGGGCAGGACGGCCCCCAAGGGCAAGGGTCCCGCTCCCAAGAAGGCGCCGGCTCGCAAGAAGACCGCGGGCAAGGTCCCCCTGAGGGCGAAGAAGAAGGTGAAGCTGCCAGGCGCCACCCAGCAGAAGGTCGGCCCGGCGGAGAACCCGCAGGCGCTGGCCCTGGCGCGGCGCATGGCCCAGCTGCTGCTCGACAAGAAGGCGCTCGACGTCGTCATCCTCGACGTGCGGGGCATGACGTCCTACGCGGACTACATCGTCATCGCCTCCGGCGAGAGCGACCGTCAGGTCAGCGCCATGGCGGAGAACGTCCACGTGCAGCTCAAGCAGGGCGACCAGCCGGTGCGCGCGCTCGGCACCGAGGGCGTCGAGACGGGCCAGTGGGTGTTGCTCGACTACGGCGAGGTGGTGGCGCACCTGTTCCTCGCGGACCTGCGCTCGCACTACGACCTGGAAGGTCTCTGGGCGGACGCGAACCGGGAGAAGGTCTCCTGAAGGTCCGCCTCCTGTCCATCGGCAAGGACCGCTCGGGCCTCTACGAGCCGGCGGTCCAGGAGTATGCCCGCCGCCTGGGCCACTACACCCGCTTCGAGCTGGTGGAGCTGACCGAGGCGAGCGGCAAGAAGCTCAAGCCGGGCGACGCGAAGGCCGCCGAGGCGGAGGCGATTCTCTCCAAGCGCAAGCCGCAGGACTGGGTCGTCGCGCTGGACGAGCGCGGCTCGCTGCTCGACTCGGTGGAGTTGAGCCGCTACGTGGGCAAGGCACAGACGGGCGCCAAGGACCTGCTCTTCGTCATCGGTGGTGACGAGGGGCTGGACGAAAGCGTGCGGGGCGCGGCGAACCTCACGCTGTCCCTGTCGAAGATGACGCTGCCCCATCGGCTGGCGCGCGTGGTGCTCGTGGAGCAGCTCTACCGCGCGTTCACCATCCTCAAGGGCGAGCCGTACCACAAGTAGCCCACCGGGCGAGCAGGCGCCCCGGCGGCACGACTCCGGGGCCTTCCCGCCCGGCGGCGTCAGGCCCACCGGACAGGGGGCGTCAACGGGCCTCATGAGCACCGCCGGCACCGAAGCCCCCCTGAATCCACCGCCCGCCTCTGTCCGCATCATCGCCTCGCCCCAATCCTGGGTGGAGGGGGAGGCGGTGAGGCAGCTCGAGGCGGTGGCGCGGCTGCCCGGCATGCGCCACGCGGTGGGCCTCCCGGATTTGCACCCCGGCAAGGGCGCGCCGGTGGGCGCCGCGTTCACCTCGGAGGGCATCCTCTATCCGTACCTGGTGGGCAGCGACATCGGCTGTGGCATGGGGCTGTGGGACGTGGGGATGTTGTCGCGCAAGGCCAAGGCGGAGCGTTGGGCGGCGAAGCTGGACGTCGAGGGGACCTGGAGCGGAGACGCGGAAGGCTTCCTGGCGGAAGAAGGCGTGAAGGCCTCCGGGTTCGAGGCGGCGCTGGGGACGGTGGGCGGCGGCAACCACTTCGCGGAGGTGCAGCGGGTGGACGCGGTGCACGACGCGGAGGGCTTCGCGGCGCTGGGACTGGCGGCGGACCGGTTGCTCCTGCTGGTGCACTCCGGCTCACGCGGACTGGGCGAGGCGGTTCTCCGGGCCCATGTGGACCGCCACGCGGCGGGCGGGCTGCTGGAGGACTCGGACGAGGCGCGAGCGTACCTGGCGCGGCATGACCACGCGGTGTCGTGGGCCCGGGCGAACCGGGCGCTGGTGGCGCGACGGGTGCTGGATGGCATTGGCGCCCCGGCCCGTCGAGTGTTGGATGTCTGCCACAACAGCGTGACGCCCCGACGGGATACGGGGAGCACGCGGTGGCTGCACCGCAAGGGCGCGGCGCCCTCGGACGAGGGCCCCGTGGTGATTCCGGGCAGCCGTGGCGCACTGAGTTATCTGGTGGTGCCGCTGGGGGATGGGCAGGGCAGCGCGTACAGCCTGGCGCATGGCGCGGGCCGCAAGTGGACGCGCACGGCGGCCCGGGAGCGCATGAAGGAGCGCTTCACCGCGGAGTCGCTCACGCGCACTTCCTATAAGAGTCACGTCGTCTGCGAGAACAAGGACCTGCTCTTCGAGGAGGCGCCGCCCGCGTACAAGCCGATTGACCGCGTGGTGACGGACCTGGTGGAGGCGGGGCTGGTGCGGGTGGTGGCCACCCTGGCGCCGGTGCTGACGTACAAGACGCGCTCCCGCGAGGAGTAGCGCGCACCGGGCCTGGAAACAGGGCGGCCCCGTGCTTTTTGCACTCTCCGTCTGGCGCCCGCGTGGTTAGGGTTCGGGCATGACCGCCGCGCACAAAGTCCTCCTCTGCATTCTGGATGGCTGGGGCATCCGTCACGAGCGAGAGGCGAATGCCATCCTCCTGGCCGGAACTCCGCACCTCGACAAGCTGACGAGCCCCTACCCGTTCACCGAGCTACAGACCTCGGGACTGGCCGTGGGCCTGCCCGAGGGGCAGATGGGCAACTCGGAGGTTGGCCACACCAACATCGGCGCGGGCCGAATCGTCTACCAGGACCTGGTGCGCATCAACCGCGCGGCGGAGACCGGGGAGCTGGCGCAGAACCCCGTGCTGCGCGCCGCGATGGACGGCGTGAAGGCGGACGGCAAGGCGCTGCACCTGTTGGGGCTGGTGTCTCCGGGTGGCGTGCACTCGTCGATGGAGCACCTGTACGCGCTGCTGAAGGCCGCGCGGGAGCGAGGCGTGCCGCACGTCTACGTGCACGCGTTCCTGGATGGGCGCGACACGCCGCCGCAGAGCGCGCTGGGCTACGTGGAGGAGCTGGAGCGCTTCCTTCGTGAGACGCACACGGGGCGCATCGCCACGGTGAGCGGGCGCTATTACGCGATGGACCGCGACAAGCGCTGGGACCGGGTGCAGCTCGCGTACGAGGCGCTGGTGTACGGCAGGGGGCCCAAGGCTCCGGACGCGCTGAGCGCGATTCGTGCGTCGTACGCGGAGAAGGTGACGGACGAGTTCGTGAAGCCCACGGTGCTGGCCAGCGGGGATGGGACTCCGGTGGGCCGCATCCAGGATGGGGACACGGTGCTGTTCTTCAACTTCCGCGCGGACCGCGCGCGCGAGCTGACGCAGGCGCTGGCGTACCCGAGCTTCAAGGACTTCGACCGGGGCGGGCTGCGGCTGGGCCGCTACGTCTGCATGACCCAGTACGACGAGACGTTCGATTTGCCCGTGGCCTTCGCGCCGGACCAGCCGCAGGACATCTTCCCGGAGCTGCTGTCGCGTCAGGGGTTGCGACAGTTCCGCACGGCGGAGACGGAGAAGTACGCGCACGTGACGTTCTTCTTCAATGGTGGACGCGAGGTCGTCTACCCGGGAGAGGACCGGCACCTGGTGCCCAGTCCGCGCGACGTGAAGACGTACGACTTGAAGCCGGAGATGTCGGCGCGCGAGGTGACGGCGGAGCTGGTGCGGCGGCTGGACTCGGGCACGTATGACTTCGCGCTGGCGAACTTCGCCAACCCGGACATGGTGGGGCACAGCGGCCGGTTGGACGCGGCGATGCAGGCGGTCCGCGTGGTGGACGAGTGCCTGGGCGTGCTCGGCAAGGCGTGCGAGCGCAACGGCTGGGTGATGGCCATCTCCGCGGACCACGGCAACTGCGAGCAGATGGTGGACCCCGTCACGGGCGAGCCGCATACGGCGCACACGTTGAACCCGGTGCCGTTCCATCTCATCCACCCGGCGTTCCGAGGGCAGAAGCTGCGCCCCGGAATCCTCGCGGACATCGCCCCCACGCTGTGCAAGGTGATGGGCCTGCCCCAGTCGAAGGAGATGAACCGGCAGGGCGTGCTGCCCTGAGCTGAGCGGGTCCGCTTGTTCCTATGACTGGACCGGACGGGGCTTCAACAGGCCCGCTCGGTCCAGCAGTTCCCGCACTGACTCAGCCAGCGCTACGTGTCCCGGATTGCTGGCCGTGAAGCGCTCGGGAGTGAGGACGATGAGAGTGCCCTTGTCCTCTATCTGCTCGATGCGCACCGGGGAGGGCAGTGGCGGCAATCTACCCAGGCGATTCGAGAGGTACGTCACCCACCCCAAGGAAAAGGGCGCGGAGTCAGGCTCGCGGTGTTGGCGTTCGTATGCGTTTGACGTGGCAAACGCCCAATCTGGTTCCCATGCATGCAGCATGCTGCGAACAACGCGCTCCAACACGGGTGCGGTGAGCATCCTGTCCGCGTTTGAGCCGCGCCACGGCAGGGAGAGCACGCAATGATTGGGAACCTCCTCTGAGACCATTCCGCCATTGATGCGCATCGTCGCGCAATCTCCCGTATCCCCACCGTTGTCGAACGAAATGCGAAACCCCAGCTCTTCGATGGCGGGGCCTCCTGGTTCACGGTTCACACCTCGCCGGAACATCTCGGTAAGGGTGGGGACATCAGGCGGCATGAGGGGATGTTTTCGCGCATCCTTTCGGGACCTGGCCGGCTTGTACCAGTGGGCGAGGAACGGATCACACTCGGCCAAGAGGTTGAGGAATGCGGCGGTACGACGAGCACAATCCTCGGGCAACGCCTTACGCGCCCCCCAGTAGGCGCCAGCATAGTAGGTCTCGGGGTAGCCCTCGGTCTTGAGTGAAGCGTTCATGAGTCGCGCTCCTCAAAGAGCCGGGGTGTGCACGACTTCAATTCCCCTGACTCCCGCGTTGTCGAGCAGCTGTCGCATGGCGTCCGCTGCGCGCTCCTCCGCGACATGCCACCGGATAGCGGCCCCAGTGCCGCGAGCTTTTCCAAGCTGCCTCTGCGCTTGATCAATGAGGGCCTGGGCACCTGAATGTTGGAACCACTTTTGGGGCTCCAGCCCCTCGAAGAACTTGGCATAGCCCGGCCCCTTCGCCTCCAGCAGGATGCCTTTCTCGAAGCCATCGAACTTCACGCCTCCACTGCCCTTGCCTACGCCGCCGACCCAGTATGCCTCGTCGGCGGTTTGGCCCGTGATTTGTTCCTGGTAGCGCCGCGCACTGGGGGACATGGACTCTTTTGCAGGCCCCCACTGGCCGGGCCCCTTCGACGGTGACGCACCCTTCGTTCCCGTGCTCGCCCGCTGAAGGATGATGGCTGCGCCAGGCCCACCGCTCAGCACGGCCGCCGCTCGCCCCACGGGCACCGCGACGCGCCCCATGATGAGCGCGCCTTGGGCAGAGAGCGACAGCACCGGCACCTCGGCCGTAGCAAGCGTCGCACCTCGGAGCGTGCGAGTTGCCGCCGACGCCGTGCCCCAGGTGGCGATGAGGTTCGTCACCAGCTTGGAGACGGCCTGCACCTGCTCGCCGCGCGGCATGTACTGGAAGCGCTCCAGGTACTCAGGCGACGAGGCCAGCAGCGCCGCCACGGCGGCAGGCATCTGACTCAGCGCCGCGAGGTTGTCAGTTGGCGATGTCGAGAAGAGCTGCCCCACCGCCAGGGCAAGTCCGACGAAAGCCTCTTCCGCTCCATCCAACGTGCGGCTCAGGTAGTCGGCATCGTCGTGGACATCCGCGAAGGCGCCTCCACCCGTCTCCTCCAGCCGCGCGTTCAGCTGCCGGAAGACACCGCCCTTGCCCGAGTAGAAAACTCCCAGCTCGAACTGGCCCGCCCGGAAGGCACCGTCCTTCCACTCCACGGAGCCCACGCGCTGTTGGGTCTGCCCGCTGCGCACCCACGCGAGACAACCGTCAGGACGGAGGACCGCCAGTTGCGTGAAGCGCCCCACCCGCCGCACCAGCTCGGCGCGCGGCACTTCGCCCGCGTCCAGCACTTCGCGCAGCATGAAGCCCACCGCGACGCGTGCCGGGAACTGCCCCAACGTCACGTCCTTGCCGAGCAACACCTCCAGCAGCCTCGCTGCGCGTGTCGGCGTGAGCGAACTGCCTGCCACGGGACGCGCGTCTTGGTCCCCCAGCCCCGCGTCACGAAGCAGCGCATCGAACGCATCGCTCCTCTGTCCTCGGAGGTGCCGAGCCTCCATCTCCCTTTCCCCGAGAAGTGAGGAGCGCTGCTGGAAGGGGCCCCTGCGCGTCGAAGGTTCAACTCCAGCGCAGCCCGTGCCGAAGAGAACGGCGCACAGCATCCAGAGACCAGCACGCATTCTTCACCCCGATGCCTCCCTTCAATGAAGGAAGGTGGGTTGAATGCTGGCATTCCTGTCTGACTGCCAATCGTCACCGTGCCCAGCCCATCGGCGGCCCACAGCCAGTTCGTGCTCCTCCAGTCCCTCATACATCGAGGCCAACTCCTGAAGGGATGGCCTCTCTCGCGACGACTTCCAGAGGCCGGCACGCAAGCGGGGACTTGAGGGCCCGCTCATGCCGCGTCATCAGGCAGCAGCGTGCACAGCAGCGCGTCGTCGGGCCCGAGCGGGCGCCAACCAACAGGCGGTGGAGACGTCCGGAGCGTGACTCGGGCGTTCTCGACGCGCTTGCGGTGGGTCTCCGGAATGTCGGTGGACCAGAAGGTCAGCATCTTGGCGACCACGAAGCGGGACTCGTCGTCCATGACCGCGGGCCACCCGTTCGGAAGATACTCGGCCATGTTGCGCACCAGCGCATCTCTCACGAAGCGGGTGACCTGCTCGCGAGCCTCCGCCTCGGAGCGCAACACGTTCAGGACTTGAAGGCCGGCGACCTCGCCCTTCTCCAGCTCGTTGGCCAGTCCCATCAGCGAGACGGCGGGCCGTGCGTCAGCGAACGCGGTCAGCGAGTCGTAGCCCCGCTCGCGGACCCGCGCATACAGGCGAACCCTCCAGTTCCCCTGCCAGACCCGTCCGCCGGTCATCTCCGTCTCCCTGGGATGAAGTTCATCGAGACGCCGTGGAACAACACGCGCTCCACAACGATGTCGAGGAACCCGGCGACACGTCAACAGTCGCCCTCATGGCACCCTCGCTGCATGGCACGCCTCTCATGCTGAGCGCCTTGCTGGACGTCCTCTTTCCGCCCTCGTGCATCGCCTGCGCACGCGTGCTCCCGGGCCCCGGCGCCTTCTTCTGCGAGACCTGCGATACGGCCGTGGAGCGCCTGCCCCCTGGGTGCTGCCGCACCTGCGCGGAACCCGGTGCCTTCCCTGGCGCTTCATGCCCGCGCTGCCGGGCCCACCCGCCGCCCTTCTCTCGCGCCTGGGCTCCGTTCGCGCATGAGGGGCCCGTGGCTCGGGCCATCCATCGCTTCAAGTATGAGGACCATCCAGAACTCGCAGCACCCCTCGCCCAATTGCTCGCGGACGAGGCGCGGAGCTTCCTCTCCCGAGCGCCGACGCGCGTCGTCGCCCTCCCCCTCCACACGCGCCGGTATCGCTCCCGCAAGTACGACCAGGCCCAGCTGCTCGCGGGCTCGCTGGCGAAGTCCCTGGGCCGTCAGGCCCCGGTGGGTTGGCTCACGCGCACCCGAGAGACCCAGCGACAGGTGGGACTCACCGAAGCCGAGCGCTCCGACAACGTCGCGGACGCCTTCACCGCCTCACCCGACGTCACGGGGCACGAGGTGCTCCTGCTCGACGACGTCTTCACCACCGGCGCCACGGCCCGCGCCGCCGCCACCGCGCTGCATGAGGCCGGCGCCACTCGCGTCGAGGTGCTGACGCTCGCTCGCGCCTTCACCCTCACCTGACCGGGCCGTGTGAGCCCACGTGCAGCGTCGCCACACCCCGCCTGTCATACAGGTCGCCACGGGTTGAAGTTGTCACATCGCGTCACATGCAACAGGGTCAACAAAAACTCAGGCCCGGGTCGAAGACAGCTCAACGCTGTCTTTCACTACCCATCTTCCGCGCGCGTGCATCCCGTGGTCTTGAACACTTGCCGTGGTGACAGATTTTCGTCGTGTTCCACGGCTCAGTTCCCCCACTGAGAATGGAGTCCCAGATGAAACACCCCCTGTTGAGCACGCTCGCCGTGGCCGGTGCCTTCTGTGCACTGAGCACCCCGTCCCCCGCCGAAGCCCAGGTTCCTCCCCCGACCTGGGTCCGCCAGCTCGGCGCCAACATCGATGAGCAGGCCCAGGCTGTCGCCGTCTCCGGCAACAGCGTCTATGTCGTGGGCCACACCTCCAGCCAGCTCGGCGTGGAGCCCAAGGCCGGTGGCCTGGACGTCTTCCTCGCCAAGTACAACACCGCCGGCACGCTGCAGTGGGTACACCAGCTCGGCACCTCGCAGGATGACCGCGCCACCGCCGTGGCCACCGACGCGGCCGGCAACGTCTACATCGCCGGCCACACCTTCGGCGGCTTTGGCTTCTACGCGAACGCGGGCGGGCTCGATTACTTCGTCGCCCAGTATGACGCGCAGGGCAACCAGCAATGGCTGCGGCAGAACGGCACGCAGATGGATGACTTCGCCACCGGCATCGCCGTCGCCGACAACGACAAGGTCTTCATCTCCGGCTACACCGGCGGCAGCTTCGCCAACGGCGGCAACCCCAACAACTACGACATCATCGTTGCCCTCTACGACGACGGCGGCAACCCGTACTGGCTCCAGCAGCTCGGCTCGCCCAGCAGCGACATGGCGCGCGGCATCGCCGTGACGTCCACCTATGAAATCTATGTGGTGGGCAACACGTTCGGCAGCCTCGACGGCGTCACCACGCCCGTGGGCACCGACATCTTCCTGATGAAGCTCGACATCCTCGGCACCCAGCAGTGGGCCCGCCAGATTGACAGCTCCGACCTCGACGACGCCAAGAGCGTCGCGGTGAGCGCGGACGGCGGCGTGTACATCGCGGGCGAGACGTTCGGCACGCTCGATGGCAACACCAACAATGGCCTCATCGACGTCCTGCTCGCGCGCTACGACAGCGCGGGCAACCGCGAGTGGAGCCGCCTGCTCGGCGGGACGCAGACCGACTACGCGTTCGGCGTCGCCGTCGCCCCCAACGGCACCGTGCAGGTGACCGGCTACACGACGGCCTCTCTGGACGGCAACGCCTACGCGGGCTCGCAGGACGTGTTCCTCTCCCGCTTCGATGCCCTCGGCAGCAAGATTGGCACTCGCACGCTCGGCACGAACCGCTCGGACATCGGCCGCGGCGTGGCCGTGGATGCCGCGGGAAACACGTACGTCACCGGCCTCACCTTCGGCGGCCTGGCGGGCAACACCAGCGCTGGCGGCTACGACGCGTTCCTCTGCCGCTTCTAAGAGAGAATCCCGCACTGCCGCGCTCGGCGCGGAATTCCGGGACACCTGACGCCGTGCCCTTCTCGGTAGCCAAACGCGGAGGGCGCGGTAGCCTCGCGGCATGCGCAGGCTCTTCCTCCTCCTCGTCCCAGCGTTGGTCTCGCTTCATTGCACCCACGCCACCGAGACCACCGTCCCCGCCAAGGCCACGGCGGCGGCGACTCCCGAGTGGCCCGAAGCCCAGCCTCCCGCGCTGAGACTTCCGGACACCGTCCAGCCGCTCCACTACACGTTGGACCTGAAGCTGCTCTCCACGGAGCCGACCTTCTCCGGCACCGTCGCCATCGACGTGGACGTGCGCGAGCCGGTGCGTCAGGTCTGGCTTCACGGGCAGGATTTGGAGGTGAGCGCCGCCCGCGTGGAGAAGGACTCGCGCACGCTGGAGGCCAAGGCCGTCACCGCGAGCGAGGGACGACTCGGCCTGCTGCTGCCGGAGACACTGTCGCCCGGACGCGCGCGCATCGTCATCTCCTTCAGCGGCAAGGTGGATGCCGAGCGCAGCCGGGGCATCTACTCGCAGGCGGAAGGCGGCCACAACTACCTCTACACCTTCTTCGAGCCGGTGGACGCCAGGCGCGCCTTCCCCTGCTTCGACGAGCCGACCTTCAAGGTGCCCTGGCGGCTGCGCTTCACCGTGAAGGCCGGTGACGTGGCGCTCGCCAACCACGCCGTCGAGGCGAAGGAGACGCTGCCCGACGGGCTCGAGCGCATCACCTTCCGCGACAGCAAGCCCATGCCCAGCTACCTCGTGGCCTTCGTCGTGGGGCCCTTCGACGTGGTGGACGCGGGCACCACCGGCCGCAACAAGGTGCCGCTGCGCTTCATCGTCCCCAAGGGCCGCGGCCCGGAGACGGCGTACGCGGCCAGCGTCACCCCGCGCATCGTCACCGTGCTGGAGGACTTCTTCGACCAGGCCTACCCGTACGAGAAGCTCGACGTCGCGGTGGTGCCTCGCTACTGGGGCACCATGGAGCACCCGGGCCTCGTGGCGCTGGGCCAGCCCTTGACGCTCATCCGCCCCGGCGAGGAGACGCTCCAGCGGCGCAAGTGGTACGTCAACATTGCCGGCCACGAGTTGGGCCACTACTGGTTCGGCAACATCGTCACCTGCCGCTGGTGGGACGACATCTGGCTGAACGAGTCGCTGACGTCGTGGCTGGACCGCAAGCAGATGGATGGGTTCGACAAGAGCTGGGGCTTCGGCCAGGACGCCAGCACCCACGCGCTGGCGGGCGCCATGGACGCGGACGCGCTCAGCACGGCGCTGGCGGTGCGCAAGCGCGTGACGACGCATGACGAGGTCATCGGCTCCTTCGACAACTCCACCACCTACGCCAAGGGCTCCGCCATCATCGGCATGTTCGAGTCCTGGCTGGGCCCGGACAAGATGCGCGACATGCTGCGCACCCACGTGCGCAAGCACGAGTGGGCCACCGCGACGTCCGACGACTTCGCCACCACGCTCTCGGAGACCGCGGGCCCCGACGTCGCCCGCTCCTTCCGCAGCTTCATCGACCAGCCGGGCGCCCCCCGCATCTCCGCCCAGGTCCAGTGCGACGCCGGCAAGCCGCCGAAGCTGAAGCTGTCCCAGGAGCGCTACGTGCCCGCCGGCTCCGACGCGGCCCAGGACCAGACCTGGTCCGTCCCGGTGTGCGTGCGCGCCGGTGGCGGCGCCGAGGACGTGCGCGTCTGCCAACTGCTCTCCGAGCGCACCGGCGAAGTGGAGCTGCCTCTCCAGAAGTGTCCCCAGTGGGTGCTGCTCAACGCGGGCGGCATGGGCTACTACCGCGCGGGCTACTCATCCCAGCAGCTCACCCAGGTGCTCGCCGCCACCAAGAAGGCGCTGACGGTGCCGGAGCGGCTGGCGCTCCTCGCGGACGTGGAGGCCTCGGTGCGGCGCGGAGATTTGCCGCTCGGCGAGGCGCTGAAGCTGGTGCCGGAGACCGCGGCCGACAAGGACCGCTCCATCGTCATGGGCGGCGCCCGCCTGCTCTACCTGGTGCAGGAGGACCACCTCACCCCGGCCGAACGCTCGCGCTTCCGCACCTGGGTGGGACAGCTCTACGGCGCGCGCGCCAAGGCCCTGGGCTGGCAGCCCGCGAAGGACGACAGCGACGAGGTGAAGCAGACGCGCTCGCTGTTCCTCTCCCTGGCGACGATGACGGGACAACACCCCACCCTCGTGCGCGAGGCTCAAACCCTCGCGGCCCAGTGGCTCGCGAAGCGCGACAGCGTGGACCCGGAGGCCGTGCCCCTCGTCCTGTCGGTGGCCGCGCGCAACTCCGACCGCACCCTCTACGACACGCTGCTCACCCGGGCGCGCAAGGCCGAGGACCGCAACGAGCGCAACCGGATGATTGGCGCGCTCGCCTCCTTCCGAGACCCGGCCCTGGTGAAGGAGAACCTGACGCTGGCCATGAAGGAGTTCGACGTGCGCGACTCACGCCCGCTGTTCGGCGGGGCCTTCTCCGAGCCGGAGACGCGCGAGGTGGCGTGGAGCTTCTACCGCGAGCACTTCGACACGCTCGCCGCCCGCGTCCGCTCGGACGAACTGGGCTGGCTCATCGCGATGACGGGCTCGCTCTGTGACGACAAGCACCGCGCGGACGTGGAGGCCTTCCTCGGCCCTCGCGTCGACAAGCTGGAGGGCGCGGCGCGCTCCTACGCCCGGGCGCTGGAGTCCATCCGCCTGTGCGTGGAGGCCGACCGGCTGAATCTCGCGAGCCTGAAGTCCTTCCTGCGCCGCCCGCCTCCCGTCGCCAGCACTCCCGCGAAGTAGCGCGCGAGCAGGAGGCTCCCTCGTCCGCCAGGGGAGCCTCCCGCCACGTCGGGCGGACAACAGATTCCCGCCCGGGAAGCCGTTCCATCCCCCGGGCGGACCGCGCTACACAGAAGCCATGTTCGACGCCGCGCGCTACCTGGAACGCATCAACGCCTCCTCACAGGCGTCGCTGGCCATGCTGCACCGCGCGCATCTTGAGTCGGTGCCATTCGAGAACCTGGACATCCACCTGGGCCGCCCCATCCGGCTCGACACGGACGCCCTCTTCGACAAGGTCGTCACCCGTCGGCGCGGCGGCTTCTGCTACGAGCTCAACGGCCTCTTCTCCCGGCTGCTCACGGCCCGGGGCTTCAACGTCACGCCGCTGTCCGCGCGCGTCGCCTCGGACGACAAGGACGGGACGTTCGGTCCGGAGTTCGACCACCTGACGCTCCAGGTGGAGGACGCGGGCGAGAAGTGGCTCGTCGACGTCGGCTTCGGGGACGGCTTCATCGAGCCCTTGCGCCTGGACGAGCGCGGCGTGCAGACGCGCGGCGGGCGCGACTACCGGCTGTCCGAGGACGGCGAGGGCCTTCTGCTGTCATGCGGTTCGGAGAAGGGCTGGGAGGCGCAGTACGCGCTCTCCCTCGTCCCTCGCGTGCTGGAGGACTTCACCGGCATGTGCCACCACCACCAGACGTCACCCTCCTCCATCTTCACGCAGCGACGCCTGTGCACGAAGGCGACGCCGAAGGGCCGCGTCACCCTGAAGGAATGCGCCCTCGTCCTCACCGAGGGAACCGAGCGCCGCGAGCTGCCCGTGCTGGACGAGGACTCCCGTCGACAGGTGCTCGCGGAGCACTTCGGCGTCGCGCTCTAACGTCCGCGCGAGCTCAGGGCTGCGGCTTGCTCGCGGCGGCCTTCATCCGCTCCATGCTCTGGATGTACTCCTCCACCGAGTCGAGCCCCACGGCGGCGCGACGCGCATTCACGTTCGCCGGGTCCTCCAGTTGCTTGGGCACCATCTTCCCGGCGTCATCCGGCTCCAGCTGGGTGGCGTAGCGCTGCGGCTTGCCGGTGTTCACCAGCACCCGGTCCGTGAGGTACGCGAGCTCCTTGGCCGAGCCCTCGCCTCGCGCCACGGCCTGCTCCAACATCGGCAGGACCTGCTCCTGGAACGCCACGTCCTTGTCCGCGTGCTGCACCATCAACCACGCGCTGAAGGTGGCGCGCGCGCCCACCAGGGCCTTGCCCGGCCAGCCCCGCTTCGCGATGACGTCCTTGAGGAAGGCCGTGTTGCTGGCGTCGACCTTGAGCATCTCCGCCTTGACGGCCTCGTCCTTGAACTGCGAGGCGACGAGCAGCCGGCGCACCCGCTGGTCCTCCTCGGCGCGCTTCAGCAGCTCGTCGCGCAGCGCCGGGTCCGCGGCCTCGTACTGCTTCGCCTCCGCCACGACGACCCGCTCCCGCAACGGCGCGAAGCCGGGCAGGCTCCGGATGCTGTCCAGGTCCGTGTCCTGGTCCAGGTGCTTCGCGTCGTCGAAGCCCTCGTCCACGGCGCGCGCGAACCAGACCAGCGCCTCCTCGGGCTGCTTCGCGAGGGACGCCGAGCAGGCCGCGCTGTAGGCCATGACCTTGCCTCGCACCCCGCCCTCCCAGGCGCGGCGGTACAGCACCAGCGCGCCCGCGTCGTCGCCCTTCCGGGACAGCCCATAGGCCTCGGCGGAGGCCTGCTTCGCCTCGGGCGTGGCGACGGGCTTGGGCGTCACGGGCGCGGCGGCCTGTGGCGCGGCGGACTCCGAGGCGCCTCCACCGTGGGCACAGCCAATCAGGTTCAGCGCGGTGAGCAGGATGACGAGACGACGCATGGGGCTCCGGGGGTGTGGGGTGAGGGGCCCGGCCGGCCGAGGGCGTCCTCGGGGGCGCCGGGGAAGCGCAGTCTAGGCGGGGTTTTCGAGACCCCAAGCGATTGAACCGCCTGGAGCCGTCGGGGACCTACCCTCACCTACCCCGTTCCCCTCCGCACGCCGGGTGACGTTTTCGGTTGCCTGTCCGCCATCCAGGGCCGCATGCAGGGGAAGGCCCCGGAGGGCCCGCCTGTTCATCGGCGTCGGCGGCCCCGGAATACGCGGGGCCTTCGCCCTACACGCATGTCGCACCGAGGAGAACGGATGTCCCGCTTCACATGGCTGGCCGCAGTCTTCGTGCTCACCTGCCCCCTCTGGGTGCAGGCCCGGCCCGCGGCGGACGAGACGGCCCGCTTGTACGCGGCCGAGGCGCTGAAGCAGGCGTCCTCGCCCCGGGGCGCCGCGGGTCTCCTCCGGCTGCACTCGCTGGTGGACGAGGTGGAAGACCTCACGCCGCTGGTGAGCACCTACTCCTACGTGGCCTCGCGGCGGCAGTTCGACGCGAACACCCGCGCCACCGCGCAGCTGCTCCTCCTGGACACCGAGCGCGCCCGGGGACGGCTGACGCGCGCGGGCGAGGTGAAGCAGTGGATGGGCTTCCTCGGCGACTACTACGTCGTCGGCGGCTTCGACAACGAGGGCAAGTCCGGCTGTGACACGGACTTCGGCCCGGAGGCGGCCAGCCTGGACCTGGGCGCGACGTACGCGGGCGCCAAGGGACGGCAGGTGTCGTGGCGCAAGCTGACCGCGAACACCGCGGACGGCTACGTGGACCTGGCCACCGCCGTGCGCCCCAACCGCGAGGCCGTGGCGTACGCCGTCACCTGGCTGGAGTCCTCGCAGGAGACGCGCGTGGCGCTGGGCCTGGGCACCTCCGGCGCCTTCCGCCTGTGGGTGAACGGCCAGCTCGCCGCGAAGGAGGACCGCTACAACGCGCCGCGCCCGGACCAGTCCCGCGTGTCCGTGAAGCTGCGCAAGGGCCTCAACCGCGTGCTCCTCAAGGTGTGCCAGGAGACGGGCCCGCTGGGCTTCTACCTGCGCCAGGAGTCGCCGTCCGTGCGCGCGACGCTGCCCGCCAAGGCCCCCGCGGTGGAGCGCGGCGCGGCCCCCGCTCCCCAGACGCTGCCCACGTTGACCTCCGCCCTGCGGACCCTGGTGGAGAAGAACCCCGACGACGCGGCGCTGCGCGGGGACTACGCGCGGGTGCTCGGCTTCTTCCGGGGCTTCGATGACCGCGAGCACACCGCCACCGCGGAGGCCGCGCGCGCGGCGGAGCTGGCGCCCAAGGACGCGCGCCTGCAGTTGCTCGCGGCGAGCCTCCAGCGCGATGACCTGAACGAGCGCCGCCGCTTCCTGGAGGCCGCCGTGGCCGCGGACCCCACGCTGCCCGAGGCCCGCGTGGCCCTGGCGGACCATGAGCTGGAGCGCGGCCACCCCGAGCGCGTCATCGCCCTGGTGGCGCCCGTGCTGGAGAAGACGCCCGAGGACGCCTCCGCCCGCCTGGTGCTGGCCCGCGCCCACGAGGCCCTGGGTGAGCGTCCGCGCTCGCACGCGCTGGTGGAGGAGGCCTTCCGCTACCAGCCCCGGCAGCCGCGCGCGGTGCGCAACGCGGCGCAGATTTCCCGGCAGCTCGGCCGCAACCGCGAGGCGATGGACCGGATGCGCGTGGTGCTGGCGCTGCGCTTCGATGACACCGGCACGCGCCGCGCGCTGGCCGCGCTCCTGGCGGACTCAGGAGAGGTGGAGGCCGCCGAGCGCGAGTACGCGCAGTTGGTGGCCCTCAACCCGTTCGACAACGGCGCGCGCGTGCGGCTGGCGGAGCTGAAGGCCAGCAACGGCGCGGTAGAGCCGGCGATGGCGCTCTTCGCGGAGGCCCGCGCCCTGTCCCCGGACGAGCCGGAGGTCTACGAGCGCGAGGGCCGCGCCCTGCTCGCCGCGGGTCGCCGCGAGCCCGCGCTGGCCGCCTTCGAGAAATCGCTGGTGCTGCGTCCGCAGAACCCCGGCCTGAAGGAGGCCCTGCGCGCCCTCAAGGGCGAGGGCGCCGGCGCCGGCATGCAGCACGTGGTGGACGCCAGGCCCCTGGCCAAGGAGGCCGAGGCGTACGTCCACGAGGACGCCATCTACCTGGTCGACAACACCTTCGTGCACGTCCAGAAGAGCGGCCTGTCCAGCCGGCTGTCGCAGATGGTGGTGAAGGTGCAGAACGCGCGCGGCGTGGACGCCTTCCGCACCCTGCCCATCACCTACTCCCCGGACCGGCAGGAGGTGCGCATCCTCCGCGCCCGCGTGACGAAGACGGACGGCTCCGTGGTGGAGAGCTACGGGGAGAACGACCGCAACATCAACGAGCCGTGGACGGGCATGTACTACGACGCCCGCGCCAAGGTGCTCTCCTTCCCGTCCCTGGCCGCCGGCGACACGCTGGAGGTGACGTACCGCCTGGACGACACCGCGCAGGAGAACCTCCTGTCGGACTACTGGGGTGACGTGGAGAGCGTGCAGGGCGTCTATCCCAAGCTGCGCTTCCAGTACCTGGTGGAGATGCCCAAGGAGCGCCCGCTCTACTGGAACAAGAGCCGGCTGCAGGGCGTGGAGAGCGCGCAGGAGCCGGTGGAAGGCGGGCGCGTGCTGTACCGGTGGAACTCGAAGCACGTGGCCAAGGTGGTGCCGGAGCCGGGCATGCCGGGCTGGGCGGAGGTCGCCCAGAATCTCCACGTCTCCACGTACCAGACGTGGGACCAGGTGGGCCGCTACTGGTGGGGCTTGGTCCGCGACCAGCTCCAGCCGAACACGGAGCTGAAGCAGACGGTGGACCAGGTGCTCCAGGGCGTGGACCGGAAGAACGAGCTGGCGGTGGTGCGCGCCATCTACAACTTCGTGGTGACGAACACGCGCTACGTCGCGCTGGAGTTCGGCATCCACGGCTTCAAGCCTTATCGAGTCGACCGCGTGCTGTCGCGGCGCTTCGGCGACTGCAAGGACAAGGCGAGCCTCATCCACTCCATGCTGCGGGTGGCGGGCGTGGACAGCCGGCTCGTCCTCCTGCGCATGCGCAACCTGGGCGCGCTGGACGCGGAGCCCGCGAGCCTGGCGGCCTTCAACCACGCGATTGCGTATGTCCCCAAGTTCGACTTGTACCTGGATGGCACCGCGGAGTTCCACGGGGCGAAGGAGCTGCCCAGCGCTGACCGCGTGGCCAACGTGCTGGTGGTGGAGCCGGACGGCAAGAGCACCTTCCTCACCACGCCGGAGGCCAAGGCCGAGGACAACGCCACGGGCCTGAAGATGGACGTGACGCTGCGCGCGGACGGCAGCGCGGAGGTGAAGGGCGTCAGCTCCGTGAGCGGCCAGAGCGCGCCGGAGTACCGCCGGGCCTACCGTCCAGAGGCCACGCGCAAGTCCACCTTCGAGCGGGCGTGGGCGCAGAGCTTCCCCGGCCTGACGGTGAACGAGGTGTCGCTGAGCGACACCACCCGGCTGGATGACGACGTGACCATGGACTTCGTCATGAGCATCCCCCGCTACGCGGAGGTGCTGGCCAACGCCGTGCGCTTCCTGCCCTTCGGCACGGGCCGCACCTACCAGCAGGCCTTCGCCCCGCTGGCGGAGCGCCGGTTCGACCTGGTGATGCAGAGCCCGTGGGTCAACAGCTTCAACCTGCGCTACACGCTGCCCGCGGGCTGGTCCGTGACGGAGCTGCCCCAGGCGGTGGAGGAGACGAACGCGTTCGGCCGCCTCAAGCTCACCTACCGCGTGGAGGAGGGCAAGCTCGTCGCCGAAGGTGAAGTGAAGCTCTCCGTCGCGCGCGTGAAGGCGGACGAGTACCCCGCGTTCAGGGACTTCCTCGGCCGCGTGGACCGCGCCTTCGGTCGTCGGGTCATCATCCAGGGCCCCGGCGGTCGCACCGCGTCCCTGATGCGGTAGCGCTCCGCTGCCTTCCGCCCCGCGTCTCGCGTGGGCGGAAAGGCCGTGCCCCCGCGCGTCAGAGGCGGGGTGCGCGGGAGGAGAAGGTGGTGGCGACGATGCGGTCGGCGATGGCGGGCCGCTCCTGCCCCATGTGCAGCGTGTTGACGGAGTAGACCAGGCGCCGACGCAAATCCCGCGTGGCCCCCATGCCGTTGTTGTAGCCGTGCCGGTCCCCCGTCTTTCCCCACAGCGTCAGGCCGTTGACCTCGAAGCGCGTCAGGCCCGCGCCGTGGCTCGCGAGCGCGCCCTCCGGCGTGGACACGTCCGGCACGGTGAACAGCTCCCGCAGCTGCGCGGGCGGCAGCAGCCAGCCCCGGAAGAGCGCGGAGAGGAACGTGTCCAGGTCGGCCGTGGTGGAGATCATCTCCCCGGCGGCCCAGGGGATGGACTGGTTCGCCTCGGTGATGTCCACCAGTCGCACCGTGCCGTCCGGGCCGGTGACGGCCTCGTAGCCGCGAGCGTGGGGTCCGGGAATCGTCGGGTCATTGCCGGGCACGGACGTGTCGCGCAGTTGGAGCGGCCCGAGGATTCGCTCGCGCACCGCGTGGCTGTAGGGGCGGCCGGTGACTTTCTCGATGAGCAGCCCCGCCACCAGGTAGCCGATGTTGCCGTACTCCTGCTGGGTGCCCGGCGCGAAGCGGGGCCCCTGGGGCAGCGCCAGCGCGACGAGCTCCCGGGGCGACCAGCGGCGGAACCGGTTGTCGAAGAACCACTCCGGGTCCTTCGACGGAAGCGGGACGTTGGGCAGGCCGTGCGTGTGGTTGAGCAGCTGCCGCACGGTGATGAGGCCGAAGTTGGGAGGCAGGAGGCCGGGCACGTAGTGCTGCACCGGCCGGTCCAGGTCCACGCGGCGCTCCGCGGCGAGCTGCAACACCACGGTGGCGGTGAATGTCTTGGTGATGCTGCCGATGCGGAAGCGCGCATCCGTGGGCACGGGCGTGCCCGCGTGGACATCCGCGACGCCGGACGCGCCGAGCCAGCGGCCGGCGGTGCCATTGATGCGGACCTGCGCCGCCGTTGTCTTCGTGTCCGGCAGGCCGGAGAGGACCTGGCGCAGCGCCTCCCGGTCCAGGGGCGCCAGGAGCGACTGCTCCCAGTCCAGCCCCTGTTCACTGGTCTCCACTTCATTGGTGACGGCATCGTCAGCCGGGCCACATCCCGCTCCCGAGAAGCTCACCACCAGCACCGCTGCACCCACCCGCAGACCCCGGCGCGGGACATCCATGTTCCATCTCCCGTGAAAATCGGCCCGGAAGCAGAACACCAGCCGAGACGGGGCCTGTCACCCGACTCGTCGGCCTTTCGTGGAATGTCCTACGACTCGTCACCGAAACCGTCGAGCCGACACCGCGCCGTCACCCTCCGGTGTGGCCTCAGGATTCCACGAGCGCGGCCAGGAGCTTGCGCACGTCCTCCGGACCGCTGACGCGATACGCGGCGCGCGAGGGCTTGTTGCCCGCGTGAATCGTGAGCCCGCCCTCGGGCATGGCCGCGAACATGTCCTCGTCCGTGCGGTCATCACCCACGGCCACCACCAGCGTGCCCGGCGCCAGCTGACGCGTCACCGAGTCCACCACGCGACCCTTGTTCACGCCGTGGGGCCGCACCTCCACCACCTTGTCCCCCGGGAGGATGTCCACGGGCCGCCGGGCGAAGGTCTCCGCCAGCTTCAGCCGCAGCTCGCGGGACTGGAGCGCGCCGAACTCCGGGTCCACCTGGCGGTAGTGCCACGCCAGCGACGCGGACTTCTCCTCCACGAACGAGCCGGGCACGCGCGCGGCGAACTCGTCGAGCATGGGGCGCGCGGCGTCCTTCCACTCCGCCGTCACGCCGTCCAGCATCCGCCACGCATCCGACGGCTTGGGCCGGGACCACAGGCCGTGCTCCGCGTGCAGGCCCATGGGCAGCTTCCCGAACCACGCCTCCAGCGTCTCCTTGGGCCGGCCGCTGACCACGCTCACCGTGGTGTTCGGCCGCGCCACCAGCTTCGCCAGCAGCGCGCGCAGGGCGTCATCCGGCGCGGCCAGCTCCGGCCGGGACGCGAAGCCCACCAGCGTCCCGTCATAGTCGAGCATGAGCGACAGGTGCTTCGCCGACTTCATGACCTCCAGCGCCTCCGCGCCTCCCTTCACGTCGCGCAGGGAGACCGAGGGCAGCCCCTGGAGCCGGCCCAGGAAGGCGGACACCCACCAGTGCACGTCGTGGGCCCTCACCTGCGCGCGCAAGGCACGCATGCGCTCGCGGCGCTCGTGCTCGCCCATCTCCAGCGCCTGCTCAATCGCGTCCGCCGTCGTCTCCACGTCGTACGGGTTGACGTGGAGCGCCCTGTTCAGCTCGTCGGCGGCGCCGGCGAATTCGCTGAGCACCAGCACGCCGTCCTCATCCGGCCGGGAGGCGCAGAACTCCTTGGCCACCAGGTTCATGCCGTCCCTGACGGGCGTCACGAGCATGACGTCCGCGGCGCGGTACAGCCCGGCGAGCTGCTTCTCGTTGAAGGAGCGGTAGAGGTAGTGCACCGGCACGTTCTGCACGGTGCCGTACTGGCCATTGATGCGCCCCACCAGTTCGTTCACCTGCTCGCGGTACGTGGCGTACGCCTCCACCTGCGTCCGGCTGGGCACGGCCACCTGGATGAAGCGCAGGCGCCCGCGCCAGGAGGGCTCGCGCTCCAGCACGCGCTGCACCGCCAGCAGCCGGCGGGGGATGCCCTTGGTGTAGTCGAGCCGGTCGATGCCCAGGAGGATGCGCTGGCCCTCCGCGCTGCGGCGCAGGGAGGCCACCTCCTCCAGCACGTTCTCCTCCTTCGCGAGCGTGTCAAAGGACTCCGAGTCGATGCCCATGGGGAAGGCGCCCACGCGCACCTGCCGCCCTTCCCACATGATGCGGTCCACGTCCGTGTCCACGCCGAGCTGGCGCAACAGCGAGCCGGAGAAGTGCCGCACGTAGCTCACGGTGTGGAAGCCGATGAGGTCCGCGCCGAGCAAGCCCTTCAGCAGCGCCTCGCGCCGGGGCAGCGTGCGGAAGATTTCCGACGAGGGGAACGGGATGTGGTGGAAGTAGCCGATGCGGGCCTCGGGGAGCCGCTGTCGCAACATCCCCGGCACCAGCATGAGCTGGTAGTCGTGCACCCAGATGGTGTCGCCCGGCTGGTACTGCTTCGCGGTGAGGTCCGCGAAGCGCTCGTTGACCTTGCGGTACACCTCCCAGTCGCGGTCCTGCCGGGGGATGCGGTCCAGCATGTAGTGGCACAGCGGCCAGAGGACCCGGTTGGAGTAGCCCTCGTAGTACCGGCCCACCTCGCTCGCGGTGAGGTGGATGGGGACGTAGCGCTGCTCCGCGAACTGGGCCTCCACCTTGACGCGTTGGGTTTCCGACAACCGGGACATGTCGCCGGGCCAGCCAATCCACTGGCCTCCGGAGCGTTCATGCGGTCTGCGCAACCCCGTGGCCAGTCCGCCGGCACTGCTCACCACGGAGACGCTGTCCTTCTCCACCTTGACGGTGACGGGGAGACGATTGGAGACGAGCAGGAGTCGAGGCATAGGCCCTTGACCCTTATTCACTCCCTCCTGGAATGGCCATCTTCGAATCGCGCGAGGTGGCGATTGGTGGACCCTCGCGCCCTCCGCGCGGCGCCCAGCCAAGACGGGCCAACAGCGCGGGTTCGCGGCCCGGTTTCCAGATGAACGCATCCAGCACGTAGTGCGTGGCCTGCGGCAGCGCGAGCAGCGGCACCACCAGCGCCAGCAGGTCCGGAGAGAGCTCCACGCCCGCGGTTCCAAAGAGGCCGGCCCGGTCATGCCAGATGAAGCGGTCCCACAACAGTTCCTCGGTGAACGCCAGCGCGATGAGGAACAGGAGGAAGCCGGGGAGTCCCGCGCGGAGCACGGTGCCCGCCGCGCCATAGCGGCCCTCCTCGCCGCGTCCGCGCGAGTAGCGGAACAGCAGCGCGAAGTACGGCACGCCGTGCAGCACCACGTTCATCACGGTGAAGGTGAAGTCGTCGCGCGCGAGAACGATGCCGCCGAACCACGTCACCCAGGTGGCGCCGACGAGCAGCACCTTGCCGACCTGGAGGCCCTCGCCGCGCGCCACGCGCAGCCCCTGGAAGCCGAGCCACGCCACCAGCACCACCGCGTGCAGCGCCAGCGCCAGCGTGCCCATCCACGTGGGGAGGCCCGGAAGGAAGTCTCCCTCCACGAACCACCAGAACGCGCGGGGCAGGTTCGCATGCCACCACACGACGGGGCCCACGGTGGCCGCGTAGATGGCGGCGGCGTCCAGGCGACGCTCGAAGTCGGAGGCGCGGGCCTTGCGCGTGTACAGCGCCACCCAGCCGTACTGCTGACGGACGAAGTGGAACAGGGCCACGTAGGCGAACAGCGTCCAGAACGCGCCCGGTGACACCTGGTGCGCCAGCACGCCCGCTCCCCAGGCGACAAGGGGCGCCGCCATGTACAAGCCGGGGCGTCGGTGCAGTTCGTCCGGGTCCAGGTAGGTGCGGAACAGCGTGGACCAGACGTGGGCCACGTCCACGCAGACAACGAGCAGGAGCCACGCCCACACAGGCGTGTCCCCCACTGCCCCGAGCCACGGCGACGCGAGTACGAGGGCCACGGAGACGAGCGCGCTTCCGGCGAAGACGGCGAGGTCCACGCGCGGACCGAACAACCAGCTCTGAGAGGGCGCGAGGAGGCGGGGCATCCGGACCGTGAGGCTATCAGCCCCCAAGTCGACCGGCATCCAGGCTCGGAGTGGGCGACGGGCCGCTGGGGCGATACAACCCCGAGGCGAACGCGGCACGCATTCCGCGTTGTCCGCCCGCCTCCGTCTCGCCATGAGGCGAGCAGCACCAAGCCCGGGCCCAGGGACACCCGAGGTAGGCGCGGCACACCTCCCTCATAGCTTGCGTGTCGCTTCCCTACCGTGAAGAGCTCCGCGCTCAAGCTCGGATTGGGCGACGGGCCGATGGGGAGATACAACCCCGAGGCAAGCGCGGCGCGCCTCCCGCGTAGTGCGCCTGTCGCCCTCCCGCCGTGAGCCCGCCCGCGTCCGCCATGTCCTCGACTCCCCCGCCCCCTCGCTTCCGTCGCCGGCTGCTGGCGGTGATGCTGCTGGCGGGGCTCGTCCCACTCGTGTTGCTGGGTGTCGTGGCCCAGGGCGCGCTGGAGCGAGTGCTGTCCGTCTCCGTGGCCCCCGTGGAGGCGGTGCTGGATGACGTGTCCCTGGACCTGGAGCGCCGGGGCCTGCCTCGCGGCTCCCTGGACGAAGCTCGACTGCACCTGGCCCAGGCGGAGCTGACACGTCGGGCCCTGGTGCGGCGCGTGCCCGCGTTCATCACCGTCCTCGTCCTCGTCTCGGGCGGCGTGCTGATGGTGGCCGCCGTGCTCCTCGGCCGCGCACTCACCCGCCCGGTGACGACGCTGACCGAGGGCATGTGGGCCTATGCGCGAGGCGACCTCTCCGTGCGACTGCCCGCCACGGACCCGCCCCGGGACGAGCTTCAGTTCCTCCTGGGCCAGTTCAACCGCATGGGCCAGGAGCTGGTCGCCCAGCGCGAGCGGCTCAAGTCCGCCGAGCAGATCGCCGCATGGCAGGACGTGGCCCGCTCGCTCGCTCATGAGCTGAAGAACCCCCTCACCGCGATGAAGCTCTCGCTCGCGCGCCTGTCTCGCGCGGACACGGGCTCCGCCGCCGACGCCACGCGCGTCATCGAGTCCGTGGCCCTGCTCCAGGAGGAGGTGGAGCTGCTGATGAGGATGACGCAGAGCTTCTCCACCTTCGCGCGCCTGCCCGCGCCACGCTTCCAGGACGTGCCCCTGCGCCCGCTGCTCTCCGAAATCCGCGCGCTGTACGCGGAGACCTCGCCCGTGCCCGTGGAGCTGCTGCCCGGTCCGGACGTCTCGCTGCGCGCGGACCCGGATGGCCTGCGCCGCCTGTTCGGCAACCTCGTGAAGAACGCCGCCGAGGCCTCCACCGAGGGCGCCCCTCCCGTGCGAATCGCCCTGGAGGCCGCGACGGAGCACACCGTGCGCATCACCGTGACGGATGGCGGCAGCGGTGTCCCCGCCGTCCTCGAAGGCGCGGCCCTCACGCGCGGGCTCTTCAGCACCAAGCCCGAAGGCAGCGGGCTGGGCCTGCCCATCTCCCAGAAAATCACCCACGAACACGGCGGCACGCTCCGACTGGAGCCCGCGCCCGGCGGCGGTACGCTCGCGCGCGTGGAGCTGCCCTTCCTTCCCCCTTCGCTCCCCGTGCCCACGACATGAAGCCCGGCCCCCGCATCCTCGTCGTCGACGACGACCCTGGCGTCCTCAAGGCCCTGCGCGGCCTCTTGAGCGACGAGGGCTTCACCCCCGTGGAGGCCCGCTCCACCGCCGAGGCCACTCGCGTCCTCGAAGCCCCCGAGGGCCTGCCCGCGATGATGCTGCTCGACCTGCGCATGCCGGGCGAGACGGGGCTGGAGTTCCTCGCGCGACTGCCACGTCCCCTGCCCGTTCCCGTCGTCGTCCTGTCGGGAGAGGCGTCACCGTCGGAGGCCGCGCAGGCCCTGAAGCTCGGCGCCACGGACTTCGTGGAGAAGCCACCCTCGCCCGAGCGACTCGTCACGGCGCTGCGCAACGCCCTGGCGCTCGGTGCGCTCCAGGAGGAACGCGAGCGGTTGCTGGATGCGCTCGCGCGCCCCGGACACCTCGTGGGCGACAGCCCCAGCATGGGAGCCCTGCGTCAGCTCATCGCCCGCGTGGGGCCCAGCGACACGGCGGTGCTCATTACCGGCGAGACGGGCACGGGCAAGGAGCGCGTCGCGCGAGCGCTGCACCTGGCCTCGGGACGCAAGGGTCGGCTCGTCGCCGTCAACTGCGCCGCGATTCCCGCCACGCTGCTGGAGAGCGAGCTGTTCGGTCATGAGAAGGGCGCGTTCTCCGGCGCCGTGAGTCGACGCGCGGGACGCATTGAACAGGCCCACGGCGGCACGCTGCTGTTGGACGAAATTGGAGACATGCCGCTGGAGCTGCAGGCCAAGCTCTTGCGGGTGCTGGAGACGCGCGAAGTGGAGCGGCTGGGCGGCTCGGTGCCCGTGCCCGTAGACGCGCGCATCCTCGCGGCGACACATCAGGAACTGGCCCGCGCGGTGAAAGAGGGACGCTTCCGTCAGGACCTCTTCTTCCGCCTCAACGTCATGCCCCTGCACATCCCGCCGCTGCGCGAGCGCCTCGAGGACCTGCTCCCACTGGCGCGCGCCTTCGCGGCCGAGTTCGCCGGACCGGGAGCACCGCTGGAACTCGCCCCCGGCGCGGAGACAGCGCTGCGCGCCTACCCATGGCCCGGCAACGTGCGCGAGCTGCGCAACGTCATCGAGCGGCTCAACCTGCTGCGCGGCGGAGGGCCGCTGACGCTCGGTCCGGAGGCCGTCGTCGCGCCCCAGGCCACCGCGCCAGCCACGGGGCGCCCCAGTCTCGGCGAGAAGAGCTACCGCGAGCACGTGGAGGACTTCGAGCGGGAGCTCATCCGCGCCGCGCTCCAGGAGGGCGAAAGCATCGCCGGTGCCGCGCGGCTGTTGCAGGTGGACCGAGGCAACCTCTACCGGCGAATCAAAGCGCTCGGGCTTCCGGTGGCCTGAGCGCATCGACACCGTCTGCGCTACGGCCGAGGCTTCACGTCGGTGTTCTGCCCCGCGACGATGCGCCACGTGCCATTCACGCGGTTCATCACGTAGCGCATCTGGGTCCGCAGCAGTCCCGGCTCCGTGTTCTGGACACCCGGAGGCAGACCCGCATGCCCGGTCACCTCGTGCGTCGTGTCCACCACGGCCACGTCGCGCACGGGGAAACTCACCCGCCGGATGGTGACCTTGTCCTGACTGCCCTTGAAGATGGTCTGGAAGATGGCCGCGTGGCGCTCCTGAATCTGCGCCTGTCCTTCGAACACCGTCCCGACGATGTTGATGAAGTCCGCGTCCGGCGCGAAGTCCTGGGACCACACCACCGCGTCCTGGCGGTTCCAGGCCTGGGTCTGCACGTCCACCAGCTGACGAATGTCCTGCTCGTCCCGCGCGTGGTCGACGTGCGCACAGGCCTGGGACAGCAGCAACACGCACACCAGGGCCAACCGGGTGGGAACACTGCGAATCACGGTGAAGCTCCTTGCTTGGAAGGGGGCCCGGCAGCCTGCCACAAGCCCGAGCGAAGCCGAGCCCCGGCGTCACCCGCACCCACACTCCCCGCGCGATTCCCGGCGGGCAGGAAACCCGGGAAGCCCCGGGTGCGATAATCCCTCCGGACCCACCCCCAGGTCGCCCCACCAGGAAGAGCCGCCCCATGTCGAACCGCATTGGCCGCCCCGCATTCACCCCCGCCACGCAGACCGGGACTGGCCTGGAGCGTGAGCGCGCGGCCCGCCCCGCCGGTGAGAAGGCGCCCCAGGCCCGCGCGGTGGTCGACCAGTTCGAGTCCCGCGCCACGCGTCCCCAGGTCAGCGCCTCGCTGCTGGGAGGAACCGCCGCGACGACGGGCGTGGGCGCGAAGACGCTCGACCTCCAGCAGCCCCCGCTCCATTCGGCCACCGGCTACGAGGCCCGCTTCGAGCAGGGCGGCCGGAAGGCCACCGCCTTCGTGGAAGGCCAGGGACAGGTGAGCCTGCCCACGGGCCCCGGCCGAGGCCCGTCCTTCCACGCCGAGGCGGGCAAGCCGCTGACCGTGACGGCGGACCCGGCGCGCTTCTCGTCGCAGTACGAGAAGGTAGAGCTGGTGTGGCGGCTGGTCCCCGGGGGCACGGAGACCGCGATTCCGCTCACCGACGGCAGCCGCGACGCGAATGGCCGGCTGAACATCCAGCCCGGGACGTTCACCCTCCCTCCCGACGCCACGGGCCTGGTGCGTCTGTCATTCCGCACCACCGGCGCCGACGGGCGCGTCAGCAACCAGTGGGACCCGAGCAACGACGCACAGGTCGCCTCGAAAGAGGGCGCGACGGTGTCCTTCACCGAGGACTTCAAGACGCAGGTCGATGGCACGCTGCGCGCCGGAGACAAGGTCCAGCTCGCGTATGACCAGGACCGCCTCAAGGCGCTCGCGGGCGGCAAGAACCCCTCCGACGTCGTCGCCTGCGTGTCCTTCAACGGCGGGCCGCCCTTGGAGTTCCCGCTCGACCTCCAGGCGGGGCAGTCCGGCAACGCGGGCGGCGACTTCCTGCCGGCGTTCCGCGTGCCCTTCGAGGCCACGGACATGCAGGTCTGGTTCCGGGGCAAGGCGGACGACAACACGACATGGGACTCGGCCAACGGGCAGAACTTCAAGTTCTCCGTCGGCGTCACGCGCGACGACGCCGAGCCGGGCTGGAAGAACGAGCTGCTCAAGAGCAAGAGCTTCCCCAACCTGAGCGCCGACAAGTTCGTGGGCATTGGCCCTTCATCCGAGCGCTACAACTGCATCGCGTGGACGGTGGGCAAGCGCGACGAGTGGGTCTGGCCGGGCACGCGCGTGGAGGACTTCGACAAGCTGTACGCGGAGCAGGGCTACAAGCCGATTGACTCGTTGGATTTGAGCCACGACCCCAGCCTGGAGAAGGTGGTCATCTACGGCCGCAAGCCGCTGACGGGCAAGGGTCCGCTCGAGGTGACCCACGGCGCGCTGATGGATGAGCAGGGTCGCTTCACGAGCAAGATTGGCACCCAGCCGCTCATCCGTCACAACAGCGCTGACGACCTCACCGGCCCTTCGTATGGTGAGCCCGTGCGAGTCTACGTGCGTCCCCGTCAGTCCCCCGTGAGCAGCTCATGAGCGCGCCCGGCGCCCGCTTCGACGCCCTGGCGAAGGAATGGGAGCGACACTGCGCGGAGCATCGCGAGTCGTCCAATCCCTACGTGTTCCTGGAGCACCCGTCGTTCGACGCGCTCGTGGCGTTGGGACGGCCCGCGGTGCCGCTCATCATCGAGCGCTATCGCGAAGGCAGCGTCTTCTGGGGCGCCGCCCTGCGCCGCATCACCGGCGTCACCACGTTCGGCGACGGCGTGGTGGGCAACCTGGAGGCGAACCGCCAGGGGTGGTTGAAGTGGTGGAGCGAGAACGAGGCCGCGTACTCCGGCTGACCTTCCGTTGCCTCTCCCTGGCGCCTCTGCGAGCGTCCCGCCGGGCTACCTGCTCGGCGCGGTCGCCCTGGAGCCTCGGGAGGCTGTCATGACGACGCAGCACGGGCAGGTGATTCCGGGCGCGGTGGGCCCGGGCGGAGGCTACGTCCACTCGTACGAGGTGGCGGGCCCCGCGCGGCTCCTGCACATCAGCGGGCAGATTCCGGTGCGGGCCGATGGCAGCGTGCCCGAGGGGTTCGACGCGCAATGCCGACAGGTCTGGGCGAACGTCGAGGCCGTGCTCGCCACGTCCGGGATGGGGTTGAGCCACCTGGTGAAGGTGACCACCTTCCTGAGCCGCCGTGAGGACCGCGACGTGAACAGCGCCATCCGACGCGAGCTGCTCGGGACGCATGAGCCGGCGCTGACGGTCATCATCGCGGGCATCTACGACGAGGCGTGGCTGCTGGAGATTGAAGCCATCGCCGCGGCGCCTCGCTGACCGGCGGCACGGGCCACCCAGACCCGGAGTCGCGCTCCGAGGGCACCGGGCGGCTCGCGGCAATCGCCGGGCTCGATGTCAGTATCACATCTCGATTCGACATCAGGATGTGTCCATGACATCGGCAAGGCTGGCCAGCTCTCGTCCTTTCAAGCACTTGCCCCGACGCGGCGGCTGGAACGCAGCGTGCTCTGTCCCATGCGCATGAACCGCCTCGCGCTTCTCTTCTGCTTCGTCTCCCTGCTCGCCAGCGCGCAGCCCGCGCCGGACGCGGGCGTGCCCGACTCCACCAGCACTGTCGTCCCGCCTCCCACCTCCGCGGCGCCATCCCAGGAGGAGCCCGGCCTTCCCCTGCCGCTCCCCCAGCGCACGCAGGCCGCGCCCTCCAAGGTCGAGCGCGACGAGGACGCACGGGAGTCCCGCGATGAGCGCTCGAAGCGCGGGCGCGATGAGAACGACGAGGACTCGCGAGCCGACGAGCGTAGCTCCGAGGAGGATGCACGCAGCGCGGCTCGTACGGAGTCGCACAAGGAGCGAGCAGCCGCAGAGGATGCACGCGACGCGGCTCGTACGGAGTCGCGCAACGAGCGGGCAGCCGAGGAGGACGAGGAGGATGCACGCGGCGCGGCACGCACGGAGTCGCGCAACGAGCGTGCAGCCGAGGAGGACGAGGAGGACGCACGCGGCGCGGCGCGTACGGAGTCGCGCAATGAGCGCGCATCGGACCGGCGAGAGCGTCGGCGCGAGAAGGAGAAGCGCGCGGCCTGCGACGAGGACTACCTGGACGAAGAGATGGAAGACCTCGCCATCCTCCATCCGCTCGAGCTGAACGTGGATGGCCGCGCGCTCACGCCGGAGGTCATCGAGCTGCACGGGCTCAAGCGCCTCACGGAGGACCAGGTGCGCGCCTTCATCGGCTCGCCGCCCGCGGAGTCCCGCGCGCCCCTGCACACCCGCCACCTCCAGCGGATGCTGCGCCGCCTGGCGCACACCGGACTGTTCGCCCGAGTGGAGCCGCGCCTGCGCGTCCCCGAGCAAGGCCCCATCGTCCTGGAAGTCCTCCTGGAGGAGAACCCCGTCGTCATGTCGGTGGACGTCGAAGGGCTTCAGGACCTCCAGCGCTCCGAAATCCTCGACGAGGTGTTCCGCCTCCCGCCCCGCTTCCCCGACGAGGACGAGGACGACGAGGAGTTCACCGCCACCCTGCGCGTGAATGGCGCGCGCGGGACGCTGACCGTCACGAAGCCTTGCCCGCCGCAGCGCCCGCCCCGTGAGTGGCTCGCACGGATGGAGCGCGACGAATACCGGCCGGGCCTCGTCCTCGGCGGGGTGACGGCCGCGCTGCAGCGCGCGCTGCGAGACCTACGTGGCGACGGCTACATGCTCGCCAGCCTGTCCGGCACGCTGACGCCGAAGGGCCACCTCACCATCGTCGTGGACGAAGGCCGTCTGGAGGGCGTGGACGTGGTGGGCGTGGAAGGCTCCATCGCGGACCGGGTGCGCGCGGCGCTGGACCTGAAGGCCGGCGACGTCTTCCTGCGCAGCGACGCACGACGCGCCATGGAGCGATTGGAGTCGCGCCTTCCCTTCTTGCAAGCAGCAAGCGGGGACGCGGACTCCGACGACGCCGCGCGCCGACGTGACGCGCGCATCGTCGAGGAGCGCGCGGCCGACGGCGTGCGCCACTATCGGACGCAGGAGGCCCAGCGCAAGGAGCGCCGTCGCCGTGAGCAGGTCGAGTTCGACCTGAGCTGGCGCGAGCTGTTCGAGTCCTGGCGGCACGGCGACAATGGCGAGGGCATCACCCTGGAGGGACGGCGCCTCGTCGTGCACGTGCGTCCGCGTCGTCCGGACCTGGACCTGGAGCTGCTGCCCGTGCACACGCAGGTAACGGGGTTCGCTCCGGGCCTGGAGGGCTCGCTGCGCATCTGGGACTCGAAGGACCGCCTGCACACCACGTTGGACGCCGCCGCCTTCATCCCCCTGCGCTGGGGTGGCCAGCGCCTGCCGGATGACCCCGAGGGCACGAAGCGTCAGCGCGAGCTGAACCTGCTGGGCGGCGCGCGCGTGGAGATTCCCGCGGTGGGCCTCGCGGAGCTGGGAGCCCAGGCGCACGACTTCACGGACACGCTGGACCGGTGGCGGATGAGCGACATCGACTCGTCCATCTACTCGGCGCTCTTGAATCGCCCGGACCGCGACTACTTCCGTCGCAAGGGCGTGGCGGCGTTCGCCACCTTCCGCTGGTCCGAGGACTGGCTCGCGGGCGTCGAGTACCGCTCCGACCGTTACGAGACGCTGCGCAGCTTCACTCCGCCGCTCTCGCTGTTCCGCCGCGACTCGCCTCCCTTCCCCAACGCGCCGGTGGACGAGGGCCGCTTCCAGTCCGTCATCGCGCGACTGGAGTACGCCAGCGGCACGCCTCGCGACACGAAGGTGGGCTCGCTGTTCCGCACGCCGGAGACGCCGCTCTTCTACGGAAGCGGAGACTGGGGACACAGCCCGTTCCTGCACGGCTTCGTCACGCTGGAGGTGGGCGAGGGGCCCGCCGCGACAGGTCCAGACGAGCGCTTCTGGAAGCTGCTCGGCGACGTGACGATGGTGGTGCCCACGGGCTGGGAGACGGGCCTGCGGCTGCGGCTGCGCGGCGCGGGTGGCGACAACCTGCCCGAGCAGAAGCGCGAGGCGCTGGGTGGCTGGAGCGCGCTGCGAGGCTTCGGCTTCAAGGAGTTCAAGGGCGACGTGTCGGTGTTGGGAACGGCCGAGTACCGGTGGCATGCCTTCGGCGTCTTCGCGGACCTGGGCACGGTGCGCGGCGCGGGCGAGTGGCAGGACGCGCGGCTGGGCGTCGGCGGGACGTTCCACTTCACCGACGACGTGCGCGTGGATGTCGCGTGGCGCACGGACGAGAAGGCCACGGCCACGCCCGAGGCCCGGTTGTTCTTCGTGCGGACCTTCTGAGGCCCATGACACGCATGGGGACACGGACAAGACGCACGCTCGGCGCGGCCCTGGTGGCGGCGGCGGGACTGTTCGCGCCCGGGGCCATGGCGGAGGAGCCACGCGTCACCTGCACCGCCACCGTCTCCGGGCGGCGCGTGCTGGCGCGCTCGGTGGCCTTCGCCTTTCTCTCGGCGGAGCTGGACCGGCTGGTGCGGTTGGGAATGGCGGGGAAGCTGGAGGTGGAGCTGACCTTGTGGAAGCGCCGCTCGCTCTGGTTCAACACGCGGGTGGACGGCGCGCGACTCACCCAGGTGATTGTCTTCACGCGGGAGGGCTATGTGCTGGATGGCAGGCCGCTGCCAGAAGGGCCCGCCACGCTGGAACTGGACCGCGTCGCATGGACGCTGGAGGCAAGACCCGAGGAGGGTGAGCGCCTCATCGTCCAGGTGGAGGTGAAGCTGAACGTGGTGACAGCGGCCAGCCTGGGGCGCATGGCCTCCTGGCTCTCGCGGACGGACGGGGCGCAAGAGACAGACCGCTCCGTCGTGACGGGCACGCTGCTGCGCACGGTGGCGGAGGACCTCTCCCAGAGGGCCTCGGGACGCTGCGACGTCACGCCACCGACGTGAGCGAAGACGACCTGGACGCGGCACGGTCCGGCTGAAGCACAAACGCGGCCCTTGAGGCGACGAGGGCCGCGTCTCCATCGAAGGCCCTCACATCTCACGCGGCGACGGGCCCCAGGCCCAAGCCTCGTCATGTCACAGCCCCGCTCGCGACTCGCGGGTTTCACGATTCACGGAAGGCCCGGCCGCGCGCCGAGGCCTGGAGGACCGTCATGCGTTTCTGGATGCTTCCACTGCTCGCCCTGCTGACCTCGTGCGGAGTGGACCTGGCGCCACTCGCGCGCACGGTGCATGTCTTCGTGCCCGACGACGTGGAGGACACGGGCGCGCACGTCCCCATTCTCTATCTGGAGAAGGGACGCGCCCTGTTCTTCCCCGAGGGTGCCAGCGGCGACGCCAGCCTCGTGGAGCCCAGCGAGCTCGTGCTGCTGGGCCAGCGCAAGGACATCGTCATCATCGCCGTGGACTCGGTGGCGGGGCCTCGGGCGGAAGTCCTCGGCGACGGGCGCACGCGCTACATCACCCATCCCGGCGGAAGCTAGCTCCGTCTCAAGAGACGCGGACCACGGCGCGCCCGAAGTTCTCTCCCCGGAACAAGCCAGCGAACACAGCGGGCGCGGACTCCAGTCCGTCGACGATGTGCTCGCGGTGGCGAAGCGTTCCGTCCTGGAGCCACCGCCGCAGCTCCGCCCGCGCCTCACCGAAGCGCGCGGCGTAGTCGAACACCACGAAGCCCTCCATGCGCAGCCGCTGGATGATGAGGAACGGCGTGTTCTTCAACCCCGCGCGCGCCTCCGGGGGCACGCCGTAGTCCGCGACGAGCCCCGACACCACCACCCGGCCCTTCATCGCCATGCACGTGAGCGCCGCGTCCAGCGTCGAGCCACCCACGTTGTCCAGGTACACGCCCACGCCCTGGGGACACTCGCGACGGATGGCGGCCGCCAGATCCTTTTCCGCGCGATAGTCGATGCAGGCATCGAAGCCCAGTGACTCCACCACCCAGCGACACTTCTCCGGGCCACCGGCGATGCCCACCGCGCGAGCCCCCTGCCGCTTCGCGATTTGTCCCGAGATGGAGCCCACCGCGCCCGCGGCGGAGGACACCAGCACCGTCTCACCGGCCTGGGGACGGCCCAGCTCGAGAATCCCGAAGTACGCCGTCAGCCCGGGGATGCCGAGCACGCCCAGCTCCGCCGAGACGGACTCCGCTCCAGGCTCCGCCTTGCGCAGCCCGCGAGCACTCACCACCGCGTGCTCCCTCCAGCCCCAGCTCCCCACCACGACGTCGCCCACGGCGTAGCGCGAGTCACGCGACTCCAGCACCTCGCCCGCGGCCGCGCTCCCGATGACCTCACCCAGCTTGAGGGCCGGCGCATACGAGTCCACGCCACCCAACCGGGCCAGCGTGCCCGGGTCCACGGAGGCGAAGAGCGTCTTCACGCGAAGCTCCCCGTCCTGGGGCTCGCCCACCTCCACGCGCTCCACGCGGAAGTGCTCCGGCTCGGGCAGTCGAGGAATGTGGCGAGCGAGGACGACTTGACGGCTCGGGAGGGTGCTCATCGGCGGCTCCAGGTTCGAGGCGCCCCACCATCTTCCGTCCATCTCCCCGCTGGCAACCAGGACGCAGGACTTCCTAGGCTGCCGCCCATGACGAGCTCCATCCCCCTCCCCGCCCATCCCCTCCTCGCCGCCGCCGTGGAGCTCGCACCGCGCCTGTCCGCGCGCTCCGCCGAAATCGAAGCCGCGCGCCATCTCCCCCAGGACCTCGTCCAGGAGCTGACCCGCGCGGGCATCTTCCGGATGATGATTCCGGAGACCTATGGCGGGCTGGAGCTGCACCCCGCGCTCTCCTTCCAGGTCCTCGAGGCCCTCTCCCGCGCGGACGGCGCCACCGGCTGGAGCGCGATGATTGGCGCCGCCACCGCGCTGACGGCCGCGTGGCTGCCGGAGCCCGTGGGCCGCGCCATCTTCTCCGCGCCGGACGTCATCACCGGAGGCGTGGCCGCGCCCCTGGGCCGCGCCGAGCGCGTCGAGGGTGGCCACCGCGTCACCGGCCGCTGGCCCTGGGCGAGCGGCAGCCGACACTGCCACTGGCTCGTGGGCGGCGCCCTCGTCACGGAGGGCGGTAAGCCGCGCATGTTGCGAGAAGGCGTGCCGGAGACGCGCCTGTTCTTCCTCCCCGCCAAGGACGTCACGCTCCACGACACCTGGTTCGCCTCCGGCCTGTGCGGCACCGGCAGCGGCGACATGGAGGTGAAGGATTTCTTCGTCCCGGACGACCACGGCTTCTCCTTCTTCGCGCCTCCTCGCGTCGCTCGCCCGCTGTATGGCTTTCCCTTCGGCCTGCTGGGCCTGGGCATCCCCGCCGTGGCCCTGGGCATCGCCCGGCGCGCCATCGACGAGCTGACCACCCTGGCCCGCCAGAAGACGGTGGTCGTGGAGCGCAGGCTGCTGGCCTCGCGCCCCGCCGTGCAGGAAGCCATCTCCGAGGCCGAGGCCGAGGTGCGCTCGTCCCGCGCCTTCGCGCTGGAGACCATCCACGCCCTCCACGACGAAGCCACCCGAGGCCCCGCCTCCATCCGCGGCAGGGCCGACCTGCGCCTGGCGATGACTCACGCCACGCGAAGCGCCGCGCGCGCGGTGGACCGCATGTACGAGGCCGCGGGAGGTCCCGCCGTGTTCCATACCAGCGCGCTCCAACGCTGCTTCCGCGACGTGCACACCATCACCCAGCACGCCATGGTGGCCCGGCCCACGCTGGAGCTCACCGGCGGCATCCTGCTCGGCTTCGACCCGGCCACGCCGGTGCTCTGAAGAAAAGAGGGCCCGGCCTCCCTGAAGCGCGGGGAAGAGGCCGGGCCCACACAGGCGACGACGTGTCGCCTCCCCCTACTGCCGAGCCATCACGGTCTTGCGCTCCTTCTGCTCGTCATGCAGGTGCTCGCCGGACACGTCCACCACCACCTCGCGCAAGGTGCCCCCTCGGAACGCGAAGGGTGGGCGGTACATGACGCTCACCGACGAGTTGTCATCCCGCCCGCACGTCAGCCCCTCGCCCAGGCTGATGAGCAGCGGCATCGTCGCGGAGATGTCGCTCTGGGCGACCAGGTCCCCGTCGATGAAGAGCTTGCCCCGTCCCGGCGCGCCCTTGCCCGCATCGAGGTCCGGCTCACCGGTGGGCTCGAACTCGAAGCGCAGCTCCGTGCGGCCGGTCGGCACCTCCATCGCCGACTCGATATGGAACTCCTTCTCGCCCACGAAGTTGTAGACGTAGTGCAGCTTCCGGTCCTGGATGAAGAAGGTGTAGCCCCCCGTAATCCCACCGTGGCTGAGCAGCACGCCCTCCGCGTCTCCGTCCACGTCCACCTTCGCGGTGATGGAGTGCGGCCGGTTGAGCACGTGCACCGCCACGTTCTCCGGCGCGGGTGAGGTGTGCGGCCGGTAGACGTAGCGCTTGCGGTCCTTGGTGATTTGCGGACGCTCCGCGGCGAACACCGCGCGGTCCAACGCCGCGAGCGGGAGGACCTTGTAGCGGCCCGCCTCCACGTACCAGAGGGCAATCATCTCGATGAGCTTGCCCCGCTCTTGCTGCGCCAGGTTCTTCGTCTCCGAGGCGTCCTCCGCCACGTGGTACAGCTCCCACCCCTCCGCGTCGAGCTTGCGCAGCCGCTCCTCGGTGATGGCCGACTCGCCGAACGCCTCGCCCGCCTCCGTGAAGGACGGCCCTGGGAAGGGGCACACCGCCCGCCAGCCGTCATGGTAGATGGCGCGACTGGTGAACATCTCGAAGTACTGCGTGTGGTGGTGGCTTTCCGCGCGCGCGTCGTCGAAGGAGTGACGGAAGCTGACGCCTTCAATCGGCGACTGCGTGACGCCGCGGATGTCCTGGGGAGGCTCCACGCCCAGGCAGTCCAGCACCGTAGGCACCATGTCGATGGCGTGGCAGTACTGCGTGCGGACCTCGCCCCGCGCGCGGATGCCCTTGGGCCAGTGGACGATGAACGGGTCCGTCGTGCCGCCGCGATACACCTCGCGCTTCCACCGGCGGAACGGCGTGTCCCCGGCCCACGCCCAGCCCCAGGAGTAGTGATTGAAGTACTTGGGGCCGCCCAGCTCGTCCATGGCCGCGATGTTCTGCTCCAGCGACTCCGGCGTGTTGTTGAAGAACTTCAGCTCGTTGACGGAGCCATGGGGCCCGCCCTCGGCGCTCGCGCCGTTGTCGGAGATGACCATGATGAGCGTGTTGTCCAACTCACCGCTCTCCTCCAAGGACTTCAAGAGCCGGCCGATGTGGTGGTCCGTGTGCTCCAGGTAGCCCGCGAAGACCTCCATCATCCGCGCATAGAGGCGCTTCTCCTCCGGAGGCAGGCTGTCCCACTCCGCCACGTCCGGGTCATGCCGGGACAACTGCGTGCCCGGAGGGATGACGCCGAGCTTGAGCTGACGCTGGTACACCTTCTTGCGGTACGCGTCCCAGCCGTCGTCGAACTGGCCCTTGTACTTGTCCACCCACTCCTTGGGGACATGGTGCGGGGCGTGCATCGCGCCCGTGCAGAAGTACATGAAGAAGGGCTTGTCCGGCGCCACCTGCTTGGAGTCCGCGATGAAGTCCACGGCGCGGTCCACCAGGTCCTCGGTGAGGTGGTAGCCCTCCTCCGGCGTCTTGTGCGGGAGCACCGGGTGGTTGTCGTGGACCAGGTCCGGGTAGTACTGGTGCGTGTCGCCGCCGAGGAAGCCGTAGAACCGCTCGAAGCCCCGACCCAGCGGCCAGCGCTCGTAGGGCCCCGCCGCGCTCGTCTGCTCCGTGGGCGTCAGGTGCCACTTGCCCACCGCATACGTGTTGTAACCCTGCTTCAACAGCATCTCCGAGAGGAAGCCATTCTCGAAGGGGATGGTGCCGTTGTAGCCCGGGTAGCCGAGGGAGACCTCGGTGATGGTGGCCATGCCGTTGGAGTGGTGGTTGCGGCCGGTGAGGATGCACGAGCGCGTGGGCGAGCACAGCGCGGTGGTGTGCATGTTGTTGTAGAGCAGGCCCCCCTTCGCCAGCCGGTCCAGGTTCGGCGTGCGGATGGGCGAGCCATAGCAGCCCAGGTGTCCGAAGCCCGTGTCGTCCAGGACGATGAAGAGGACGTTGGGCGCGCCTGCCTTCGCACGCAACGGCTGAGGCCACGCTGGGGACGACTGCTCCCACGTCCGGCCGATGGTGCCGGGGAAGGTGCTGCCGGGTTTGTATTCCTTGAGCGACATGGTGTGCCTCCGCGAAGTCTCGACCCAGGAGGCCACCGTGCACGCCGGAGAGTCCGGACGACACGTCCCAGCCCCGAGGGTCAGAGATGGGCACACCACGCGACACCCACCGCTGCCCCCAGGACGGACCCAGGCGGGCAAGGCCCGGCCCGCCTGCCCCTGGCACCGCGCGGAAGCAAGGAGGCTAGAGCCAGCTCGCGGAGGCCTGGCCCAGCTCGGACAGCACGCGCTCCGCGGCCTTCACCCCGAACCAGTTGGCCTCCTCGAAGAGGGCCAGTCCACCCAGGTCCGTGTGAGCGAAGTGCAGGTGACGCCCCACGCTCTCCTGCGCGGCGCGGCGCTCCGGGCCCCACATGAAGCCCGGCGTCGGCCGCACCATGGCGTGCCCCCAGCGCTGCACCTCCAGGCGCTGCGCCTGCTGGAGGATGCCCGGGTGCGCGGGACGCATGTCCGCCATCACCAGCGCCTCCCAGTCCGCATAGCTGGCGGAGAGCGCCTTGGTGCGCTCGGCCTTCACGTCCGCGCCGGACATGGGCAGGTACCACGTGAGCACCGTGGGGCCGCGCTCGTCCTGGCGCAGCCGCTGGTGCGTGGCCACCACGTAGCCCAGGCTGTTGCTCTCCTGGAACACGTTGTCCCACGCCAGCGGGAAGCCGCGCGACTGGGGCAGCGACGACAGCGTCAGGTTGGCCACCACCCACGGCGCATAGGTGAAGGCGTCCAGGAATGCCGGCCGCGCCGTGCGCCACGGCGCCACCAGGTGCGCCGCGAGGAAGCGCGGGCACGCCAGCACCACCTGCCGCGCATGGAAGGAGCGGGGCTTGCCTGTGCGTGCATCCAGTGCGTCCACCCGGCAGCCCTGCTCGCCCGGCTCCACCGTGTGCACCAGCACGTCGCGCTCCACCGCGCGGGGAGGCAGCGCGGAGAGGAGCTGGTGCACCAGACGGCCATTGCCCTCGGGCCAGCTCAGGAAGCCCTCGCTGCGCTCGCCCTGTCCGTCCTGGCGCGCGGCGAAGTACCAGATGCCGGCCCACGCGGACACGTGCTCGGACGTGGCGCCGTAGTCGTCGCGGCACGCGTAGTCCACCAGCCACTTCAGGCGCGTGGAGCGGAAGCCCTCGCGCACAAGCCAGGCCGCCATGCTCAGCCTGTCCAGCGCCGTCCATTCGGCGTCATCGCTGGAGCGCGCCGTGGGCACCGCGAAGGCCTTGCGTCCCTTCGCGTCCCGGGCCGCGGCGAAGGCATTCATCCGCGCGTCGAAGCGCTCCAGCTCCGCCAGGTCCTCCGCCGTCGCGCCCACGCGCAGGTAGAGCCCGTCGTACCAGTGGCCCCGGTAGAAGTGGCGCTCCTCCGGCTCCTGGATGAGCAGCTCCTCCTCGAACGTCGGCAGCCCCTGCGCGTCCACGCCGGACACCGCGCCCATCTCCCGCAGCAGCCGCACCACCGGCCCCCGGTCCTCCGTCGGCGCCGGCAGGTAGTGCGCGCCCCACGGGAAGGCGGACACGGCGTTCTTCCCGGAGCGAGACGTGCCTCCCGCCTCCGCCTCCAGCTCCACCACGCGCACGTCCTTCACGCCCGCGCCCGCAAGGCGCCAAGCGGCGGACAGGCCCGCGACACCCGCGCCCACCACCAGCACGTCCACCGTCTCCAGCGTCTCGGCCCGAGGCAGCGGCCCCCCACGCAGCCGGTGCCCCACCTCCACCGCGCGGTCGACGATGGCGCCCGGAATAGGGGCCCGGGGCTGCTCGCGCTTGCAGCCGCTGGCCACCGCCGAGCCGAGGAACGCGGCGACCAGTTCCCGCCGCGTCAGTTCCACCGCCGCCACTCCTCCTCGTAGTAGTGCACCAGCACCTGGTTGTTGAGCCGGTTCACCTCTGCGGGCAGCGGGCTCATGTCCGGAGGGAACAGCGTCAGCGACTCCAGCGTGGGCGCGTCCAGGAAGCGCAGGCCCTCTGGCAGCGGCCGGTGGTGTCCCGGCGGCTCGTGGGCCACCAGCACGTAGCCCCACTCACCGAAGGAAGGCACCAGCGCGTGGTACGGCTGCGTCCAGAAGCCCGCGGCCTTCAGCGTCGTCTCCACGCACCAGAACGAGCGCCGGGCGAACAGGGGGCTGGTGCTCTGCACCACCGCCACACCGTCCGGCGCCACCCGCTTCTTCAAGAGCTTGTAGAAGCCCGTGGTGTACAGCTTGCCCAGCGCGAAGTTGTTCGGGTCCGGGAAGTCGACCACCACCACGTCGTAGCGCTGGTCGCCCTCCCTCAGGAACTGCATGGCGTCCGCGTTGATGACGCGCATGCGCGCATCCTTCAGCGAGTTCTCGTTGAGCTTCGTCAGCTCGCTGTAGCCCATGGCCAGCCCGGTGATGGCCGGGTCCAGGTCCACCAGCGTGACGGAGCGGACCTCCGGGTAGCGCAGCACCTCGCGCGCGGCGAGCCCGTCTCCACCTCCGAGGATGAGCACGTGCTCCGCGCGGCCCGCGCGCACCATGGCCGGGTGCACCAGGGACTCGTGGTAGCGGTACTCGTCCACGCTGGCGAACTGGAGGTTGCCGTTGAGGAACAGCGAGAAGCCCCGCTTGCCGCGCGTCAGGATGATGCGCTGGTAGGGCGAGCTGGACGCGTGCACCACGTCGTCCGCGTAGAGCTGGTCCTCGTAGAACGTCGTGAGCCTGTCGCCGAGCACGAAGCCCACCAGCAGCAGCACCGTGAGCATCACCGCCTTGACGCGCAGGCGCAGCGGGTTGCCCAGCAGCGGCGCGAGCAGCCACGTGCTCCACAGGCCCACCGCCGCGTTCAGCACGCCGAACAGCAGCGAGGTGCGCACCAGCCCCAGCTTGGGCACCAGGAGCAGCGGGAAGGCGACGCTGGCGGCGAGCGCGCCCAGGTAGTCGAGCGACAGCACCTGGCTGACCAGGTCCTTGAACTTGAGCTGGTCCTTGAGGATGCGCAGCAGGAGGGGAATCTCCAGCCCCACCAGCGTGCCGATGATGATGACGCTGCCGTACAGCGCCACCTGGAACAGGTCCGTCAGGGTGAAGGTGAGGAACAACACCGGGGCGCACAATCCACCCAGGAGCGCCACCGCCAGCTCCACCTCCACGAACCGCTGGGCCACCCCCTTGTCGATGAAGCGCGACAGGTAGCTGCCGATGCCCATCGCGAAGAGGTAGCCACCGATGACGGTGGAGAACTGGGTAATCGAGTCACCCAGCAGATAGCTGGCGAGCGCCCCGACGACGAGCTCGTAGACGAGCCCGCACGTCGCGATGACGATGACGGTGATGTACAGCAGCGTCTTGTTCACGTCGTCACTTCACGTCTTCTTCGAACGGGAGTCCGGGTCCTCAACCACCAATGGCCGCGGCCACGATGATGGACAGGCCGAGGATGAAGGAGCCGATGACGATGCCGACCGCCGTGTTCTGGTCGACCTCCAGCTCCTTGTGCACGTCGAACGGCATGATGAGGCGGATGACGAAGAAGCCCGCCACGAACACCGCCAGGCCAATGAGCGAATAGATGACGCTCGCCAGCACACCCTGCCAGCTCACGACGACGCCGAGTAACAGCATCACTTCCCTCCCTGAAAACCACCGGTCCACAACAGGATGCCACCCGGGCCCCGGCGCACGTTGCCCGGCACGCGGTCCCTCTCCTCACGGGTGAAGGGCGACCACCCGGACATCATCATGGCCGTGTAACCCAGCAGCACCAGTCCACCGAACCACTTCATGCCGCGCCTCCGTATCGTGCCATGCGCGTCTATTCCGTCAGGTTGCTGTCCGCCCACCGGCTCGTCTCGAAGCCGTGCGAGCGGAAGAAGGCGAACACCGGCGCCAGCAGCAGTAGCACCAGCGCCACGCAGAGCCAGGTGCCATCGGGTGTGTCGTGCACCAGCCTCACGCTGTAGTTGCGCGCGGTGGGCCTGGGGGACACGTCGTAGGCCGCCGTGGTGCGCAGCACGTACTTGCCCGCCGGAAGCGCGGACAGATACTGGCTGTCGCTCGGGCTGCCCTCGCTCCAGGAGCCGTCGCTGTCACTGCCCTGGTAGAGGCTGACCTCCTGGTAGAAGCTCACCACGTCGCCCGTGTCCTGGTTCACCAGGTCGCCCTGCACGCCCAGCCAGTCGTTGTTGAGGCCCGCGGCGACCTCCACCTTCATGTTGCCGCGCTTGGTCAGCTCGAAGGGCTCGCTGAACTTCATGGCGGCGGGCGTACCGGGGGCCGCGTCCAGGGGCACCGTGACGCGCTCCTCCAGCACCACCTGCTCCCGCGCGAAGCCGGAGAAGAGGCCCGCCAGGAGCAGCAGCCCCAGAAACCAGACGAAGGACCACAGCATCGTGGAGCGCATGCTCGCCGAGTGCGGGTTGGGCTGGCTGGGGACGATGCCGTACGTCGGCCCCACCTCCTTCAGCTTGAACGCGTCCTTCACCACCTGGGGCGCCAGGTACTCGCCATGCGTGTACGTCACCTCGTCCTGGGTGGCGTCCACGTTGATGGAGTACGGCGGAGACACGTACTCGCTGGCCTCGGCGTACTCGCCGGCCGTCACCTCCCAGTAGAACTCGCCCTGCACGTTCTCCGTGACGGCGTGCACGTTCTGGAAGGCCTTGTAGCGGCGGCCGTCGTAGAAGGCGGACCTCAGGGGCACCAACTGCACGTCACCGGCGGCCACCGGCTCCAGGAACACCCAGTGGCCGTTGGAGAGCATCAACCAGACGAAGCCCTTCGCCCTGTTGAAGAGCAGGTACTCCTCCCACGGGTAGCGCACGCCCTCCACCGTGCAGGAGCGCACCAGGAAGCCGATGCACATCCACTCGGTGCCCTTCAGCGTGCCCTTGGCGCCCAGCGGGATGATGGGCGCGTGGTCCGGCTTCTCCAGGAGCCGCAGGAAGGACAGCTTGCCCTTGCTGACGTCCAGGAGCGCGCCGCAGAAGGGACAGCCCACGCGCAGGGACTTGTCCGGGGCGCGCAGCTCCAGGGGGCCGTTGCACTCGGTGCAGCGCGCCTGCTGGAGGTCCACCTTGCGGCGGGCGCGCGGGCGGAGCTGGTCGGTGGGAATCCCGAGCTGCTCCAGCTTGAGCCGCTCGCCGATGAAGACCTCGGGGTCCCTGTCGCGCGTGCCGAAGTCGAGCGTGACGAAGGCGCCCTTGGAGCCGGTGGCGTCGATGTAATAGGAGTCCTGCGTGGGGTCCACGTCGCTGGGGAGCTGGCCTTCGGCGGCCACCACCTTGCCGTGGCCGCGCTCCTCCACCACCCAGGGGCGGTTGCGCAGGCGCAGGCGCTCACCGGGGTGCAGGTCCGACAGCGAGATGCCTTCCTCCACGCCCGCGTCGAGCAGCAGGTGGAAGGCGCCCTCGGACTCGCTCACCCACGCGGTGCGGCCGTCGGAGAACTCCACGTACCACTCGTCCCAGGGGCCCGCGCCATGGTCCTTCTGGAGGTGGCCCACCACCTGGAACGCGGTGCTCGCGTAGCGGCCCTCCGCGCCCAGTTGGAGCGGCGAGTCGGTGACGAGGATGCGGCCAATCTTCCCGCGCGACTCGAAGTCATCGCCCTTGCGCGCCACCATCGTCTGGCAGTGGCCGCACACAATCACCTGCGCCGAACCGGCGGTGAACTCCACATCCGCGCCGCACGACGGACACCTCCCGAGACTCACGCCATCACCCCCCGCTTCAGCTCCCGCACCTCGCAGGACGCCGCCTTCAGGTGACGCGCCAGCAGCGACTCGAAGTCGGGGCGCGCCCGAGGGCGGCAGCAGTAGACATTGAGCGCGGCGAAGCCGTGCTCCGGGAAGGTGTGGATGGCCAGGTGACTCTCCGCCAGCAGCGTCAGCCCGGTGATGCCACCAGGCTCAGGGAACACGTGCCACTGCGGCTGGCCCACGACCTTCAGGTCGAGCAGGACGAGCAGCTCCTCGAAGAGCGCCGCCAACGCCGCCGCGTCCTTGAGCAGTCCAGGCGAGCAGCCGCTCGCGTCAACCAGCCATTCCTGTCCGGTGGTCAGCTTCGAAGTCCTCCCGCCTCTGCTGGGACTACTTAGCACGAGACCCGACGCACGAAAGCCGCTCGCGCCCGGGGCCTCGCGTTGGCGCCGCGCCACCCCTTGCCGGTACGCTTCCGCGTGAAATGACGCAGCAGTCCGCCGCTGAAGCCCCCGCCCCCGTTCCCACGCCCTCCCCCACCCGCGAGCCCGGTGCCATCGCCCGGCTGACGCGGGGCCTGCGCGGACTGCCCGCGGCGCCGCGCTGGTGGGGCCCCGGCTGTGGCGGCATGGCCGGCTGGCTCCAGCGCGTGCCGGCGGGCACGACGCCCGCCACGGTGGACCTGACCCCCCGCTTCCATCAGCTGCTGCGGAGCGTGCGCGAGGGAGAGGCGGTGCTGCCCGCCGAAGCGCGGCGCCATCAGTACGTGCTGGTGCGCGGCATGCTGGGGGACGAGTTGCCCGGCTACCTGCTGGACAACGTGCAGCGGCTGGAGCGCCGGGGCCTGGACGTACTTGAGGCGTCGGTGGACACGGAGGGGCTGCTGCTCGACAACGTCGCGGTGCTGCGCGAGACGCTGCTGGACGCGGAGCACTTCGGTCGCTCGGTGGTGCTGGTGGGCCACAGCAAGGGCGGCGTCGAGTGCACCGCCGTGCTCGCCCTGTACCCGGAGCTGCGCCGGGTGGTGCGCGCGGTGGTGACGCTGCAGGCGCCCTATGGGGGCTCGTCCATCGCGCACGATTTGGCCACCACGCCGGACATGCGGCGGCTCATCGACTTCGCCTTCCCGCTGCTGTTCCACGGGGTGTCGCGCTCGGTGGAGGAGCTGTCCTATTCCCAGCGCATGGCGTTCATCGCCCGGCACCCCTACCCGGCGGACATCCCCACCGTGTCGCTGGCCACCTCGCGGCTGTCGCGCCTGTCCTCGCTCTATCCGCTCCAGCGCTACCTGGACGAGCGCTACCGCTACGCGTCCGACGGAATGGTGACGGCGGTGGACGCGGAGGTGCCCGGCGCGAGAGTGGTGCGGCTGGACGACATGGACCACGCGGAGGCCGCGCTGCGCTCATTTCCGGGACTGGGCCGCTACCACCCGGGTGACCTCACCGAGGTGATGGTGGCCCTGGCGCTCGAGACGCCTTGAGTCACCGGGACGTCAGGTCGGCGGCGTCAGCGACACGCGCCGCATGACGCTGTCGATGGTGGCGAAGTGCAGCGCCAGGTCCTCCACCCGCTTGGCCAGCAGGTTGTCTTCCCTCATCGCGCGGATGAGGTCCTGACGGGAGACGCCGGACAGCGCGGCCAGGTCATCCACCAGCGCGTCCACGGCGCCCTTCGAGAGCTTCACGCCGTCGCGCGCGGCGATGGCTCGCAGCGCCAGCGCCAGCGTCAGCCGCCGCTCCGTGTCCGCGCGGGTGAGCGGCTCCCTCAGCCACCCCTCCAGTGCCTCCTGGAGCTCGTTCGGCTGGAAGTCCTTGCGAATCAACATGGGCCGCTCGACCTCCGCCCAGCGGCGGCGGATCTCCTCGTCCACCAGCGCCGGCGACAGCGTCACCTTCGTGCGCGCCACCACCTCGTCCAGCACGCGCTCCTGGGTGAGCCGGTCCATCTCCGCGGTGCGCTCGCGGGCGAGCGTGTCACCCAGGTGTGCCATCACGTCGGTGAGGGTGCCCAGCCCCAGCCGCTTGAGCAGCTCCGGCGAGTCATCGTCCAACAGCTTCAGCTCGGCGGCGGCCTTCACGTCGAGCAGGAAGCGCGCCGTCACGCCACGCAGCGACTCCACCACATAGGTGTCCGGCAGTTGCAGCTCGATGCCGAAGGACTGGCCCACCTTCGCGCCCACCAGCGCCTCGAAGAAGCCGGGCAGCAGCGCATCCGGCGCGACCTCCGCCCGCCAGTTCTCCCGCGCGGAGAAGGGGATGAGCCGGCCGTTGGCGAAGCCGAGCACGTCCAGCAGCACCTCGTCGTCGGGCCCCACGGCCTCCCCCGCGAGGCGCGCACGACGGTCCGCGTGCTGACGGCGCAGCGAATCGAAGCGCTCCACCAGGGACTGTTCGTCGATGGGACCTGGAGCGACCAGCGCCACCGTCAGCCCCTCGAGGGACGGCGCCTGCACGGTGGGGAGGGAGACAGGCTCGGTGCTGCCCAGCGACAGCGACGCGGGCATGCGCTTCATGATGCCCAGCGCGTGCAGCTCGGCCAGCGAGCGCGCACCGCCACCCTTCGAGTCGTTCTGGGACGTCATGCTTCCTCCGCTCCGGAAAGTCCGGATAGCACAGAGCGGAGGAGGCGGCGCGGCGCCTAGAAGAACGCGCCGACGAAGCTGGACGCCGTGGAGACGACGGCGCCTGCCTGGCTGACCAGCGGGATGTTGGTGGCCGCGGCGACGGAGCCCAGCGCGGTGACGCTGGAGGTGACCCGCCTGCCCACCGACGCGTTGGGGTCCGCCAGCGTGCTCGCGGCGGCGGCGGTGTCCGCGACGGCGATGGCGACGTTGAGGCCCGGCGCGAAGCGGCCCGCGGCCCTGGCGGCGGCCGTGCCACCATCTCGCAGCGCGGTGCGGGCGGCGTTGGCGCCCAGGCGGCCCGCGTCCTCCAGGCCCTCACCCGCGGCGCGAGCGGCGGCATTCCGCATCACCTGGCGGGACCCGCCCAGCACGCCCTCGGAAGCAGCGGCGGTCGCCACGCGGTTCGCCGCCGCGGCCGAGGCCTCCGGCGCGGCCTGCGTGAAGGCGGCGCGAGCAGCGTCGGCCGCCGCGCGGTAGTTCGTCACATTGCCCGCCAGGTCCAGGCCACCCTTGGCCGCGTTGAGGCCCGTGGACGCCAGGCCCGCCACGGAGCCGGCCGCCCTGTTGGCGGATTCACCGGACGGGGCACGGAAGGCGTCGCGCACATCGCGGAACGCCAGGTAGGCCGCGCCGGGGAGCTGCGCCACGCTGGCCGCCGTGGACACGCCGCCAGCCAGGCGGGCGGGCTGGGTGTTCGCGCCCGTCACGGTGGTGCCGAGGAGGCCCGTGTCGAGACGCCCGAAGCGGATGGGGCCCTGCGCGCGGTTCACCTGGGTGGCGCCGACCGCGTCGGAGAACTGCCTCACCCCGTTGGTGCCCATGGCCACCCCGTTGGCGACCTGCTCCCAGCGGTCCGTCCGTCCGGCGGGCGTCGCCGGGGGTTCAGCCCGGCACACCTGAGGCTGCGCGGCGGGCGGCGCGGCCGACGGCTGTGCGGGCCGAGCGGTGGGAGCGGAACTCGGGGCGGCGGGGCGAGGCTCGATGGGCGCCAACTCAGGACTCCAGACGCGATTCAGGGTGTTCTACGTGGATCATCGTGCCCTGGTTCCAGATGTTGCGTCGAGACCGGCCGCTGGCGGGCGAATTTGCCTCCCGGAGAACGACTGGCCCGCGCGGGACGACGTAACCCCCTGTAATTCGTCGGAGGTCGGTTAATCTGCGCGCCCCATGAACAACAGAATCCTGAGCGCCCTCCTCCTGTGCCTCACCTTCACCGCCACTGCCTGCAAGGACTCCACCGAGAAGAAGGAAGCCACGGGCAGCTCCACCCCGTCGCCGACCACTCCCTCCGCGCCCGCCGCCGAAGCCCCGGGCGAGTGGATGAAGAAGGTCCAGGCGGGCCAGGACATCCAGGCCACGCTGGAGACGAACCAGGGCCCCATCGTCGTGCGGCTGTTCTCCAAGGACGCGCCCAACACGGTGTCCAACTTCGTGGGCCTGGCCACGGGCGAGAAGTCGTGGACGGACCCTCGCAGCGGCGAGCGCGTGACGGGCAAGCCCCTGTACGACGGCGTCATCTTCCACCGCGTGATTCCGGGCTTCATGATTCAGGGCGGAGACCCCACGGGCTCCGGCATGGGGAGCCCGGGCTACCGCTTCGCTGACGAGTTCAAGAGCGGCCGCACGTTCGACAAGCCGGGCCTGCTGGCCATGGCCAACGCGGGCCCGGGCACCAACGGCAGCCAGTTCTTCATCACCACGTCCACGCCGGCCTACCTCAACAACAAGCACACCATCTTCGGTGAGGTGGTGAAGGGCTATGACGTCGTGGAGAAGATCTCCAAGGTGGCCACGGGCCCTGGCGACAAGCCGGTGGACCCCGTCGTCATCCAGAAGATCTCCCTCGCGGAAGCGCAGTGATGGAGCGCCGCAACCTCCGACGCGTGGCCACGCGCCTGGGCGAACTGGACTGCCAGGTGGTGGACGGGCTCGCCGAAGGCGCCGTGCCGGAGCTGGCGGTGGTGCTCTGCCACGGCCTTGGCGCCTCGGCGACCGACCTGGTGTCGCTGGTGCCGGAGCTGATGGTGGTGGAACCGGCGTTGGCGGAGCGCGTGCGCTTCGTCGTCCCCGGCGGTCCGCTGACGATGGAGCGGTGGGGCATGCCCCAGGGACGTGCCTGGTTCCATCTGCCCGAGGCCTTCATGCGCGGGCAGATGCGGGACTGGGAGGCCTACTCGAAGCAGGTGCCCGAGGGACTTCCCGCCGCGCGTCGCGCCCTGATGTCCACGGTGGACGCGCTGTCGACCTCGTCGAAGCTCCCCTATGGCCGCATCGTCCTGGGTGGCTTCAGCCAGGGAGGCATGGTGACGACGGACGTGGCCCTGCGTCTGGAGGAGCGGCCGGCCGGGCTGTTCATCCTGTCAGGCACGCTCATCGCGGAGGCGGAGTGGAGGCAGAAGGCCCAGGCCCGGCAGGGGCTGCCGGTGTTCCAGGGCCACGGCCGCCACGACGACGTGCTGCCCTTCGTGACGGGCGAGCGCCTGCGCGACGCGCT
>Ga0126314_10000062_pt1 | contig 59645 bp, 53 predicted proteins | sample Plot105B_FD_92535 | JGI IMG/M metagenome (GOLD analysis project Ga0126314, IMG submission 92535) | Serpentine soil microbial communities from UC McLaughlin Reserve, CA, USA - Plot105B | ecosystem: Environmental > Terrestrial > Soil > Grasslands | place: USA: UC McLaughlin Reserve, Lake County... | reverse complement strand
GACCGGCATACCGATCTCGGTGTGGAAGCCGAAACTGCTGCTGCCGTACGTCGACGGCTCGTAGTACTTCTCCGGCTCGACCCAGCCATAGGGGCCACCACCCGTGATGATGCCGCCGGCCGAGTTGTTCTGATAGAGGATGCCGGGCGCCTGCTGCTCGACCGCCTCCCGCATGCCCTTGTCGATGGCGGCCGGGGGATTGCCCTCGTTGGCCCCGCACCAGACCACCACACTCGGGTGGACGCGGTAGCGCAGCACGGTGTCCCGCGCCGTCGCGTTGAACGCGTCGTGGTAGGTCACCTGCGCGACGGGCCAGTGTCCGGTGAAGGAGACCGCCTGGAAGTACTCGGCGGGCACATCGGGCAGCACCAGCCCGGGTCGAGGCAGGAAGCCGAAGCGCTGGTAGAAGGCCGGGTCTCCGAGCAGCACGCAGCCCGAGGCGCCGAGGGCGCGCAGCGCGGCCAGCGCCGATGTCATGAGCCGGGCGCCGATGCCCTGGCCTTGACGCTCGGGCAGCACGGAGATGGGGCCCAGGCCGTACCAGCCCGGCTCCCCGGACGAGAGGCGGACAGGAGACAGCGCGACATGGCCGACAATGACGCCATCGTCCTCCGCGACCAGGGACACGGACAGCACGCCCGCACGTCGGAGCGCGTTGACGATGAATTGCTCGGTGTGGCTCGTGTGGGGTGCGTCCAGGAACGCGGCGGTGGTGAGCCGTTCGATGACGCCGCTGTCGGCGGGAGTCTCGGGTCGAATCGACAAGGGCATCGGTGTTCCTCGCGGCCGTGCTTCGGTGGAGTGGCCCGTCAGCGGCGAAGGGCCAGTCGCCATGTGCCAGAGGCTTTCACTCATGATGCCGGGCGGAGCAGGAGCCTCATGGATGGGCGCCGGAGTCTGACCAATGAGCCCGCACGGGAGCAAACCACCGAGGACCTGTTGGACGAAGGACTGTCTCGCACTGGCGAGGTCACCGTGCGCGTCCTGACGCCCAGGGGCAGCTCTCCTGTGCACCGGCTGTCGCTCGGTGGGCATTCGCACCGAACGACTCCTGGAGAAAGACTTCATTGGTGCGTGTCATGACCGCTGTCCATGGCCCGCGCGTTCGCGACCTCCTTCGGAGGACACCCGGTGCGGGGGCTGCACTTCGCGTCGTGCGATGTCTCGGGTTCGGGGTGCTGACGTGGCTGGTCGCCTGTGCGCCCGTCGCGGAGGAGCGCGGAGAGCCAGTCGCCACGCCAGGACAGACGTCACATCCCATCGTCCAGGGCACGGACGCGCCAGATGATGTCGCCACGGTGGCACTGGTCGCTCGCCGGACCCGGTGCAGTGGGGAGTCGCCGCTGCTGCTCTGCTCTGGAGTGCTCATCGCGCCGGACGTGGTGCTGACAGCGGCGCACTGTCTGGACCTGTTCGGCGTGGAGGGCGCGCACGAGGTGTTCTTCGGAACGACGGTGGCGCCAACGCCGGATGGCTCGGGCCGCTTCGTCCGGGTGTCTCAAGCGGTCCTCCATCCGCGCTATGTGCCGAGCACCCATGCCTACGACGCGGCACTGCTGCGCCTCGCGGCTCCAGTCGAGGTCACGCCTATCCCTCTTCCGGAAGCCGGTGCGACCTTGTCCGAGGGCGCGCGCGTGCGAGCCGTGGGCTACGGCGACACGAAGGACGTGAATGCACCGTCGGGTCGCCGACGCCAGGGAGCGCTCCAGGTGACGAGCGTGGAGCCCGCCGCTTTTCGAGCAGGCCCAGCACCGGGGATGAGCTGCGTGGGGGACAGCGGAGGCCCCGTGCTCGCGGACGACGGAGTCCTCGTCGGGCTCACCGTGAGCGGCGACGTGGCCTGCCGTGCCGAGGCCGTGAACGTGCGAGTGGACGCGCTGCTGGGGGACTTCATCCTCCCGTTCCTCACCAGCGCTCCACCGGCTCCAGTGTCCACACTCGCGCCCGAGGCACTGTGCCGTGAAGCCTGTGAAGCGGACGCCCAATGCCCCTCTGGACTCACCTGTGTCACGACGGAGGGAGCCCCAGGTCGGTGCCTGCTGCCCGCGCTTCGAGAGGGGGCTTTCGGTGCGACCTGCACCGAGGATTCCGCGTGCGGAGCGGGAGGAGTCTGTGCCCGGTTGGAGTCGCAGGGAGAAGACGCTTGTCGTTGCTTCACGCCCTGCACACCACCGCCTCCAGACCCCGAGCCCGAGGCGCCGGACGAGGCCTCGGAGGGTGGCTGTTCCAGTGCTCCCGGCCTCGTGATTTTCGGGGTGCTGGCGCTGGCGGGAGTCAAGCGGCGGCGTTGATTCTGGCCCTCGAAAATCGCGCTCCACGAGCGATGAATACCTGAGCGCTGGACTCGTGTCTGGTATTGTCCGGACATGCTTACCAGTGGAGAGGAATTGCGTCAGGCCATCCGCCGACGGCCCGCGATGTACATCGGCAGCACGGAAGATTACGGCCGGTCCCGGCTCGTTGAGTCCCTCTTCTTGCTGGGAATCATCGCGGCCAGGGAAGGCCGCGTGCGGGAGGTCTCCGTGTCCCTGGGAGCGGACGGTTCCTGCGGGATTTCCTTTGATGGCTGGCCGTGCCCCCTGCCTTCCGGTACGTCGCCCATCGCGGAGGTCGGGCGATGGCTCACGTTCGTGGACTTCAAAATCGATACGGATGCGCGGCCTGGAATGCCCCGAGGCGTCGTCTTCTCGGCTCCCTACGTGGACCTGGGACTCATCAACGCGCTCGCCTCGCCGCTCGAAGTCACGGCCTGGGCAGGAGGGCAGCGCTGGCGTCAGCGCTTCCGTGAAGGGCTTCCCGAAAGCGAGCCCCATGCGCTCGCGGGGGCGTCCTCTTCGGAGAGCGGCCTCCACATCTCGTTCACTCCGGACGCCACCCTCTTCAAGCCGCCTCACCGCTTCCCCTTGGAGTGGTTGAGGAAGACCCTCGCGTCGTTCTCGGCCTTTCACGCGGGCATCACCTGGCGGCTCCGTGACGAAGCCTCGGGATTGGACGAGCGCTACCACCGCGAGCGGGGACTCTCGGACTATTGCGCCGAACTCTCCGAGCCCTCTCGACCCATCCATGCGCCCTGGAGCTTCGAGGGGCAGGCGGGCACCACGCGGGTACGACTCGCGCTTCAGTGGGGCGAGGCCCCCGGCAATGGGGTGCGGTCTTGGGCGAACCTGCGCCCGTGCACACGTGATGGCACGCACCATGACGGGCTCCTGCTCGGGTTGCGAAAGGCCCTGCGCGCCAGGATGAAGGCCCGTGGCCCCGGGCAGGAGACGCTGTCCTTCACGGATGCGGCGATGTTGCGACACCTCACGGCCGTGGTGGAGCTCGTGGTGCCCGACACAGTGTGGCACGGGCCCACGCAGGAGCAGCTCGCGAATCCGGAGGCGAAGGCCGACGTCGCTAAGCTCGTCTCGGCCTGGGTGGAGCAGGCGCTCGCGAGTCATCCGGACCTGGAGTCACGGGTGCTGGCGCTGTCGGGAGTGCCTCCGAGCTGAGTCACGGCCCGAGTCCACGGCGACGCCCGAGCCCGCACCGAAGCGGTGGGTCGTCCGTGGGATGAGGTGACACCAGGAAGGGGAGGCTTGAGCGCGCCCGAGTGAACAAGCCATTGGGGTCTGATTAAGAGTCAGGTGCCGCACCCGCGGCGTCACCCCCATAAACAAGTGGAGGTGGACGGACTCGAACCGTCAGGGATGAGCGTGTAGGACTTTTTCTGCCGGGCGCGCTCAGTTCAAAGTGACGGCCCCGCGCCGCGGTTCCTGACGGCGCACCTTGTCCAGCGCCTCGCGTGACGCGAGTTCCGCAGTCTGTTCATCCCCTGGCCCGGTTGCGCGGGAGCACGGGGTGGTGCTCCCATGTGCCGCCGTGCAACGACCTGTCCAGCCGACGCGAGAGTCCGTGGATTCGCGTTGGGTCTGTCCCGCTTGCGCGCACGTCGTCCTGGTCGGGCCTGACGAGCGCTGCTCGGTCTGCGGAGGCTCGCTGTCGGAGGTCCTGCGCGCGGCCCGAGGCGCGCCGCCGCCCCTGCCACCGCGCGCACTCACGCGGGCGCAACGTCAGGCCGTGTGGCGTCCGGCGAGCAGCTCGCGGCACGCGTTGGGCACGTTCCTGCTCACCGTGGGCGTGTTGATGGCGCCGGTGGCGGTGGCCTATCTGCGACCCCTGGGCGTGCCGGCCGTCATCCTCGGTGGGCTCGGGCTGTTGCTGCGGCGCACCGCCTGGCCCCCGGCGCTCCGGCGCGAGCAACGCCAGCGATTGCGCGCGCTGCGCTGGGGCCTGCCCGCCGCGGCGGAGCTCACCCGCGTGGAGCGGGACTTCGTCCCTGGCGTGAAGGCGGGCAGCGTGGTGCGACTCGAGTACATCTTCACCGTGCACGGAGAGATGCTGCACGGAGCCATGCCGTCGCCTCACGCCCTGGACGTCCAGCGTCGCCCGGGAGAAGGAATCTGGGTCGTCTATCTGGCGGAGGACCCGAGCGTCAGCGCGCTCTGGCCCCCGGGCCCCTGAGCGCCGCGCGGTTGTCGGGACTCACGTCCACCCTGGCCCGCGCCTTGCTCAAGCCTCTCTGCACGGGCTTCCGATGTCAGGCACCCGAAGCAACATCCACACTTCGCGCCGTCCACCGTGGCCACCGGGCCACAAAGCGCGGCTCCGCCACCGCACGCCATGTCCCCTCCCATGTCCTTGCTGTCCGTGTCGCGTCGCCATGGCCTGCTGCCCGCGGTGCTGTGCACCGTCCTCGCCGCGTGCCTGCTGGCCATCCGCCTCGACTGGAGCGAGCGCGCCAGCTTCGCCTTCCTTCCGTGGAACCTGTTCCTCGCCTGGGCGCCCTACACCCTCGCCCTGCTCGCGCGGGTCCTCATGGTGCGAGGCCATGGACGCGGCTGGGTGCTGGGGCCGCTCGCCGCCGGCTGGCTCGCGCTGTTCCCCAACGCGCCCTACCTGCTCACCGACTTCATCCACCTGCACCAGCGCCCCGTCGTCCCGCTGTGGTTCGACGCCGCCCTGCTCGCGCTGTTCGCCGCCACCGGGTGGATGCTGGGCCTGCTCTCCCTGGAGATCTGGAAGCAGTGGCTGGAGGAGCGCTGGGGCCGTCGCAGCGCCTGGGCCTTCGTCGGCGTCACCTCGCTCCTGTGCGGCTACGGCATCTACCTGGGCCGCGTGGAGCGCTGGAACAGCTGGCACGTGCTCACGCACCCGGGGAGCCTCTTCGCGTCCATCGGTGCCCACCTGCGCGAGCCCCTGTCCTTCCCCTACCTGACGAGCCTCACCGTCACCTTCGCCCTGCTGCTGCCCCTGTCCTACGTCGCCTTCGAGGCCTTCGTCACCCGCCTGTGCCGGCAGCGCGCCACGGGCTGAGCCCCTGAATCGGCGACACCGCCCACGCCCGGCGTTCCGGACGGGGCGGCGTGGCTGTGGAAAGGGGCCCTGGTTGGAGTTGTCAGCCGCCGTGGAGGCGCGCGCGATTGCGCGGTCCGCCCCGATGCTTGATGGCCATCTCGCTGGGCGCCTTCTTGCGCCCGTTCAGCGACGTGCGGCGCCGGGTGTTGCTCTTGGGCTCATGCGTCTCCGACGCGGGCCCGAGCGTCACTCGCGACAGGTTCTTCGTGCGGCGCAGCGCGGCCGCCTCATCTCGGGGCAGCGTCTTGCGCCCGTTGCTGGCCTGGACGTTGGGCTGGGCTTCGTCCGCCGAGGCCACCCGTCGCTTGTTCTTCACTCCCGCTATCTTGGTCCGAACGGCCATGATGCCTCCTTCCCAGGTGAGGTAAGGACGGCGCCACGGCTTTTCCAACCCCCTCCAGGGACAGGAGCAGGGGCTGAACTCCGTGCTCCGTGCCCGAGGACCGCCCGGCCGCTTCGTCGTCCTCCTCCGAGGGAGAGGGCCCGGCTACGGGGTCGACCCGGAGCCTGGAGCCCCAAGGCCCTCGGCGGAGAGGTTCTTCACGTCACCCGCTTCACGTCGACGAGCGCTTGCCGCGCCGGGGCGGGCGGGTGCTCGTCGTCGTCTCCGGCGGGAACAGCCAGCCTTCCTCGCCGTGCGAGACGCTGGCCGTCTGCGTGGACTCGTTGGACTCGGCCTCCAGGTGCTGCCCGCGGCAGCCCCGGCACCAGGACTGGGGACGGCGCTCGCCGCGGATGATGCGGTAGCCGAAGTCCTGCTCCGTCAGGCCCACGTGGTTGCAGCGCGGGCAGCGGCTCTGGGACGTGACGCCCGTCTCCCGGGCCTTCTCGCGCCCATGCTCCACCACCAGCGCCAGCGCCGCGGCGAAGCCCACCCGTTTCTCCGTGGCGACATGGAAGCTGCGGGCGCGCTTGCGCCCTCCACGGCCGAGCACGGGCTTGAGGTCCATCCCTCCGAGCAGGTTCCGCTGCTCGAGCACGCGCGTTGAAGAGCTGTTCGGGTTCGATTGGCTCACCCGACAACTCTTAGCTGGGGGGTCTGACACGTCCTTTCAGAGGGGAAATGCCTGCTTGCCCCTCTGATGGGGGCACTGAACGAAAATCCAGTGATTCCGCGCACCTGGGTTGTTTCCCCAGGGCAGGCAGGCGGGCTTGGGCCCGCCCGCGAGGCCGGTTACTCGGCCTCCGCCATGCCGCCGCCGGTGTCGGGAGCGGGGAAGACGGGGGTGCCGCCGGGGAGGCTGGGGTCGTGCGGCAGACTGCCGCGCGGGCTGCGCAGGTAGACGAAGGGCGTGGCGAACAGGAAGTTGGACACGCGCGACGTGTAGATGTCCGCGTAGCGCTCCACCTGGCGGGCCAGGTGGCTCTTGTCATTGCCGGCGCGGGTGAGCAGGCCCCAGATGGGATTGGACAGCTCGGTGGCGGCGCGGGCCATGGGGCCCAGCTCCGTGTCCAGGCCCTCCAGGGACTCGCGCAGCTCACCCAGCCGGGCCACCAGCTCCGACTCCGTGAGCGCATCCGTCCGGGGCCCGTAGTTCGCGCGGCGCCGCTGCAGCTCCAGCCGCAGCTGGCAGCTCTCCCACTCCAGCTTCTCCTTGAGCACCATGCGCTCGCCCAGCCGCGCCTCGGTGGGGCGGAAGGCGGCGATGGCGCGCACCTCGTCCTCCAGCTCGCGCAAGATGAGCGCCGTGCGCCAGCGCAGCGCGCTCTTGGACACGTGCACGTCGCCGAACATGTGGTCGCCGACGTAGAGAATCTCGTCGCCGCTCATGCCCAGGTGGCGCTCCAATTCCAGCGCGCTGCCGCCGAAGTACGGCGTGCCGGACTTGAAGGGGCCAGCGGAGTGCGGACGGAGCAGCGCCTCGCCGTGGGTCTCCACGACTTCGAAGAGCGCGGAGCGGGTGGTGAAGAACTCCGGCTTGCGCGCGGACACAATCACCACGTCGAACAACTGCCGCCACGTCATGCCCTCGGGCAGGTGCTTGTCGAAGGCGAAGTGCATCATGGGCTCGGTGTAGGCCCACTCGCTGTTGGTGATGAGGAGCAGCTTCTTGCCCGCGTTCTTCTGGTCCAGGAGCGCCAGCGGCGTCTCCGGGTCGTCCAGGACGTAGCGCTCCGGGTCGGCGATGATCTCCGCCTTCAGCTGCCCCTGCATGTGCGTGGCATCCAGGTTCTTCCGCACGTGCTCGTAGAGGTCCGCGTAACCCATGGGCCCGGGCAACTGGCCCGCGTCCAGCCGGTCCACCAACTGAGAGTACAGACACGCCTCCGACAGCGAGAAGAGCGTGTTGAGGAACACCCAGCGGCGCTCGTGCAGGTCGATGACGGTGTGGGAGTACTCGTCGCGCTGGGTGACGAAGTCCATGGAGCGCGTGCCGTGCAGGGCCTTCTTCACGAAGCCGAAGCGGTTGGCCTTGAGCAGGTTGCCCTTCTCCGTGTCGATGATGAGCCCGCGGATGGCGAGCGCCGGGTCGAACTGGAGGTCACCCACGGGCCAGCCCTGCGCGACGAGCCTGTCACGGATGTGCTCGTAGGCGCGGCGCTCCCACGCTTCCACTCGGTAGTGGATGAGCGTGTAGTCCATGTCGTAGCCCACGGCCTTGATGGCGCGCAGGTTGAGGGTGCGGTTGCAGAACAGGCCCCGCTCGGGCGGGGGACCGGAAGGTTGCGAGCGCATAGGACCTGCTGGCTTGCCCCGTCCCGCGCCAAAAGTCGATGCCTGTCTTCGGCCTCGTCGCCTGTCTCGCACAAGGTCCGCGCCGCCCCGTCCCGCGCGGTGACGGGGGACTCGGGGCCGCTTCGTGCCGCATTGGTCACTCTCCCGCATTGACTGGTCGAAGACCGGTTCTCCTGGACTAGTGTGCGCGCCCCATCAACCCTTGAAACGAGGTTCCTCATGTCCTGGATGATTCGTGGTCTTCTGGTCAGCGCCCTGCTCCTGGTGGGATGCAAGCACGCGGCGCCCTCCGTCACGCCGGAGCCGACGACGCCCGTCGCGGAGACGTGTGATGCGAAGCAGCAGGAGATCTCCAAGGAGGCGGACCAGCGCGCCGCGCCGTGGAGCATCGAGCAGCACCTGGCGAAGAACTTCCCGGAGGGCTCGGTGTCGTGGCTGATGAAGGAAGGCCCCTACCAGACCTTCGTGGTGCAGTCGGGCGCGAAGAACTTTGGTCGCTGCGACGACAGCGGCTGTTACCTGTTCGCGGCGCCCTCGTCCGTCATCCAGGAGGCGGTGAAGAAGTCCATGACGGGCGCGACGCATGACCCCGCGGTGCTGGGGCAGGCGCTGGGGCTGCCGGCGAAGAACTTCGAGGGGCCGCTGCGGATGATGACGCTGAACCTGCGCGAGTCGGGCTCGTGTGTGCGCCTGCCGGTGGACGCGGACCCGGGCGTGTGGAAGTGCCAGACCGAGCAGGACACGGACTGCTTCAAGTTCGGCGGCTACACGTCCGGCGGCGTGCCGGAGGTCATGGTCATCAACGCGCCGGTGGCCCAGGCCGTGGTGACCGAGATTCCGTGACGCTTCTTCCCCTCGTGCACGAGGCGGAGGTTCCATGAGCCGCGAGCAGGTCGTCCATCAGAGTCCGCTCCTCTACCGCGTGCTGCGCGAGGAGGACGGGGCGCTGGTCATCGAGGTCGTCGTGGGCGGTATCGCGATGTCCGCGGTGCGCGTGCGGCTCACCGAGGCCGAGGCGGAGGCGTTCACCCGCGAGGGCAGCGCCTTCAGCGACAGGCTCGCGAAGGACATCATGGCCTGGCCCCCCTTCGGGGGCCGGTCCTACGACGCGCCGACGGGGTGAGGCCTCAGTACACCAGCCGCAGATGAGGCAGCAGGGGACGGCTCCCCTGCCGCTCGGGGCCGATGGACCTGTCCAGGTCGATGTGGATGACGGCCCGGCCGTTGCGCTCCAGCGCGTCGCCTTGGAGCTTCAGGCGCAGCGGGGCTTCGCGGGCATCGACGAAGCCCGCGGAGCCGTCGGTGCCCTCGAAGGCGCCGAAGTCATCCAGAACCACGGTGGCCTCGAGCGCGCCCTCACGTACCTGCTCGGGCCGGAGCCAGAAGTGAGCCACCAGGTGCGCATGGGTGGGGTTGGCCACGTCCATCCGCTGTGAGGAGGGGAGCAGCTCCGTGCGCAGCGGCGCTCCTCCCAGGGTCACCTGCACGGCGGTCGCGCTCAGGTAGGTGGTGGAGAAGCGGCTCGTGGTTCCCTGGAGCCGCAGCTCGTAGCGCTGAAGCTCCGGGGCGCTGTCTCCGCAGGCGCAGAGGCTGACACCCCACAGCAGCGCGACGAGTGGAAGGATTCTGGAACACGTCTTCTTCATGGCGAACTCCTGGGCTGGAGCTGCTCCAGCGCATGGGATGGCGTCGCACGGCCCCGAAGGGAGTAGGGCAGGGCGACATCGAGCCCCCGGCCATTGGCTTCGCCGAGGTGTTTTTCAAGGCGTGACATGGTGCGGGTGTGGCCGAGCGTGGTGGCGGTGTCGAGCAGCAGGCGCTGGAGCTCCGGCGTGCCGCCGAACAGCCGTTGGTTGCAGACCCCCGTGAGCGTCTGTCTGGCCAGGGCGTGCCGGGCGGCCTGCTCCTCGGAGCGGCGCTCACCTCCCAGCGTGAAGGCGGGTGAGGACCAGAGCAGCCGCAGCGCGTCCTCCTTCGTCACGACGGCCGGGAGGAGCCCCAGCTTCACGGGGCCCGAAGCCAGACAACGCTCCAGCGCGGCCTCGTGAATCATGTAGTAGCCCGAGGGGCGGACAGCGGGCGTCGCGCCCTGGGAGGGTGGGAAAGCGCAGGACGCCATGTCTCCGGCGGCCAGTGACGGGGTGCTGCCCAGGAGCGTCGCGACGCCGTTGACCAGGTCCACCTCGAACAAGGCGTCCACTGTCGGGTCCGACGTGTAGCAGTAGAGCAGGAACGTCCCATCCTGCTGGAAGGCGCAGGAGCAGGGCTGAATCCCCACGTTGCCCAGGACCGGACCGAAGACGGTGAAGTCGCCGGTATAGGGGTCGAACACGCTCATCCGGGCCAGGTAGCTCTGGTAGCCGTAGATTTTGTTGTCCAGCGGGTTGGCGGCCCAGGCCGTGGGCGTCGTGGTGGGCAGGGTGCCCTGGCCCAGGATTTCGAGCGTGACGGGATTCAGGTGCAGCCAGTGGCTCCCGAGGAACGAGCCAATGACATAGCTGCCATCCTCCATGATGGTGCCGACAATCCACTCCTGGCCCGCCAGCTCCGGCAGACTCCCCAGGTCTTCGATGTTCCCCACGCGGTCCACGCGAACCACGTGGGGAAGGGGGTCACCGGACAGGTTGCGATTGCTGATGGCATACAGATAGCCATCGATGTGGCTGAGCCCCATGGCGTCGTAGCCGAACTCGGTGGTGCTGGAGACCGGGGTCGTCGCGAGGGTGGTCGGGTCCAGGGTCAGCAGCTCCGTGCTCGTCCCCGCGCTGGAGGACACGTAGAGGGTGTCATCACAGACGAAGGTGTCGGCCGGCACGCACTGGACTCGCGCGGAGCAGGTCGCCATGCCCTGGTCCCAGCCAATCTGGAGGGTGTCCGTGAACTCCACCGACTCCGACGGAGGCACCTGCCCGACGCGCGCGCAGTCCTCCAGGCTCTCCACGGTGACGCTGAACTCGTACGTTAGCGAGTCATTGACGGGAATCGTCACCGGCGGAGGAGGGGTGAAGGACCAGCCCAGCGGCCCCAGCAGCGGGTCCGTCGCCTCCTGGAGCGTGGACGGGAGCGTGGGGTGGATGTTCCTCACCACCTGCCGGAATGTCAGCGTGGCGGGGTACTCGCGGACGACGAATGTGGATTGCTCGTTGATGCTGACCTCGCATTCGAGGTCATGCGCGGCGGCGAGTGACGGAACCAGAAGTGATAACAGCAACCACTGTCTTTTCATTCGCATGGGGCGCGGCTCCGTTCAAGCCACGTGCCCCATACGGAACCGGACCCGACGCCTGTCCAGGAGGATGAGGCGGTAGGGATGCCCCCGCCTGGAGGACGGGCCAGCCGAGCGCGCCTCGTCCTCGCGTCCATGAAACGCGCCAATCGTAGACACCGGGTTGGAAAATGATTCCCCAGGGTGTCGGCCGTTCGGGCCCGACGAGGGAAGACGCGTGGCGGCGGGTGCCCAGGTCCGCCCCGCGAGGCACCGTGGGTGTCCGGCCCGCGACGAGTCGATGGAAACCCACGAGCGAATGCGCAGGTTGGGACGCGAGGCCGCGCGTCAGGCACGGCCTCTCGGAGGGGATGCAAATGGCCGGAGCTTCGCTGCGGGGAATGTCGGGCCGCGGGTATGGAGGGGCTTTCGCGCGCTCACTGCTGGTGGTGACGTTGTGCGCCCTCTTCGTCACGGCGGGTTGCAGGTCCACGCAACACGTCCCCCCGGAACCTTCGAGCCTTGCCCAGGGCGGCTCGGGGCTCGCAGGCGAAGGAGATCCGCTGCCCTCGTGGAACGATGGACCGACGAAGGCGGCGCTGCTCGACTTCGTGGAGCGCGTCACCCGCGAGGGCGGGCCCGACTTCGTGCCCGTCGACGCGCGCATCGCCACGTTCGACAACGACGGCACGCTGTGGACCGAGCAACCGGTCGCGGTGGAGCTGGCCTTCGTCATCGACCGCGTGAAGGCGCTCGCGCCCGAGCATCCCGAGTGGAAGCACCAGCAGCCGTTCCAGGGCGTGCTCGAAGGGGACTTGAAGGCCGTGGCTGCCAGCGGTGAGCGCGGGCTGATGGAGCTGGTCGCCGCCACGCACGCGGGCGTCACCACGGAGGCGTTCGACCTCACGGTGAAGGAGTGGATGGCGACGGCGAAGCATCCGAGGTTCAACCGGCCCTACACGGAGCTCGTCTACCAGCCGATGCTGGAGTTGCTCGCGCTGCTGCGGGCCCGGGGGTTCAAGACGTTCATCGTGTCGGGTGGCGACGTGGGCTTCATGCGCGCCTGGGCTCAGCGCGTGTATGGCATTCCGACCGAGCAGGTCATCGGCAGTCGCGCGAAGCTGCGCTACGAGGTCCGGGACGGCACGGCGTCGCTCCTGCTGCTGCCGGAGCTGGATTTGCTCGACGACAAGGCGGGCAAGCCGGTGGGCATCCAGCAGGTGATTGGACGACGCCCGCTCGCGGCTTTCGGCAACTCGGATGGGGACTTCGAGATGCTCGAGTGGACGACCTCGGGCACGGGGCCGCGCTTCGGGCTCTTCGTCCACCACACCGATGCGGAGCGGGAGTGGGCGTATGACCGGAACGCGCACATCGGAAAGCTCTCGCGCGGACTGGACGAGGCGCCTCGGCGCGGCTGGCTCCTGGTGGACATGAAGAAGGACTGGAAGGTCATCTATCCCTTCGAGCAGTAGCGGCAGGTGTGCGGGTCGCGCTTCCGCAAGGGCTGCGGAGGTGCTCGGGAGCCGCGCAAGCCTTGCGGGTGTCGGGCTGCGGGCGGCCCTGGCGTGACGTGGCATGTTTTCTGAAGTGCCCGGCCTTCACTCTCCCTCTGGGAAGGAAGGTCGCGGTGGAAGCGACGGATGCGCCCGGCGTGGGGTGGCGGGAGCGAAGCATGGACAGTCTGGCTCGTGAGGCGCGAGACGCCCTGTTGCAGCGCGGCGAACGCCTGAGGTCACGGGCCCGGACTCCGCCGAGTGTCCCGGAGCCTGGTGTGTCGCTCTCCGATGCGGAGCGGCAGGAGTTGCTCGACATCGACGCGGCGCTCCAGCGAATCGCTGGAGGGTATTTCGGTCGCTGCGAGCGGTGTGGTGGGGCGATGGGGAGACATCGCCTGCGCGCGATTCCCGAGGCGCGCTACTGCATGACGTGCGCGACGCTGGGGCGCTGAATGTGGGGCCGTGGGCATCTCCGCGCGCGAGACGTGGAGCGAGCGTCGCATCGCGAGGAATGTCCCCTCGGTTTCCTGGCATGACCAACCGAACGTCTACGTCGTGGTGGTCGAGGCGAGGAGACGCGTTTTCGTCGAGTGACCTTACAACCCACTGCCAACGCGCACCGGTGCCTCGCACGAACCGAAGGTCTCACTCATCACCGTGAGCATCGCACGCAGGGACGCGCTCGGATGGCGCGCGGCCGGATAGACCGCGAACGCTTGAGACGGGGGTGGCGCGAACGGCTTGAGCACCTCCACCAGGCCACTCGTGTTGGCCTGCGAGCGTGGCAGGCGCGCCAGTCCTGTCCCCGCGCCTGCCAGCGCGCACAACACCTGGAAGCTGTTCACCGCGATGACCGGCCGGATGCTCACCGGCCTGGCGCCGCTGAAGACCCAGGTGGCGGGGGAGAGGGTGCTGCCCATGCTCAGGCAGCGGTGCGCTTGCAGCTCGCGGGGATGCTTGGGCACACCGGACCTCTTGAAGTAGGCGGCGCTGCCAAAGATGCCCACCTGTGAGGGCGCGCCGATTCTACGAGCAATCATCTGTGAGTCGCTGAGAGGGCCAACGCACACGCACAAGTCGTAGCCCTCCTCGACCATGTTCACGGCCCTGTCGGTCAACTCGAGTTCGAGCTTCACCTGGGGGTAGCGCTCCGCGAAGGTCGCGAGCACCCCGCCCATCAACCGCTGGCCCAGCTCGAACGGCGCGCTGAGGCGCAGCCGGCCGCTCGGGTGGGCCTGCAGCCTGTTCACCAATGCCTCGGCTTCACGCAGCGCGGCGACAGCCGGCGCGACCTCGCGTTGGTAGCTGGCGCCGATGTCCGTGAGCGTGACGTTGCGCGTGGTGCGCGAGAGCAACTGAACGCCGAGCTGCTCTTCGAGCGTGGCCACGCGCTGGCTGAGCGTGGACTTGGGGATGGCCAACGCACGTGCGGCGCCTCGAAAGCTGCCGCGCTCGACCACCTCCAGGAACGCGATGATTCCGTTCGGTTCGACTGTCCGCATCACCGGACAGTGCATCCAGATTCCTTCAATTGTCCAACGACTTCCGGCCGCGCATGTTTCGCGCATGACTCTGTTCTCATCCTACAAACTGGGTCGCATCACGCTCGCGAACCGCATCGTCATGGCGCCCATGTCGCGCAGTCGCGCCAGGGGTGGCAGGCCCAACGCGCTGATGCGCGACTACTATCAACAGCGGGCAGAGGCGGGGTTGATCATCACCGAAGGAACGAGCCCCTCGCCGAACGGCCTGGGCTTCCCACGTGAGGCCGGAATCTACAGCGGAGAGCAGGTGGACGGCTGGCGCCAGGTGACCGACGCCGTGCACGAAGCGGGCGGCCACATCTTCGTCCAGGTGATGCACTGCGGTCGCGTCGGCCACGTGCTCAACCTGCCGCCCGGCGCACGGCTCCTGGGGCCGAGCGCGGTGCCCGCGAAGGGGGAGATGTTCACCGACGACCAGGGCAAACAGCCCATCTCGACGCCCGAGGAGATGACGGCGAGTGACGTGGCCCAGGTGAGGCGCGAGTTCATCCAGGCCGCGAGGAACGCCATCGACGCTGGCTTCGATGGCATCGAGCTGCATGGTGCCAACGGCTTCTTGTTCGAGCAGTTCTTCAACCCGCACGTCAACCGTCGCACCGATGGATATGGCGGTAGCCTGGAGCACCGCGCACGCCTCCTCATCGAGGTGGCGCACGACTGCGCCGAAGCGATTGGCGCGGACCGGGTGGGCGTGCGGCTGTCGCCATACAACACCCACGTCGACATGTCGCTCTACGACGACATCCCGGAGCTGTATGCGCACGTCGCTGGCCAGCTGCGTGGCCTGGTCTACGTCCACCTCGTGGGCAACTCGCACGAGGCGTGGTCGGGAACAGCCGCGAGGATTCGCGGTGCCTTCGAGGGGACGCTCATCACCAACAGAGGCTTCACGCCGGAGAGCGCCCAGTCCGTCCTCACCGCTGGGCAGGCGGAGCTGGTGGCCTTCGGCTCACCGTTCATCGCGAATCCCGACTTCGTCACGCGCGCACGCGAGGGACTGCCGTTGGCGCAGACGCGGATGGAGCTGCTCCATGGGCCTGGAGCTGAGGGGTATACGGACTACCCACGCGCGACGCGCGCAGTACGAGAGCCTGCGTCGTGAGCACGCCATCCGGGCATGGTCCGCCCGTTTCGACCGGGTGAGTTGCCCGAGGTCAGGCCTTGCGTCGGGAACGACGTGTGGGTTTGTCGTGCTGATGCGGGGTCCGTGTCACCTCGCGCAGCCGGGTGCCCACCCGGACGATGGAGTCAATCACCGGCAACAGCTCCAGGCCGAGCGAGGACAGGGTGTACTCCACGGAGGGCGGAGAGGTGGGGAGCACCTCGCGTGTCACCGCGCCCTTCGCCGTCAGCTCGCGCAGCCGCGTGGTGAGCACCTTGGGTGAGATGCCGGGGATGTCGTGGAGCAGCTCGCCGAAGCGCCGGGGACCCCCGGAGAGCTGCCAGACGATGTTGGTGGACCACGCTCCGCCCAGCAACGACATGCAGGCGTGCATGGGACAGCCCGGGGGCGGGGGCGGGGCCTTGCTCTTCCTCAGCTTCAGGGACATGGGCGGTTACCGCGAGGTGAGTGGAGTTACCACGAGGTGAGTGGAAAGTGCGCTTACCTTACTCGCGCTGCTATCCAAAGGTAACCCGGGCCCGTTAGTGATGGGCCGTCGTTCCCATCCACCACGAGGAAGCCGATGAAGCTCTATTTCTCCCCGGGCGCCTGCTCGCTGTCTCCCCACATCGTCGCGCACGAGGCGGGGCTCGAGCTCCAGCTCGTGCAGGTCGACACCCAGACGAAGGTCCTCAAGTCGGGCGGCGACTTCTGGAAGATCAACCCGAAGGGCTATGTGCCCGCGCTGGAGCTGGAGCCGGGCGAGGTCCTCACCGAGGGCCCCGCGCTGGTGCAGTACCTGTCGGACCTGCGGCCCGAGGCGGGGCTGATGCCGGCTTTGGGCAGCCGCGAGCGCTACCGGGTGCTGGAGATGCTCGGCTACATCAACTCCGAGCTGCACAAGACCTACGCTCCGCTCTTCCGGCCGACGACTCCGGACGCGACGCGCGAGGAGCGCACCGCGTACCTGTTCAAGCGCTACACGCTCATCGAGGAGCGCCTGGCCACGCGCGCCTACCTCTTCGGTGACACCTTCAGCGTCGCGGATGCCTATCTCTACACCGTCACCCGCTGGGCGAACTACGTGAAGGTGGACCTGTCCGGCTTCCCGAATCTGATGGCATTCATGGAGCGCGTCACCGCGCGTCCGGCGGTGCGCAAGGCGCTCGCGGCCGAAGGGCTCCCGGTCTGACCCCTGTGCCTCCACGGCGGGAGGCCCCGGCGCAAGGGGCCTCCAGGACACCGTGAGTCATCGCAAGCGTGTCGCGTTCGTGAACGTCTTTGTCGCGATACCAGAAGCAACGCCTCCATGGCCCATGGAGAGTGTGCGGCCCCGCGTTGGACCGCCCAGGAGGGCACCATGCTTGGCATATGTCGTTGGACCATGAGAGTCGTTGCCATGGTCACTGTATTGATTTGTGGCGTGGGCCTGTCCGCCCACGCCGCGCCGTTGCAGTTCCAGGTGGACCCCGAAACCCTGTCCGAACAGCTCTTCTCGGCGCAGGTGCAGGTTCGCGAGGGCGGCAAGCCCGGGCTGGTGCGCCTGGTGCTCTCCGCCGAGCTCGTCGAATGGCGGCGCAGGAACCCGACCGCCAGCTCGACGGACGTCGCCCTGCACCTGAGTGGTGTCCAGCAGCGTCTGACAGCGGCCCTCCTGCCCTCGGATGCGATGCGGTCCGAGTCCGACTACGCGCTGAAGCTTGTCTCCCTCCTCGTCCAAGACACGCAGAGCGCCGCCGCCACGTCCCCCCAGCTTCGCCTGCTCGTGGACAGGACCCTCGGGGCCTCCTTGTCCGCCTTCGACACGCGGGAAGACCTGGTGAATGGCTCCCTGCGCATGACCTCATGGCTGAGCGCCCGGAGCGAGGTCGAGCTCGCCGTGTGGACGGCCGTCCGCCGTCTGGCGGCCCTGGATGCCACGTTCGCGCTCCGCTGGAACGAGAGCCTCGGTCAGCCGGTGAACCTCAACGCCACCGCCACGCTCGCGCAGCTCAAGGCCGACCCGCAGCTGTTGGTGCATGTGGACATCGACGCCCTCCTGGCCCAGCAGACGTCACAGGCGGCCTTCCTGCAGGAGATACGACGTCAGTTCGAATTGGTCGCGGCCGCGCTCGCCGTGGAGAGCGAGCAGGCCCGTGCCCGACTGGTGGCGCTGACGAGCATCTGTCCCGCCTCGACCACTCCCTCCTGTACCCCGGAGCAACGCGCGGCGGCCGCCGCCACCGCGCAGGCGGAGCAGAAGGAGATTGATGCCGCGGCGGTCGCGGCCAAGCTGCTGGGGGGCCTTGCGCGCATCGCGGACCTGAAGGCGGGTGAGAAGATTGAAAAGGTGGCGACCGCATGGTTCTCCATCATCACCGCCATCAACAAGTTCGACACCGCCATCGATGGCCTCAGCGTGGCGGGGGCCCTCTCCTCCGGCGCCTCCCTGGTCCTGGCCGGCAACATCCTCGGCGCGGTGATGTCACTGGTGGGATTGCTGGGAGACAGCGGCCCCTCGCTCGACCAACAAATCCTGGAGCAGGTGCTCGCGCTGCGTCAGGAGGTGCGCGCGCTCCACGAGGAGATGCGTGAGCGCTTCGACATCATCGGACAGAGCCTCAACGTCATCTTCACCGCCATGTTGAACGAGTTTGACCGGCTCAACGTCGCCATTGCTGGCAACACCGCCGCCCTCATCGATGTCCAGAACCAGCTGGCCGAGCAGGAGCTGCGGCTGGAGACCGTGGCGGCCACCATCCTGACCGCCATCGGTGACGTCGAGCTGCATGACACCCGCGTGGCGGTGAACAAATACATCGGCCACGTCGAGAATTACGGCGTCCCGATTCCGACCTACGGTGAGTACACGGGCCCCGAGAACGAGTTCCACTACGCGGCGACGGGCGTCGCCACCCACACCGCCTTCGTGGTGTCACCCGCGCTCGCCACCGACCCGGCCGTCAGTCCGACGGACATCCTCAACAACTATGGCGAGTCCAACGCGCTCACCTATCTGGCCCGGCTGGGCAGCCTCCGCGACGCACGCGTGCCCGCCTCCACCAACGTCTTCGCCAACCCCTCGGTCTGGAATTTCTCCGCACAGGCGTACGGGCTGCTCGCCTTGCAGAATCCCGGCTACGCCAGCCAGGTCAACCCGGCTCGCACCGCGCAGATAGAGCTGGAGGGGCTGCGCATCCTGGACGTGGCCTCGAGCTTCAGCCGTCCGGCGTTTCCCGACAGGGCGGGCAACCGCACCAACCCCATCTTCAAGAGCCTCATCGCGGACTACCGCGCGGCGCTCGAGCGGTTCGGCAACGCCCTGGCCGCCATCCGAGTCCAGGAGATTGAGAAGCGCCAGGAGCCGCTGGACTCCTCGGGCGCCTCCTATCTCTCCGTCCCCAAGGACTACGGCGTCTTCTCCACCGCTGGCCAGGCCATCCCCGAGTCCATCCTGCCGGTGGACCGCACCACGCTCTCCAAGTGCACCCCGACGTCGTGGAACCCGCAGCTCTCACGTCCCTCCAACGTGACCTACAAGACGCTGCCGACCGAGTTGCGCTTCGCGTACTACGCCTACTCACCGGTGGCGGCGTCCACCAACACCTCGATGCTGCCGGAGCTGTTCCAGTGCTACGACATCGCCTGGGTCAACCCGCGAACCGTCACCACGACCACCTCCATCTCGGAGTACGCCAGGCTCCGGCTTTCAATACACACCCGCTTCCGCTGGGCCACCGGCCCCACCCTTCCCATCCATGCCGACAAGGTGTGGGTGAACGCCAGGACGGCGACCTACACGTGGCCTGAACTCCGCGTCAGCTACGAGTGCTGGAACCCCCACATCCCGAGCTGCTCGAACCCCACGCCGCCCGTCGAGCTGGAGCAGGCCCTCATCGAGCGCTGGCCTCGCGACAAGGCGCTGTTCGAGCAGTCCGCGACACTCGTCAACGACTCAACCCTCCTGGGCGTGGCGCGGACGCGCATGACCGCCTTCCTCCAGGGCCGGCAGCGGGAGTACTACGACAAGGTCGTGTCCGCGCTCGTCAATGCCAACACGCCCCTCAACGTGGCCGCCGCGGACATGACCCGGGCGGCGCGTCAGCTCCAGGCCTTCACGCGCCTGGGGTTCCCTGTCGCGCTCAGCAGCGACGACTTGCTCTCGGGCCTGCTCTTCGGCCAGCGCTCCGTGCCAGTCGACATGGTCTTGAGTCCTCAGCTCAGCAACACGTTCGTCACCGCGCTCAACAACTATGTCTGCACGCCGGCCTCGAACGTGGGCAAGCCCTGTGAGGGCGGAGTGTTCTACCCGCTGGTGGACCAGCCCCACCTCGACACCCGGAGGCCCAAGCCGCCGACGACGCCGCCCATGGTCTGTCGCCTGTCGACCGCGAACCTTCCCGGCGTGACGGGGGATGACCCCGTGGGCGACTGCATGATTGCCGGCGCGCATGATCGACTGGGCGCGCTCTCCGAGCGCTATATGCACTACTCGCAGTTGCTCCATGACGGGACCTATGTCGAGGAGCTGCCCTGGATATCGAGCACGCTCGACACGCTGCCTCTCGTGGACACGCTGACGCGCACGAGCGTCGCTCCGTAGAGCCTTGGCTGTCGTTCGTTCCATCGCTGGTGCTCGCCTCCGCGTCTGGAGGCGAGTACCCGCAAGGCCCAGGCCTCCAGTGCGGGTTGGTCTTGGCGGAGTGTCATTGCCTTCTGGTATTTCCAAGTCGCGCCCGCTCTGCGGCGGGCCACTTGCCAGGTGGACATTCCATGTTCCTTCGCTGGGCTTTGCCGCTGCTCATGCTTTCGGCCGTTACTGGCTGCACGACGAGCCGAGTCGTGCGACTGGATACAGGAACTGACTCCTACGTCGTCACTCCTCGCGAGGAGCCAGGCGCGGAAGTGGGAGAGGCCCGACTCCACGATGACGAATTCAGGGAGGCCCTCGCGGAGTTGGCCCGGGACGTGCGTCCGTCCCGCAACCCCATGCAGGAGGCCCGAGAACTCTTCGGCGTGCCTTCCCGCGGCGGGGTGTACCGATACGAGAGTCGCCCCCCGCGCCTTACCCCCCAGCGTCGAGAGGACGCGGACGGCCCCCACCTGCTGGAGTCGTATGCGGATGACGAACTGACTCGCGCCTATGGCCAGTGGTGCACGAGGAAGGACCAACCCGGGGACTGCTTGCGGCTGTTGGAGGAAGGCCCTCTGCTGGCCAGCGACGGCAAATACACGTGGGCCTTGGCCATCGCGATGGATTCGGTGTGGGAGGAGACGGCAGAGGCATTGGAGGGCATGACGGACCCCGGCGCGGTCATGGCCACCATCACGTCCGCGGCGGCGATGTACCTGCTGCTCTGGGCTCTACCCGAGCCGCTTTCCAAGGGCGTCGCCGCGACCATGACAGCGCTTGCCATCGCCTATCTGGGCGTGGACACGGTGTGGCGCCTGCTGGACGGATGGTTGACCCTGGCGCGCCAGGTGGACCAGTCCACGACCTTCGAGCAGCTCAGCTCGTCGGCCGAGGCATATGGAGAAGTCCTCGGAGAGAATGCGGCGCGCGTCTTTGTGATGCTCGCCACAGCCGCTATCGGCGGCACGGCGGGGTTGGCCGCGAAGGCGACGAGGCTGCCGGGCTCGGCGCAAGCCGCGATGGCCGTGGAGACTCAAGCGGGCTTCCAGTACGCGGCGGTGGGGGGTGTGCAGTCAGTCGCGGTGGCCGCCGAGGGCTTCACCGTGGTGCTCGCCCCCAACGCCCTGGCCATGGCGAGCCGGGGAATGAGCCGCGGCAATGCAGAGCGCCACCACATCGCCACGAACAAGAACAAAGTCTCCACCGCGAATGGGGGGCCCTGGACGCCGGAGTTCCAAAAACTCTTCCGCAGGGCAGGGATGGAACTGAAGGATTCCGAAAACATCGTCAAAATCGTGGGGCACAAGGGGCCACACACCGAGCAGTATCACTCATTCGTCTACAGGCGATTGCTTCAAGGGTTGGGGGAGTGCCGGAAAGTCGTGGAGTGCCGGGAGGCGCTCACGAACGAGCTCCGCCTTCTCGCCAAAGAAGCCCAGACCCGAGGAACGGAAGTCTACAGGCTTTTGATGAAACAGCCGGTGAGGTAGTCAGGAGGTCCACCATGCCGAAACAACCTCGATACTTCTCGCTCGAACCCGACATGCAGCGGGGGAAGTGGTCCCTGGATGAACCGCTTGATGGCCAGGGCCGCGAAATGGAGAACTTCAGGGAGTTTACGTCGGGCCGACCCAGCCAGGTCTCAGGCCGCCTGTCGATCCCCATTGACGCGCCCGGAAGGCGGTTGGACTACAGCACGGCAGGTGCTGCCCTGACGCCAGTGGTGCACCTCAAGGTGGCCACCCTCTTCGCTGAGCTGGCGCCCGACGATGTGCAACTGATACCCGTGGATATCAAAGGCTGCCCAGACGAGTATCAAATCCTCGTGGCCACGAAGCTTCTCCGGTGCATCGACGACAAGGCATCGAGAGAGATTCTGGTTTGGAAGCCAGAGGACGCTCGACCGGACAAGCTCGGCCAGTACCGAAGCGTGGCGGGGATGCGGATTGACCGCAAGAACGTGGGGGACGCCAAGGTCTTCCGCACCTGGGGGTGGACAGTCGCCCTCATCGTCACTGAGGACATCAAGACGGCCATGGAGCGTGCGAAGGTCACGGGCGCGAAGTTCGAGGAAGTTTAATACCACCCGCCGCACCCTCCTGCCGCTTCAACACGGCAGGAGGCCGACCTTCTTCCCTACCGAAACAAGTCCTAATCCTGGCGCACGAAACGGATGCCGTACCAGTCGTTGCCGACGCGGGCGCGCGCGGAGAAGGCGCCTGTCTTCATCTGGTAGTCGTACGTGGCGTCACCGAACCCGATGTTCCAGTCGAAGGTCCAGCGGTTGGACTCTCCATAACACTGCGGCTTGCGGGCCTCGCCGATGGTCCACTTGAGACGATTCTGTTCGGCGAGCTGCATCACGCGCTTGGCGTACTCCTTGTAGCGCTGGCTGAACGTCGAATCGATCGAGTCGATCATGTTCTTGACGATGCTCTCATAGAGGTTCTGGTACGTGTTGCCGATGAGCGAGTTGAAGATGCTGTTGAGCCACTGCCCTATCTGGGCCGTCGTCACCCGGTAGCCCAGGGCGCTCGCGTTGACCTTGAGGTTCATCGTCTTCACGACCCAGTTGCCAATCTTGTAGTCCGCCAGGCCATCGAACTTCGGCTGGGCCAGGGTGTTGAACTGCTGCGGAGCCGGGAAGATGTAGTCCGTCCAGAGGTACATGTTGTCGATGGAAATCACCATCTCGTCGGCGTTCGAGGGGCCCCAGTAGGAGACGAACAGGAAGCGCTTCTTGCGCTGGAGCTTCGCCTTCACGCCAATGCGCTCGTAGATGATGCTGAGCGGCTGCCAGGTGTGCTGCGCCTTGAAGACGAAGCGCCGGTTGTTGGTGACACCCACGTTCTCCGAGCGCCGGAAGTTGGAGCCCACGGGGAAGGACGCATAGGGGAGGTTGGCGGGCGGAGTCGTGTTGCAAGCAAGAGTGTCCTTGCAGAGGAACTCGCGCAGGCCGTTGTAGGCGGTGGGGCCCGTGCAACCCGCGGACAGCCAGGGAGCCCCCGGCTTCTGCGTCACAGGGACCTCCTGCACCGAGGCCGTGAACGGCCAGAACTTGCGGCAGTAGGCGAGCGGGTCGAGGTTCGCGCCCGAGGTGCAGTCGGTGTCGTGAGTCCAAGCCCCGGACGCCGTCGTGTGCAGGTTGACCTTGCCCCACCAGTACGCGATGCGGCCGTTCTCCCCGCCCTTGTTGCCCTTCTCCGTCAGGGCGTCAGCGCAGGACGTCTTCGACTCCTGGACCTCGCTCTGCTCAGCCAGGGTGTCGGCCCCGGACGACTCGCCCTCCTGGGCCTCGAGCTTCTGGGTGAGGGTCTGCGCGCCGCCGCCCTCCTCGTCATTGCCCAACAGCTTCATGTCGGGCACGCCGTAGTCCCGGCCCACCGCGCGCGTGACTCCCGGCATGACCTGGTACCTGCCATTGCCCAGGGACGTCTCACCCGGCACCGAGGTGTAGTTCGGGTCGACGTTGATGGCGTACTTGTTCGCGTTGTACCAGCTCCGGTACGCCGCGAGCTGAGACAGCTCGACGGTGAAGACACCCAGGTTCGTGATGTGGCGCAGCGTGCTGCCCACGACGACCTGCAGCTCGGGGTCGACGAGCTTGCGGATGGAATCGTCGTCGGTGAGGTAGAGCTTGAGGTCGTTCAGGTACTCGGCCTCGGTGACGTCGACGATGGCATCACCCGCGGGGTCGCTGAACGAAGCGACCTTGAGCGCCGCGAACGCGCTGTTGAAGCCCACCGGCAGCATCTGCGCCTGCGTCAGCGGCGCGGTGACGGTGTACGCGAGGGTGCCGGTGCAGGCGACCGCCGCGTAGCACCCCAGGCGGACCTCGTACGTCCCGCTGGTGGCGACGGTGAAGTCGATGCGGCTGCCCCGGCCACCACAGGCATCGTCGCTGCTGGCGACCACCGCGTTGCCGCCGTTGAGGACGCTCAGGTAGGTGTCACCCGTGAAGGCGGACCCCACGAGGCCACATGTCCCAAGGCTGAAGGACTGCCCCTGCTCGAGCTGCAATGACAGGGTCGCGTGGTTCTGGGTCGCGCTGTTGGTGTTCGCGGTGTTGTAGGAGACGAAGCCGCTCGAGGTCGCCCCGGCGCCGATGGCGTCGTTGACGACATAGGCCGTCGTCCCGCTGCACGCGTTGCCGGAGTAACAGCCCATCCGGACCTGATACGTGCCCGTGGAGGGCGCGGTGAAGGTCGCACGGCTGCCCGAACTGCCGCAGGCGTCGTCGCTGTAGGCGACCTGGTTGTTGGCGCCATCATAGACGCGCAGGTAGGTGTCTCCCGAGGCCACCGAGCCCTCGACACCGCACGTACCGACGTCGAAGTCCTGGCCCGCCAGCAGATAGACGGTGAAGGTGACGTAGTTCTGGCTGGCGCTATTGGTATTGGCGGCGCTGTAGGCGTGCGTGCCGGTGATGGAGCCGGTGGAGGGAGCCTCCGCGGCATCGAACGCGCGCAGGAACCGGGTGAAGTCCGTCTCGGAGTTGAACTGGAGCGTCCCCGTCGGGAAGTTGCTGTTGACGACGAGCGTGGGGGCCACCCAGGGGACGGCCGGGCTGCCGCCGCTGGCCAGCGCCTCCGACTTCCTCTCCGCGAGGGGCGCCGGCTTCTCCCCTTCCAGGGCCTCGCCCCCCTCTCCGCCACACCCCACCCAGCCAAGGGCCACTGCTGTCAAAAGCGCTCGGAATGCCTGGTGTTTCATCGATGAACTCCTCATCTGACCGTGGTTCACGAACATCACTGCGAGTGAATCCATGTCTCACGGTTTTACAGCTTTTTCAAGCTATTACCGTCTGGGCGGATGGGGAGGGTGTTGCCCGCTCACATCCGAGGGAAGCGCACGGTTCCGAAGATGATGGCCCGTGAGTCTTTCTCGTCGCGGAGTTCGAGTGTGTAGGTGCCTTGCAGTTCGCGTGAGCTCGCCTCTGTCTCCAGGACGAGCAATACCTCGGTGTCACCCTGCGTCAGGGGCTTCGACTGCCAGACCCGCAGCTCACGGGCGCGGCGACCCATGGCGTCCGTGAGCGTGGCTCGGCTCGCGGTCCAGGGTGAATGGCCACCGGCTGAAGTCAGCACGATTGCCACCGCGACGCGGGAGATGCTCCTGAATGCCTGCGCCTGGATGTCATGAGACAGAATGGACTGGGCCGTTGGGAGGTCCCGGCCGAGTGTGTCGCCGAGAAGGCCCTGTTCGTCGATGAGCCCCGCGGCGAGAAGCCCTGTCAGGCCTGTTGGACCCTTCTCCGCTCGAAGCCTCGCGTTCTCCTCACGCAGCCTCAAAAGCTCGCCTTGGAGCTGGGCGGTCTTGCTCGGTTCGTCGCGCACGCTCGGTGAAGCACTCACGATCTCCACCTGCGCATCGAAGTGCCCCGGCGTCACGACGAGGAGAAAGCTTGCTTCCCTGGGAGTGGAGCCGTCCTCGTAGCGCAGGGTCAGGCGAAGCCGCGTGCCTTCCTGGAGTTTGTCCGAGGGTAGAAGCACGAGGGTGTCTTCGGCCAGGACCACACGGTGAAAGCGCTCCCGCTCCTCCAACGTCACGGCGTCTCGTGCGAGAGGCGTGTCGAACAGGAGCACGGTGGTGCCCCCAGGACGAACGAAAATCTCGGCGGGTGCTGAAGCAGGTCGTGTCCCCAGTTCGATGCGACGAACCTCCGAGGATGGCGGCGACGTGTGAGATTGGGCCAGGGCGGGCCCGTTCCACATGCTCATGGCGACGAGGTACACGACGAGCGGCAGGATGGGGCGTGGACGACGCGCGCTAGTCCTTGTCACCGAGCTCCTGGAAGCGATCCACCACGCGCACGGAGAACTTGTTGAACACGACGCCATGCTCATCGTCGCTGCCTGCCTTGGTGGGAATGCCATACACCCCTCTTTGATTGGGGTCGATATACGACAGGCAGACGGGGTAGCTCTTGCCCTGGAATCGCGCCTCGACGACTCGGCCATAGACCCGGTTGGGGGTGACGTAGATGTTCGTGATGAGTTCCGTGCCTGGGCGGAGCACGCCGATCGACCGGTCCAGATGGGTCGAGATTCGAGACTCTCGGAGGGTGATGTCAGCGCCGACAAGCCCGGTAATGTCCCTCTCCCCGATGGAGGCGGCCCCTTGTTTGTCCAGCGGCATGTTGAGCCGCTCCATGGTCGCCAGTGCTACGGGCGGGCAGTCCTCGGCGGGCGGTACTGGCTGGTGTTTCACCAGGGCCGGTGTGCTGGCGCAGGCGAGCCCGGTACAAGCCAGTGCCACCTTGGACAGACGGACCAGGGACGAGGAGCGCTGCTTCACGGGAGCGGGGGGCGACGCGGACAGGGTAGGGGCCTTCTTCACGGGAGTGGGGTCCTGGAGTGACGGCGCCACGGGGGCGACGGTCGCGGGGGTGGGCTCCGCCGATGGCGAAACCGCGACTCCGCCACTGTGCGGCGACTCACGCGGGCTGGCCAATTTCTGACCAGTGGGGGTGGTCATTTCGTGGGTGACCCGTGGAGTTGTCTGTCTCCATCCGACCACGAACCAGCTCCCGAGCAGGCTCAAGGCCACCACTCCCACCAGCGGCAACAGCAGGCGTCGATAGGGGTGGGGATGTAGCCGTCGCGCCCGGCCCTCCAGCGTGGCGTATCTGGGCGAGGACCACGGCGCGGCCCGCGGTGGGGGACGCAGGGTGCCCAGCACCGTGGCCCACAGTTGCTGCAGCCGGGCCCGTGCCTTCGACGGCGGCTTGCGCAGGTGTGAGGCCCACTCCGGACGCCGCACGCGGCGCAGGACTGGAGACGCCTCCCCGTCCACGGCGGCGAGCGGGGGCTCCGCCCAATCAAAGAGGGGCTCATCCCAGCGCTCGCCGGGTGCTCCTTCCAGGATGGCGACCAGCGTCGATGCCAGCTCCGCGCCACTCTGGAAGCGGTGCGCGGGGTCCTTGTCCAGCATCCGATGAACCAGCGCGTCGAGCGCGGGAGGCACGCGGGGGTTCACCAGGGAGGGCGCTGGCGGCTCCTGCGAGGTGATGGCCGCGCACAGCACGTCCGCCGGCCAGTCAGGGAGGAAGGGATAGTGCCCCGTGGCCGCGCGGTACAGACAGACCCCCAGCGCATAGAGGTCATCGGTGGCCACGGAGGTGTAGCGGGCATCCGGGCGGCGCCAGTGGCGCTGGTGGAAGCGGATGGCCTCCGGGCTGCGCAGGTAGAGCGTCCCAGGGGGAAGGGGGCCGGTGGTCAGCGTGGGCGCACCCGTGTACACGCCCGCGCCCAGGTCGATGAGCACCGGGTCTCCCTCCGGGGTCCTCAAGAGGATGTGCTCCGGCTTGAGGTCCCGATGCAGCACGTCCCCCGCGTGCAGTGTGTCCAACGCCAGCGCCACGCGACGCAAGGTCTCCAGGAGCTGCCGGAAGGTGGGGTTGTGGTGGTCCGCCCAGACGTGGAGCGGCGGCCCGGGCACCCAGTCCATGACGAAGTAGAAGTACCCGGTGACGATGTCCGGCCAGCGGCCACACGCATGCACCGCCACCACGTTCGGGTGCACCGCGCGGTCCAACAGCAGGGTGAGCTCGCGCAGCGCGCGGCCCTCGGACGCGTCGCGGGCCAGCTTGAGGGCGAAGTAGCGCCCCGGCGCGTCGATGGGCTCCACGCGATAGACGACGCCATAGCCGCCCACGCCCAGCCGCTCGATGACGCGCCAGCCGCTGGAGATGACGAGGCCCGGAGGAAGGGCGTCCGGATTCATCGGTGGGGTACTCGTGCTCATGGTCGTCAGAGGTCTCCTGGGAGTTCCTGAACCTAGCAGGTTGAGTGCCCACCAAGTGACCTGCGATGGTGGGTCTCCGACAGGTGACGTCCCAGGCAGGGGCCCGAGGCTCCCGGGAGACGTGTGCCCACCAGGCGGGGCCCGCCGCGCCGAGAGGGCCCGCTCCACTCCTCCGGCCCCGGCGGCCCTGCCGCTGTCCGGAAGGCCCCAGCAGGGGCTGTCCGCCCGGTCGCTCCCCACCCGGGGAGGCGGTAAAAGCCGTGCGCCGGCCCGTGTCTAAGGGTATAGACAGGCCCTTCATGTGTCCCATGGTGAAGACCGAAGACCTCATCGACGCCCAGGGCGTGGCCGGCCTGCTGCAGCTGCGCCACTCCAACAGCGTCAGCACCTATCTGCGCCGCTACCCGGACATGCCCCGCCCCATCCTGGACCTGGGCACGGGCCGTCCCCGGTTGTGGTTGCGTCCCCAGGTGCTGCGCTGGCTGCGCGCCCGCAAGTCGGACACGGTCCACACCGGAGTTGAGTGATGACCACCGCCAGTCCCCGTACCCCTCCCGCCGTGCTGCCCGGACCCAATGACGTCTGCTGGTGTGGCAGCGGCACCAAGTACAAGAAGTGTCACCGTGGCGCCGACGCCGTCGAGGCTCGCAAGAAGGGCCCCGAGGTGGCGCGCCACGGCATCCGGCCGGGCATCATCAGCCCCCGCCGCGACGTGCCCCTGAACATCCCGCGTCCGGACTACGCAACGTCTGGCCGCCCGCTGCGCCGGGGCGGGGACTCCGACATCAAGACGCCGGACGTCATCGCGCGCATGCGCCGCGCCTGCAAGGCCGCCGCGGAGGTGCTCCAGGAGGTGGCGAGCCACGTCCGTCCGGGCATCACCACCGACGAGCTGGATGCCATCACCCACGAGGCGTACATCCGCCGGGGCGGCTACCCGAGCACGCTCAACTACCACGGCTTCCCCAAGTCGCTGTGCACCTCCGTCAACGAGGTCATCTGCCACGGCATCCCCGACAGCCGTCCGCTCGAGGACGGGGACATCGTCAACCTGGACATCACCATCTTCCTGGATGGGGTGCACGGGGACTGCTCGGCCACGTACTTCGTGGGCACTCCGCAGCCGGAGAGCGAGCGACTGGTGCGAATCACGCGCGAGTGCCTGGACATGGGCATCGCCGCCGTGAAGCCCGGCCGTCCCGTCAGCGACATCGGCCGCGCGATTGAAGAGCACGCCACGAAGAACGGCGTGAGCGTGGTGCGCGCCTACTGCGGCCACGGCATCGGCGAGACGTTCCACACGGCCCTCCAGATTCCGCACTACTACGAGCCGGAGGCCGACACCGTCATGCAGCCGGGCATGATTTTCACCGTCGAGCCGATGATCAACCAGGGCGGCTGGGGCCACCGTACGTGGGATGACGGGTGGACCGCCGTCACCGCCGACGGAAGCCGCAGCGCGCAGTTCGAGCACACGCTGCTCGTCACCGAGCAGGGCGCCGAAATCCTCACGGTGCCCTGAGCCGCCTCATCGTCCCGAGGCCCCCTTGCGCTCCAGGGGGCCTCCTCGGGCGACCCAGGTGCTCCCGCGTCGCCCCGCGGTCCGAGCCCGCCGTGTGAAGGCAGACAGTCTTGGGCTCGCGGACTTCCCGACACGAGGCCTTCCTCCCTGTCGCGGAGTCGACGCCACCGCCAGATGACCTCCCAGCCTCGTGCGGAAGGTGCGCTATCACGTGCGCCCTGGCCGGAGCTCGCCGTGTGTCTGGCTTTCGCGACGCGGAGCGCTCCGGCAAGGCACTGTCCACGCGGTTGTCGCCGGAGGCGCGCCATGGCACTCGATATCGCTGTCGACCCCCAGTCGCTCAAGAGCGTCCAGGATGTCATCCAGACGCTGGAGGGGACCTTCCAGGTGGACTTCATCCCGGGCGTCCTGAAGAAGCTGGAGGAGAAGCTGCTCGTGGAGCGCGCGGCGTTCCGGGCCAATGAGCTGACGCAGCGCTACGAGCTGGACCTCTACTTCGGACTGAAGGCCCCCGAGGTGGAGGACTCCCGGGAGTCATTCCTGAAGGTAGGGATGAGCATCTCCATCCAGCCGGAGGTGGTCTCCAGGGGGCGCAGGCCCGCGCGGTATGACGGCACGCTGGAGGTCCCGCTCGAAGGCGAGGCCGTCACCCACGTGCCGTTCGCGCTCTACCTGAAGCGGAGCCTCCGGTAGCGTTTTCGCTGTTCGAATGGCAACAGCAACCCGCATGTGAGGGTGATTGCGGGTTGGAAGCAACGCGGTGACAGTGCGCGTGGGCCCCGCGTGGTGTGACTTCTCGTCATTCAGGGGGCCCATGAATCCCTTCAGTCCTGAAAGGAATCGTTCCCATGAAGAGCTGGGTGACGTTGTGCCTTGTCTGTGTCGCGTCCGGTGCCCTCGCCTCGGACAAGACTCCGCCGGCCAAGACGCCTCCTTCCCCCACCACGAAGCCGGCGCCGGAGGCCAGGTCCGCCGCGCCCAAGACGCTCACCATCGAGGAGGACAAGGCCGCGAAGCAGGAGCCGAAGAACAAGAAGGTGGACACGAAGGCCACCGAGACCGCCAGCAAGCCGCTGCTGTAGCCCTGACTCGAAACCCCACGGAGGGCGAACCCCATGAAGAAGATGATGGCGGGATTGTGTCTGGTCTGGCTGTGTCTGTCCCAGGGAACGGCGCAGGGTGCCGAGGACTGCATCAAGACGGTGAATCAAGGCGCGGCCACGGTGAAGCTCGGATTGTATGAGCAGAGCTGTATGTCGATGTCCTGGAGCTCGGGGGTCATTACGTCGGACGTCACCTACAACTGCTGTGGCCCCAGCGCGACCATCCGCGTCAACCTGGCGGACTGGGAGCGGCTGCGCACCGCCAGCAAGCTCGATGGCTTCCGCTACCAGAAGGCCGATATCGGGAGCAACGGTTCGTACACGCTCTACTTCCGGAAGGTCGTCGGGACGGAAATCACGAACATCCCCGCCGAGGACTTCTTCAAGTAGCCGCAAACCCGTGTCCATGGGAGGAGGGCGCGTGCCTTCCTCCCGTGGCCTGCCGCGCGCGAGGCGTCGTGGACACCCACTTCCTGCATGGCTTCAGTCCCTTCCTGTTCCGCTTCTCCGACACGCTCTCCCTGCGCTGGACGGGAGCGGCGTACCTGGTGGGCTTCCTGCTCGTGTTCGCGGTGCTCCGGCGCCAGGCCGCGCGAGGTGAAGGGCCCTTCGAGAGACAGGAGGTGTCCGGGTTCGTGCTCCACGCGGGCCTCCTCGGGGTGATGCTGGGCGGACGGCTGGGGTACGTGCTGCTGCACCAGTGGGACGACTTCTCCCGGGACGGCTCCGTCTTCTTCCAGTTCAAACAGGGCGGCGCGTCGGTGCTCGGGGCCGTGCTGGGGGTGCTGGCCTTCACGGTGTACTTCGCGCGTCAGCAGCGGCGCTCGTGGCTCCAGGTGACGGATGCGCTGGCGGTGCTCGCGCCGCTGGGGTTGCTGCTGGGAGCGCTCGCGGGGTTCATGGAGGGGGCGCCGTTGGGGCAGGTGACCTCCGTTCCCTGGGCCGTGCGCTTCCCCGCCGAGGTGGGGCTGCCGGGCTTCCAGCCTGTCGTGACGCCGTCGTTCGATGTGTCCACGCTGGCCCATGCACCGGGGCACGAGGTGGCGGGGCTGGCGCGCGCGGAGGTGTCGTTCCTCGCGGAGCTGCACCGCATCCTCCCCTCGCGGCACCCCGTGCTGCTCTACCAGGCCTTGCTGGAGGGGCTGCTGTTGGGGAGTGTCCTCATGGGGGTGCGCGCGCTGTGGCGCTCGCGGCCCGTGGGAGTGTTGAGCGGGCTGTTCTTCACGCTGCACGGTGGACTGGCGCTGGCGAGTCTCCCGTTCCGCGCGCCTCAGCCGAACGTGTCCTTCGTCGCGGGGTTCGAGCAGGGCGCGTTGTTTCCCATGCTGCTGCTGGTCATGGGCGCGGCCTTCCTCCTGAGTGTGCTGGGTCAGCGTCCGGACGCGGTGGTTGTACCCGTACCCGTGAAGCAGGAGGGGTGACGGCTCAGGAGGGACAGGGCCGCTGGCTGTCTCTCGCGAGACGGAAGCGCGCGGGCCGCAGGGCCTGCACCACGACGTGGCCCGTGTGCTCCAGGCGCAGGGTGGCGCCGGGCTCCAGGACGTAGTCCCTGGAGTCCTGCTCGAAGGTGAGCCAGAGCCGGCCCTCGGTGCAGGTGAGCGACAGGCCCTCGCTCCCTTGGAGGCGACGGCTCCAGAGCGCTCCCTGGAACAGGCCGATGCAGCCCGCCTCCGCCTCCGGACGGGCTCCCGGCTTCAGGTGATTCCACAGCGTGCTCCACCAGTCCCGCCCCGACAGAGCGAACGTCGACTCCATGGCTCCATGACCTCCTCGCGAGAGGCAACATGCGCCTTGCCACGGGAACAGAACAGATGCAGCCGATTGTCATTGTGACCGGTACAGTCCCCACGTGGGAAACTGTACCGGTCCGGCATGAGGGCAGGTGTATCTGGGCAGCGGGCGAGGAGCCCGCTACCGATATGGGTCGCGGGACGGCATCTCGACGGAGGTGGCATGGGCGCGCTGGCACACAAGGCGAAGCTGTACGAGCAGGTGGCCGAGCGACTGGAGGAGGCCATCGCCGCGGGGACGCTGCGCGCGGGAGACAGGCTGCCCTCGGTGCGCCAGCTCAGCCTGCGCGAGCGGGTGAGCATCTCCACGGTGCTCCAGGCGTATCTCCATCTGGAAGCGGTGGGGCTCATCGAGACGCGGCCCCAGTCGGGCCACTACGTGCGCCGTCGCGAGCGGCCCCGTCTGGCGGAGCCGCAGGTGTCCCGGCCCGCGACGAGCGCCACGCCCGTCACCGTCAGCGGGCTGGTGTCGCGGGTGTACCAGGCGATGAGAGACCCGCGCACCGTGCAGCTCGGTGGCGCGTGGCCCGCGCCGGAGCTGCTGCCCACGCGGCGACTGTACCGGGAGCTGAACGCGCTCACCCGGGAGGCGGGTGACGTGGGGGTGCTGTACGACGTGCCGCCGGGGTGTCCGGAGCTGCGGCAACAACTGGCTCGGCGCTCGCTGGACTGGGGTGGGGCGCTGGCGCCCGAGGACTTCATCATCACCTGTGGCGCGGCGGAGGCGATTCACCTGTGCCTGCTCGCGGTGGCGCGCACGGGGGACACCATCGCGATTGAGTCTCCGGCGTACTACGGCACGCTGCAGGCGATTGAATCGCTGGGGCTGAAGGCGCTGGAGATTCCGTGCTCGCCGCGACATGGGATGGAGTTGGATGCGCTGGAGGCCGCGCTGGAGCGGCGGCGCGTGGCGGCGGTGCTGGTGGTGCCGAGCTTCAGCAATCCGGTGGGCAGTTGCATGCCGGAGACCCGGCGGCGTCGGTTGGTGGCGATGCTGGAGGCGCGAGGCGTTCCGCTCATCGAGGACGACTTGTATGGCGACCTGCACTTCGAAGCGGAGCGTCCGCGCACGTGCAAGTCCTTCGATGCGACTGGGAACGTGATGCTGTGTGGCTCGTTCTCGAAGACGCTCGCGCCGGGGTTTCGCGTGGGGTACGTGGCGCCGGGGCGGTTCCGCGAGCGGGTGGAGTTGCTCAAGTTCTCGCACACGATTGCCACGGCGTCGCTGCCGCCGCTCGCGATTGCGCGGTTCCTGGAAGAGGGCGGGTATGACCGGCACCTGCGCGCGCTGCGCCGCCACCTCATGTCCCAGGTGGAGAGCATGGCGGAGGGCGTGGCGGAGTACTTCCCGGAGGGGACGCGGGTGGCGCGGCCGTCGGGTGGCTCGCTCTTGTGGGTGGAGCTGCCGCCGAAGGTGGACTCGCTGGCGCTGCATGCGCGCGCCATCGAGGCGGGCATCAGCATCGCGCCCGGACCCATCTTCTCCGCGCGGCCGGACTCGTATCGGAACTTCATCCGGCTGAGCTGTGGTCAGCCGTGGACGCCGCGAATCGAAGCGGCGGTGTCCACGCTGGGGAGCCTGGCGCGCAGCCTCGCGTGACGGGGCTTCAGCGCGCGAAGAGCAGGCCCAGGCCCTGGCGGGAGGCCTTGTCCAGGGCGTGCGTGGCCGCGTCGAGCGCGCGGGCCGGGTCTCCGCGCCGCGCGAGGGTCAGCTTGCGCTGGAGCCAGGAGCGGAGGCGGGCGGAGCGGAGGTGCGGCTTGTAGTCGGGAGCACCTTCGAGGTGCTCGCGCAGGCCCTCGCGAAGCTGGCGGACCTCCGTGGCTGTCCAGTAGCCGAGGGCCGGGTACGCGCGCTTCAAGCCAGCTCCCGTGGGGACGTCCTGTTCGGGCATGCGGCCAAGGACGGTGAAGCGCCAGAGTCGCTGGAGGGGCTCGGCGCAGGACGCGTTGATGACGGCCTCCGCCGCCTGGAGGTCGTACTCGCTGGGGTGGAGCTGCGTGGCCAGCTCCAATGGTTCCCCTCGTGCGTCCTCGCCCAGGTGGACCAGCTCGTCCGCGAGCACGTCGAGCAGGTCCCAGACGCCGTCTTCGAGCGGGTCGGGGAGTCGGGTCAGGGTGTCCGCGCCGTGCTGGGAGAGATGGTCCATCAGCTCCAGGAGCAGGACTTCGTCATCGTCTTCCTCGGGGTCCTCCAGGCCCTCGGCCACGGTGGAGCGCATGGCCGCGAGGCGCGCGCGGGTCAGGACGCCAGCGAGTCCCTCGGGGGGAATCAGGAAGAAGGAGACAGGGCTGCTCATGGCCCCTGTGTACACCGACGCGCGGCGGGCCGCGCGGGGGCAGCGTACGTCCTTGCTTCATGGAGGGGCCGCCTTTGGAGGAAGGACGGCAGGGATTGGAGCCATGGACGATGTCGGGTTCGCCTCACACGAAACAACGTGCCGATTCTGTGATGCCGGTGAGTCGTTGGAGGCGGGCTGCGACCGGTTGTGGCGATGGCAGTGGCCTGCCCCTCGGACCCCCTGAATGGCTGAGTGCCTTTCCGGCCCGCGGAGGGTTGCTCCGCGGGCCGTCAGGTCAACTCCCGACTCACGGTGTTCAGCAGCTCAGGTTGATGCGGATGAAGTCCACCATGGACGAGTTCTGCATGCGGAACTGCAGCATGTCGCCCACCGAGGTGATGGGGAGCGGCATGCACAGGAAGGCGGTCTGGCCCGGGTTCCACGTCGGCGCGAGCGCGGGCACCACCGTCGTGCTGGCGATGACGGGGAAGCTGTAGGTGCCGAAGTCCGTGTCATACACGGTGATGGAGTCCTTCTGCGGAGCCGTCGGAAGCGCCCGGGCATGAGCGCAGAGCGTCAGCGCGCAGAACGGAGTCTGGGTGAAACAGCTCCGCAGTCCGTGCCGCAGCGTGGCCACGGTGTGGCGGTTGGAGGTGGCGTCATCCAGCGTCTTGAGCTGGCTGACCGGGATGCTGTTGGCCGCGAGGAAGTTGACGAACTCGGGCAGCGCCGTGGGGGCGTAGGGCAGCGGGTCAGGTCCCCCGACGAAGTTGTCGGCTGTTCCGAAGGTGACGGACATGTTCGGGGTGCAGACCGTCTGCTCGGCCTCGCCCACGGCTCCGTCATCGAGGGTGGGCTCCTCGGCGGAACCACAGGCAGTCAGGGCGAAGGGCAGCAGTCCCAGGGCAAGCAGCGAGGACGCGGAACGAGGCATGGAGGATCCTCCAGGTCGAGTGGATACGGCGGCCGTGAGGCCGTGCGGGCCAGTGAAGGTGGCATGGTCAGCTCGGCCCACGAGTGAAGCCTGCAATAACACCGGGCATGAGTCCACGACGTGGTGCATGGGCTGCTCTTCGGAGGAGCCATGCGGCAGGATGTCGACGTGGTCGTCATGTCCAAGGACTCCTGATGAAGCGCTTCCCCGTGCGTCTCGCGCTGCTCCCCCTGTTGGCCACGCTGCTCGCGGGCGGTTCCCAGGCGGCTGAACTGAACGTGACGTCGCTCACGGTCATCCCCAAGCCGGATGCGGAACAAGCTTTTCCGCAGGAGGCCATCCAGATGCCGTTCATCACCCACGACAGGCCGGAGCTGGCCGCCAACATCAACGACAGCCTGTTCATCAATCGGTTCAAGGCGCTGGCGCCCGTGAAGGCGGAGCCGCGACTGCCGGCTGACGGCTTCGACCTGGCGGGCCTGGCCGGTCAGACATTCAAGGTGGCGCGCAACGATGCGCGTCTGCTCACGATTCATTTCGATGCCGAGGGCTGCGGCGCCTACTGCGAGTCGTACAGTGTGGCCTACAGCTTCGACACGCGGACGGGTCGCCAGCTCAATCCGAGGGAGCTGTTCACCCCCGCGGGCGTGCGTGCGCTGAGCCTGCGCATGCACAAGGAGAAGCAGCGCGTCTACCGTGCGCAGCTCGCGCGGCATGAAAAGGAGCTGAAGGCGTCACGCAAGAAGAAGGCTGAAGCCGAGACGATTGACGACCTGGAGGAGCGCATCGAGCTCAACCGCGGGTGCCTGGCCAGCGTGGACGCCGAGGTTGACGAGGTGCGCGCCAGGACGTCTTTCAACGAGCGCTGGGAGTTCAATGCGGCGGAGGCCAGCATGACGGCGGAGCGCTGCAGCAACCACGCGTCGCGCGCGCTCGATGACGTCGACACCGTCAGCCTGTCACTGCCGTATGACTCCCTGCGTCCGCATCTGACGGCCTATGGCAAGAATGTGCTGCTGGGGGAAGGCCAGGCGTCGTCAGGCGAAATCTTGGGTCAGGTGCTGCGCGGTCGAATTGGCAAGCTGCCCGTCGTCATGATGCTGGAGAAGCAGGACGACGGCTCGGTCTCCGGCGTGTATTTCTATGAGAAGCACCGCAAGCCGATTGAGCTGTCCGGTCAGGCGGAAGGCGGGAAGCTCGACCTTCAGGAAGGTGATGCGGACGGCAACCCGGCGGCGCGACTGCAACTGGAGGTCGGCAAGAACCTCTTGCGCGGTGAATGGGTGGGCAAGCAGTCCTTGCGGATGGAGCTGCGCGCGCCCTGAGTCGTGAAGCACAGGTGAGCGCTCCTACCACGGGGACGGCGGGAGTCCGGCCCGACTATCCTCGTGGAATGAGAATCCTTCTGGCCGCATCCCTCTTCGCCGTGTCCCTCGCCTACGCCCAACCCACCGACGGCGGTCCGCCCCCGGAGAGCACCCCGAAGGCGGACTCCGGCATGTTTTGCGTGGTGCCTACAGCCTCTGCGGCCAAAGGGGCCCCCTCATATCCTCTGGGCGGAGTGTCCGCCCCCGTCGTGGGGTGCCACGACGACAACGCTGTTATTAAGAAAAGCAAAGACAAGATTCGCTTCAAGCTCTTCGTCTCTCCCGACCGCAAAGCCAGAATCGACTACGTCTGGGACAAGCCCAACGAAATTCAAGCGGCATGCAAGAACGCATGCATCGCGCAGGGAAAAGAGTGCAAGCAACGGTATGCGAAGGGCGACAAGGCTAAGTCGTCAGACTGCGTGGCCCAACATAAGGCATGCGTCGACGCGCAAAAGCCTTCGACCGTTGAGTTTCAGAAGGGAAAATGCAGCAAGCACTCAGATGGCCAGAAGGCGACGGAATAGGCGGGCATTGCGCGCCTGCGGCAACGCCCGCTCCATCTTCCGCCTGTCGTAGGCTGTCAGCCCCAGTTCGGCGGGGCTCCTTGCCGGTCGCGTGCCTTGGAAGCTGTACATGCGACCGGAGTTTGTCTCGGATCTCCTGGCGACCTGCTTAGAAGATTCGCGCGAGCTTCCAGTGGGCCCCCCTGTTGGTGGATTTGATGGGCGGGAAAACCTCTCCCTTGTCGAGCGTGATGCGCTGCTCTTCGGAGGTTGGCACGGGGGTGGCCGGGCCGCTCGTATAGCCGTCAAAGGTGTAGTCGCCCCGAGTCGGGCTCTTCTCGCCTGTCTTGAACCGGTCTCCCACGCTCGCCATGTTGGTCTCCTCTTCCGTCCTTGCGGGACGGGTTGTCGTGCCGACTGGCACGGCGTGAGACTTTGGAGAGGTGGACAGGCTTGAGCCATACCTCTCAAGAGGTAGACATGCTCAGGCACTTCGGCCTGTTGGCGTGGCGGGTGCGAGTTACTCCCGCAGCACGGTGAGCCCTGTGTCGGTCAGGACGTAGAGCATGGCCGGTGCCACGGTGGGGTCGTACACGAGCTGGAGCACCTGCTTTCCATTCACGGAGTCCACGCGGGTGAGCGTCTCGCCGTCCTCCTCGATGCGCCACAAGCCCTGGTCATCGGTGCCCACGTAGACGATGCCCCCGTCGGTGGCAGCCAGCGCCGTCACGTTGTCGGAGGGCAGGGCGGTGAGGCGCGTGTAGTTCGCGCTGGAGCGGTCCGTCTGCTCCATGCGCCACAGGCCGAAGTCACGGCTGCCCACCCAGGTGGTCCCTGCCTTCGTGCGAGCAATCGCGCGCCAGTGGTCGAAGGACTCCAGGCTGTTGAGCTGCGAGTTGTGCCCCTTGTAGCTCCAGGGCACCGGACCCTCCCAGGTGCGCTCCTTGTCGAAGTCCTCCAGCACTCCGTTCGGCTCCAGGATGCCCACCAGCCAGTCATTGGCCACCAACACCTCACCGCCGGGCCCGATGCCGAGCCCCCAGTTGAAGCCCGCCTGGAGTGACTGGGACACGCTGCCGTCCGCGCGCGGTGTCTCCAGATACCAGGCCGCGTGACGGTGGCTGTTGTACGTGACGCCGCGAACCAACGTCACACCGTGGTTGGTGCCGATGTAGACATCTCCCCGGTCCCTGCCGCGCATCACCCGCTGACAGGCGAGCACCGAGCGGTCCTCGTCGTAGTGGAAGTCATTGGTGTTGCGGATGCCGAGCTGCTGCTGCCCGCCGGACACTCCCGCGCTGCGCCACAGGTGCTCCTCCAGCACCACCTGGCCGTCGGACCCCAGGCGCACCGCGTCCAGGTCGCCCTTCTGGTACTCCGCGAACCGCTTCGCGGTGTAGTGGGGCTCTCCTTCCACGGGGATGTATGCGTGGGGCTTGTCCGGCACCTCCGGCTGCAGCTCATAGGTGTGGTAGCCCACATAGGCGCGCCCCGCCTCGCCGCCGCAGATGACCGTGGAGCCGAGCGCCTTCTTGTCCCGCCCGAAGCCCTCCGCCGCCTGCCCCACGCCGCGCGTCCACGTGGGCGCCGTGTCGCCGGGACGCAGCACGCCAATCTCCGCGCCCTTCAGCAGCCAGATGTTGTGCCCCTCATCAACGCCGACGCTCCGGACACCCGCGCCAATGCCAAACGCCGTCGCGTAGTCCTTCACCGCGTCCAGGGGCCAGGGGCCCGGGCCATCGGGCGAGTCGAAGTCATCCCTGCCCGTGGACTCACCGCATGCGCCGAGGAACACCGCCATGCCCACCGCCGTCGCCCATCGCCACCCGCCGTGCATGCACCCTCCCGCATCTCAGTGGTGCCGGATACACAGCAAGGCGTATGCCCGGAGGGGATGGGAAAACTCTTTCCCAGGGTGGCGACTCCAGGAGGAGACGACACGGAGTCGGCGTGGCCGGACTGGAAGATGACGACCCGACGGTGACCCGCTGTCGCCAGGACTGGCGCCCGAGGGAACGCCGGTTCCTCCAGGTCGGTGCAGGACCCACCGTGGCTTGCGGGGTGGAGCCGCTCTCCCCGGGAGGACAAGGGAGCGTCGCGGGCGTCTTGTGATGCGGCCCGCACGGGGCCTGGACGAAGGAGCGAATGGCGTCCGGCGGACCCGTCCACCCGGCTATGCTGGCGCCCGGAGGTGCCTCATGTCGCAGTCCACCCGTTGGCTCGTGGCGGGGGTTGTCGGGGCGCTCTTGGTGGCTGGAGGAGCTGCCTTCCTGTGGGCGCGCGCCGCGGTGAAGCGGAGCCCCTCCATCATCCACCCCGATGAGGACCGACCAGGCCAGTAGCGCCTGCGGGCGGCTTCGAGCTTCGCCGCCTTCCAATCCGTGACATCGTCGGACCATGACTGTGGTTCAGCGGGCATCTTCCCTCCCCCGAGGATGACCCCTGAGGCCGGCTCGGCCATGTATCGTCGTCCCTGAGTTCGCGACACTTCCTCCACACCCGCGGACACTCCGCACGGTGCTCCAGGATACGCAGGTGTCGTCACGAGCACGGGGGAGCTCATGTCCAGGTCTTCTTTGGTGGCTGTGCTCAGTCCGGTGCGTGTCATTTTCGCGCTCCTGAGCTGCCTTCCCCTGGCCGCCCAGGGGCAGACAGTGGAGACCGCCGTGCTCTCCGTGCGTCAGCTCTACGACGACCTCGAATACGAGCAGGCGCTCGAACAACTCATTCACGCCAGGAGCCTCGCGAAGAGCGTGGAGGATGAGGCGCTGCTTTCACTCTACGAGGGCGTCATCCTGGCGGACCTCGGCAGGAGCCTCGCAGCCGACGCCGCGCTGCGCTCCGCGCTCCTCCGGCGCGCGGACTCGACACTGCCCGTAAGCGTGTCCCCCAAGATTGAGCAGCGCTTCGAAGCGCTTCGTCGCGAGGTGAAGCGCCAACTGGCGGCGCAGCCGCACGCAGCAACGATTCCCTCGCTGTCGGATGTCCCGCCACCGTCACGACGGGTCGCGACGGCACCGCAGGTCGCCGAGGAGGGGCCGGGGGCTTCCTCGGAGGCGGTCCCCCACCCCGGCGACATTCGTGGGCGCGCCTGGCTTCCAGCCACAGTGGGTGGAGTGCTTCTGGCGGGTGGCGGGGTTTCATATGCCCTGGCCCGCCGGGAGTGGTCCACCTTGCGGCGTGAGCAAGGCCCCTACGCGAGGCTCCGCGACATCGGCTCACGCGGGAGCAGGTATCAGACGTTGGCATTGGGTCTCGCGAGCGCGGGCGCCGTCGGGTTGGGCGTCGCCGCGGGCATGTACCTTCTTGGAAAGCCTTCGACGCCATCCGCGCCCAGGCTCGGCCTCGGCACGGATGGGACTTCCGCGTTCGTCACGGGGAGGTGGCCATGAACGCGACATCGCATGGTCGCGGATGGCTGGGAGGCGTGCTGCTGATGCTCCTCTCCGGATGCATGGACTTCGAGCGCGAGGTGCGTGCCCGCTGCAGCGAGTCCCCTGAGCGCTGCGGCGAGGAGACCTCCACCCAGCCAGATGGGGAAGACCCCGCTGATTCGGGCACGCCGGATGCGGACACCGCCATGCCGCCTCTGTTCACCGAGACACCCAGCCCCACGTCGACCGTCGGCGGAAACGGCACGCTCGTCTTCCAGGCCGCCGCGGTGGACCCACGCGGCAGGCCGCTCCAATTCTCCTGGTTCGCGAGCACTGGCGGTTTGAGCGTCGCACAGGCTACCGCCACGACTAGCACCGTCACCTGGACGGCTCCCTCCTGCCTGCCTTCGGGAGTCCAGGCGGCTTTCCTGGTGTCGGTCGGCGCCGCCACGGAGGTCGTGTCCTTTCGGTTCTTCGCCACCGTGCTTCCCGCCTGCGAGACATGGTCATCGACCGGGAGCCTCTCCGTCACCCGCTCCGACCATACGGCGACGCTGCTGCCCTCGGGCGCGGTGCTGGTCTCAGGTGGCTTCCTCTCCCCGGACACGGGCCTCGCGACGTCGGAGTTGTATGCGCCCGAAGCGGGCACCTGGTCCTCCACCGGTAGCCTCACCACGGGCCGCTACGCCCATACGGCGACGTTGTTGCCCTCGGGCAAGGTGCTGGTCGTGGGGGGCCGCATGAGCGAATACGCGATACCCACCCTCGCGACGTCGGAGTTGTATACGCCTGGGAGGGGCATGTGGTCCGCTACCGGCAGTCTCACCACGGGCCGTACAAATCACACGGCGACGTTGCTCCACTCGGGCAAGGTGTTGGTCGTGGGGGGCCTCAACGGCGACCTGCTGAAGACAGCGGAGTTGTATGACCCCGGAACGGGCGCCTGGTCCTCCACGGGCAGCCTCACCAAGGCTCGCTGGAAGCACACCGCGACGTTGCTGCCCTCAGGCAAGGTCCTGGTCGTGGGTGGATACAACATGGAGCCCCTGGCGGTAGCGGAGCTGTATGACCCCGGAACGGGCACCTGGTCCTCCACGGGCAGCCTCATCACGGGTCGTTCAGCGCACACGGCGACGTTGTTGCCCTCGGGCAAGGTGCTGGTGACAGGCGGCGGAACCGCGAATGGCATTGACCTGACAGCGGAGTTGTATGACCCGGGGACAGGCGCGTGGTCCCTCACGGGCAGCTCCACGACGAGCCGCGCCGAGCATACGGCGACGTTGTTGCCGTCGGGCAAGGTGCTGGTGACGGGCGGCGGCTGGCAGTTCCTCCCAACGGAACTCTATGACCCCCGGACTGGCACGTGGTCCGTCACCGGCCCCTCCCGGCGTGGAACCGCTCACACCGCGACGCCGTTGCCCTCGGGCAAGGTGCTGGCGACGGGCGGCTACTGCGAGGACGGCTGGGATGCGACGTCAGAGGTGTACACCCCTTGAGCGTGCTGGCCCTCCACCCGCGAATCGAGCGCGTGACGCTCGTCGCTCCACGAGGACTTCTTCGAGCCCGTCATTCACCGAGGTCTGCATTGACCTGACGGTGTGGGACGCAAGCGAGACACAGGTGTCAGCCAGACCCCGAGACGTCATTCACGCCCGTGGGGGGCCGTGAAAGGCATTCGGGGCCTTGTTCTTTGTCGTCACGGGTGATTGGTTCCCGAGCTGTTTGAAAAGGGGGACTCACTCATGAATCGTGGCACGAGACGGATGTCTGGCATCGCGGCGTGGTGCGGGTTGCTGTGCGCGCTGTGGATGGGGGGATGCTCGGGGAACGAGCCTGGCTTAACGACACCCGAGCCCGTCACCGCGCGCGCCGCGGAGGGCTTCTCCCGTCAGGGAACGGTGCTCGCCGGGCGCAACCACTCCCTGGCCCTGCGCTCGGATGGGACGGTGTGGTCCTGGGGCGGCAATACCTTTGGACAGCTGGGCAATGGCACGACGCGCCCGCGCCCGTTCCCCGTGCGGGTGTGGCGCTTGTTCGACATCCGGGCGCTCGGGGCGGGTGAGCTGCATTCGCTGGCGCTGAAGTCGGACGGGACGGTGTGGTCCTGGGGCAACAACCTGAATGGACAGCTCGGAGATGGGACGACGACTTCGCGTCCGGTGCCCGTGCCGGTGCCGGGACTCACGAATGCCGTGGCCATCGCCGCGGGCTTCTCCCACTCCCTGGTCCTGAAGTCGGACGGGACGGTGTGGGCCTGGGGCAACAACGCGACGGGGCAGCTCGGAGACGGGACGACGACGCGACGCGTGTCCCCCGTGCAGGTGCAGGGCCTCACCGGGGTGATGGCCATCTCCGCGGGCAACGTCCACTCCCTGGCGCTGACGGCGGATGGGCGCGTGTGGTCCTGGGGCGGCAACGCGGACGGGCAATTGGGGACGGGTGACCTCACGGGCCGCACGCTTCCCGCCGTGCTCCCGGGCCCGACGGGCCTGACGTCGGTGTCGGGCGGAGGCTCGCACACGGTGGCGTTGAAGGTGGATGGCACGGTGTGGACCTGGGGCAAGAACGACGAAGGGCAGCTCGGCCTGGGCTCCACCGCGGTGACTCTCGTCCCCACCCAGATTCCGGCGTTGAGCGGTGTCGAGGCGGTGGTGGGTGGCGGGCAGCACACCGTGGCGCTGAAGGGCGATGGGACGGTGTGGACGTGGGGGAGCAATGCGCGGTCGCAGCTGGGAGACGGAAGCATGCTTCAGCGGCTGTCGCCCGTGCAGGTGCCGGGCCTCACGCAGGTCCGGGGCGTGTCGGCGGGCGGCGGACAGCACTCGGTGGCGGTGAAGGCGAGCGGAGAGGTCTGGGCCTGGGGCTCGAACACCGACGGGCAGGTGGGCGACGGGACGTATCTGATGAAGATGGTGCCCGCGGCGACGCGCGCGTGGCAGGAGCGAGTCGAGGCCTCGGCGGGAGAGGGTCACTCCCTGGCGGTGAAGTCGGATGGCTCCGTCTGGTCCTGGGGCGGCAACTATTCGGGGCAGCTGGGCGATGGGACGACCGTGTCGCGCTGGTCTCCGTTCAAGGTCACGCTTCCGGGGGCGCCCCTGGTGGGCTCGGTCGCCGCCGGAGGGGTGCACTCGGTGGTCCTCCGGGAAGACGGCACGGTGTGGGCCTGGGGCACCAACGGCTACGGCTCCGTCGGAGATGGGACGACGACCACGCGATTGCTCCCGGTCCAGGTGCAAGGCGGGCTTCTGGCCACGGCCGTGGCCACCGGAATCCGTCATTCGCTGGCGTTGAAGGCGGACGGCTCGGTGTGGGCCTGGGGCTCGAACTCCATTGGCCAACTGGGAGACGGGACGGGGCTCAATCGGACCTTGCCCACCCGTGTCCCAGGGCTGTTGGGGGTCGTCTCGCTCGCCGCGGGCGAGGCGCATTCGCTGGCCCTGAAGTCCGACGGCACGGTCTGGACGTGGGGCCACAACAGCCCGTCCTGGATGGAGTTGGACCCCGAGGAGCCGGCGGCACCGGGGCTCCTGTCTCCGATGCAGGTGCAGGGGCTCTCGGACGTGGTGGGGGTCGCGGGTGGCAACAGCCATTCCCTGGCGCTGAAGGCGGATGGCACCGTCTGGGCCTGGGGCAACAACGAACAGGGACAACTGGGGGACGGCACGGTCGCTTCCCGGATGACACCTGCTCCGGTGGCAGGGCTCTCTGGGGTGGTCGCCGTGTCGGCGAATTGGCTGCACTCCTCGGCGCTGCGCGCGGATGGGACGGTGTGGACCTGGGGGACGAACTCGGTCGGCCAGCTGGGAGGGGGCAGCGGTCCAGCGCGGTCGCTGCCCGCGCAGGTCGCGGGCCTGTCCAATGTCCGGGCCCTGGTGGCGGGTGGGAGTCATGCCCTGGCGGTGAAGGACGACGGGACGGTGTGGGCCTGGGGGTACAACGGCTCTGGCCAGATTGGTGATGGGGTGACCGACCAGAAGGCGAGCCCCGTTCCATCCCTGGTGCTCCGCTCGCGAGGGGTGGCCGCATCCTCCCAGGTCGCGCTGGGGCTGACTCCGGATGGCAAGGTCCAGGCCTGGGGCTTGAATGCGTGGGGGCAGTTGGGGGACGGAAGCACCCTCAACCGGTCGGAGCCCACCGAGGTATCCGGGCTGACGGGGATGCTGGCGGTCTCCATGGCGTACAACCATGCGCTGGCGTTGAAGTCAGACGGAACGGCGTGGGCCTGGGGGTCCAACTCGAATGGCACGCTGGGAGATGGGACTCGGACCCAACGCACCACTCCCGTCCAGGTGCTGTCCACGGTCAGGTTTCTCTCCGTCTCCACGGGGTCCGCTCACAGCATGGCCCTGGCCGAGGATGGAACGGTGTGGGCGTGGGGGACCAATGGATATGGAGAGCTCGGGGATGGGACGCAGACCCTGCGCACCCAGCCTGTCCAGGTGGTGGGGCTGACGCAGGTGATTGCCATCGCGACGGGGAATTCCTTCTCGCTGGCCTTGAGGGCGGATGGGACGGTGTGGGGGTGGGGACACAATGCCTATGGCCAGTTGGGTATCAACTCCACGACAGCGCGGTCGCTGCCCGCCCAGGTGCTGGGGCTCACGGGCGTCACCGCCGTGGGGGCAGGCAATGGCCATTCCCTGGCATTGAAGTCAGACGGGACGGTGTGGGCGTGGGGCTATAATGCCTACGGAAGCCTGGGGGACGGCACCACCGTCAACAAGCTCACGCCCGTGCAGACGAAGGTGCTGGCGGGAGCGGTGTCCATCTCGGCGGGTGTGCATCACAATCTCGCCATCACAGTGGGCGGACTGGCCTGGTCCTGGGGACGCAATGATTCAGGCCAGTTGGGAGATGGCGTCCCGTCGACGTCGAAGCTGCTGCCCGCGCGGGTGAGCACGCTTGGGACCGCCGTGGCGGTCTCCGCCGGAGGAGACCATTCCCACGCCATCCTCGCGGACCGGAGCGTCTGGTCCTGGGGCAGCAGCATCTATGGACAGCTCGGCACCGGGCTGTCCCGCATCCGGGCTGCTCCCTCGCAGGTCTGGTGAGGCGTCACGCCGCGCCGCTCGTCATGGCGAGACGAGCGGCGCGGCTTGTAGGGTCGGCGTGCGGTATGGGTTGTGGAACCCGTTGCTCGCCGACCTGCTCCTCGAGGGCAGGGTGATGACTCCTGGTGAACGTCTCCTGGAGGGGCGGATTCTCGCGAGCGCCAGTGTCTGGGATGGGGCGTAGGGTTTCTGGTGGTGGGGCTTGTGAATGGATTTCCCACGGTCAGGACAAGACGGCCATGATTGCGATGGAAAGGGCAGCGCCCAGGCTGGCTGGAATCAAGAACGAGGAATACCGCGCTCAGGTGGAGCTCGTCCTTGAGTCTGGCTGTCTGGAATGGCTGCTTCAGTTGATTGGAATGGCACCGGGAGCGCCCCTCGCCGCGACGCTCCTTCGCTATGCGCCCAGGCTGGACCTGGCGCGCATCGACCAGGAGGTCGCCACGATTCAGGCGGAGATGGATGCGCGTGGGTTCGTCGGGAAGGGACGGCTCGTGCGCAACATCGTCTATATGCGGGCCGTCATGGTGCCCACGGGCAATCCCGCGCTGGCCCTGGCGCTCAGCCGACTCTGGGTGCTGGGGACCTACTGTGACGACATCAGTGAGTACGAGCCGGAGAACAGCCTCTGTCTCCTCAAGGGAGGGTTCAACGTCAAGCAGCCTCCCTCGCTCCTGTCGGACTACTGCGACCTGGCATTCTCCGAGGTGGCGCCCTTTTGCGACGCCGGGTTCCTCGCGCTCTTCAAGTTCTATTTCTACCAGACCTTCGTGGGAACGCTGTTCGAGGCGGAGCTGCACCATACGGGGACCCAGTACGTCAGCAGTGGCATCGAATACGTCCGGGTGATGAACGGGTTCTGCGAATTCTGGTTCATGACGCTCCAGTTCGTGGACGAGTGTCTGTCGTTCTCCAGGAACAAGTTCTTCTGGCTGGAGATCATGGATGCCAGCATCACCTTCCTGCTGACGGTGAATGACGTCCTCTCCGTGTACAAGGAGGCGGTCTCGGGAATCGATTTCGCGAACTCCATCTTGTACAAGCGGTCCATGAAGCATCAGGTGCCGTACGCGAAGGTCGTCGAGCAGGCCGTTGAAGAGGGGCTCGCCGCGTACGACTTCATCCTGGCCGCAGCGCCCCCTGGGGCGGACCTGATGCGCTCGCTCCTGGAGAACTACATGAAGGGCTACATCTACTTCCATGTCTCCAGCGACCGTTACTTCTGGAAGGATGTGTTCCCGGAGTTGACGTACTTCGAGGATGCGTCGGGCACGGTGAGGTTGTAGCGCGAAGGAGCCAGGAGGGGGACACTGGCTGCGGGCGGGAGCTGCGCCATTCCTGACCCTGACCGCGGCTGAGCACCGCGTCGTCGTCGGAGGCACAGGCGCGGACGGATGAGCCAGCCCACTCCCAACACGAGGAGGTGTGTTCCTGATATGGACGACACTCACCTTCGGAAAGGGATTCGTCGATGGCTCATTGGAGAAGTGTCGTAGCGCTTGCTGTTGGGCTTTGTGGTGCGGGCTCGGTCTCCGCCGAGCCCACCCCGTCCGAGGACACCGCGTCCGTCCTCCTGGCAAGCAAAGACAGCTCCCCGCTCCTCCGAGATGCGCTCGGCCGGACCCATTATATCGTTGACCTGCATGACGATGCGGCCCGGGACGTGTCCGCCAGGGCCGCGCCTCCGTCGGATGGCTTTGCCAGCCACCACGATGTCCGGGTGCGCCACCTGGTCGATGTCCTGCGTTCGGACCATGCCTTCACCCCCACGGCCATGACCAGCCTGGTCGGAAAGAGCTTCTCGGCGTTCCTGACCACCGAGCAGGTCGAGCGGCTGCGCGGGGATGCCCGGGTCAAGCGGCTGACCGAGGACAGGTTCGTGGATATCAGTGGCGCGTGGTCGAACACGGGGAGCGCCGGCATCATCCCCTGGGGCATCCATGCCGTCGGTGGTCCGAAGCTCAGCAACAGGTCGCGCACCGTCTATGTCCTCGACCTGGGTGTGGCACCTCACAACGACCTTGTTTCGGTGGAGCGCCTGGTCGCGACTCCGGGCAATACGCTCGTCTCGTGCTATCCGCATGCAACCCATGTGGCGGGAATCATCGGTGCCAGGTCGAGTGCCACGGTTGGCAGTGTGGTGGGCGTCAACGCCGGGGCGGCCATCGTCTCGGTGGCGGTCTCCCGTGACGTCCCGAACTCGCCTCAATGTGATACCGCGGCACCGATCTCCGATGTCGGCGCTGGGCTCGACCTCATCTATGCCCGTATCCTCGCGTCGGGCACTGTCGGCATCGTCAACATCTCGATGAACCTGGGGGTGTTCAACGTGGGGCAGACGCTGGGCGACAAGCTGCGCGTCCTGGCGACGCCCAACCCCGCGGTCGGATATCCTGGAGCGTTCATTGCCCAGTCCGCCGGCAACAACCATCGGGATGCTTGCGCCTACTCCTACAACGCCCCGAACACGAGCGACGGAATCATGGTCGTCGGAGCGATTGACGACAATGGGCAGCCCGTCAAACCCCTGAGTGTTTCCAATCGATTCCGGAACCAGCCCCTCGCCCGTGACGAGCCGGGCTCCAACTTCGGCGCGTGCGTCGATATCTGGGCCCCGGGGTATATCGTCCGTTCGACCTGGACCAACCACAGGTATGTGAATCTGTCGGGCACCTCGATGGCCGCGCCTCACGTCGCGGGCCTGGCGGCCTATCTCGCGGAGTCGCAAGGCCTGACGACGCCCGCGCAAATCGAGCAAGCGGTTCGCGCCCGGCGCGTCACGCTCTCCGGCTCGGAGGCGACCATTCCCAACCTGAACCTTCAGGGAGCCATTGCCCATCCCTCGGTGGAGATCTCCGAGTACGGCGTCGCGGTCGGGCACTTCGAGCGCTTCGAAAACGAGCCGACCCGGCTGAAGTTCGCCTCGCTCGGTGCGTCGAGCTGCAACCTTCGCGCGTTCATGAACGGCGCCTCCTGGTATCAGCTCAACAACCTGCCGGGGAGCTATTCGTTGCCCTCGAGCATGCTGCAGGTGGGGCAGTACCGGTGGGAAGTGGAATGCACGAACGCGAGCGGGACCCGGCGGACCACCGTGGCAGCCACGGGGAGGGGCAAGCGGGCTGTCACCCGGGTTGCCTGGTTCATCAAGAGCACCAGCACGGGCAATGTCTGGAAGGAGTTCACGGGCTCGACGTTCTCGGTCAACGAGAATGCCTTCCGCTGGGAGCCGGGCACGGCGATGTCTCAGCGCTACGAGAGCGTTGGCGCCGACACCTGCACGGTGGTGTCGTCTGGGGTCATCGGCTTCGACAGGCACTCAACCCCGCTGTGGAACAGCGGGCCGTATCCCACGTCGCTCGACTTCGGGACGCACTACCTGGGAGACCCTCGCACCCAGGAGCCACCGCTCGGTCCCTATGATGTGCTTCGATGGAATGTCGAGTGCCGGAACTCCGAGGGCAGCACCATGAGCGCGACGGTTCACGGGTCGCAGTACCCGTAGTCATTCGCAGACGCACCTGGATGACCTGGCCCACTCCCGACCCGGGAGTGGGCGAGCGCCAGGGCCTTCAGTCCGCGGACATCGCCACGCCGGGTGACACCTTCGACGCCCTGCGCGCGGGCAGCCAGCTGGCCAGCGCCACCACGGTGAGCAGGAGCACGGGCACCGCCAGGAAGGTCAGCGGGTCCGTGGCGCTCACGTCGTACAACATCCCCTCCAGCACCTGGGACAGCGCCAGCGCCAGCAGCAGGCCCACGCCCAATCCCAACGCACACATCCGCAGCGCCTGCCGCATCACCAGCCGCACCACGTCCGCCGGCATCGCTCCCAATGCCAACCGGATGCCGAGCTCCCGCTTGCGCTGCGCCACGCTGTACGCCATCAACCCGTAGATACCCAGCGACGCCAGCGCCACCGCCGACACCGCGAAGGCGAGGAGCAACACCCGCTGGAAGTTCCGGTTCGCCACCGAGCGCTCCAGGTTCTCCTCCAGCGTCGTCGGCTTGCGCATCGACAACTGCGAGTCGAGCTGCAGCAGCTCCGCCTTCGCCGCCGCCGCCACGGTCTCCATCGGCAGCTTGCTGCGCACCATCAGCGTCGTCGCCGGCCACGGCGTCTGCCCCAGCGGCGCGTAGAGCTCAGGCTCCGCCGGACTGTCCAGCGCCCGCCCCCTCATGTCGCCCACCACCCCCACCACCTCGCGGTCCACCGTGTCGCCGTAGCCAATCCTGACCCGCTTGCCGAGCACCTCCTCCCCAGGGAAGAAGCGACGCGCGAAGGACTCGTTCACCACCACCACCTGAGGCGACGTCGACGTGTCCTGTGCCGTGAAGTCCCGCCCCCGCTTCAGCTGAATCCCCAGCGTCGCGAAGGCCCCGTCGCTCATCGCTCGATAGGCGGTGTCCAGCCGGTCCCCCGGCGCCGTGGGCCGCTCCGGGATTTCCAACGTCAGGCCAATGCCTCCCCCCGTCACCACGCCCGGCGTCACGTGCGCCGCCGCCTCCACCCCCGGCTGCGCGCGCACCCGCTCCAGCAAGCGCGCGTAGAACGCCGCCATCGTCTCGCCCGTGTAGCGCGCCGCCGGAAGGTTGAACCGCATCAACGTCACGTTCTCGGTCCGATAACCCGGGTCCACCGAGGCCAACCGCTGCGCGCTGCGCACCAACAACCCCGCGCCCACCAGCAACACCAACGCGAGCGCCACCTGCGTGGACACCAGCACCGCGCGCCAGCGCAGCGCCGACTTGCTGGCGCTCGTGCCACGCGTGCTCTGCAAGAGGCCACCCAGGCTCGCCTTCACCGCCGTACCCAGCGGCGCCAGGCCACACAGCAGCGTCACCGCCAACACCAACCCCGCCGTATAGGCGAGCGCCAGCCCATCCACGCGCACCGCTTGCACCTGCTGCACCGACTCCGGCAACACCGCGCTCAGCGCGTCCGTGCCCCACGTCCCCAACAGCAACCCCAGCGCCCCACCGGAGACGGCCAGCAGCGCGCCCTCCGCCAGGAGCTGCCGCGCCAGCGCGAGCTTCCCCGCCCCCAGCGCCGTGCGCACCGCGAACTCCTGCTGCCTCGCCAACGCCCGCGCGAGCAGCAGCTGCGCCACGTTCACGCAGGCGATGAGCAGCAGCAACGACACCGCGCCCAGGAGCAACAGCGCCGGACGCCGCGTGTCCTGCGACAGCCTGTCCTGAAGCCCCATCACCGTCACGCTCGTCCCCGGATTGCTGTCCGGATACGCCTGTGACAACGCCGCCATCACCGAGCGCGCCTCCGCGTTCGCCTGCTCCACCGTGGCCCCAGCCGCCAGCCGCCCCAGGCCCACGAGCATGTGCGTGCCTCGGCTGTCCCAGTTGTCCCGGATGAAGTCCTGCGACGACAGGGCAGCCCAGAGTCCCAGCGGCTCGTTGGCGCCCTCCTTTGGAAAGTCGAAGCCCTCCGGCATCACCCCGACGATTTGATAGGAGTTGCCCTCCATCTCCACCATGCGCTCCAGGACGCGCGGGTCCGCCCCGAAGCGGCGCGTCCACAGCCCGTGCGAAATCACCACCGCGCGCGGACCGTTGAGCAGGAACTCCTCGTCCGTGAGCACCCGGCCGAGCAGGGGCTTCACCCCGACGATGCGGAAGAAGTCCTCCGACACGCCCGCGCTCTCCACCCGCTCGGGCTCCAGGTTCGGCCCGGTGAGCGTGACGCCGTTGACGTCGAAGGCCGCGAAGCCGTCGAACGACTTCACCTTCTGCCGCAAATCTTCGGCGTCCAGCCGGGACAGGGCCGAGTTCCGGTCCGACTGCGGCGTGTCCTTCCCCCACACCGACAGCAGCCTGTCCGCTCCAGGGAGGGGAAGCGGGCGCAGCAGGAGCGCGCTCACCACGCTGAAGAGCATGGTGTTCGCGCCGATGCCGAGCGCCAACGCCAGCACCGTCGCCAGCGTGAAGCCGGGGCTGCGACGCAGCGAGCGGGCGCCGTGGCGCAGGTCCTGAAGGAATGAAGGCATGGGCCTCCTCAAAGCCATTCGCGTGCCAACCCGGCGCCGCGACCCAAGCGCGCGGAGTGACGACGTGCGTCGTCATGGGAGACTCGGACACTGTGCGCTTGTGGGACGGCCGCGTTCGGAGGTGGCACGGCCTGTCTCCCAGGAAAACGGCCTAGACGCGCAGGGGCGGCTCGATGAGCGCGGGCGGCGTGGCCTTCGCGTCGTCCGGCTCGTACGCGGGCGCGTGGGGGCCCGCGTGGACCTGCTTCCACTTGCGAGGCACCCGCTCGATTCCCACCGGGTACACCGTGAGGTGCCCCTCCTCGTTGATGTGCAGGCGCACGAAGTTCTTCCAGTCCGGCAGCGCCAGCGAGATGAACGCCTCGTTGGAGTGGGCCCCGAAGACATTCACACTCAGCCACAGGTAGAGCCCCATGACGAACGGGCCGACGAGGAAGCCGCCCAGGAACGTCAGCCCCGAGGACATCAGGAACTTGCCCGCCAGGTGCGCCCAGCCCGCCGTGCAGTTGAGCCCATCCGGCGTCAGGTCCGGGCAGATGCCCAGCCCGCTCACCGCGACGTAGGTGCCTCCCCAGGCCACGAAGAAGGCCGCGAGGATGTGCGCGAAGCCGTGCAGCCCTCCCGCCAGCCACCGCCACTTGCCGAACGCCGAGTCCGCCAGGCCGATGAGCCCGCCGATGGTGCCCAGTCCCAGCACCATCGTCCACGGACGACTCACCATGCTGTTGGCCACCGCCATGACGACGTCGCCGAGCCGCGACACACCCAGCGAGCCCACCTCCGCGTAGGCCGCCAGCGCGAGCAGCAGGTACAGCGCGCCCGTCATCAGGCCGAACAGCGGGCTGTAGCGGATGAGGAACAGGTTCTTTCGCGCGAGCTTCTTCGACGTGCGCTCGTCCGGGAAGCTCTTCTCCAGCTTGTACCCGTCGCGCAGCACGTGGGCCTTGGGCGCGTGCGTGGGGTGCAGGAAGGCGCCGCCTCCGCCCGCCGTGATTTTCTGTCGGCCCGCCGCGTCCTCGTGGCGCCGGTAGTGGTGCAGGTCTCCCGCGAGGAAGACGCTGATGCGCCTGCCGAGCACCTTCTCCTGGAGGTACTCCAGGTTGTTCTCCAGGTAGCTGCCCTTGCGCCGCTGCGTGGCCGCGAGAATCCACGCGGGCTCCGCGTTGCAGAGGATGACCCTGTCCTCCGGACCCATGCTCTCCGCCACCTGACGGAAGTACTCCACCTGCGGCACGTCGATGTCGCTGTTGAGCTGCACATCCGTGCCGATGAGCCACCAGCGATGCGGCAGCTTCAGCGCGAAGTAGCTGCGGCTCTGCCTTGTCCGCCGACCTGCAATCCACCGGTTCGCGCAGAACAGCCGCATGAAGGACGACAGGCCGTCGTACCAGTCGTGGTTGCCCGGGATGACGAACAGGTCCGGATTGGGCGCGACGGAGCGGCGCATGGCCGCCTCGTAAGGCTGTATCAACCGCTCCTCGTAGGTCTCACGGCTGGCGCCGGGGTAGACGCCGTCGCCGCCGCTGACGAGCACGCGCCCACGCTTCGTCTCGTGCTCGCCCGCCCTCGGCTGGCCGCGCACGGACAGCTTCAGCTCCGGCAGGGCCAACAGCCGCGCCACCGTGTACGTGGAGTCCCAGCCGTCGCCCGTGTCCGCGACGTAGTCGAGCCAGAAGTCTCCGTCGGGCAGCGTCTCCTGCGAGTAGTCGAAGTAGGGCTCCTGCGGACGCACCACCGCTTCGATGAGGCGATGGTCCGCGCGCGCGCCGAACACGGCCGCCACGAGCGCGTCCATCCCCGTGCGCAGCAGTTGTGCTGGATGCAGCCAGCGCACCATGCCCGCGTGCTTCTGGGGCTTCGTCGCGGTGCCGCTTTCGGAGATGAGCGCTGCTTCGTTTCTCGATTCCACCAGGTGCGGACGCTCACCCGTCGTCAGCTTGTTGGACTGCTTCGCGGGAGCTTCGCTGCCCTTGCGCGCCGCCGCCCCGTCCCGCTCACTGGCCATGGGGCGTGGTCTCCCTCGGGCCTTGCGTGAAGCGCTGCTCGGGGCCCGGGCCGGCGTAGACCTGCACGGCCTTGAAGGGCGCGCCCGGCGTGACGACTCGGGCCGAGTGCTTCGCTCCCGCGGGGATGTAGACCGCGTCGCCCTTGCTCACGCGCAGCGTCTGCCCCGACACCGTCATGTCCGCGGCGCCTTCCTCGATGTAGAGAATCTCGACGCTCGCGTCGTGCGTGTGCTCGGGGACTTCGCCTCCGGGCTGCAACTCCAACAGCGTCAGCGAAGCGGCGGTGGCGCCCGTGCCCTCGTTGAGGAACAGCGTCGCGCGACCCTTGCCTCCCGCGATGATGTGACGCGGGGCCTCGGCCGTGGTGACGCGGTGGCGCACGGCGCGCGCGCTGGTGGGCTGCGCGCTCGATGCCGCGCCGGTGGGGCTCGTGGCCTGTGCGCCTCGCGCGGCGTCGGGGGTGTTCTTCGTGCCGGGCGCGGGGGGGGCTCGCGATGTGTCGACAGGCGGACGCGGCGAGCTGGCACCGGGTGCTGGCTTCGGCGCGGGCTCGCGGGCCCAGGCGGGAGGAGCGAGACCGAGCCCCATGAGGGCCAGCGCGGAAAGCAGGAGTCGTGGACTCATCGTGTTGCTGGATTATCACGGCCACGGCCCCTGACTGGAGGGCAGGCAGGCGGTGTTCTTCGTTCCCTCGGGGCCTCGACTGGGGCACCCTGCCCGACATGGCGGACCTCACCCCCCAGGACTTCCCCGTTACCGTCCCCTTCACCCTCCACTGGAGTGAGATGGACGCGTTCGGCCACGCCAACAACGCCCGGACCTTCACGTGGTTCGAGTCGGCTCGCATCTCCTACCTGGTGCGTATCGGCATGACGGGCCCCTCGGGCACGGGCGAGACGCGCGCGCCGGGCGGTATCGGCCCCATCCTCAAGGCCACCCAGGCCGAATACGTGCGCCCCGTCGTCTTCCCGGCTCGGCTTGTCGCCTGCGCCCGCGTCTCCCGCATCGGCACGACGTCCGTCACGCTGGAGCACGCGGTGTTCGGCGAGGAGGACGGCGTGCTGTACACGAAGGGCATCGCCGTCATCGTCACCCTCAACTACGTCTCGAATGAAACAGTCCCCGTGCCCGCGCACCTGCGCGCCGCCATCGAGGCCGTGGAGGGGCGGTCCTTCGGGACATGAGTGACTCCGTGCTGGGATTCCACGAAGGGCTGGCCGAGGAGTATCACCTGCTCTTCGTCAACTGGGCCCAGTCGGTGGAGCGGCAGGGCGCCGCGCTGGATGCGCTGCTGCGCCGCTGTGGCGAGCCTCCTCCCCGGCGCGTGCTCGACTGCGCGTGTGGCATCGGCACCCAGGCCCTGGGGCTCGCGGGCCGGGGCTATGTCGTCCACGCCACGGACTTGAGCCCGGCGGCCGTGGCCCGCGCGGAGCGTGAGGCGCGCACCCTGGGCGTCTCCGTGACGACCGGTGTCGCCGACATGCGGAAGCTGGACACGCAGGTGTCTGGCACCTTCCAACTGGTGCTCGCCTTCGACAACGCCGTGCCGCACCTGCTCACCGACGAGGACCTGGATGCCGCCGCGCACGCCATGGCCTCCAAGCTGACGCCGGGCGGCATGCTGGCGCTGGGCGTGCGCGACTATGAATTGCTGATGGCGCAGCAGCCTCGCTTCACCTCGGAGCGCGTGCTCGATGCGCCCGAGGGGCGACGGATTCTCTTCCAGGTCTGGGATTGGGCCGCCGACGGCCGCACGTACAAGGTGCACCAGTTCATCCTCCGTCCCGAGGGTGGAGGCTGGCAGGCGACGGAGCACACCGCCGTCTACCGCGCGCTCCAGCGCGTGGAGGTGGAGCGCGCGCTGACTCGGGCGGGGTTGATGGATACGCGGTGGTACTCGCCCGACGAGACGGGCTTCCACCAGCCCATCCTCACCGCGCGCAGGCCGTGAGGCTCAGCCTCCGCCGCGCTTCACGTCCGCCGGGGCATTGGGATGGCGCGTGAGCAGCATGCGGAGCTGGGGCTGACGGCGCACCGCTTCCTGCTTCAAGAGGTGGGCGATGAGGGGCGGCGGCGCGGCGCTCCAGCGGGCGATGTTCTGGATGAGCATCGGTGAGCGGTACGTGCGTCCGCACAACAGCGACGCCGTCTTGCCATCCACGGACATGCCGATGAGCGACGCGAGGGCCCGGCCTTCCGTGTTGAGGATGACCTCCACCTTCTCCTCGGAGGGGCCGGTGGTGAAGCGCTGACGCAGGACTTCTCGCGATGAGCGCCGCGTGGACTCCGGCACGTCGCGGTCGATGGTCACCTTGTACAGCTCCATCAACCGCCGCGTGCTCCACAGGCGACGGAAGAGGCCCGCTGGCAGCTGCGGATTGCGCACCAGCCACCGGCGCACGCCCGTGTCCGCCGTGAAGGCCGCGCGGCCACACAGCGCCTCCAGGCCCACGGGGTTGCGGTGGTTGCGCGCGATGAGCCTCGCGTGCGCGAGCCCCACGCGCGAGTTCTCCAGCACCGCCTTGATGACCGCGGGCAGCGGGTCGAAGCACAGCGCGGACAGCTCCGGGTCCTCACACGCGCGCGCCAGCGCCACGCGCTGGTCTTCCGTCTGCGGATGCAGCCGCGTCTCGAAGAGCTGGCGGAAGTTGCCCAGGGCCACTTCGGGCTCGTCGTCCACGGCGGGCTCTTCGTCCGGGGACTCGACCGCGTCGGCTCCTGACTCCAGGGCGCCGGGCTCCTCCGCCTCCTGCGGCAGTAGATCAAGCATCGGCAACTCCTCCTCCGGCGCCGAGGGGGCGGAGGCCGCGAGGGGCTCGTAGCCCGGACTCACGGTGGAGGGCGAGGCCGGGCCACCGACAAGCGCGGTGTTCGCGGACGCGGCGCCTGACGGGCTCGTGGCGACGGGAGTTCTCGCGTCGACGGGGGTGGGGCTCGGAGTCGCGGCGCCTGTCTTCGGGCTCGTGGCGATGGGATTCCGCGCGGCGGCGGGGGGCGGGCCCTGCGGCCCTGGCAGCGCGGCGGGGAGCAGCGCGCCTTGGGACAAGAGGCGCGTGAGGATGCCCTGGAGTCGCTCGGGGGGCAGGCCGGTGAGGGCGGGGAGGTTCCTCGCCGCGGTCGCTCCGTCCAGGCGCGAGAGCACGAAGCCTTCTTCCGCGCTGAGCACCAGGGTGCGCAGGTCCACCTGGGGGTTCGGCTTGGGAATCCAATCCGTCATCGACTCCGAGTCTCCCACGACCCGTATACGAGGTGCAGAGGCCCTTTCGGGAGATGCATGACGGGCGGAAAACTGTGGAGCGACGGCATGCGACAGGGGCGACGAGGCTCACGAGAAGCCGTCCCGAGAGGCCGCGGGGCCTCGCACTCGAAGTACTGGTTTTCCGACTTTTTCTGGTGCTGTCCCTGGCGCTAGAACTCCAGGTGAAACGCCCGGACGTCCACGGCGGCAACCTCTGGTGGGCGGGGCACCAGGAGCACGACATGTCGAGATTCGCGGGAGTGCTGTTCGTCGCCGTTGTCGCCGTCTTTCCACTGCATGGACAGGCGCAGCAATGTCCCGAGATGCCGGGGCCCACCATGTCCACCACGCTGGCGCTCTTCAAGACGATTCAAGAGGACCGGGCGAAGGTGTGCGCCATCGTCGGTGAGAAGCCGCTCCCGGAGCGGTTCCTCAAGGAGGCGTCGGCCTGCTTCGACAAGCACCTGATGCCGTGTGCCCAGTCGACGGCGAAGGGGTTCATGCCGCTCCTCACCAAGTGCATCCAGGGCCAGAACCTCTTCAGCGACACGGGCATGTGCTCGCGCTGGGACGAGGCGATGACGTGCATGGATACGGAGATCCGCGACCGGAGCAGCTCCGCCACCATGGCGATGATGAAGCACCTGGGCCTGGTCCAGAGCAAGACCCAGAAGTTCGAGGCGTGCTTCCGCGCCGCCGCGAAGAAGGTGAAGAAGTAGCTCCAGGCTCGGAGTCCGGTCGTCCCCGGTGGCAGGGGAGGGGACCCACCTGTCGGGAAATGCGCGCCAGGGGGCTCAGGGGGCCGCTTGCCCGCTCGCTGGCCATGCCCTCGGGGGCCGTGGGGGCGCTGATTTCACGCTCCGAAGCAGAGCGGGTTGACGGGATGCCCCTGCCTGGACACAACTTCACTCCATGCCCAAGCCCCTCCAGACCTATGGCGAGTTCTGGCCGTTCTACTTGCGCGAGCACTCGCTGCCCGTGACTCGACGGTTCCACTTCGTGGGCACCAGTCTGGGACTGGCCACGGGCGTGGCGGCCATCGTCACCGGACGGGGGGCCCTGGTGCCCGCCGCCCTGGTCGCCGCCTACGGCTTCGCGTGGTTCAGCCACTTCTTCATCGAGCGCAACAAGCCCGCGAGCTTCAAGTACCCGCTCTGGTCCTTCATCTCCGACTTCCGGATGGCGGGGTTGATGGCGGTGGGGCAGTTGGACGCGCACATGGAGCGGGCCTTCGCCAACGGCGCGCAGGGGACGGGGGCCAACAGCCTCACGCCCGCGCAGCAGGCGCAGCCCCAGGCTCCCGCGCAGCAGGCGCGCTGAAGTCACTCGCAGGGCCCTTGGGATGGACGGGCGCGGTGGCCCATGGAGGTCGCCGCCCGTTCCGTTTCGTGGACCGAGCGCCGGCCAGGTCGCCGCCCCGCACACGAAGCGCGGGCGCCCTACCCGAGTTGCGCTAGATTGGCCGCACCGCTTCAACGCCCCCCTATTTCCAAAGAGCCGCTTCGACCCATGGGACGCATTTTCGAGACGCGCAAGGCCACGATGATGGCCCGCTGGAACAAGATGGCGAAGGTGTTCACGCGCATCAGCAAGGACATCGCCATCTCGGTGAAGTCCGGCGGGCCCAATCCGGACACCAACTCCACGCTGCGCCGGGTCCTCCAGAATGCCCGTGCGGCGAACATGCCGAAGGACAAGGTCGAGGCCGCCATCAAGCGCGCCAGCGGCCAGACGGCGACGCAGTACGAAATCGTCCTCTACGAGGGCTACGCGCCCCACGGCATCGCGCTGCTGGTGGAGACGGCCACGGACAACGTGGTGCGCACCGTGGCGAACGTGCGGATGCGGTTCAACAAGTACTCCGGGAACATGGGCAACGCGGGCAGCGTGGCGTTCATGTTCAAGCGGATGGGGGTCTTCCGGCTGAATCCGGAGGGGTTGAATCAGGACGAGCTGGAGCTGGAGCTCATCGACCACGGCCTCCAGGAGTTGGGCGAGGGCACGGGCGAGAAGGGTGAGAAGCAGCTCATCATCCGCTGCGACTTCGCTGACTTCGGCAAGCTGCAGGCGGCGATTGAAGCCAAGGGCCTGACGCCCATCTCCGCCGACTCCGAGTACATCGCGGAGAACCTCATCGAGCTGCCCGAGGACAAGGCCAACGAGGTCCTCGAGTTGGTGGACTCGCTGGAGCAGGACGACGACGTGCAGCGCGTCTTCCACAATCTGGGCTGAGTGGATTTGGGGCCCGGGACGGTGTGGGCGCTCGTTGAGAGCGTCCCCGTTGCCGGGCCTGTGCTTGGGTCTCCTCCCACAACGCTTCTCCTTTAGGCGAGACGTGGCCATCTTCCGAAGTCGTCGTGCGCTGCTTCCGCTCTTGGTGTTGTGGCTCGTGGCCTGTGCAGGAGGTACTCAGCAGACCGCGTCCAGGGACCTGCGCCTGGACACGGAGACCGCCGCGCGCATCCGCCATGCTTCCGCGCTGGCGCGGCAGGGCGCGCGCGTGCTCTCTCCAGCAGCCACGCACGCCTCATCCTCCACGCTTGCTGGGCTGGTCCCGTTCCTGGTGACGTTGCTAACCCCCTTCAGGGAAGTTGATTAAGGGCGGGAGGGTTACGCCATGGAGGAGGTAGGCCATGGCGTGGCAGCCCAAGCACTGGACGTCGCAGCAGTTGGAGGAGCGGCGGCGTGCAGCCG
>Ga0126314_10000061_pt1 | contig 60327 bp, 58 predicted proteins | sample Plot105B_FD_92535 | JGI IMG/M metagenome (GOLD analysis project Ga0126314, IMG submission 92535) | Serpentine soil microbial communities from UC McLaughlin Reserve, CA, USA - Plot105B | ecosystem: Environmental > Terrestrial > Soil > Grasslands | place: USA: UC McLaughlin Reserve, Lake County... | reverse complement strand
CTGCGGCCAGCCGTGGCCGGCGCGGCCGGCAATCGGTATCCCGGTCGGCAGGGCCGCCGGGGTCGGTATCCGGTTCCACTTCCCGCTCGCCCCGAAGATGTGGTGAACCCGGCCGTACTCCAGCGATAGGCCCTGCAGGCTGCCGTCCGGCTGGATGACCGCGACCAGGTCGGCGCCGGGCTGCAGGTTCACCCCGGTATCGCCCTTGTGCCAGCCGGAACTGTCGGCCCAGACATGGAACAGCCGACCGTTGTCGTTGAACAGGCCATGAAGCGCGGTCCCTTGGGCCGTCATCGAGAAGGTGCAGTTGCCCGATACCGTCACGGACGACGGAAGCTTCTTCCAACCACCGCCGTCGAAGGTGTGCCAGAGCCGTCCGCCCTCGAGGCTGAAGATCTGGGCAGATGCATTGGCCGGGGTCCGCAGCACGGCGAGCGGAGCCCCCGGGGCCATCGCCAGGCCGCTGCTCATCGTGGTCCAGCCGTTGCTGTCGCCGTAGACCAGCTTCATCACGCCATCGACATTCGCCATGGCGCGCGGCGACTGCCCGGCGCCCGGTGAAAACGCCCCGTAGGTCGTGTTGCCCGGCAGGACAAGGTTGCTGAGCATGTGGACCCAGCCACCGGCGGTGCCGAGATGACCGAGGCGCCGGTCCTCCAGCGGCAGCTCGCCGCCGCTGCTGGCGCCGATGTAGTCGAGCGGGTTCACCCGGGTGCCGCCGGAGGTCACCAGGTGCCAGTGCAGGTGAGGACCGGTCGAGGACCCGGAGCCGGGCGCACCGGCGGCACCGCCGGAGTACCCGACGATTTCGCCTTGCTGGACCCGGCGCTCCCCGCCGTTGAAGCCCGACAGGTGGAGGTACTGGCTCCGCATGCCGTTGGCCATCACGATGGTCGCGGTGTATCCACCCGTGCCGTTGTTCCAGTCGATAAGGAGTTGGCCCGAGGCGCAGGCCCGGAGCGGAGTGCCAACCCCCATCACATAGTCGATGCCGCCCAAGGAGCCACGGTTGATATGGTCCCACCATCCATCCGAGGTCGGGTACCCAGCGAACGGATTGATGATGACCTCGCCGGCGAGGGCGATGCTGGCCAGCGCTCCAGCCCCACCGAAGGCGGCGAAGCCAGCCGCGACGCCGCCGGCATGCAGCATGGAGCGTCGGGAGAATCGGCGATGGGGGCGAGACTCGGGGGACATCAGAACCTCCAGGGGTGATGGGGAGAGGTGGTGAAGACCGCGCGCGGGGGTACTCTGTACCTCACTGGATGCTTGAGACACCAGATGGGTCGTCATCAGGCCGCTTGCGTTTGCAGTCAAGCTCGCAGGGTCTGGCATAGGGCATCCATCTCCCCCCTCGAACATTGACTGGGAACAGGTCAATCACGAAGGACAACACGCGCGGCGCCTCGGGTATCGGAACGAAGCTGCATCAAGCTTGCTGGCCCCCATAGGAAAGTCAGGCAGGAGGTCGTGCGCCCCTGACGCGGTCAGGGTTAGGCTGGGCGAATGCGCAACGCCATCCTCGCCCTCTTCCTGTCTTCCATGGCCGTCACCGCGTGTACCGCCGCGGGGCGCTCCACCCCTCCCTCTCCGGAGGACTTCTTCCGCCGCCCGGACCGGGTGCAAATCTTCCTCGCGGACATGGACCAGGCGTGGGACATGCGGCCCGCGGGCGGCGACACCCTCCCTCGCAGCGGCTACTTCCTCCTCTCCAAGGAAGGTCCCGAGCTGAGCTCAAGGCAACGCCGGGCCCTGGCGGACATCTGGGTCTCCGCCAAGGACCCCGCGTCCTATCCTCCGAAAAAGTGTGGATTCAACCCGGACATCGCCTTCCGCTTCTGGATTGGCACGACGTGGATGGACGCGGTGGTCTGCTTCAGTTGTCGGGAGATCGCATTCCATGACGCGAGCGGCAAACCCATCCCCGGCTCCGAGGCGGGCTTCCTGGACGGCTTCCCGGTGATGCAGGAACTCGCGAAGCAGGCGTTTCCCAAGGGAGACTTCAACCCGGGGTTCTGAACGGCGGCATTGGAAGTGAAGCCCTTCTCATCCAGTTCGTGAGCGGACGGGCGCGAGCGTGTCGCACGGGCTCAGAACGGCGCGCCCTCGGTCTGCACCTCGAGCGCCTGGCTGTTGATGGTGGTGGTCAGTTCACGAGGAAGTCGGCCAGCGAGGACACGTCTGACGCGCAGTGGCCGCCATAGAGTGGGTGCCACTCGGTCTGGACGCCGCGCTGACGGGCGAGTTGGGCGAGGCGCTCGGTCCCTTCGTAGTTACCGTAGGCATCGTAGATGCCGCAGGTGGGCATGATCCGTTTCGGTGGACAGGTTGACTACGCCGCTGCCCTTTCGAACTCGGCCGGCGCAGCGTAGCCGATTGCCGAGTGCATGCGCCCAGGCTTCACACAAACTGCGGGAGAGCCACCGAGGCGGGGGAGGCGCACGCTGCTTCTTCGACTCCTGCACCGTCGCGGCAAATGACGCGCTCTTCTCCTCCGGATCCCCCTTCTCTTGGGGGAATGACGAGTCAGAGACGCCGGCCCGGCATGAGCCTCACGGGGCAGGGAGTGCCCAGCCCGCTACCCACGGCTGAGGTGGAACGGAGGTTCCGTTCCATCTCGCCGGTAGTCCTCCCGTCGCGTTAGCCGCCTAGCAGGAAATAGGAGTCGTCCATCTCGGGATCCGGTGCGAATGGCTCCAGTTCCAGCCATATCTGGCCCCACGCAGTTGTCTGCTTGTGGAAGTGCTCGACCAGCGCGTTGGCCTCCAAGCACTCGTTCGCGTTCAAATAGAACCGTAGGCGGCTCAGCTGCCTGAGCCACAAGCCGATCCGATCCGGATGCGGTGCGGCCGCAAGCTCACGCCCCTGAGTCAGCACGTCCTGAATGAACCAGCGCGGAATCTGCGGACGCAGCATGGGTATGACGTCCAGGGTCGCGTCCTCGGAGAGGACGACCGCCATCACCGGCGCGGAACTCGTCCGGGTCTCTACGTAGCGGATGGCGGAGTTATACCGAGCTCCCCGAGCGGGCGTTCCGTGGAGGCTCGCCAACCCATCCAGGATCACGCCGATCGCATGACAGACACCATGCAAGTCCAGTAGCACCGCGCCATCAATCGCCGTTACCCGTTGAACGATGTCGTGGCCCAGCAGCGCAGGCTTCACTGGAGTGGCTTGGTTCGCGAGCCGTTCTGCTTCCTGGGCCGCGAGCGAACTGATGATGATCAGTGCGCCGTGCTTCTGCCCGCCTGCGAGCGCGATTGTTCTCCAGATCTCGTCCGGCTTTAAATCGGGCGCGTTCTTGAAGACCCTGCGGAGGTTGCGTGTGAATTTCGCCTGGCTGATGGGTTCTCGCGCCAGCTCCGGAACTCCATCGGTCACCTGCATCAAGCGCTGGTTGGCATGCCAGAGGGTCCACCGATGGTGGTCACGGAAGGCCACTAGGAATAAATCCTCCCTCCCGGAGTCGTAGCCTACGCAGGAGTCACCGCCGATGGACCCGAGACCGTATAGCTCTCGCCCATCGCAGAGGACGCTGATGTCATCGGAGGCCATCTGCAGAATCTTCCGCGCCCAGCGGGACTGGCCGAGCGGCACCGGCTTGCGCAGCCTCAGGGCCTCGCGGACCGCTGGGTGGCCCGGCCGGGCTAGCACCATGCGTCCCAGGCCAATACTTCCCTCGTAGCGCATGGCCGAGATTTGATTACAGGCATCGAACAACTGTCCCACCGCATCCACCCGATCGCCTACCCACTCCGCAGCAGCCATGAAGTTCCGCCCAGCCTCGTACAGAATATCCCGCGAATTCCGCTTGAAGCACTCGCGCGCGTTATGTCCCGGTGCTGGCCGTGATAGCTCGCGGGTCGCCTCCGCGATGAGGGCCCAGGCCGCAGCCTCCGGAAGCCCCCGTGTAAGGCCTTGCCCTCGATGAGGAACCTCTGAGCGATGAAGGAGGCTGGTGCGCGCAAGTGCCGCTGCATCCAGGTGCAGGATAGGCACCACATCGTATGATCCTACCAGACTCGGCATGCCGCAGAACGAGACCGTGTGATCTCGCGCGTCATAGGCCTTCATGCGGGATTCGATGGCTGCCTTCAATGCGCCCGCCCGAACCCGGGCCGGCCATTCCGTATTGGCCTCGTCTGACCCGAAGGCGATGTTCTCGTTGTTCTTCAGGACCCGAGCGGACGACTCCTCGATCTCGTGGCCGAGCCCCTCGAACAAGCCAAGTTCCCAGGGACCTCCCTCAGGATCGATGCAGACCGGGTGTTCCGCTTTCTCGCCGGGACGTCGGACACCCACCAGGAGGGTCGAGCGAAAGAGACTTGGCTCGATCTGCTGAAACAGCTTTTCGCCCGCGCTGCGAAAGCAGACGCGGAACACGTGCTGCCACTTCCACATGAACAAGGTGATTTCTTCGCTCATCGCGCGTGAACGCCAGGGGGATGGGAGGGCTGTTCTTTTCGGCGAGGCTCAGCGTACAAGAAGATTCTAATCCTCTGACCGGGAGAAGCTTGGTGGGTCATAGCCGAACCTCGCCCGGGCCTTCGGCACAGTGAATCGCCAGCGGATTCGGAGCTGCTGGCGGTTGGCCCACCGCTCCCAGGCGTCTGTTTCCTGGTCGAGTTTGTCGAGGGTGGGGATGCGCCGATTGCCGAGGCACTGACGAGAGAGCAGGGAAATTTCTACCTCCGCCTGATTGAGCCAGCTGCCGTGCACAGGCGTGTAGTGCACGCTGAAGCGGCGCCAGAGTCGGCGACCTGCTCGCACCCCGTACCGTACCTCCAGGGCGCGGCAGCTGTGGGTGCTCAGGTTGTCGAGCACCAGGTGGATGGTTTCTGCACTCGGGTAGTGATTGGCGACGTCCCGCAGCGCTTCAGCGAATGCCTCACTCTTTCTGTTGGGCGTGGCCTTCACAAAGTGCCAGCCCGCCTTGGGCTCCACTGCGCAGAAGAGATTGGCGGTGCCGCAACGAAAGTAGGCGTAATCCTGGCGTGCTTCTCGTCCAGGGCGGGCAGGTGATGCAGGACGCACCCACTCCAGCAGTTGTACGGGCCGCTCATCAAAGCACACGACAGGTTCAGCCGAGCACAGGGGACGCGCGTACAACTCCAGCACGTCCTCCATGCGCTCGATGTACCGAGAGTCCAATTCGGGCACGCACCACATTTTTTTCCCGCCACGGCTTTAAATCATGTCGAAGGAGTAGTTCGCGCACGGTCTCCCGTCCCACCTTCGGTACCAAGCCCCTGCGCACCGCCTCCTGGGCAATGAGTCGCACCGTCCAGCGAGCGCGGCCCTCCGGCGGCGACGCGCACACCATCGCCACCACCTCGCTAGCCTGCTTCTCCGTCAGAAGCCGCGCCGCTCCGGGCCGGGGCTTTTCATGCACGCAGCCCCCAGCCCTTCCTCCAGGTAGCGGCGACACACGGTGCGCACCGTGGTCTGCGTGACGCCTACTGCCTCGGCCGCCCCCACCACTGTCCAGCCTTCGGCAAGCAGTTGCAGCGCCCGCCCTCGCTTCAACACCCGCACCGACTCGCGCCCTCGGTGGGTCAGCGCCTCCAGCGCTGCCCTGTCCGCCTGCTTCAGCTTCAGTCCCCGGCTCCCCGCGTGTGACCTCATGCCTGGAGAACACGCGGCAGGCCGCGCGTTAATCTCCTCCCGGTCAGAGGACTAATCTCGTGCGCTGCTGGCCCACTTTCTGTGACTCGCCCAGTCTCCTCTGCAGGCATAGCAGCGGGCTGCGTAAACCACGATGCCCTGTCATTCTAAAATGGCGAAAGCCAAGTCAGCCCAAGCTTATAGGTCTTCTAGTTTGACATTCCTCATTTCCCGCTCGTCATCATTTGGTTCGTAGTCCTGCCCGTCCTCGTCAGTATCACGCTCGTCATCAGGTGGTTCATAGTCCTGCCCGTCCTCGTCCTCTCCATCGTCCTCATCTTGCGAGTCTTCGTCTTCGTCTTCCGTGTCTTCGTCGTAGCTTTTTGCTTTTCGACCCTTCAGTTGCTTCAGAGTGTCTTCGTCTGGTGGTTGAACTGGTTCGTAGAAGCGAACGCTGGCTGCCAGCAGGTGGCTAAAATATGAGTCCTGCGCAATGTAGCCTGTGCCTCCAGATGGAAGCAGCCAGCCTTGCGCTGCTGCCTCATACGCCAGCAACCACTGCGAATCATATAGTCCGGTCGAGGACATCGCTGGAGTCCATTGCGCAGTGTCGATTGCGTCCTCAAACAAGCCTTGTCTATGGGCGTCCAGGGCTAGGATGGCGACAAATGAATCACTGGTTTTGGATATTGCCAGTGCAGCTTTGGCAGTGACCTTGATTTGAAACATAAGAATGCCCCAAAGTGCCCAGGCCGATTCGCTTGAGTTGCCGGAGGCCGCATTCTGTTCAACAATGCGATTGAGAACGGTGCTCAATGACTCCAGGTCAATGGATCGGCTGTTGACCTGTGCTCTTGCCAATAAGGTGACAAAAGATTGAACAGCACTCGGGTCAGCAGACACAGACTGGAAAAGTAGGTTTTGTACGACCTCCCATTCTCCCGGATTCCAGGGGACTCGTTCAACGCGGCCGATGGCGTAAGACAAGATATGTGCGTCCCTCTGTTGGAGACGATGTGAAAACGCTGAATCGAAAAACTGAATAATGCGTTGTCTTGAGTCCGGTCGATGGTTTTTAAACTCGAAGTTGCGCAAGTCAAGCATCCAGGGGGTCTCAAGTGTCTGGGGGAGCTCAACTATCCTTGTCTTAGATGGATTGAGTTGCAGGTTGTAGTCGGCGAGAGCAATTTGGAGGGCGCGTGATGCCTCCTCGGCTTCGCCGTGGCTGTAAAATGAGAGTTCGTAATCGTCGTAGTATCTAAATCCTGACACTGGGCCTAGGATTTCATTCAAGCGAGCGTCTACGGCGGAGAGAATGATTTCTCCGATAATCAGTGACGTATCTGGTCCAATGGGGATTCCGTTGGTTTGTCTATCCTGCATATTTCTTACGAGCTTGTCGATTCTGTTCCCGAGTAGTGTGTTCTTCTGGTTCTTTTTTGCGACACTTTTCCCGTGGAGTGCCCAGGGGATGCTGTGCGTGTATATGCTTCTGTAGCACTCGGTTACGTCAGCAAGGAGGACGTACCGGGCGTTCTTGCGAAAATTTGCCTTGAGCAGCGCGAGATCTCCGAGAGCGTGAAATGGCTCCACCGCGCGCCGCGAAATTGGGCCGAGAGTCGGGGGGCTTTGGGTTAACTTTGAATTCAGTATGGTTGTGCTGAGGTCGGTCCAGTTGTTCAGGATCTCCAAGCATAACCCAGGAAAGTATGCCGGATTTGGAATGGATAGGGCACGTCGAATGCCTCCAGCTCTGGCGAGGCTATGGTTAGCCAAATGGGAGTGAGTGGGCTTCGGAACTGGCAATGCCGTCGCGTTCACATTTGCCCACTGTGCAAATCTCCGTGAAGAGAAGCAGGGGGGGAGTTCTTTGGGGAAATACCCTCTCTCAAGCAGGTCCCAAAGGTTCGGTGGATTGTTATTGCGTTGTGGATTTGGCAGAATGGCCTCCTGTCAGAATGAGCATTTGACATCGCACGGGCGCCGCAGGCAACTCTGTTTCTAGCGACCTTCGTGGGGCATTGTTGACTCAGTGGCGCGTTTTCCCGGCTGTGTGTTTTCATCTCTTTGTCGCGGTTTGGTTGACTTGTTTGGGGTGGTGCGCATGTCTTCGGGGCAGCAGCACGCGAGGAACCCTGGGAACTGGAGCGGGAGAAGAGCACTGGACTCCAATACAGGTGCTGGGAAATTGAAGCCTCTTTCGACGCCTGCGCCCGTGGCGCGCGAGGGGGCCGCACGCCACTGTCGGACCTCTATGATTCCGAGCACCGCGGCGTCCGCCGAGGACGTGCTTGCGGTGTAGCGCGCTCTTTATTGGAGAGGCGCTCGGCGGCGCAGTGTTCGGACGTTTTCGGGTGTTCCCTGGCGAGTGGCTGCGTGGTGCGAGCGCCACTGCTCCATCACGAAAGCAATCCATGAACCGTTACATCGCAATCGTCGCTGCGGGCCTTGCCGCATCCATGGCTACTCACCAACGGCAGCGCGCGCAACGTTTGGTCACGCACGCTGGTGGACAGCACCATGGCGCAGGTGGCGCCACGGTTGTTTCCGCGCGAAACACTGTCCGAGCGCTCCCTCAAGCGGGGGCGGAGCCGGGGCTGGAGGAGGAGAGCCCGGCCCTGGCTGCGACAGTGGAGTCGGCGAAGGAGCGCACGCCGCGATTGGATTGGGCGGGACTGCTGCGCCGGACGTTCGCGCTGGATGTCTTCGCCTGCTCTCGGTGTGGAGGCCGCAGGAGGGTGCTGGCATACCTGACGGCCCCCGGTGGGGGGCGCGCCATTCTGGAGCACCTGGCATTGCCCTCGCGGCCTGCGAAGCTGACCCCGGCACAGGGTCCACCCCAGAGCGCGTGGTGTTGAGCCCAAGCACCCACAGTGACCTGGAAGCCCACGCCCCTGCGGCCTGCCGCCTGGATGGGCCGCTTGGGCCGGCCTGTGCCCCGAGGGGCGGCACGGCCTCTGCTCCGGCCCGGCGCACAGCCCGCGCGTCACCCTCCAGCGGCCCTTCTTGGCCCCTCTTCACCAGCCCGCCGCCCTCAACAGGGCTCCTATCCGTCCTATACTTCACGTGCTCTCCTTCAATGTCTATTTCAATAGCGACTCGCAATTTCAGTGACGCAACTGAAATCGCTCGCCCGCCGGAGCAGGCGCTCGGCTGGCTGAAGGAGTCGGCTGGGGATTGAGCGCTTTAACGCCGGGCAGTTCCCACCACCAGATGCTCCCGCCTTGCGTCAGGTCGAGCGGTTCTGACGCGGTGTCGACCAGATGGAGGCGGGAGCCGAAGGAGGCCTGGTCAGCGAAGGAGCGGTAGCGCAGCGTGGCCAGGCTCCAGTCCAGAGCGCCCCGCACCCAGCGGCCCATGGTGTCCAGGTAGCCCACCACCTCCCGAGATGCCTTCTGCTCGAGCGTGTCACGCAGCCGCAGGTAGAGCGCCATCGTCTGGTTGCGGGCGATGATGATCCTCTCGGCGGCCTCATTCGCGGAGATGCCATCCTGGGTGGCGAGCGCCTCCACGGTGTTGACCATCACGCCCTTCTCGAGCGTTTTCTCCCGATCATAGGACAGCAGATCATTGTCGAGGGCCAACAAGACACTGCACGCCTGGGTGGCGGCCTTCACCTCGGGGATGGCCAGCTCCCGGTCGGAGAGCGCGAATCCGTTCATGTATGGGCCGAGGCTGAGAAAGGACTTCGCACCGGTCGTGTCCATCCGCAGCCGGAGCGTGTCCTGGAAGCCTGGCCGGGCCTCCGCCTGTCCGAGTGAAACCGCGAAGGCGAAGGCGACGAACATGTCGCGGGTGACCGTGGCCCAGTTGGTGAGCTCACCGGGACCACAGAGCGACTCCATCTTCTTGCAGATGCCCAGCAGGGCAGCCTCCCAGGAGCCAGGGGCCGGCTGCGCATACTCCGTGCATTCGAACAGGTGCAACAGCGGAAGGATGAGATTGCAGGCCGCCGCGGGGTTGCCCTGCATCAGACCGCTATCGAAGAAGTGGTCGTCGAAGACGTAATCCCACAGCCATAGGTCCGCCACCGCGCGCACCCGGTCCTCGATTCCGTCCGGCATGGCCAGCGCAACCAAGGCCAGCGGGCGGGCTTGCTCCAGGGCCGACAGGGACTCGTCGGAGACCAGGCCGTACTCACGGAACTTCTGGAAGGCCACCGAGTCGAGCTCCAGGATACGTCGTGGGTCGGTCGGTTCAATGGGGCAGACGATGCTGTAGGCGTCGGTCATGGTCGAGTTCCTTTCGGGTGGGTCCGTGGGTTTCCGACTGCGTGTCTTCAATGGTCCCGTCGGGTGATGAGGCGCGTGAGCGCCACGGCGTCGGCGGCGGCCGCCGGGCTCGGGGCCGCGGCCTCCAGGCACGCCAGGGCATCACGGAGCTGTCGATCGGCTTCATGGAGCGCGAACTCCCTGCCGCCAGCGGCATCAATCAGCGCGGCCAGGTGCGCGAGGTTGTCGTTGTCGCTGTCGTGCGGGCGACGGTAGAGCTCCGTGAGCTCGTTGGAGAAGCGGGTGCCGGAGGTCAACGCGGCCACCACGGGCAGCGACTTCTTCCGACGGGCCAGGTCCGAGTACACCGGCTTGCCGGTGACAGCCGGGTCGCCCCAGATGCCCAGCACGTCATCGGCGAACTGGAATGACAAGCCCAGGTGCATCCCGAACTCCGCCAGCAACGCACACCGCTGGGCGTCAGCGCCGCCGGCCAGGGCGCCGAGCTCGCAGGCGCAAGCCAGCAGGGCGCCGGTCTTTCCCGCGGGCATGGCCATGCACTCGGCGAGGCTCACGTCCATCCGGCGCTCGAAGTCCAGGTCGGCGGACTGGCCGGTATAGAGCCGCGTGAGCGTCGTGGTGAGGACCTTGATGCCGGTATGTCCGGCAAGCAGATCACAAGCCAATGCCTGCAACGCATCTCCGGTCAACATCGCCGCGCCAATCCCAAACAACTTCCACGCCGCGGGCCGGTGTCGTCGGGTCGCATCACCATCCATGATGTCGTCGTGCAGCAGCGAGAAGTCATGCACCAGTTCGACGGCGACTGCTTCACGCACCGCGGACAGCGAGGCACCGCCGACCGCGGAGGCCGAGGCCAACACCAGCGCCGGACGCAGCGTCTTGCCGCCGCTGGTTTCGGGTTCGCCAGATGAGCTCCACCACCCGGCGTGGTATCCGGCGATGTGGCGCAAGGGCTCGGGGAGCGAGTCGATGGCGGCACGGTAGGCAGGCTCCACCGTCTGGCGCACACTGGAAAGCAGCTGCTGCGCGGTTCCTATCGAGTCGGAGGTGAGCGGGATCATCGGTTTCCTCGGGTTGGAGTCTCCAGACGTGGCGGGGCACCCGTCGCGATGTCGGCTCCTCAAGGCTGGGATTGCGAAGCCAGGGGGACAAGGGGCGGCGCGCCTCGGTCCGAGCCTTCGTTGGCCGGCCGGTTACTCACCTGGCCTCATCCAACTTCACGACACCACCCAGGAGCACGCACAGACAATCCCGCACCGGGGCCCGCACCGCCGATCAAACATTGCCCGGCGGCATTGTCTCTCAAAACAGGCTCGATTGACTTTTGACATGCGAGCGCCCCCGCATCGAATCGAGCTGCCGTTCCTGCCTGGACTCAAACTGGCCGTGGTGGATGGCGTCGTGGTGCCAAAGGCGCTCGAGGACCCTGCCGGCGTGGATGCACGCCGCGCCAAGGTGGGGCTGGGACCGCTGGCCGACTTCATCGGTGAGCGTCAAGGTAGATGTCGCGTGAGAGGGTTCAGCCGATGCGATTCATCTCCTGCACGGACGGGGTGAGGTCGGGCGAGGGGCCCAGGCGGACGGAGCCTGCGGGAGTCCAGTTGCGAGTGACGCGGCTCCAGCGCTCCGGGTGACGGGATTGGGCGCGCTGGTACACCTTGTGGCGTCGAGCCAGCAGCGAGGCTTCGCGACCGAAGTGCCTGTCGTCGGGAATGACGAAGCGGATGGCCGAATGTCGGTGCTCGGTCTTGTACCAGTCCACGAAGCGAGTCACCCCGTCGCGCGCATCCTCGACGGCCGCAAAGCGGCGCCGCGGTGGAGTTGCGTCGGATTCGTGTCTCCCCCGAAGGGCTCCACAATGTGCGGGAGAGCCTCGAGAGCGGCGCAACTCCAGCCACGGGCTGCTTCGACTCCCGGCGCTGACGCCGACGAGGTCAGAAGAGCGGGCGCCTCTCGGCCAGCCTCCGGCGCACGTCCCGCAGCTGACGGCGCAGCGGCGCCTCGCGTACGGCGGCGGGGGCCAGACGCATGAAACCCGCCAGCCGTCGGTTGAACTTCTCGAAGGTCTGGGCGTCGGCCTCCGTCCACGGCAACTGCATCAGCGCGCGGAACTCCGGCCCCAGGTATCCGGCGACCAGTCGCTGCCGCAGCCGCAGGACGGGCGCGGGGATGCGGCGGCCGAGATACTCGAGTCGCACGATCCGGGAGAGGTAGTCGCGCGTGCGCTCGTCCAGCGTGAGCCCCGCGACCTCCGCCTGCCAGTACGCCTCGAAGTCGTCGCGGGTCGGCGGCCACGATTCGGGCGGCATCTGCAGGGTCGTGCCGAACACGCTCCCCTGCTGGTAGAACCGCTCCCGGAACTCGCCCTCCAACGGGCCGTGCACGCGTTGGTACGCGTCCTCCGCGCCGACGTACAGGCACGCCGTCACCCAGCGCTGGTGCGCGGGGTCGAACGCGTTGTAGCCGACCGGATGCCCGGGCTCGGAGCGGACGCGCGCGTGGGAGACGTTCGTCGCCCGGCGTATCGCGGCGCGCTCCTCCGCTCCGCCGAGCATCGTCACCGCGATGTACGCCAGCGTGGTGCGCGCCCGCCGCTTCGGGTTCTTGAAGAGGTTGCCCTCTTCGACCTTGCTCTCCATGACGCCGTAGGCGACGGCCGGCCGGGAGAGCTGCATGATCACGTTCGCCGTGCCGGCGGCGAGGATGAACCAGTTGGCCGCTTGTCGAAGCGCGTCGTTCTCCATGGCGTCCAACTGCTGCCGGAGCTGTGCCTTCGTGGTCGAGCCTTCGGCCTCATCGCTCATGGTCATGGAGCACCTTGGTGCATGGGTGAACCGCGATTCACAAGTCACGGCGCACGGGTCAGTCGCTGTTCGGCCCCACGAGCGTAGCCATGAACCGCGCGGTGCGCTTATTGGCAGTTCGATGCTTGAGAGCCGCCGCGGCTCACCGCGGGGCGGGCCGCCGAGGAGGGGAGCCTGGAGACGCTGGGCTCCGAGGGCAAAGTCACGTTCACGCCGAGCGCCGAGCAGATGAACAGCGCGGCCTGCTGGAGGGCGTCGAGGTGGGTTCCTACGCGGACTTCGGTGAGCCGCGGGACTACGTCACGCGCGAGCTGGAGGGTGGGAAGCAGGGCTCACGGTTTCCCACGTTCATCCTCCACTCGGATGGTGACGGCGAGTGGTCCGCCGCGGAGTGCCAGACGCTGCGGGATGAATTGACGACCCTCGCCACGGAGCTGAACGCTCGCCCCGTGGTCGCGTTCACGTCGGAGTGGCAACGGAACGTGGCGAAGTCCATCGGGCGGGTGCCGAAGAACGCGTTCGAGTCGTTCATCGACGTGGATGGGGAGTTCTTGCTGGAGCGGCTGCGGTGGCTGGCCGACTTCGCGTACCGGCAGCAGTCTCCCATCTTGTTCCAGTGATGTTGGCGCAGGCGCACCCGTGGGGTGAGGCCGCCGATCCTCCGGCGACCTCCGGCCCCACTCCACGAGAGTTGGGACCTGCCCCTCAGCAGCCCAGGTTGCCGCCAGGGCTCACGCCAAGCAGGTTGGCGATGTCCTGATATTTCTGGATGCGGCTCTGCACCTGCCCCGGGTTTCCACCGTTGCACTCCAACGTGCCATTGATGGTGCGGATGGTCTCACCGAAGCCGGCTCCGTTCACCATGGCGCTGTGTGGGGTCATGCTTCCGGCACCCGTCTGGGTGGTCCAGAACCAGAAGGCGGAGCGCCACGAGGCGTTCGCGTCCTGGGCCAGCAGGTCGGGGTTCGTGTGCAGGGGCAGGTTCAGCGCGGCTCCGGCGGCGCAGTAGTTGCCGTTCCAGGACAACTGGATGGGCCCACGTCCGTAGTACTGCTTGCCTGGGACGCAGTTGCACCCCGGCGGGCCCCAGGTCCCACAGTAGGGGCCGCGAGCGATCTCCTCGATGTAGACATAGTTCCCGGTCTCGTGCGCCGTGTTGGCGAAGAAGGCCGCCACCTCGCGCTTGCGCGTCTCCAGCGAGCCGGTATTGGCGAAGGCCGGAAAGGTGCTCGCGGCGGCGATGAGGCTGCTGTAGGTGTAGAAGGGGTTCCGGTTCGGGAACATGGCGTTGAACGTGGATTCGCTCAGGATGGCCGCCAGCCCCGTGCCGCCACCTCCATCGACTCGGTCGAACGTCCAGCGCTGGTTCGTTCGCTGCTCGTAGGGGTACTGCACCAGCTCCGTGCCGTTGGCCGTATTGCCCCAGTACACGTCGATGGCCATGTCCGTGTGGCGGGCGCGGATGCTGAACTCACTGCCCACCTCCTTCACGAAGCGGAACTGCTGGTTCGTTCCACCTCCGTAGCTCCATTGATGGACGAGCGCGTTCGCCGAGACGCTGGCCTCCTTGATGTCGAGCCCCTTGTTGCTGTTCACGTTGATGATGCTGAAGTACCCGCCGGACGTCGGCGTGACGACGAAGCGCTGTGCATTGGTTCCGTTGCAGTCCCATTGCTGCACCTTGGCGCCGTCCGCCGTGCTCGATGAGTCGACGTCGATGCACTTGTTGGTCATCACCGAGCGGATGACGTAGGTGCCCGCGGTGATGGTGTCGACGATGGCGGCGCTCTCCACCTGGCCCATCGGCTCGAGGTCCGCGGGGGCTGGCTCGGCGCGCTCACAGCCTCCGAGCACGTTCAGCCCCCCACAGATTCCCAACAATGCCAGACTGCGTGAAAAAAACTTGCCAGACATGATGATGCTCCTTGTGGTCGACGGTTCTCGGGCGCTCCACGCCAGGGGCATGCGGAGGCGCTGGCTCCGGGCGGCCGGGCCACAAACATCATGCATAAAGCAGTAAATCGAGATTAAGCAAATAAACCAGTAAAACTGAAGCGTTGACCAGCGGACGCGCTGTGGCGTCGTAGGTCGACTGATGAGCAATGCACATGTCCTGGGGTCGCAAGCCACTTCGTGAGCGCTCGCCGCTTCCCGCGGCAGCCACCGCGAGGCCCTGAGTCTTCAACGCATCTTCCTGCTCGCGGGAGCGCTGCTCCTGTGGAGCGGCTGCCGTGGTGAGTCACGCGAGCCGGACCCGGATTCCACCGACGGCCATTCGCAGAAGCCGGTGGACGGAGTGCTCACCCCGGGCACCCCCATCCCCTTCATCGCGGCTCCCACGGGCGGGCATCGGCTCTACACGCTGGACGTTCTGGCCCACCAGAGCACGGTGACCTTCGCCACGACGGGAGGGCCCGGCAACCTGGACATGAAGGTGGGCTTCGGCGCCGCGCCGACTGCCACCACGGGTGATTGCACGTCCGCGGGAGCCGACAGCGTGGAGCGCCGCACCGTGTCCGGCCGCGATGTCGCCGGGACCTGGTACGTGCTGCTCACCGCCACGAGCTCCTTCTCCAACGTGACGCTCACGGCCACCGTCTCCGCCTATGGCACGGGCACCAGCCCCGTGAGCGCGCTCACCAGCGGCCAGGCCGTGACGGCCGTGTCCGGCGTCGTGGGCGACTGGCTCATGTACTCGCTCCAGGTGCCCGCGGGACAGACGCGGCTGAACGTGTCGCTCTCGGATGGCACGGGCGACGAGGACCTCTACGTTGGCGCACAGCTCGGCGGCGCCCGTCAGCGGCCCTCCTCGACCCCTCTGCATCAGCCCTCACCCTCAACAACCCTCCCATCCGTCCTATGCGTGGCGGCGGGCAGGTGTTGGTGGACGAGAAGATGCTGTGGCCGGAGGGGCGCTTTCCCACCACGGTGTTGGTGACGACGCGCAAGGTGCTGGAGACGCAGCGTCAGCACATCGTCGCGCTGCTGCGGGCGCACGTGAAGCTGACCGAGCGCTGGGAGCAGAACCCGGAGACGTTCGCCACGGCGGTGAACTCGGCGTTCGGCAAGCTCACGCAGAAGCCGCTGCCGGCGCCCATCCTCCAGGGGGCCTTCTCGCGGCTGCAGCCGAGCCTGGACCCGGTGTCCTCCGCGCTGAACACCGCGGCGCAGCACGCGAAGGACGTGGGCTTCATTCCTTCCGCGGACCTGAGTGGCTTCGTGGACCTCAGCGCGCTGGATGAGGCGCGGAGGGGTGGCGGGGCTCCCGCGTCGAAGTGAGCGGGCCCGTCACTCCCGGTCGAGCCTGGCCAGGGGGCCCAGGGGCATGCGGCTTCGCGCGGACCGGGCGGCGGCCAGCTCGACGGATTGCCTCCGGGTGAAGGCGAACGGGTGGACCACGTGCGCACCCCGGGTCCGCAGGGCCAGCTCCAGCGAATGTACGGGGCGACGGCGCATGGGGCCATCCGAGAGCGCCGACAGCAGCGCGCCTTCATCGAAGGGCTTCCCGCCGAGGTAGCGGACCTCCGCCGCGAAGCCCTTCCTCGCGTCTCGCCACCAGCCCGCGAGGGAGGGGTACACGGGCACGGGGAGAGAGTCCTCGGGCCTGGGCACGAGGCTTTCGTCCAGGTCCTCTTCGTCGAGAGGTGGCAGCGCGTCCTCGTCCTGCGTCGGCGCTACATGAGGACCTTCGAGGGTGACACCGGTGATGGCGGCGAAGGCCTCCGCCGCGAGCCGGGCCACTGGGGCGGGTTGTCCGCACAGCTCCAGGCAGGCCTCGGCCGCGGCCCTGTGCCCGCTGAAGCCCAGGGCCCAGAGCGCCTCCGCGCGGGTCTTCTCGTCCCCGGTGAGAGTGAGCAGGTGCCGCAGGTCCGCGTCCTCTCCGGCCAGGGCGAGCAGGACGAGCGCCTGCCGGGTGTACGGACCGCTTCCGCGGGCCACTTCGCGGCACGCGCTCCATGCCGTGCGGGAGCCGGATTGCAGGCCGCACCTCACGGCTTCCCAGTGCACCTCGGGGCGCGGGTCGGCGAGCCAGCGGGAGAGCTCTCCTGGCGGCAGCCCGGTGGTGCTCGTCGCGAGGATTCGGAGCGCGGAGGCCACGACGCTCGCGTCTGGATGCGAGAGCCACTCGAACGCGAGCTCGGGGCGGGCCGCGCGGCGAGAGGCCAGGACGTCCAGGGACAGCGCGGCGCAGGGAGCCTCCAGAGTGCCCAGGCGAGCGAGGAGCAGCGGGACCCAGGACTCGCCGAGGCTCGACTCCAGGGCGCGCCCCAGGGCGTTCTTCACGGGCCTGGGAGCCGTGGTCAGGCGCTCCAGGATGGCGTCGAGCGCGCGCGGTGGCGCCTGTTCGAGCGTGACGAACGCGGCGGTGAAGACCTCGCCAGGGTCCTCGCCTTCGAGGGCGGGCCACAGGAGGGCCACGGACTCGCCGCCGAGCATCAACCCGTCCAGGTGCGCGAGCAACCGCTCCTCGATGACAGCGACGTCTGTCAGCGTGAGGCGCGCATCGTGGAGCAGGGCTTCCCACCGCTCCCAGAGGAAGGACGCCTCGTGGAGGTGCTCTTCCTTGATGCTCTCGAGCCACATGGCGGTGCCCTCAGTTGATTTGAACGGTGCCACCCTTGATGTGATTGACGCCGGTGGCGTGAGTCTCCAGGTAGATGCCCTTCAGGACCACCTTGCCATCGCGCCGCAGGGTGATGCTGGCTCCCCCACAAAGACTCTCATGATGCACCAGCCCCCCAGCGCGGGAACTTCGCTGTAAAAACAGACGCCAGCAGCTTTCCCTGACAGGGTCAATGGTCCCCGCGTCCAGGGCGCGCATCGTGGGTTTCCCTTGTCGTTGCATCCTGGGCGACTGGCTATGCTCCGTCACGGTATTCCCCTCTTCGATGTGTCCGGTGAGCCGATGTGGTCGCTCAACAACCGTACTTCGTACTCGGTGGGGAAGAACTGGATTCGAGACAAGATCGGCGCCCATCACTGGTTGGTGGCGGTGAAGGCCACATTCCAGGTGACATCGGAAGGACGACTCTCCCTCGCCGACACGCAGGCGCCGCCGCTGCTCACCCCGCTCCACCGAGGGGAGCCTGGCATGTCCAGCCTGCGGGCGGACTCGGACTTGCTCGCCATCAAGCCCGCGACGGATGTGCTGGTGGAGGCAAGCGCCCATGCCCCGGGAGGAGCACCGGCGACGCGCGTCCCTGTCGCATTGAGGGTCGCGGAGCTCCACAAGGCGCTCGTGGTGCACGGGCCCCGGGTCTACGAGAAGGGCTTCACGGGCCTTTCTCCCTCGAAGCCGCGCCCGTTCACCGAGAGCCCCATCGTCTATGAATGGGCTTATGGCGGACAGGACCAGAGGGACCCGGCGGTGCGCGGGCAGCGCTTCGACTCGCGCAACCCCGTGGGACGGGGCGTGGCCTCGAAGCCAGAGCGGCTGAAGGACCAACCCGTCCACACCGTCGAATATCCCGATGGCGACTTCACGCGACGAGGCCCCGCGGGATTCGGGCCTATCGACATGAGCTGGTCTCCCCGCCGTGAGTTGGCGGGGACCTTCGATGAGGCCTGGGAACGAGAACAGCGGCCCCTTCTTCCCGTCGACCATGACGAGCGCTTCGCCCTCGGCGCTCCCCACGACCAGGGATTGGGGCGCTTCCTGCGGGGCGGTGAGCGTCTGGAGTTGATGAACCTGACGCCTCGCGGCGTGCTGCGCTTGGAGTTACCCAAGCTGTACTTCGTGATGACGACCCGGTTCGGAAGCCGCGCCCGCGAGCACCGCGCGCGCCTGGCAACCGTTCGGGTGGATGCGCACCAGATGCTCCTGGAGATGGTGTGGCAGAGCGCGCTGCGTGTCTTTCCCAGGGAGGTGGACCTCCTGGATGAGACCCACATCCGGGAGAAGCCTTTCCTCACATGAGCGCCTCCGTGCACATCGTCGCCGTCGCTGCGCGAACACCCGTGGGGCTCACCGCGGAGGAGAGCGCCGCCTCCGTGCGCGCGGGCATCAGTCGGCTCCAGTTGCATCCCTTCATGGTGAATGGGCTCGGCAAGCCCTTGCGCTGCGCGCGGGACGGTTTGCTCGAAGCCGGGACGCAGGGCCTCTCCAGGTTGAGGGTGCTGGCGACGGCCGTGCTTGAGGAGCTGAGGCGAAAGCTTGGCACCCTGGAGGCACCACGCCTCCTGCTCGTACTCCCGGAGTCACGACCTGGGTTCTCCGAGGCCGATGCCCTGTCCATGGTGGAGGCGCTGACTTCTGACCGAGGCACGGGGTCGTGGTCTCCGCGCGTCGAGCTGGGCGGACGGGGCCACGCGGGGGTGCTCCAGGCGCTCGAAGTGGCGGAGCAACGGCTCATCTCGGGCAGCGAGGAGCTGTGTGTGGTGCTGGGCGTGGACAGCTATCACGATGCGGACTCGCTCGATTGGCTTGCGTCCCAGTTCCGCTTGGCAGGGGAGGGAGCACGCACGGGCTTCATTCCCGGGGAGGCGGCGGCCGGACTCGTCCTGGCTCGCTCCTCGCTCCAGCGGAAGCTGGGCCTCGTCTCGCTGGCGCGGGTGCGTGGCGTTGGCACCGCGACCGAGACGCGGCTCATCCATGGGGATGAGGAGGTGCTGGGCAAGGGCCTGGCCCGAGCCATCCAGGGCGCGACCCGCGAGCTGAAACTGCCGGACGAGGCGCTGGACTCCGTGTACTGCGACCTCAACGGCGAGCGGTACCGAACCGAGGAGTAGGGCTTCGCGCTGCTACGGACACAGCGCGTGTTGAGAGATTCGTCCTGCGTCGCCCCCGTCGATTGCTGGGGGGACGTCGGAGCGGCCTCGGGTGCGCTGTCGTGCGTGCTGGCGACGCAGGCATGGGCGCGGAAGTACGCGAAGGGCCCCAGGGCACTCGTCTGGGGTGGCTCGGAGAGCGGCTTGCGAGCGGCCGCGGTTCTCGAATCCAGCTCGGACCCGGCGAGGCGCGCATGAGCGTCCTGGTGAATGCCCCGAAGACCCCTGTCACGAAAGGCAGCTCCGGAACCGCGACGGCGACGCTGCCCAACATGTGCAAGATGCCGGGGCCGCCGGCGCCCATTGTTCCCACGGTGCTGCCCAACACGGGCAAGAGCGGGGAGTCGCCCAAGGGCTACTCCACCTCCGTCACCATCAAGGGCGATGCCATCGCCATCAGGGGTGCCAGCTTTGGCTCCTCGGGGGACTCCGCCAGCAAGGGCACGGGCGGCGGGATGGTCTCCGCAAACACCCATGGGCCCACGAAGTTCCTCGGCCTGGGTTCTCTCGACGTCAAGGTGGAGGGCAAGAACGTCCAGCTCCTCGGCGACCCCATGCTGAACAACTGTGGTCCCGGTGGCTCGCCCGCGAACGCGGCGACCTTGTCGGGCCTGGACCAGGCGTCGGGGGGCGCGGAAATCCTGATTGCCCTGGAGGATATCGGGAAGGAGTGTAACGAGAAGATCAACAGGGAAGCGGGTTTCCCCCCACCCGAAAAGCCCTCGGGTCGCATCTGCACGAAACTCGGGACCTTGAAGCACGCATGCTGCGATGCGGCCATCAAGGATGCCAACAATGCCAAGGTGAAGTCAGAGGTCCCCCTCAAGAAAGATGGGACACCTCATCCCCATACACGGGAGGATGCGCTGGCTGCGGGAAGGGAGGCCGCCGCGTTGAACCCTGTTTCTCCGAAAGCCGCCTTCTGCAAGGCCTTCTTCGCGAAGCTTCCTCCCATCAGCCTTGACGCCGTCGTCCTTGACGATAGCGGAAAGATTGCCAAGGTCTACGACTATAAATTCAACTGCAAGGACCAACCCAAGATGTCCAAAACCCAGAAGGAGAAATACAAGACCGCGACGGGGATGGAACCCACTCTCCTTCACTTCTGGTGACGCAATGTCCGAGCAAGTTCGACTGACCCGTGACGGTCGTGGGCTATTTCTTCGAGATAGCTTCATCATTGTCTTCTACTGCAAGAAACCCTTCGGAGATTTGGCATCTGCCTTTGGACAGGCATTCGGACATTGGCTGGAAGTCACTCCAGAGGAGGGCAGGAAGTGGGCATCCGTGGGGGCGAATTCGGATTCCTACAAACCACTGACGCCCCAGAGACTCGCTGCCGCCCGCAGAGAGCTCGACCCGGCCAAAGCCCTCTCGCGCGAGCTGTCCACGTTCGACCTGGGGGGTCCCGAGAGCATCAATCCCGACCACTTCTTCACGTGCCTGGGCTTTCGCGAGGCCGTTGGGCAGAAGGTCTCCTACCTGGAGGTTCGCCTGCCTCGGGCTCCGGAGACTGATGCAGAAATCCAGGCAGCGCGGGCACTCGCCAAGCATCTGGGCAGCCTTGTGCCCTACTCGAGTGGCTATGCCTCCCCCGCCCTCACCTGGGGAGTGGAATCTCAACAAGCATGGTATTCCCTCGAGGCGGGCAAGCTCGCCTTCCGGCATCCGGGCTATGATGTCCCGAACAGCGCGAACACTTGCTACGACCTCGGCGAGAAGCTCCGCGGCGCCTACTGGCTCAACTTCATCGGCCCCGCGGCGCTCGAGGCCCTCGGCGGGGAGAAGAAGCTCCGCGCCACGCTCGACGCGAGCATTGGCATCGAGCAAGTCGGGCACGGACTCATGCTCCAGGCGGGCCCGAAGCCCGAAGTCGGAGACGTGAATCGCCAGGAGAACCTCCCCCTGCTCCGCTCACTGGCCAAGACGCTCGAGCCGGTGTGCCTGTTCACCGGCAACTCCCTCGAAAACAACTTCATCGAGCAGGGTGACAGCGAACGGTGGCTGAGGCGCCACCTGGACTGACCCCATGCTAGCCACTCCCTACGCTCTGCCTTTCGTCTTCGAGGTCTCCCCCAGAAATCCCTGGGGAGCCCCGCAGCCCGTCGACCTCGTCCTCGAGGCCGTCCAGCCCTTGAGCGCCAAGGACGCCGAGCGCCTCCAGGACAACGTGTTCCCCTTCTGGTTGCTCGCCTCCGGGGGCGCTCTCTCCCTGGGAGCCCCAGGCGCGCTCGGGCCCGAGCCGGCACAGCCCACGTTCAGCAAGACACCTCAATCGGCGCGGTTCATCTTCGACAAGTGGGCGCTCGACGAGCGCGCGAGCCACTGCCTCTTGTGCCTCCTCCTGGCCGCCCATTCCAACGTACCGCTGAAACGCGTGCGCCTCGCCACGGCGGGAGATGCACCGCAGCCGGTCCGCGTCGACCCGAAGCTCACCGACCCCTATCCCCGGGCCTCACCCAAACAGCCCTTCTCGTGGAACATCGAGGACTCCGAGAGCGATGTCCGGGAGCTGCACATCACCTTCGCGCACCCCCTCTCCACCGAGCAGCAGGACATCGTGTCCACCGAGCTGAAGTCCTTCGGCGCGGCGCTCGCCTCCGGTGCCTACGGCGTGGCCCCCGTGGCTCCGGAGGACTGTGGCTGCCTGCCCTCCGAGGACGTGGAGATTTCCGGCAACGAGGTCCACTGGTCGCTGGAGGATTGCCGCTTCCACCCCGACGCCCTCGAAGGACTCATCGGCGTGTGCGCGGCGCTCCATCAACGCGTCGCCCCCATTCTCGACGTCACCATCGACTGAACACAGAAGCGCTCAGTGCCCCAGGCTGTCCACGCCGCGCAGAGGACGCATCAGCGCGGTGATGAGCTGCTCCCGCCGCACCACGAACTCAGCGGTCCCCGTCATTCCCGGGCGCAGATTCAGCGTGCCCCCCCGCTGTCGAGCGCGGTGCCTCCGCCACTCGCACGTCCACGCGATAGGGCGCGGCCCCCAGCGTGTCCTCCTGCCTCCGCGTGGTGTCCGCCGCCATCTGATACAGCGCCCCCGGCAACACGCCGAAGTCCTGGAAGGGATACGCGTCCAACTTGATACGCACTGGCTGACCGTCCCTCCAGAAGGCGATGCCCTCGGACGCCACCGCCGCGCGCACCACGAGCGCGTCCTCCTCGGGAACCACCAGCGCCACGACCTCCAACCGCGTCTCCGCCAGATCCCCCTAGTAGCGCTCCAACTCCACCTTCGCCGCCGCGCTGCTCCAGAAGCTCACGCCCCTGCTGCCCCCTTTGGCGGGCCGACGGCCACCCGAAGGTGACCCAGGTGCTGCCGAACAAGTGGATGACCAGGAGCTGGCCGGGCACCAGAACCTCTCCACCACCCAGCGCTACATGCACCTGAGCCCTGCGGCCAAGTCAGCAGCCATCCAGCAGGCGAAGGGGCGCGACCCACGAGCCCCAAAACGGAAACGGGCTGGAGATCCGTGAAGATCTCCAGCCCGTCAATGAATCATGGTCGGGGAGACAGGATTTGAACCTGCGACCCCTTGGTCCCGAACCAAGTGCTCTACCAGGCTGAGCCACTCCCCGATATGTCCGTCCGCCGGTGGGTCTTCTTCGGGACCGGCGAAAAGTGCGGGCGGTAATACCCGTGCCCCTCGGCTGAGTCAACGTCCTCGGATCACCTTTTCGTTCCTCGCCCGCTCGCCTGCCCTTCCACGCCCCTCTTCACACCCTTCCCCACCCCTTCCCGCACCCACCCCCCTTTAAAACTCCCCGACATTCCGGTACTTCCGGATATATTCAGTGATTCCTCTGGGCCGAAAAAGGCAGTGGGCCGTGCAGGTCGAAACGAAAATGCCCCCCGTCGTCCTCATCTCCGATGATGAACCGCTCATCGTGTCGGCCCTCGCCCGGGAGGCGAAGCGGTCCGGCTTGACGTGCATCTCGGACACGACGTCGGAGCGCGTCCTGGAGCTGGCCCGCCTCCACCGCCCCGCCGTCATCATCCTGGACATCAACCAGCACCAGGACGGACGGGACTTGCTCGCCCAGCTCAAGCAGGACCCGTCCACCCGCGACTGCAAGGTCATCATCCTCAGCGGCGTCGAGGACCAGTTCACCCGCCACGTCTGCTTCGAGCTCGGAGCCGACGACTACGAGGTGAAGCCCTTCGACCCCACCTTCATGACCCGCGTCGCCCGGCTCGCCACCACCGTCGCTCGCACCCGCGCCTGAGTCACGGCCGCAGCGAACGGATGGCCGCCGCCCGGTCCTTCGCCCCGAAGACGTAGCTGCCCGCCACCAGCACCGTCGCCCCCGCCGCCACGACGCGCTTCGCCGTGTCGGCGTTGATGCCCCCGTCCACCTCGATGTCCGTGTCCAGCCCGCGCGCGTCGAACATCGCTCGCAGCCGGCGCACCTTGTCCACCGTCGCCTCGATGAAGCCTTGCCCGCCAAACCCCGGGTTCACGCTCATCAGCAACACCATGTCCACGTCGCCCAGCACCTCCTCGATGGAGGACAGCGGCGTGCTCGGGTTCAGCACCACCGACGCCTTCGCCCCCGCGTGACGAATCTGTTGCAGGGTCCGGTGCAGGTGCGGACTCGCCTCCACGTGCACCGTCAGCACATCAGCCCCCGCCTTCACGAAGGCCTCCACGTACTTCTCCGGCTCCACAATCATCAGGTGCACGTCCAACGGCTTCGTGGCCGCTCGCTTGATGGCCTCGACCACCACCGGCCCTATCGTGATGTTCGGCACGAACCGCCCGTCCATCACATCCACGTGAATCCAGTCCGCTCCCGCGGCTTCGATGTCGCGGACCTCCTCGGCCAGACGGCCGAAGTCAGAGGACAGCAGCGAGGGGGATATCCGAACAGGGCGGCGGCTCATGGGGGCGCTACTTACCCGCTTCCCACCCTCTCCGGCACGGGCTGAATTCCCGGACGTCCACTCGAAAGCAGGAAACCGAGCAGGTCGGGGCTGAAGGCAGTCACCTGGCTGGGCATGTTACAACCTCGACGTCCTGCACGGCCGCAGGCCACGTCGCACGGAGCCGCCCGGTGCTCTCACGCTCTCCCGCCGTTCCGCAGCCAGTCCCCGACCTCAACCGCCGACTGGCGAAGCTCACGTCCATCCTGGACGTCGCCAAGGCCATGAGCGCCGAGAGGGATTTGGACCTGCTGCTCCCGCTCATCCTCTTCGAGGCCACCAAAGTCGTGGAAGCGGACCGCTGCTCGCTCTTCATCCTGGACCGGGAGACGAACGAGCTGTGGAGCAAGGTGGCCCAGGGCTCGAAGAGCGAAATCCGCCTCCCCGCGGGCAGCGGCATCGCCGGTCAGGTGGCCCACACCGGCACCATCATCAACATCCCGGACGCCTACGCGGACACCCGCTTCAACCGCTCGTTCGACATCTCCAGCGGCTACCAGACCAAGACCATCCTCTGCGTCCCCATGCGTGACGCGAATGGCGAAGTGACGGGCGTCATCCAGGCCCTCAACAAGCTCGATGGCCAGGGGTTCAACTCCGAGGACGAGGAGCTGCTGCTCGCCCTGGGGGCCCAGGCCGCCGGCGCGATTGAGAACGCCCTGCTCCACGAGGAGATCAACCGCCTCTTCGAGGGCTTCGTCTCCGCCTCCGTCGTCGCCATCGAAGCGCGCGACCCCACGACGGCCGGACACTCGGGCCGCGTCGCGGACCTCACCGTGTCCCTGGCCCAGGCCCTGGAGCACCTCTCCACCGGCCCCTATGCCCGGACGCACTTCTCCTCCACGGAGATTCAGGAGATTCGCTACGCCTCGCTGCTCCATGACTTCGGCAAGGTGGGCGTCCGCGAGAACGTGCTCGTCAAGGCGGAGAAGCTCTACCCGCATGAGCTCGAGGGACTTCGCGCCCGCTTCCAGCTCGCTCGCAAGGACCTCCAGCTCCAGAGCTACCGCCGCCGCTTCGAGGCCGTGAAGCACCGGGGCGACAAGCACCTGGCGGAAATCGAGGCCGAGGAGACCGAGCGGCTCGCCACCGAGCTCAAGCACCTGCACGAGGTGTTCGACTTCGTCCTCACCTGCAACCGGCCCACGGTGCTCGCCCAGGGCGGCTTCGAGCGCCTGCACGAGCTGGGACACCTCCAGTTCGAGGACGCCGACGGTGCCACGCAGCCACTGCTGCTGCCTCGCGAAATCCAGTCGCTCTCCATCACCCGCGGCACCCTCTCCTCCGAGGAGCGCCGCGAAATCGAGAGCCACGTCGAGCACACCTACCGGTTCCTCACCCAGATTCCGTGGACGCGCGCCCTGCGCCGCGTGCCCGAAATCGCCTACGCGCACCACGAGAAGCTCGACGGCACCGGCTACCCCCGCGCCATCCCCGAGCGCACCATCCCCGTCCAGTCGCGGATGATGTCCATCTCCGACATCTACGACGCGCTCACCGCCAGTGACAGGCCCTACAAGAAGGCCGTGCCCCACACCCTCGCGCTCGACATCCTCAAGCGCGAGGCCGACAACGGGCAGCTCGACAAGGAGCTGTTCCACATCTTCGTCGACGCGCAGATTCCCCGCCGAGCGCTGGCCCATCCGCCGAAGTAGCGCCCCCCATGACGCACGAAGGGGAAGCCCCGACCACGGGCCTCCCCTCACGGTGCTTCGATTCGACTCAGGCCCAGCCGTCGATTCGACTCCGGCTCAGCCTTCGATGGTGTGCAGCCGCAGGCTGTTGATCTTCCCGGGCTGTCCCACGGGCGCGCCGTACACGATGACGATGCGGTCGCCCTTGCGACCCAGGCCCCGCGCCACCAGCTCCTCACCCACGCGGCGCACCATCGCCTCGGTGTCCTGGATGGGCTCCAGCACTCGCGGCACCACGCCCCACAGGAGCGCCAGCCGACGACGGACCTCCTGGTTCGGACTGAAGGCCACGATCGGCACCGACGGCCGGTAGTGCGACAACAACCGCGCCGTCACGCCCGACAGCGTGAAGGCCGCAATCAACGTCGCGCCACTCGCCTTCGCCGCCTCGCACGCCACGCGCGCAATCACATCCGGGAAGTGCGTGGGCAATCCCAGCGGCGCCTCGATGTGGCGCAACACCGGCTGCACCCGCTGCGATGACTCCGCCGCCAGGATGATGCGCTCCATCATCTGCACGGACTCGATGGGGAACTTGCCGCTCGCCGTCTCGCCCGAGAGCATCACCGCGTCCGCGCCGTCAAACACGGCGTTGGCCACGTCGCTCGCCTCGGCGCGCGTGGGCCGCGGATTATCAATCATCGAGTTCAACATCTGCGTCGCCACGATGACCGGCAAACCGCGCAGGTTCGAACGCCGGATGATGTCCTTCTGGACGGCGGGCACTTCCTCGGGCGGAATCTCCACGCCCAAGTCGCCACGCGCCACCATGACGCCGTCTGTCTTGTCCAGGATGGCGTCCAGCCGGGCAATCGCCTCCGGCTTCTCCAGCTTCGCGATGATGGGCACCGTCCGGCCCACCTCCGCCATCGCCTGCCTCGCCGCGTCCAGGTCCGACGGCTGCCGCACGAAGGACAGCGCGATGAAGTCCACGCCCGCCTTGATGCCGAAGACGAGGTCCTCCCGGTCCTTCGGCGTCAGCGCATCCGCGCGCACCGCGACACCCGGCAGGTTGATGCCCTTGTTGTTCTTCAGCGCACCGCCGTGGATGACCTCCGTCTTGATGAGCTTCTGCTTGTCCGTGTGGAGGACCTTCAGCTCCAGCAAGCCGTCGTCCAGCAGGATGCGGTCGCCCGGATTCACGTCCGCCGCCAGGAACGGGTACGTGGTGGACACGATTTCGTCCGTGCCCGGCACCGTCTCGTCCGTGGTGATGTGGAAGATGCCGCCTTCCTTCAAGTCCGTGCTGCCCTTGGTGAAGCGGCCCGTGCGAATCTTCGGGCCCTGCAAGTCACCCAGGATGCCCACCGCCTTGCGCACCTTCAGCGAGGCCGCGCGCAGCTTGGCGATGTTCTCCGCGTGCTGCTCATGGCTGCCGTGCGAGAAGTTCAATCTCGCGACGTCCATGCCGTTCTCCAGCAGCGCCTCCAACATCTCCTGGCTCTGACTCGCGGGCCCGAGGGTGCAGACAATCTTCGCTCGTCGCATATGGCTCGGGAGGATGGGTGGCCCTCACGAACGCGTCAAGCACGCACCACGCGTCGCTTCGCTCGGTAAAACGGTAAATGAGCCAGCGAGCAATGGAGCCATCAAGCGCGCAACAGCACACCCAGGTTCTCCCGCTCCCACCGCAGCGCCGCCGCGTAGTGAGGGTACGTGCGCTCACGCTCCCGGAAGGCCCTCGGGTGGTGGACTCGACGCCCGCCTCGCCCCGTGCTCGGGAAGAGCTGATGCAGCATCTCGTGGTAGACGATGAACTCCACGAAGAAGGCCGGCACCTCGGGCCTGTCCAGCGCGGGGTGGATGCGAATCTCCCGCGTCTGGTGGTCGTACACGCCCAGGCGGATGGACTTGCGCCGGCGCCTCGGAGGCATCCGCCCCCAGCCGATTCGCGCCTGGATGACGTTCTCGAAAAAAGTGGCGTTGACGCTGTTGTAAAGCGCCGTCAGGTCGAAACAGCGCCCCAACGGGTTCAGGTCCGCGTCCGATTCGCGCCGCACCTGGCGGATTCGCGGCTGCTGCCCCCGGATGTACTCGTCCAGCAGCACGCCCGCGGTGCGGTGACCCCGGCCCGCGTAGTCCGCCACCGCGCGGACGATGGACTCCGGCGCGTCCAGGAACATGTGGTGCAGCCGCAGCTGCAGCGCGTTGCCCCCTCGACGGAAGGACACCATGGTGGAGCGGTTGTCCGTCACCGCCAGCTTCACCGGCATCCCCAATTCCGCGCTCAGCCTCCAGGCCAACGACTCCGCCCGGGTCCACATCTCCTCGCGGGGAGAGGGGACGGTGAGCATGCGAGGCGCTTCCTCGGGCACCCGATGCCGGGGCGGAGGCGGGCGCGGCACGGGCTCGAGCCGCGGAACAACCTCCTCGACCTCATTCTCCAGGGCACGAGGCTCCGCGACCGCCGCCGTGGCCCGATTGGCCGCGGAGAGGCCGCGTGGAAACAGGGACATCTGACGAAAAAACTCGGAGGTCACTCGGGGCGCATCGTACCCGGCAACCTCCCGGACTCAAGGCCGCCGGCCTTTGCCCGCCTGCTCTCCGTCAGCCCGTCAACCGCGCCCCACCCCTTCGCGCGGGGGTTCACACTCCACGGGAAGAATTCGTCACGGAGCGGGCACCTCGGTATGACGGGACTTGAGCAGTCGCTCCAGCCGCTCCGCCTCCATGCGCACCACGAAGGTCTTCTCGCGCGTGTACGTCACCTGCCCCTGCGCCCCTCCCTTCACCTTGCGCACGAACTTCACCTGCACGTAGCTCACCTCGCCGCGCGGCTCGCCCTTCGCCCCGGAGTGGTGCAGCGCCAGGTGCGCCGCGTCCAAGAGCACCTCCTGCGTGGGCTCCTGTCCCTTCTCTAGAGGAAGCACCACGTGACTGCCCGGCACGCCGCGCGCGTGGAACCACAGGTACCAGGGCCGGGCCACCTTGAAGGTGAGCGTGTCGTTGTCCTCCGAGCCCCGCCCCACCCAGATACGCGCGCCCGCGTGACCCACGTACTCCTTGAAGGGCTTGCCCTCCGGCGTGGCCTCGCCTCCCACCGGGACGTGCAGCACCTGCGCCTGCGCGAGCAGCATCGCCTCGTCCATCCGCTCCACCTGCTCCAGCGACAGCTGCGCGTGAGCCACTTCCCGCGCCAGCTCCGCCTCGCGGTGACGCGCCTGCTCCACGCCCCTCAAGAGCCGGCGGTACTGGTGGAAGTTCCAGTCCGCCTCCTCCTTGGGCGTGCGCTTGGGGTCCAGCTTCACCTGGACCTCCTCGGCGCCTGACTCGGTGTACTCGGTGAGGGTGACTTCGGTGGCGCCCCGCTTGAGGCGGAAGAGGTTCTGCGCGAGCAGCTCCCCTGTCCGACGGTGCTTCTCCGCGTCCGGCCCGCGCGCGGCCTCCGCCCTCACCTTCTCCAAGGTGCGCGAGGAGCGCTTGAGGCGGGCGCGGTACGGCTGCGCGAGTCGGCGGCGGATGGACTCCGCGCGGCTCGCCTGGTCCTTGGCGCCGAGCAGCCCCTCCGCCGCGTGGGAATACGGGAGCAGGTCCCCCTCCGCGGGCACCAGTCGCGAGGGCGCGAGGCGCGCCTTGGCCAGTGCGTCCGGAGGCAGCGGCTCCGGAGGCGTCCATGCCGCGCCCGGGTAGAGGTTGCGCCGGGGACCGAAGCCCTCGCCGGACAGCATCAGCACCCGGCCCTGCTCACTCAAGAGGAGCAGTCCGCCCGGAGAGCCCAGCTCCATCACCAGACGACGGCGCACCTCCTCGCGCTCGAAGTCCAGCTCCACCACCCGCTCCGCGTCGCGAAAGCGCGCCGCCACCAGCTTCGCGCCGGTCAGCTCATGCCGCAGCCACCGTTGAAAGGGCGCGGGCTCTCCGGGAGTGGGGAAGCGCGTCTCGGCGACGGCCACCCGGGAGAGGTCTCCCTCGGCGCACAGACAGAGAAGGAAGGAGCGCCCGGGGACTCGCAGCTCCAGGTAGGCCAGCCTCGGCAGCGGGCACCAGGCCTTCTGGGCCACCGCTCCCGTCAGCTTCGCACCCACCTCCGCCACCACCTGCTCCAGCTCCGAAGGACGCAGTGACATGGGCCAAACTCCTGTCCGGACAAAAGAAAAACGGCCCGGCGTGTTTCGCCGAGCCGTTCACCGGACGTCAAATACCGTCCGCGAATGACGACGTGCTGCTCAGGACTCCGGGGTCGCCGGGGCCGCCGCCGTCTTGGCCTTGCTGCTCGCACGCTTGCGGGCAGGAGCCTTCTTGGTGGCCTTACGAGCGGTCGTCTTCTTCGCCGCCGCCTTCTTCGCGGTCTTGCCAGCCGTCTTGCGGGTGGTCGTCTTCTTCGCGGCGGTCTTCTTCTTCGCGGCGGTCTTCTTCTTAGCGGCCATCAGAACCCTCCATGTAATTGGCCCCAGTGAACCGAGGGCCTGCACTCTTCTTTTGATGGAGTGAGTGCTTGAAGTGAATGGTACGGGCGACACACCAGTGTGTCAACGCATGGTGATGTATTGCATCGCGCGGCGAGGCCGATTTTTCGGCATCGGGCGGCGCCGGAGGTCGCGAAAGGCGCTTCGCGGACACTTCCGAAGCGAAGCGCGAAAACGCGCGCGAGGCCGAATTCTAGGCTCCGGATGCGACGGAGCCCTTCGCGCCTCGCGCCTCGGAGGCGCACTGTCGGATGCCGCGCACTGGCCTTCGCGGCACTCCGAACTTTTCGCGAGGGGGCCCCGCGTCTACGGTGCGCGGCCACGATGAGGACCTCCGAGATGACCTTCCCCGCGGACTTCACCTTCGGCGTCGCGACCTCCGCGTACCAGGTGGAGGGCGGCATCGAGAACGACTGGGCCGAGTGGGAGCGCGCCGGAAAATTGAAGGAGCCCCATGCCCGCTGCGGGCGGGCCGTGGACCACTGGCACCGCTACGAGGAGGACTACGCGCTGGCCCGCGCCGTGGGCGCCACCGCCTTCCGAATCTCCCTGGAGTGGGCGCGAATCGAGCCTGAGCGAGGGCGCTTCGACGAGGCCGCGCTGGAGGCGTACCGGGAGCGGCTCCTGAAGATGAAGGCCCAGGGCCTGCGGCCGGTGGTGACACTCCACCACTTCACCCACCCGACGTGGTTCCACCGGGAGACGCCGTGGCACTCGGCCGACAGCGTGGAGGTCTTCCGCCGTTATTCCCGCCGCTGCGCCCGGCTGCTGGAGGGCCTGGACGCGCTCGTCATCTCCTTCAACGAGCCGATGGTGCTGCTCCTGGGCGGCTACCTCCAGGGCGCCATCCCCCCGGGAATCGCGGACGGGGCGCTCACCATGAGGGCGCTGGAGAACATGGTCCGTGCCCACGCGGCGGCGCGCCGGGAGCTCTTGGAGTGCCTGGGCCGGGTGGAGCTGGGCATCTCCCAGAACATGCTGGCCTTCGCGCCGGACCGCTGGTGGAACCCGCTGGACCGCGCGCTCGTGCGGCTGGCCTCGCCCGCCTACAACCACGCCTTCCATGAGGCGCTCTCCACCGGGAAGCTGCGGGTCAACATGCCTGGGGTGGCGACTACCCGCGCCGACATCCCCGAGGCCCGGGACTCGGTGGAGTTCATCGGGGTGAACTACTACAGCCGCGCGCACCTGCGCTTCGTGCCGCGCCCGCCCTTCATCGAGTTCAAGTACCGCGACACCCGGGGCCGGGGCCTCACCGACATCGGCTGGGAGGACTGGCCCGAGGGCTTCCTCCAGACGCTGCGCGACGTGAAGCGCTACGGCAAGCCGGTGTGGATTACGGAGAACGGCATCGATGACCGCGCAGGCGCCAGGAGGCCCCACTACCTGCACTCCCACCTCTCGCAGGTGCTGGCCGCCCGGGCCCAGGGCGTGGACGTGCGCGGGTACCTCTATTGGAGCCTGCTCGACAACTTCGAGTGGCTGGAGGGCTGGGGGCCGCGCTTCGGCCTCTACCACGTCGACTTCGACACGCTGGAGCGCCGCTCGACGCCCGCCTGCGACTACTTCCGTGCTGTGGCCACCGGCCGCGTGCTCGTGCCGCCGGGCGCCGCGTCCCTGTAAGAACTTCCGCGCCGCGTCAGGCTTGGTGACTCAGCCGAGCGCGGCGCGGTAGTCGACGTCCTGCTCCTCTGAAGAAGCTCCGGAGCGGTCCGCGTCCGCGGCGGAGAAGAAGGCGCGCACCGCGTCCGCCACGGCCTCCGGGGCATCCAGGGTGTTGGCGCGCGCACGGAAGACAGCGGCGCCCGCGAGGCCGTGGGCGTACCAGCCCAGGTGCCGGCGGAAGGAGCGCACCGCGTTGAGCGGGTCTCCCACAAAGGCCAGGTGCGCGTGGAAGTGCTCCAGCACCAGGGCGCACCGCTCCTCGGGAGAGGGCGCGTCCCCGCCGGCCAGCTCGCGAAAAATCCACGGGTTGCCCAGGGCCGCGCGGCCAATCATCACGTAGTCGCAGCCGGTGGTCTCCAGCATCCGCCGCGCGTCCTCGGGGGTGCGCACGTCCCCGTTGCCGAACAGGGGCAGCTCCGGGAAGTGGCGCTTCAGGTCGGTGATGACGCTCCAGTCCGCCTGGCCCGAGTAGCCCTGCTCCCGGGTGCGCGGGTGGATGGCGAGCCCCGCGCAGCCCGCCTCCTGGAGCGCGGCGGCCATCTGGAGGTAGTTGCGGCTCTTCGCGTCCCAGCCCGAGCGAATCTTGCAGGTGACGGGCAGGCCCGAGGCCTCGCGCATCGCCCGGACGATGGCGGCGGCGCGCTCCGGGTCGCTCAAGAGCGCGCTGCCCGCCCCGTTCTTCGTCACCTTCTTCACGGGACAGCCCATGTTGATGTCCAGGAGCTGGGCGCCGTGGGACTTGCCGACCGCGGCCGCGAGGCCCATGGCCTCCGGGTCTCCTCCATAGAGCTGGAGCGAGTAGGGCTTCTCCACCTCCGCGTCGAAGCGCAGGTACATGAGGGTGCGCTGGTTGGCCCGCATCAACCCCTGGGAGCTGACGAGCTCGGTGGGGCACAGGGCGGCGCCCATGCGGAAGGCGAGCACGCGGAAGGGCATCTCCGACACCCCGGCCATGGGGGCGAGGACAAAAGGATTCGGGAGGGAATAAGGACCGAGTCGCAGCATGGGGCGCGGGAGAACCTACCGAAATGAAGAGGAAGCGGTTGCGGGATGTGCGCTACGGACTGCGCATCCGCGCCTCAACGGTTAAGGTCCGTGCCCATGTTCCGCTTTCGACTCGGGAGCATTCCCGTCGACGTCCACCCCAGCCACCTGCTGGTCTCCGCCGTGCTTGCCTACAGCTCGGTCCGCGCCGCGCAGGACGGCTGGCCCTTCCGCCAGGTGTCCGAGGCGCCCGCCCTGGGCCAGGCCAGCGCCATGGTGGTGTTCGTCCTGTCGTGGATGCTCATCGTCTTCGTGTCCGTGCTGGTCCACGAGCTGGGCCACGCCCTGGCCAGCCGCCTCTTCGGCTACCACCCCAGCATCGCCCTCGTCTGGCTGGGCGGGCACACCCTGCCCACCGACATGCCCGGCCCCCTTCCTTGGAAGAGGGATTTGGTCATCACCGCGGCGGGCCCCCTCTTCGGGTTGCTGCTCGGCGTGGTGAGCCTGGTGGGCTACCTGGTCTTCAACGGGCACTCCCCCGCGCTGGACTTCTTCCTGCGCACCTTCGCCGGGGCCAACTTCATCTGGGCCATCTTCAACCTGCTGCCGGTGATGCCGCTGGACGGCGGGCGCCTGGTCTCCACGCTGGCCACCCGGGTGCTCGGCCCCAAGCGGGGGATGGTCGCCTCCCAGGGCCTGGCGCTGCTGGTGTGCGTGGCCGTGGTCGTCTACAGCGTGAACATCGGGTGGCTGTTCCCCGCCATCTTCTTCGCCATGTACGGCTTCCAGGCGTTCCGCTCCCTGGCGGAGCTGATGAGCTCCGGCGGCGGCGCCGCCTCGGGCATCAGCGCCGGCTCGATGGACCATCCGCTGGCGGCGAAGCTGCGCGAGGCGAAAATCGCCCTGGACGCGGGACGGATGGACGACGCGCGGCGCCTGGCGGGCTCGGTGCTGGAGGGCGGCGATGGCCTCACCGCCGAGCTGGCCAGTCACGCCCACCACCTGCTCGGCTGGGTGGCGCTGAAGGAAGGCCAGGGCCGTCAGGCGCTGGACCACTTCTCCCAGGTGCAGGGACAGAAGGTGGAGCCCCACGCGGTGGCCGCGTCCTTCTCCCTCGTCGGAGATGACGCGCGCGCGCTGGATTGGTGGAAGCAGGCCTGGCAGACGTCCTCGGACCGCACGGTGATGCACGAGTACGCCGGCACGTTGATCCGCCTGGGCCGCGCGCCGGAGGCCCTGAAGCTGCCCGGCGTGGAGCCCGCCGCGGCCTTCAGCTGCGCGGAGCGGGTGCTCTTCATCCGGGGCGTCTATTCAGAGGCCGCCGCCATGGGCGAGGCCGCGCTCGAGTACGTGCCGAGCGCCAGCATCGCCTATGACGCGGCGTGCGCTCATGCCAAGGCGCGCAACGTGCCCGACGCGGTGCGCCTGCTGCGCAGGGCGAGCGAGCTGGGGTTCAAGGATGGGGCATATGCCGCCTCGGACGCGGACCTGGCGCCGCTGCATGGCCACCCCGCTTTCGAGGAGTGGTTGACGGAGCTGCGGCAATCCGCCGCCTCCTGACAGAGCGATGACAGGAGGGGGTGTTGATGCGGGACGAGGCTGCGCACTTTCGGGTGCGCTCCTGCTCCAGCTCAAGAGGCTCCCTTGCAGACTTCCTCTCCTGCTCCCGCCCTGCCCTCGGACAACGAGCGCCTGAACTGGCTGTCGTCCATCCCCTTCTTCGCCGTCCACATCATGTGCCTCTTCGTCCTCTCTGTCGGGGCGAAGCCAGTGGACGTGGCGGTCTGTGTGGGGCTGTACATCCTGCGCATGTGGGGAATCACGGTGGGCTTCCACCGCTACTTCTCCCACCGGGCCTTCAAGACGGGCCGTGTCTTCCAGTTCATCCTCGCGCTGGTGGGCACCCTGTCCACGCAGAAGGGCGTGCTGTGGTGGGCGGCCAACCATCGCCACCACCACCGGACGTCGGACCAGGCGGACGACATCCACTCGCCGGTGCAGAAGGGCTTCTGGTTCAGCCACGTGGGCTGGATTCTGTGTGACAAGTACGGGGCCACTCGCATGGAGGGCATCAAGGACTTCGCGCGCTTCCCGGAGCTGGTGTGGCTCAACCGCTTCCACCTGGTGCCGCCCGTCCTGCTGGCGGTGGCGCTCTACTTCATCGGCGGCTTCTCCATGCTGGTGTGGGGCTTCTTCGTGAGCACCACCCTCTTGTGGCACGGGACGTTCACCATCAACTCCCTGAGCCACATCTTCGGCAAGCGCCGCTACAAGACGACGGACACCAGCCGGAACAACTGGCTCCTGGCGCTCATCACCCTGGGCGAGGGCTGGCACAACAACCACCACTACCACCAGAACACCGCCAACCAGGGCTGGTTCTGGTGGGAGGTGGACTTCAGCTTCTACTCGCTGAAGGTGCTCTCCTGGCTCAAGGTGGTGGAGGGCCTGCGGCTGCCCTCCGACTCGGTGAGGTACGCGTACAGGAAGTACTCGGCGGAGGACCGCGCCGCGCTGGCCGTGCCCGCCCGCTTCTTCGGCGCGGGAGGCGCGCGCGCTCAGTTGGTCGCCGCGAAGACGGCCGCCGAGGGCAAGGTTCGCGAGGCGCTGGCCGCCGCCGCGGACCACCTGCCCTCCTCGGCACCCACACCGCAGCCAATGCTCAAGCAGTAGCCGTCGCAAGGCGGAGGCACACCCACCCGAGTCCCGGCCAACCGGCTAGAGTGGCTCGCGAGTGACTTCGCCTCCGCCGATGAAACCCGCCTCCGCGCCCGTGCGTACCGGAGACGACTCGGGGCGCGCCTCCGTCGCCCCCGAGTCCGACGAGGTGCTGATGGCGCGGTTCTGTGAGGGGCAGGCCCCGGCGTTCGACGCGCTCTTCCAGCGCCACTCCCGACAGGTGCGTGGCTACCTCACCCGGCTGACGGGCAGCGCGTCCACGGCCGAGGACCTGGTGCAGCTCACCTTCATGTCCCTGGTCCGCTCGCGCGGGCGCTTCCTGGCGGGCTCCCGCTTCAAGCCCTGGCTGTACGCCATCGCCACCAACGCGGCGCGGGACTTCCAGCGCCGGGGCCGCCGCCCCGAGGAATTGACGCCCGAGGGAGAGCTGCCCACCAGCATCGCCGACGAGAGCCCTGGCCCCCGCGACGTGGGCCTGGAGCGCGCGGTGCGCCAGGCGCTCGACGCGCTGCCCGAGGGCCAGCGCATCCCCATCCTCCTGCACCGCTTCGAGGGCATGGGCTTCGCCGAAATCGCCGACACCCTGGGCCTCACCGAGAGCGCGGTGAAGGTCCGGGCCCATCGCGGCTACCTGCGCCTGCGCGAGCTGCTCGCCCCGCTTCGAACGGAGACCCTGGAATGACCCCCGAGTGTTCACGGGTGATGGACCACCTGGGCGAGGCCCTGCCCCCGGACCTGGCCGCGCATGTGGCCCGGTGCCAGGAGTGCCAGGTGGTGACGGGAGGCTTCGACTTCATCAGCGGACCGAGCCCCGCTCCCACGGCGCTGGTGTCCGCTTCCGCTCCTGATGACGAGGACGACGAGGACACCCTGCCCGGGCAGTTCGACGCGCGGCGCTTCGCGCTGGAGACCCTGGCGAAGCAGCCGAAGGCGCGCCCCTGGTGGCATGGGCTGGTGCTGCTGGTGGGCGTCCACGCGGCGACGGTGGGCGTGGGGCTCATGCTCTTGAGCCGCGACTTCTGGGTGGGCAACGCGGCCCGCTCCAGCCTTGTCGTGGGCGTGGCCGTCCTCATCCTCGCGCTGCTGGGCGCCGGCGCCTATATCGCGCTGTCGCCCCACCGCCGCGTCGTGCCCTGGGTGGCGGTCCTCGCCACCTCGGGAGCGCTGGGGCTCACCGTGGTGCTCACGGGCTCCGGCCAGCAGGGCCGGGCCTTCCTCGCGGGCCTTGTCGGCTGCATGGGCACGGAGCTGGCGGTGACGGTGGTGCCCCTGGCGGTCACGCTGGTGCTCTTGAGCCGCTCCGCCTTCCACCCCGTGCGCGCCCTGGCGGCCGGACTGTCCGCGGGCGCGGCCAGCCTGCTCGTCCTCCACCTGCACTGCCCCGACGGGACGGCGTCACACCTGCTCTGGGGCCATGTCGTCCCCTGGCTGGGGCTCGGGGGAATCGCCGTGCTGCTGCGCTCGCGCCTGCCCACGAGCAGCCACGCGCCCTGAGGACAGGCGCCCCTCCGCCCTCCTCCTCGCCCCCCTCCCGCCGTGCCTCCGAGAGGAGTGCCACCGGCCCGACAAGCCACTCCAGAACGTTGCAGCTTCCACGTTCGGGATGGGTTAGTGGGAGGACCAATGAATGTCGATGAACCTCCGCCTGGAGTGGTGACCCAGCGCTCGGCGTGGCTCGTGCGAGCCCGAGAACTGCTGAGCCGCTTCACCCATACGGTGCTCCAGGCCTCCAACCGCCTGCGACTGCCCGGCCCCTCGGTGCTGCCGGTAGCGGGCGCGGTGGTGGGGCTCTACAGCGGCCTGGTCGCGGGCATCTTCTCCAACCTGATTGGCCTCTTCAGCGGCCTGACGTTCGGCGCGGCGGAGCTGGCGCACACGCTGCGCCGCAGCCAGTTGCTGACGTTGATGGACGCGTTCGGCTCGGCGCGGTGGCATCTGGAGTACGCCATCGTCGGGGCGCCGCTGGCGTTCGGCGCGCTGATGCTGGCGCGGGTCATCGAGCCCGGGGGCCCTCGGGACGAGGTGAAGCGACGGCTGCGCCTGCTGGCGCTGCTGACGCTGGGCGCGCTGTCGCTCTACTACCCCCTGGTGGCGCTGGCCGCGCTCAACAGCGTCTTCGGCCACCCCCACTTCCTGGCGGAGGCGATTCCCCAGCTCCCCTGGTGGCTGATGCTGCTGGCGCCGACGCTGGGCGGCGTGGCGGTGGGACGGCTGCTGCGGGACAGGCCGGAGACGCATGGCCACGGCGTGCCGGAAGTGGTGCGCGCGGTGAAGAGCGGCGCCAACGTGGTGCCCGCGGACCGGGGCCTCTTGAAGCTGGTGGCGTCCGCCATCACCATCGGCAGCGGCGGGTCGGCGGGCCGCGAGGGCCCCATCGTCTATGGCGGCGCGGCGTTCGCCTCCAGCGTGGGCCGGGTGCTGGGCTTCAGCCGCAAGGAGCTGTCCATCCTCCTGGCGTGCGGCGCGGGCGCGGGCATCTCCGCGTCCTTCAACGCCCCCATCGCCGGCGCCGTGTTCGCGATGGAAATCATCCTCCGCGAGTTCGAGCTGCGCGTCTTCTCGCCCATCATCCTGGCCAGCGTGGCGGGCACCCTGGTGAGCCAGGGCGTGCTGGGCGAGGCGCCCATCCTGCGCAGCGTGCCGTACGAGCTGGTGAGCGGCTCGGAAGTCCTGGCCTACGCGGCGCTGGGCATCGGCTGCGGCCTGTTGGCCTTCACCTTCGTGCGGATGCTGCACGGGGTGGAGCACTTCTTCCAGGGGCGCATGGGCGGCACGCTGTCGCCGTGGCTGGGCCGCAAGTCGCTGCCGTTCCGCGCGGGCGTGGGCGGGCTGTGCGCGGGCACCATGGCCTTCATCAGCCCCACGGTGTGGGGCAGCGGGCACGACTTCATCAACCTGGCGGCGGTGGGAAAGCTGTCCTTCTTCTTCCTCGTCACCGCCTGCGTCCTGAAGCTGGTGGCGACGGCCATCACCATCGGCTCGGGAGGCTCCGGCGGGACGTTCTTCCCCGCGGCCGTCATCGGCGCCATGGCGGGCGGCGCGTTCGGCACGCTGGTGCACTACTTCTTCCCGGCCAGCACCGGCCCCAGCGGGGCGTACGCGCTGGTGGGCATGGGCGGCGCGGTGGCGGCGCTCAACCGGGGTCCGCTCACCGGGATGATGATGATGTACGAGCTGAGCGGGAACCACGACATCATCCTCCCGCTGATGGTGACGTGCACCATCGCCTCCGCGCTGTGCCACTACCTCATCGAGCGCAACGCGCCCAAGGCGCCCAGCGACGCGGACCTGCTGGAGCACACGCCCGTGAAGGAGCTGATGGAGCACATGGCGCCCGTGCCCGCGGGCCTGCCCATGCGCCCCCTGGCGGACCTGCTGCTCACCTCCGAGACGGGCGCGCTGCCGGTGCTGGACAACCACGGCGAGGTCTACGGCATCGTCCAGGTGGAGCAGCTGCGCGAGGTGTGGCGCGACGAGGCCATGTACCCGCTGCTGGTGGCGAGTGATTTGGCGCGCAAGCTGCCCGCCCTGGCCCCCGACACCGACCTGGCCCACGCGCTGCTCCTCATGGACCAGGAGGACGTGGACGCCCTGCCCGTCGCCGCGCCCGAGGGCATCGCCACCCGGGGCCTGCTGACTCGCGCCGCGGTGAGGCGCTTCCTCTTCGCCCAGCACGCCCGGGCTCACGCGAACGGCGACACCCCCGTCAGCGCCACGGAGACCTCCCACTGAGGCCCCTGGGGTCCGGGCCAACCCCCTTTTACGAGGAAGGCGCGTCCTGTTCGCGGCGTGAAGGATGGGACATGCTGGGCGCCCGGAGGCGTCCGTGGAGCTACTCCGTGCGAGTCCAGCCGAGCACCCACTGCTGCGAAACCTGTACCCGCTCTACCTGCACGACCTGAGCGAGTTCGGCGTGGAGTACCGCCTGGACGCGCAGGGCCAGTGGGTGCCGAACTTCCTGCCCACGTGGCTGGCGGACTCGAACGAGGTCCACCCGCTGCTCTTGCGCTGGGAGGGCCGCACGGTGGGCTTCGCCTTCGTGGCGCAGGCGCCCTTCCCGTACATGACGCCCGGGCGCGACTTCCGGATGAGCGAGTTCTTCATCCTGCGAGGCGAGCGGGGCTACGGCCTGGGCCGGCGCGCGGCCATGGCCGTGTTCGACCGCTTCCGGGGGCTGTGGGAGGTGTCCCAGCTCCCCGCCAACCACGCGGCGACCTCCTTCTGGAGGAAGGTCATCCGCGAGTACACCGGCGGCCAGTTCGAGGACAGCTACGTGGAGGACTCCCCGGCCCAGCTCTTCGACAACCGGGGACTGCCTCCGCTGCGCCTCAAACCGCCCAGGGAGCGCTAGCTACGGCTTCGCTTCGGGAGCGGGCTGCTTCGCGGCGGGAGCTGGCGTCGCGCCGGGTTCAGGAGCGGCTGCGGGCTTGCCCTGGGTGCAGGAGGTGATGGCGCCCGACGGGTCGATGGCGTCACCGCCCGAGTCCACCTTGAGGACCTTGCGCCCCTCGCCGACGACGAAGGTGTAGCGCTTGGACACCGTCACCAGCGGCATCTTCACGTCGTACGCCTCAACGACTTTGCCCTCCGGGTCCGGGATGAAGGGGAACGGCGCCTTCAGCTCGTCCTTGAAGCGCTTGAGCGTCGCGGCGTCGTCCGTGCTGAAGGCCAGGACGCGCCCCTGCAGCTTTTCGATATCCGAGTGCCGGGCCGTGTACGCCTTGAGCTCCTTGGTGCACCCGCCCGTGAAGGCCTTGGGGAAGAAGGCGACGATGACGGGCCCCTGCTTCACCAGCTCCGACAGGATGTAGACCTTGCCGTCCGTGTCCTTCACGGTGAAGTCCGGGGCGGTGTCGCCCACGTTGGGAACGGCGCCAACCAGCAGGCCTGCGAGCAGCACGGGAGCGAGGAGCATGCCGGCCATTTGAGCGGGCCCGCTCCTCCCAGGCAAGCGACACAGGCCCGCCTACTTCGCCTCGGCCATGCGCGCCCACACGGCGGCGGCGGCCTCTCGCGCCTGCTCGGCCACCACGGAGGGGTTCACGGACAGCGGCCGGCGCGCCCACATACGCCACACCCCGTCCACCATCACCGCCTCCACGTGCCGGCTGCCCAGGCCGAACACCACGTGCCACGCCAGGTTCTCCGCCGTCAGCGGCGTCGCCGGCAGGTAGTCGAGCACCAGCAGGTCCGCCAGCGCGCCCTCTCGCATCGGCCCCACCGGCACGCCGAAGTGCTGGGACACCAGCCGGTGTCCGTTGGCCAGGTAGCGCAGCACGTCGATGGGCTGCCCCGCCTCGCGCGAGCGCAGGTACGCCGCCTGCGCCTCCGCGAACAGGTCCGCCGACACGCCGTCCGCCCCCAGCGTCGCGCGCGCGCCGAACTTCAGCGCCGGCGCATAGCCCACCTCCAGCCCCTGGTTGGCGCGCGGCGTGTGGACAATCCACGCCCCCGTCGCAATCACCTGCGCCAGGTCCGCCCACGCCAGGTGCCCCACGTGCGCAAGCTGGCTGCGCGGCGACAACAGCCCCGCGTCCAACAGCCGGGGCACCTGCGAGGCGCCGTGCCGTTCGTTGGACAGCCGCTCATCCAGCGGGTCCTCCGCGAGCGGGATGTGCAGGCCGGTGTTCGCCGCCTTCAGCGCCTCGGCGAGGCCCTGCAGCGCGTCCGGCCCCAGCGTGAAGCAGGGGGCCGCGCCCACCTGGCCCCGGAACCTCCCCTTCGCCTTCTGCGCGAAGCCCACCGTCTCCTCCAGCCCCTCCTCGCGCCCCACCGCCCCGCCGCGGTCCGACACTGCGTAGGCGAGCACGCCGCGCACGCCCACCTCATGGAGCCCGCGCGCCAGCCGCACCAGCGAGCCCGACACGGCCTTGGGCGACGAGTGCAGGTTGCACACCGTCGTCGTGCCGCACTGGAGCGCCTCCAGGCCGCCCGCGCAGCCCGCCACCTGGACCGCGTCCAAGTCGAGCGCGTCCTCGTAGGGCCAGAGCACCTTCTCCAGGATGTCCTGGTAGGTCTCCATCGCGGTGTTCGGCATGCCCCGCCCCAGGACGGCGTGCAGCCGGTGGTGCGCGCTGACCAGGCCCGGGAAGACGAGCTTGCCGGAGAGGGCCACCACCTCGTCGTCGGACTGGGGCGTCAGGTCCGGCCCCCGCGCGACGATTCGCTCCCCTTCGACGCGCAAATCCACGCGTTCCACCACCGCGGGCTCCAGCTCGACGACGTAACCACCCTTGAGGACGGTGCCCAACATCCCTCCGAAGAACGAAGAACGAAGCGCGTGGCGGCTCAGCGCGCCGGGAGGTTAGCACTCCACCGGACCCATCGCGCGAGCCAGCAGATAGAGCGCCCACACCCCGCGTAAGGCCCATAGCACCCCGCGCACCAGGTTGGTCGCCAGCAGGCCACGGAGCGCCTCGAGGTCATACCCACCTCGGAGCACCTCATGCCGGGGCACCTGCCAGAGAAAGGTGGACAACCACACCCCCACCACCGCCGCGAGGCCCGCCCACGCCATCCATGCGGGCACCCCTGGAGGCAGCGGCGTCAGCACCAGCGCCACCGCGCACCCCAGCTCCACCAGCATGGGCACCGCGACGACGCGGGTGATGCGGCGGCCATGCTCGGCGGCATAGGCGGCGAAGCCCTCCACGCCCACCCGGGCGAACAGCGGGTAGTGCACGCCCTGGACGACGGCGATGACGCCCATCAGGTAGAGGGTGGCCGCCGCGTGCGTGAGCCACAGCAGCGGCGCGCCTTGCGTCATGCGGGCCTCCGACCTTTCCCAGGCACGTGGAAATCCACGACCAGCCTGGGCCCGCGCGGCAGGAGGGCGCAAGCGCCGGGCGGCCGGGGCCGGGACGGAGACGGGCAGGCGTCCACCCTCGAACTTCTGAGGGGGGACGCGGGGAGGCTCTCCACATAGACTGGCGCCATCTTGGAGTCGGGTCCGAACACCTATTGGGTCGGTCGCTATCGGCTGTCCGCGCGCATCGCGACGGGCGGCATGGCCGAGGTGTACCTGGGGCGCCGCTTCGAGGATGACGGCGCGCGCGGGCCCGCGGTGGCGGTGAAGCGGCTGATGCCGCACCTGGCCTCGGACCGGCGCGTGGTGCAGATGTTCCTCAACGAGGCGCGAATCACCGCGCAGGTGCGCCACCCCAACGTCGTCGCAATCCTGGAGCTGGGAATGGAGGGCACCGAGCCCTTCATCGCGATGGAGCTGCTCGAGGGCCGCTCGTTCGCGGAGCTGCGGCAGGAGGCCGCCGAGCGGGGCCAGCGCGTGCCCTTGGGCATCACCCTGCGCGTGCTGGTGGAGGCGTGCCGGGGCCTGGACGCGGCCCACCGCGCCGTCGACGAGGCGGGCCGTCCGCTGCGCATCGTCCACCGCGACTTCACCCCCGACAACATCCACGTGGGCGTGAATGGCGCGGTGAAGGTCATCGACTTCGGCATCGCCAAGGCGGACGCGCTCGGGGCGGGCACGGAGCCCGGCGTCCTCAAGGGCAAGTTCTTCTACATGTCGCCGGAGATGATCGCCGGCAAGCCCGTGGACCACCGCGCGGACCTCTTCGCCGCGGGCGTCATGTTGTACGAGCAGCTCTGTGGCCGCAGGCCCTTCACCGGCATGACGGCCGAGGAGGTGCTGGGCAGAATCGCGGAGGGGCGCGCGCGTCCCCCCACCGCGTTCGACCCGTCCGTCCCCGCCGCGCTGGAGCTGGTGTGCCTCACCGCGCTCCAGAGGGACCCGGCCGCGCGCTTCGACAGCCTCGAGTCCTTCATCGACGCCATCGAGGCCATCGGCGGCCAGGCCGAGGTCGCCACCGGAGAGCAGGTGGCCGCGTACGTGGACACCCTCTTCCCGCCGGACCGCGACCCGAAGCGCCAGGCCCTGCGCCGCGCGCGGATGGCCGACCCGTCCCACGGCGGCACGCCGCCGATTCCGCGCGCCTTCGACCCCAACGCCGCGCCCCACGAAGCCATGACGATGCCGGGCGCGTGGCCCCAGGTCTTCCTGCCCGACGTGGGCGCCACCCTCCACGGCGAGCCCCCGGACTCCGTGCGCCCGCCCACGCCCACGCCCACGTTCCCGGGCTCCACCGAGGCCGCCACCGTCGCGGGCTTCCGCGCCAGCTCTCCGGGCATCTCGCCGCCGTCGCGACATGACGCCGCGACGGACTCGACGCCTCCCACGCGCAATCCGGCGGACTCGTCGCCTCCCACGCGCAATGACTCCGGCATCACCCAGGGCGGTCCTCGACGCCGCTCGCGGTGGGGCCTCGCCATGGCCGGGGTGCTCGGGCTCGCGGCGCTCGGTGCCGGAGGGACGTGGTACCTGACGCGCACGGAGTCGTCGCCCACGGAGCGACTGGCGAAGGCCCAGGCCGCCGACACGCCCGCCGCGAAGGTGTCGCTGCTGTCCGGCCTGGGCGCGGACTCTCGCGCCACCGCCGAGGAGCTGGCCCAGGCGGGGACGACGCTGTTGACGGCTCGCGCCCACCCCCAGGCCCTGGAGCTGGCGGAGGCGTATGTCGCGCGCTTTCCGAAGGACGTGGAGGCGCACCTGCTCGCGGCCCGGGCGGCCACGGAGCTGAACCGGGGCAAGCGGGCGGAGCGCGCGCTGGACGAAGCCCTCGCGCTGGCGCCGAAGGACCTGCGCCCGTCGCTGATGCTGGCGGACCTGCGCGAGCGCCAGGGAGACCTGTCCGGCGCGGTGGCGGCGCTGGCGAAGGCCTACGCCCAGAAGCCGGGCACCGCGCGGGTGGCGCCTCGCTACGGGCGGATGCTGTCGCAGAGCGGCCGGCTGGATGAGGCCGCCACGGTGCTGTCCGCCTGGACTCGCGAGCACGATGACGCGGCCAGCCTGGCGGAGCTGGGCTTCGTGCGCTTCCGGCAGGAGCGCGTGGACGAGGCCGCCACGCTGCTCAAGCGCGCGGTGCGCAAGGATGCCCGGCTGGCCGTGGCGCACTACTACCTGGGGGCCGTCCTCTTCCGTCAGGGCGACAGCACGGGCGCCGAGCGCGCGTACCGGGAGGCGGACAAGCTGGCCCCGGAGGACCCTCGGGCCCTGGCCGCGCGATGCCAGCTCCATGCCCATGGTGGCAATGCGACGGCCGTCGCCGAGGTGAAGCGTACGCTGGAGGAACGATTCCCCGAACGGGCGAACGTCCTCGCGGCGGAGTGCAAGACGGGGAATTAGCTTCCCGTCCATGTCTCGCGGCCCACCTCTCGCGCTCCTCGCCCTCGTCATGGGGGCACTCGGCTGTTCGTCCTCATCGGCCTCGCGCCCGGAAGTCCCCGGTGACACCGGCGGCCCCGGCTCCGAGGAGCCCTCCGTACCCGAGCGCACGTCCTGCACCGGACTGTCCGAGGGCCCGGGCACCCATGAATGGACAGTGACGCACGATGGACGGGCGCGGACCTACCGCGTCCACGTGCCTCCCGGCTACGACGCCACGAAGCCCATGCCCACGGTGCTCGCGTTCCACGGTTTCGGCTCGAACCCCGAGCAGCTTGAAGTCCAGACGGGCCTGTCGACGCTCGCGGACACCGAGGGCTTCCTCGTCGTCTACCCGCGCGGGCTGAGCGCCCAGGAGCTCAACGGTGGCACGACCAGCAACCCCCGGGACAACACCCGAGGCTGGAACGCGGGCGCGTGCTGTGGGTCGGCGCAGGTCTCCAACAGCGACGACGTGGGCTTCGTGGACGCGCTGCTGACAGACCTGGACACCCGCGTGTGCGTGGACCCGCGCCGCACCTTCGCCACCGGCTTCTCCAACGGCGGCTTCTTCTCCTACCGGCTCGCCTGTGAGCGCGCGGGCCGCTTCGCCGCCGTGGCGCCCGTCTCCGGCATGTCGCCGCAGAGCGGGTGCAACCCGTCCCGTCCGGTGCCGGTGCTGCACATCCATGGCACCGCGGACACCGTCATCCTCTACGCGGGAGGCAGCAACATCCCCTTCGGCCGCGCCTACCCTTCCGCCGAGGACTCCGTCCGGAGCTGGGCCGAGCGCGATGGCTGCGGCGGCCCGGTGGTGGAGACGTACCGCCAGGGGAGCAGTACTTGTAATGCCTTCACCGGCTGTTCTCCCGAGAACGCCACCGCGTCGCTCTGCACCGTGCAGGGCGGCGGACACACCTGGCCTGGCAGTCCGGTCAGCGCGGGCAACCCCACGCAGGACCTGAACGCCACGCTCGAGGCCTGGCGCTTCTTCCAAACCCGGCCTCGTCCCTGATGCGCAGGAGAGTTCTTCGTGAGCACACGCGCCCTCATCATCAACGCCGACGACCTGGGGTATGACCCCGCCGTCACCCGCGGCATCCTCCAGTCCATGCGAGACGGCATCGTGTCGTCCGCCACCCTCATGGTGAACACCCCGTTCGCCGAGGCCTCCGCCCACGAGGCCCAGGGCCTGTCACTGGGGCTGCACCTGAACCTGGCCCGGGGCACGCCGGTGTCGAGCGACTTCCCGCGCGAGATGCTCGGCGCCAACGGGAACTTCCTGGAGTCGCGCGCCTCCAGCATGACCGCCGAGGTGGTGGAGGCGGAGACGCGCGCGCAGTTGGAGCGCTTCACCGCGCTGACGGGTCGGGCGCCCACGCACGTGGATGTGCACATGCACCTGCACCTGCAGCCCCTGGTGCTGGAGGGCCTGTCGCGCGTCGCCCGGGAGCAGAAGCTGCCGGTGCGCTCCATCGACTCCATCATGCGCCACGCGCTCAAGACGCAGGGCATCCCCACCAACACCCACTTCCTGGGCGACACGGGCTCGGACGCGTACTGGACGCTGGAGCGGCTGGAGGCGGAGCTGGTGTCGCTGCCCTCCGAGGGCATCATCGAGCTGATGTGCCACCCGGGTTATCGCCCCGAGACGGTGAAGAGCGGCTACGGCGCGCAGCGCGAGGTGGAGCTGGCCACCTTCCAGAACCCGAAGGCCCGCGAGACGCTGTCGCGACTGGGAATCACGCCCGTGGACTACCGGGTCCTGACGCAGGCGAGCTGATCCCGAGGCTCACGTCAGGGGTCCCCGCCTTGCGAGGGGGTGGCCCCTGACGAGCCGGGCTCCGCGCATGCCCCTCAGAGTCGAGGGGCCGCGGGCAGCTCACCCACCGCGGACGCCACTCCAGAGGGCCGCCGCCGCTCCTGCATGAGCACGTTGCGCACGCGCGCCACCAGCTCATCGGCGACGTACGGCCGCGTGCACAAAGACGTCTCCTCCTGGGCCCACCACGGCCGCGCATCCCCGGCCAGGAGGATGGGCACCGGCCGCGCGCGTGGCAGCGTGGCGAAGGTCTCCAGGAAGATCCCCGCCTTGCCGTGCGTGACGGAGGTGGACAGCACGATGAGGTCCACCGGCAGGTGCGTGGCCTGGCGCAGCGCCTCCGCCCCGTCCCGCGTGGTGAACACCTCGAACCCCTCGGCGCACAACACGCGCTCCGCCAGGGCCTCCTGCGCGGAGTCCTCGTCGAGCAGCAGCACCCGCCGGGGCAGCCGCTTCACCTCGTGCGACGGCATGCGCGGCAGGCTCACCGTGAAGGTGCTGCCATGGCCCTCCGAGCTCGCCAGCGACAGCGCGCCCCCGTGCAGCCTGGCGATGGAGTGGCTGATGAACAGCCCCAGCCCCAGTCCCCCGAAGTTGCGGTGCGACACGTTGCGCGCCTTGTAGAAGCGCTGGAACACCTGGGACTGGTCCGCGCCGGGGATGCCAATCCCATGGTCCTGGACGTGGATGCGCGCCTCCCCCGCGAGCCGCTCCACGCACACGGTGATGGGCTCACCCGGCGGGCTGTACTTGTGCGCGTTCTCCAAGAGATTCACGAGCACCTGCTCCAGCCTGTCCCTGTCCCCCCGCACCCACACGCGCTCGCGCGGCACGTCCACCGCGAAGGGCCTGTCGAAGGCCGCGCGGAAGTGGTCCACCACCTCCGCCACCAGTTGCCCCACCTCCAGCGGCGACAAGTCCAACGCCAGCTTCCCGGCATCCAGCCGCGAGGCGTCCAGCAGGTCATCCACCAGCCCCGCCAGCCGGTCCACCTGCCGCTTGGACTTCAGCACCGTGGCCAGCTCCAGCGGCTGCCCCGCAGTGAGTCGGCGCTCCATGGTGAACAGGCCCAGCTTCAGCGGGGTGAGCGGCGTCTTCAGCTCGTGGCTCGCGATGGACATGAACTCCTCGCGCACCTGGAGCGCCGCCTTCGCCTCGCGCAGGAGGCGCGCGTTCTCCACCGCCACCGCGAGCTGGTTGGCCGCCGCCGTCCACAGCTCCAGCTCCCGGGCGGAGAAGGACGTGCCCTGCTCCTTGTAGAGGAGCAATAGCCCCACCGTCCGGCGCGGCGCGCACAGCGGCACCGCGGCGAAGATGGAGCCCATCGAATCCCCATACCCCCGTTGGATTCCGAGCTGCGCCTGCCGCAAGGCCAGCGCCTGCCGGAACGGGTCCTCCTCCGGGTCGAACGAGTCCTCGGGAGACTCGCTCCCAGCCAGGTCCGACACCGCCGAGCGACGCAGCTCCGTGCCGTCCTCCTCGCAGAGGTACACCTCCGCGCGCCGCACCTGCGCGCAGCGCACCAGCGCCACCACCGCCGCGGCACACACGCTGTCCACCTCCAGCGTCTCACCCACGGCCCGGGCAATCTCGCGCACCGCCATGGAGAAGGCGCCGTCGTCATCCACGCCAGAGGGCTCCACCACCAGCCAGGACCCGGGAGACTCCTCCTCCCGTCCCGGCTTCACCTGCACGCGCACCTGGTGCAGCTCGCGGGTGATGACGTGGCCGGTGTGCGGACGGCCCTCGCGCACGGCCAGCTCCACCGCGTCCAGGCTCCGTCCGCGCTCCAAGGCCTCCAGCAGGCTGGTGCCCAAGGACAGCGTCATGCCCGTCTTGCGGGCGAACCCTTCCTCACACCACTGGACGCACAAGTCGGGTCCTACGCGCACCAGGGCCTGGGGGAGGCACGAGAAGGCTTCTTCGACGTCAGGGGGAAGCGTCATGTGCTCGCGAAGGTGGCGGGGGGCCTTCTCGGGATTATGAACCCCGCCCCGAGTGCGCAACCCGCCTGCCCCCCGCATTCCCCGCTGGTGGACGACCGCCGCGTTGAGGGGGAGACAAATCCCTCCAGGAGCGACCAGGCAGGCTCGGCGCCACGTCGTGGATGACACGTAGCGATGGTGTGGTAGACGACACCGCCATGCCTTCGCAGCCGACCAAGGAACTCCAGACCTTCCCCAACCCGGCCCCTGAGCGCGACTACGAAATCGCGTTCGACTGCCCGGAGTTCACGTGTCTGTGCCCGCTCACCGGGCAGCCGGACTTCGCCCGGTTCAAGATTACGTACGTCCCGGACCAGCTCTGCATCGAGCTGAAGAGCCTGAAGCTCTACATGTGGGCCTACCGGAACGAGGGGGCCTTCCACGAGAAGGTCACCAACACCATCGCCGACGACATCATCAAGGCCATCCAGCCGCGCAAGCTGACGCTGGTGGGTGACTGGTTCGTGCGCGGCGGAATCGGCACCATCGTCACCGTCACGCACGAGAAGAAGTAGCCGTGTAGCGACAGCCGGAAGCCGCGAGCGCCGTCTCGAAGGCGCTCGCGCCTCACTCCGCCTTGTTGAAGATGGCGTCGGCGTTCTTGTTCAGGTCCGTCTCGATGCGGTCGGCGGCCTTGTGAACGTTCTGCAGCCTGCGAGCGGCGGCGGCCTCCGGGTCCGTCTTGGCCGGGCGGTTGAGGACGTACCGGGCCGCCGCGACCAGCACGACGATGCCCAGGATGAAAGTGACCATGCGGCCCATGGACTGCCTCCTCCCGCCTCAGCGGGTGAGCTGCTGCACGAGTGGCGCCCACTGCGCCTGGGTGAAGTAGAGGCCCGTCCCCGCCAGCGACGCGAGGGCGAGCGCGACGAGCGCCCACTTGAGGCCGCCGCCGGAGCGCGAGCGCGAGGTGTCGAAGACCTCCACCGCCGCATCCAGTTCCTGGGGCCGCATGAGTTGCTGCGCCTCCGTCTCCGTCAGCTTCTGGCGGTGGCGCAGGAAGGCGACCAGCAGGCCCGCATGAGACACCTGGACTTCCTGGGCCAGGAAGACGTCCAGCTCGCGGCGCATGGCGGCGGCGTCCGGGAAGCGGTCCTCCGGCTTCACCTCCATGGCGCGCTGGATGATGCGCACCAGGGGCATGGGGACGTTGGGCGCCACCTTGCTGAGCGGCGTGTACTTGCCGTCGCGAATCTTCGCGAAGACCTCGCCCGCCGTCTTGCCGTGGAAGGGCCGGGCGCCGGAGAGGGCCTCGTAGAGCAGCACGCCGAGGGAGAAGATGTCGGTGCGGCCATCCAGCGGCGCGCCCGTCACCTGCTCCGGGGACATGTACGAGGGCGTGCCCACCGCCATGCCCGCCTGCGTGAGCGCCTCCAGCCCGACGTCCTTGGCGATGCCGAAGTCCATCAGCTTCACGTCACCGGACTTGGTGAGCATGACGTTGGCGGGCTTCAAGTCGCGGTGGATGATGTGTCGGAAGTGCGCGTGGTCCAGCGCGCTGGCGATGCGCGCGGCGATGACGCCCGTGACGTCCGGCGGCAGCGGCCCTTCCTTGATGAGCGTGTGGAGGGTGGGGCCGTCCACCAGCTCCATCACCATGAACATGCTGTCGTTCTTCTCCACCAGGTCGTAGAGCGTGACGATGTTCTGGTGACGGAAGGCGGCCAGCGCGAGCGACTCCCGGCGGAACCGGGACAAGGTCTCCCTGTCCCGCTTGCCCTCCGGCAGCAATTCCTTGATGGCGACCTCGCGCTGAATCATCTCGTGGAGGCCGCGATACACGACGGCCATCCCACCTCGGCCCAGCTCTCCGAGCACTCGATACGCGCCAATCTTGCGATGACGGACTGCTTTCTCAGCGGCAGGCACGGGCGAAGGGTACAGAACTGGACGCGCACCGTCGATGACTCACGTGGCCACCCCCGGCACCGGCGGGTCTGGACCATGGCCTCCCCCCGATTCCGGCCCCCCCTCAATCATGAACTCCCGTCTCTTCGTCCCGCTCCTCGCCCTCTGCCTGCTCGGAGGGTGCATCGTCCACCGCGACGGCCACGGCCACGGCGCGCATCCGTCCAAGTCGAAGAAGTCCAAGCGCAACAGCAAGGATTGTCACCCGAGCCAGTACTGGGATGGCGACGAATGCCGCCACAAGGGCAAGGGCAAGGGCGCTCGCAAGCACGACGGGTGAAGTCCTGGGGCGTGAGACAGGCCCGCACTCACCTGGGGCGTGTCCCGCTTCGCCCGGGAGAGTTGTAGGGTGGGTGCGCTCATGCGCACCGAAGCCTCCCTCGTCCCGCAGCCCGCGCTCCCGTTGTCCCCGCCGTCACCGGGCCGGGAGCACGCGAGCGAGCACTGCACGCTGCTGGATGGCGGGACGGAGGCGTTTCCCCGGATGCTGGAGGCCATCTCCTTCGCCCGGCACCGCATCCACCTGGAGGTCTACACCTTCGAGCGCGAGGGCGTGGGCGCGCTCTTCCTGGACGCGCTGGTGGCGGCGGCGAAGCGGGGCGTGGCGGTGAAGGTGGTGGTGGATGGCTGGGGGAGCATCGGCGCCAGCAAGCACCTCTCGCAGACGCTGTTGGCCGCGGGCGCGAAGGTGCGGGTGTACAACCCGCTCACGTCGCTGTGCCTGGGCCGCTCGTGGCGCAACCACCGGAAGATCCTCCTCGTCGACGACACGGTGGCGTTCCTGGGCGGCATCAACATTGGAGATGCCTACGCGGCCCGGGGCGACGTGCCCGGGTGGGCGGACCTGGCGGTGGAGCTGCGGGGCGACATCTGCCGGCAGCTCGGGGAGAAGCTGACGGCGGGCGCGGCGGCGCTGTCGGCGGGCGCGGTGAGGCTGTTCCTGTCCGGCATCGGCGGCGGGCACCGGCTGCGCAAGCGCTACCTGTCCGCCATCGACGGGGCGAAGCACGAGGTCATCCTCGCGCACGCGTACTTCCTCCCGGACACGCACTTCGTGAAGGCGCTGACGCGCGCGGCGCGCCGGGGCGTGAAGGTGTCGCTGCTGCTCGCCGGACGCAGCGATGTCATCTTCGCCCGCGCGGCGACGATGCGGCTGTACGCCACCTTCCTGCGCGCCGGGGTGCGCATCCACGAGTGGACGGCCTCCACGCTGCACGCCAAGGCTGCGGTGGTGGACGGCAGGACGCTGCTGGTGGGCAGCTTCAACCTGGACCCGCTGTCGCTCGTCAATCTGGAGACGCTGGTGGAGGCGGAGGAGCCCGGCGTGGCGGCGCAGGCGGCCCTGTGGCTGGACAAGCACGTGGCCCTGTCGCGGCACGTGCTGCCCGAGCAGTGTGGCCGCTCCGGCCTCCAGCGGTGGTTGCTGGACGTCGTGGGCCTGGCCGTGGCGCGCTTCGCGGAGCACTTCGCCAGCTTCATCGGACGGCGACGCAAGCGGTGAGCGCGTCACGCTCGCGTCACGCGAGGGCCTGAAAAAGCCCCTGCCCGGCCGCAGCCCCTTCATGACGTGCTGCGCGGGCCGCCAGGGCGCTCTACACTGTCGCACGTCCAACCATGCCCATTCGCCGCCCCGCCCTCCCGCCCGTCCTCGCAGCCATCGATGTGGGGACCAACGCCGTGCGACTGGAGCTCGCCCGGCCGGACGCCGACGGGGCGCTCGAGACGCTCCATCAGGAGAGAGACCCCATCCGCCCGGGTGAGGGCGTCTTCGCCACCGGCACCATGCCGGAGGCCACCGCCGAGCGGCTCCTGTCCACGCTCCGGCGCTACGCCGCGCTCTGCCGTCGCCACAAGGCCCAGGTGCGCGCGGTGGCCACCAGCGCCCTTCGCGAGGCGCGCAACAGCCCGGACATCGTCCGACGCGTGCGCGAGGAGGCCGGCCTCAACCTGGAGGTCGTCAGCGGCAAGGAGGAGGCGCGCCTCATCTGCCTGGGCGTGCTGCACCGCAAGCCCCCCGGCACCCGCTCGCTGCTCATCGACATTGGCGGCGGCAGCACCGAGGTGGCCACCGCCGTGGGCGAGAAGCCCGACAACCTGTGGAGCCTGGGGCTGGGCTCGGTGCGCCTCACCGAGGTCTTCGAGGCCTCGCGCACGGTGACACCGAAGCAGTTGCGCATCATGCGGAGCTTCGTCCAGGAGGTGCTGGGCAAGACGCTGCCGGAGAAGCTGCCGCTGTTGCCCCGGATGGCGCTCGGCTCGTCCGGCACCATCAACGCCGTGGTGTCCTTCGCCTCCAGCGAGAGCAGCGGCAACGCCACCATGCGCCAGCTCACCCAGACGGTGGAGACGCTGGCGCAGATGCCCGCGGAGCGGCGGCGCAAGCGCTTCGACCCCAAACGCGCCGACATCATCGTCTCCGGCGCCGTCATCCTGGAGGGTGTGGCGAAGTACCTGGGAATCGAATCCGTCAGCGTCGTCAACCGGGGCCTGCGCGACGGCATCCTCGTGGACCTGCTCTACCGGCAGGACGCCCACCACCAGGACGACGACCACAGCCTCGCGGACGCCGCCGTCGTCATGGGGCAGCGCTTCTTCTTCGACGAGAAGCACGCGCGCCAGGTGGCCCGCATGGCGCTGACGCTCTTCGACGACCTGGCCGCCCTGCACCAGCTCCCCCTGTCGGTGCGCCCGTACCTGGAGGTCGCCGCGCTGCTCCACGACATCGGCCACGCGGTGAACTACGAGCGCCACCACAAGCACACGTACTACCTCATCCGGCACGCGGACCTCCCCGGACTCGCGGACCGCGAGCGCGAGCTGGTGGCCCGAGTCGCCCGCTACCACCGGCGCAGTCCCCCGGAGCTGGCCCACTCGGGCATGGCGGGGCTGACGCCCACCGAGGCCCGCACCGTGCGCAAGCTCGCCACCCTGCTGCGCGTGGCCAACTCGCTGGACCACAGCCACCACCAGCCCATCAAGGACTTCAAGGCCACCAACGGCCGCGACGGTGTCGCCCTGCACCTGCACGCGCGCCAGCCGGTGGACCTGGAGTTGTGGAACGCGGAGCACGAGGTGGCGCTCTTCCGCCGCGTCTTCGGCAAGAAGCTCACCTTCCACGTCCACCACGCCACGGGCCGCTAGCCGCACGGCTCCCCGGCCGCTGGCCGGAAGAGGGGCCGCGCGCGCCCTGCCCGCCTTCGCGCGGATGCCCACGCTCCAAGTCGCACGGGTCCGTCGTCACCAGACGGGCCCTTCTCGACTTTGACCGTCAGGGCCCCCTCGGGGGGTGAGAGGAGCGAGCGATGAAGGCCGTCGTATTCCATGGGATTGGGGACATCCGGCTCGACGAAGTGGAGGAGCCGCGCATCGAGAAGCCGACGGACGCCATCGTCAAGCTGTCGGCGAGCGCCATCTGTGGCACGGACCTGCACATGGTCCGCGGGACGATGCCGGGGATGAAGCCGGGCACGATTCTGGGGCACGAGGGCGTGGGCTACATCGAGGCGCTCGGCGACGACGTGCGCAACTTCAACGTGGGCGACCGCGTGGTCATCCCCTCCACCATCGCCTGCGGCAACTGTGTCTACTGCCGCGCCGGCTACCATTCGCAGTGCAACGACGCGAACCCGAATGGCGCCGCGGCGGGCACGGCCTTCTTCGGCGGGCCGGCACCGACGGGCCCCTTCCACGGCATGCAGGCGGAGAAGGTGCGCGTGCCCTTCGCCCACGCGGGCCTGGTGAAGATTCCGGACGGCGTGACGGACGAGCAGGCCCTCCTCGTCTCCGACATCTTCCCCACGGGCTACTTCGGCGCGGAGATCGCCGAAATCAAGCCGGGTGACACCGTGGCGGTGTTCGGCTGCGGGCCGGTGGGGCTGTTCGCCATCGTCAGCGCGAAGCTGCTCGGCGCCGGGCGCGTGTTCGCCATCGACTGCCACGAGGACCGGCTGGAGCTGGCGCGCACCCAGGGCGCTGAAATCATCAACTTCGATGAGGAAGAGCCGGTGAAGACGCTGCTGCGCCTCACCAATGGCATCGGCGTGGACCGGGCCATCGACGCGGTGGGCGTGGACGCCATGCACGCGCACGCGGGCCCCGCGGCGAAGCAGGCCAGCGCGCAGAAGGCGGAGCTCAAGCGCGAGACGAAGGAGGCCGCGCCGAAGACGAACCCGGACGGCGACAACTGGGTGCCCGGCGACGCGCCCGCGCAGGTGCTGACCTGGGCGGTGGAGGCCCTGGCCAAGGCGGGCACGCTGTCCATCATCGGCGTCTACCCGCAGCAGGTGCGCACGTTCCCCATCGGCATGGCGATGAACAAGAACCTCACGCTGAAGATGGGCAACTGCAACCACCGCAAGTACATCCCCCGGCTGCTGGAGCTGGTGCGCACAGGCGAGGTGGACCCCACCGCCATCCTCTCCCATGTGGAGCCCATGAGCGGCGCGCTGGACGCCTACCGCAACTTCGATTTGCGCAAGCCGGGCTGGGTGAAGGTGGAGCTGGAGCCCAACCAGCTCCAGTGAGCCCTCAGGCGTCCAGCACCAGGCACGAGTCTCCGAACTCGTGCCCCAGGTAGCCGCGCGCCTCCGCGTGCGCGGTCGCCTCCTTCAAGAGCGGTGACGGCGCGAAGGCCTGGAGCAGCGCGTGGTGGCTGCTTCCAGGCTCGTGCATGCCGGTGAGCAGCCCGTGCACCACGCGAGGCACGAAGCCGGGCCCCAGGAGCAGGTCCGTCACCGCCTCACCCGCGACCAGTTGCCCGCCGTTCATCTCCGCCCGCCCCTCCAGCGCGCGCACCACCGTGGTGCCCACCGCGACAATCCGGCCTCCCGCCGCGCGAGTGGCCTCCACTTGAGCCACCGTGGAGGCGGGGATGTCCGAGCGCTCGGGCCTCGGCAGCGCCGCGTCCAGCACCGCGTCTCCCGTGGAGGACAGCCCCGCCGCGTGGGTGAGCGACGCCAGCCGCACGCCCCGACGGCGCAGCGCCAGCAGCAGGTTCCAGGTGAGGGGCAGTCCCGCCGACGGCGCCTCCGTGGCCCAGGGCCGCGCGCCATAACCCGTCTGCACGTGCCACAGCGACAGCGGGGCCACGGTGTGCGCGTACTGCACGGGCCGGCCGCCCTGGTACAGCGCGGACCAGAGCGCGGCGCCATCCTCGTCGAAGGCCACGCGTACGAGGCGGGGCGAGGGCGGCAGCACCTCCACGATTTGGACGGGCAACCCGACGACGGTGAAGCGCGAGCCCACCGGCAACACGGGTGGGAGCGGCCGGTCCTCGGTGCGCTTGCGCCAGTCTCCCGCGCCGAAGAGGACGGCGGTCCAGGTGCCGTCCTGCTCGCGCGCCAGCAGCCGCAGCTCGATTCGCTCTCCCGCCGCCGTGCGCCCCAGGAGCGAGGCGGGGAACGTGGCGGCGTCGTTCACCACCAGCAGGTCGCCATCCCGCAGGAGTGACGGAAGGTCCGCCACGCGGGCATCGGAGAAGCGACGACCGTGGGGTTCGATGTGCAGGAGCCGCCCCTCCTCGGGGTGGTCCACGGGCCAGGGCGCGGGCTTCATGCGGCCTCCAGACTCGCCGCTTCCAGGCGGGAACCCGACGGCAGCGACTCCGAGCGACGCTCCACCATCGCGACGATGCGCGCCGCCACGCCCTCGGGCCGCGCCAGCGTGGAGCGGTCCGCCTCCGGCATGGCGTCCGAGTGCATGCGCGTGTCCATCTCCCCCGGGTCGATGTTCAGGAAGCGCACGCCCGTGCCCTCCAGCTCCGCGGCCCAGAGGCGCCCCAGGTGCTCCAGCGCGCCCTTGGACACGCTGTAGGAGCCCCAGCGGGGATACGCGGAGAGGGCCGCGTCCGAGCTGATGTTCAGCACCAGCCCGCTGCCTCGCACCACCATGTTGCCCACCACCGCCTTGGTGAGCCGGAAGGGCCCCACCACGTTGACCTCCAGCACGTGCTGGAAGTCCTCGCACGCGGTGTCGAGCAGCAGGGGCAGCGGCGTGGGCCCCAGGATGCTGGCGTTGTGCACCAGCACGTCCAGCGGGCCCACCAGCGACGTGGCCACGCCCACCAGCCGGTAGATGGACTCCTTGTCCCCGACGTCATAGGCCACGCCGTGCGCCTCCAGTCCTTCCGCGCGCAGGGCCTCGGCGGCGGCCTCCATCTCCGGGGCATGGCGGGCCACGCCCACCACCCGGGCACCTCTTCGCGCGAAGTGCGCCATGAGCGCGCGGCCCAGGCCTCGACTCGCTCCCGTCACCAGGACCGCTCTTCCGGTCAGCTTCATGTGGAAAGTCCTCCTTGCTGGAAGGGATACGCCGGCCGCGTTGATGGAATGGCGTCGCGGCCAATCCTTTGGCAGATTGTCAAACCATGGCCATCGACGAAGAGGACCTGCCGAGCAGACTGGCGCGCAACATCCGGACCCTGCGGGAGACGCGGGGCGCCACGCAGGCCCAGCTCTCCAAGCTCGCGGGGGTGCCCCGGGCGACGTGGGCGAATCTGGAGTCAGGCACCGCGAACCCCACGCTGTCGGTGCTGCACCGCGTGGCGGCGGCGCTCCAGGTGTCGCTGGAGGAGCTGGTGGCGAGGCCTCGCGCCAGTGCGCGGCACTACCCGCGCGACAGCCTGACGACGCGCATCCGAGGGGCGGGACAGTTGCGCAAGCTGCTGCCGGACCCGCTGCCGGGCATGGAGTTCGACCGCGTGGAGCTGCCCTCCGGGGTGCGCATCACCGGCGTGCCCCACACCCCTGGCACGCGCGAGTACCTGGCCTGCGAGTCCGGGGAGATGGCGCTGGTCGCCAGCGGTGAGCGCTTCGTCCTCAAGCCGGGAGACGTCGTCGTCTTCCGGGGGGACCAGAAGCACTCGTATGAGAACCCGGGGACGCGCACGGCGGTGGGCTACTCCGTCGTCCTGCTCGCGCCCCCGCTGTGAGGTGAGGGCTCAGCCCGCGTCGCGGCCGTAATACCAGGCGGTGAGGGCCAGGCGCGAGGCGTGGGCGGGCAGCACCTCGTGCTCGATTCGCTCGCTCAGGAAGACGACGAGCGTGTCGAGCACGGGGGCCACGTCCACGGGCGCCGAGTCCTCCGGATACAGGCGCAGGACGCCTCCGTGCTCGGGCATCCAGCCGGTGTTCGGGTACCAGATGGAGGTGACTCGGCGATTGGCCTGGCCTGGGAAGGCGTCGAAGTGACGCGCGTAGCGAGCTCCTCCGCCGGGGTAGCAGGCGAGCTGGAGGTCGAAGCGTCCCAGGCCGAGATAGGCCCCCGACGAGAGCGCGTGTCCTAGTTGGGAGAAGTGTTCCCACAGGACGCCGAGCCCTGTCCCAGGCTCCGGCTCTATCCAGCCGGTGAGGTCTCCTCGCACACGGGAGTCCAGGATCCGCTCGGAGCCCCGGCGGATGCTCGCGGCATGCAGCACTCCAGAATCAGCCCTCGCCAGCGCATCAGCCCGCGCGGCGAGGGCGGCCACATCTCCGAGGAAGACAGGGCGCGTGAAATAACCGCGCGCACCCAGCTCCGTCACTTCCACATCGGTCAGCTCCACACGTGCTCCTTCCAGCAACGTGCCGCCCACACGCGCGCACCGTGCCCCAGACGCGCGCCGCGAGGAAGGGGATACACTGGGGCCATGGCGCACCTCTCGCGAATCCTGACGGTCCTCCTGGGTATCGCCGCCGGAGCCCTGGGCGCGGGCTTGCTCTTGCGGCCCACGTCCCCCGCCCTGCCCGACACCGCGTCCGTGGTGCACCAGATGCGCGAGGTGGCGCGGCTGGAGACGCTCGAAGTCGCCCTCTACAAGAAGGTGTCCTTCTCTCCCGAGCCGCGAGCCACGGATGCCTTGTGGAAGGACGTGGTGAACTGGGCGGCGTACACGCTCCAGAATCCGCACGGCCGGGCCATCGTCTTCGCGGATGCGCACCTGGGGTTCGACTTCCAGCGCCTGGGCCCGTCGAGCCTCCACGTCGCTGGGACCAAGGTCCACGTCGTGCTGCCCCCTATCGACGTGCGCGTGGCGCTGCGGCCCGGGGAGACGGAGGTCATCGACTCCAACCTGGACAGCACGCAGACGGCGCAGCTGTTGGAGAAGGCGCGACTGGCCTTCGAAAAGGACGTGCGCGCCGACACGAGACTCCAGCAGCGCGCCCGTGACTCCGCGGAGCGGTCCCTGCGCGCGCTGCTGCTCACGCTGGGCTACCGCGAGGTGGTGTTCGTGGACCGCCTGCCCACCGGCACGGCGGGGTGAGGCAGTCTCACGGACGTTCACTGCTCTGACAGCAAGGCGTGTTCAGCTTCCTGGAGCCAACTCTCGAACACCTCGCGCTGGGCCTGAGCGTACTCAGGGGCCTTCACCCGGATGTCCGCGTCGAAGAGGAAATGCCAGACGATTTCCTCCACATTGGCGCTCTCTGGAACAGAGCGGAGTCGCAGGCACAGCGCGATGGACGCGTCCACCCACTCCTTGAGGCTCTTCTTGTCCGTGGGGTCACGGTCAAAAAGCCGCCTCATCTCCTTGACCGCGGCGGACCACTCGGCTGATGACACGGGTAAGCCTCCTACGTTTCCCACCGCCGGAACCTTCATGCCAGTGGGGCACCGTGTCGAATCAAGACCACGGGATTGCCATCGTGCCAGATCACCAGCGCGGACCGGGATGACTCCACGGCGCTCGCGAACCCCGCGACATGCCCACCAAACAGGTTCGGATGTTCCTGGTCCGTGAGGACCCCGATGGCGACCCTGTCGTAGGCGGGGAAATGCTCGTGGACCGCGAGTTCGTCATCCAGGAGCAAGACCGAGAGCGCGTCGCGCCTCATCGCCTGGACCACGTCGCCACGCCCCGAATCCACTCCCAGGGGAGCAGCCATCCTCATCGACAAGACGAATTCACTTCGTTCAGTGGGTCTGTCGAAGATCAGCCCCCCCGAAGCAGTCCTCCGAAAGGCCTCACTCGACATGAACTTCTCGACCGCGTCCCATCCAGGATGCCTGGCACGGGGCCCGAGCGCCCATTCCTCGTATGACAGGACTGTTGCCTCGGTCATGGCCACCTCCAGCTCGACATGAATCAGTCCTCGGCAGCCTGGTCCCGGGTGAGCCCTTTGTCCGACAGGAAGTACAAGCCGGCGATTCCCTCTGGAGTCGGCTCCAGGTCCGCCAGCACTTCCCAGGCCGCTGGGTCGGAGACTCGGGCCACGAGCGCCAGCTCGCGCCGCACCAGGGAGCCGTAGAGGGGCTCGTCTCCCGCCTGCTCCGCCAGAAGTCGCCGCTGGGACGCGGTGAGCAGCCGCGCGCCGTCGAGCCCATCTCCCCCCGCCACCGCCCACAGGCCCGAGAAGGTCTCCGCGAGCCGGACCTCGCCCTGGTCGATGACCACGGGCCGCACGGGCGCGGGATGCGCCTCCAGGTTCCGCCATGCCGCCGCGTCCACCTGCGCCTCCGTCAGTCCGGAGGAACGCAGGGCGGACTCGGGCAGGTAGCGCACGAACTCCGCGTCCTCCAGCACGTAGAAGACCTCCAGTCGCGCGGGCCCCGGCCGGTGCAGCGCCCCCACCGCCTTCGCCGCGAAGTCCGCCGGACGCAGCACCGGCCGCAGCCGGGCCTCCAGCGACGCCCCCTCCGCGCCCAGCCCCGAG
>Ga0126314_10000060_pt1 | contig 60601 bp, 50 predicted proteins | sample Plot105B_FD_92535 | JGI IMG/M metagenome (GOLD analysis project Ga0126314, IMG submission 92535) | Serpentine soil microbial communities from UC McLaughlin Reserve, CA, USA - Plot105B | ecosystem: Environmental > Terrestrial > Soil > Grasslands | place: USA: UC McLaughlin Reserve, Lake County... | reverse complement strand
TCGGCCTGGGTGACGAGGCGGCGCGCACCGCGGGCATCCCCGTGGCCCGGCGCGCGGGGCTGGCCATGGCCCTGGCCGGAGCGCTGGCGGGGCTCGCCGGCGCGGTGCTGGTGCTGGGCACCGAGGGCCGCTACCCGGGTACGCTGGGCGCGCCCTATGGCTTCGACGGCATCGCCATCGCGCTCATCGGCAACAACCACCCGCTGGGCGTAGGCGCCGCGGCCCTCTTCTTCGGCGTGCTGCGCGCGGGCGGCACGCGCATGCAGCTGCTCGACGTGCACAAGAGCTTCCCCGAGCTCATCCAGGGCCTCGCGCTGCTCTTCGTGGCCGGACGCCTCATCTGGCTGGCCGCGCTGCGCCGTCGGAGCGCACCGAAGCCCGCCACGGCCGCGCCGCCCGCTCCCGCCGCGCAGGTGCCCCATGCTTGAAATCCTCCACCGGCTGCTGTTCGCCACGCTGGACGCGGCCCCCGCGCTCGTCTTCGCCGCCCTGGGCGCGGTGCTCTCCGAGCGCGCGGGCGTCGTCGCCGTGGGCGTGGAGGGGATGATGCGCGTGGGCGCCTTCTGCGCCGCGGTGGCCGCGCTCGTCATGCCCACGCCCGCGGCCGTCGGAATCGGCATGCTCGCGGGGGCGGCCCTGGCGGCGGTGCATGGCTTCCTGTGCATCCGCTGGCGCTCGGACCAGGTGGTCTCCGGCATTGCCCTCAACCTGGTGGCACTGGCGGGCGGGACGTTCCTGCTCGAGACGCACTTCGGGCCCAACGGGACGCCGCCCATCCAACAACTCCAGCCCCTCCACTGGCCGGAGCTCGCCTCGGTGCCCCTCTTGGGCGCGCTCTCCGGCCATGCGGCCCCCACGTACCTCGCGCTGCTGTTGCCCCTGCTGCTCCAGGGCATGCTGACCCGCACCCCTCTGGGCCTGCGCCTGCGCGCGGTGGGCGACAAACCCCACGCGGTGGCCACCCTGGGTCTTTCCGTTCCCGCATTGAGGTGGGGCGCGGTGCTGGGCGGAGGACTGCTCGCAGGCCTGGGCGGCGCGGTGCTCTCCACCACCGTGCTGGACCGCTTCGAGCAACACACGCCCGCGGGCCTGGGCTTCATGGCCCTGGCCGCCATGGTGTTCGGCCGCTGGACGCCCCTGGGCGCCTTCGCCGCCGCGGCCTTCTTCGCCTTCGGCAACGCGCTGCGAATCGGCCTGGCCTCCAGCGCCCCGGGCCTCCTGGAGCTGGTGCCCCAGGGCGTCCTGCTCGCCCTGCCCTACTTGCTGACCCTCCTGGTCCTCACCTTCCAGGGGCAGCGCAACAGCACCCCGGCCTCACTCGGCGTCCCATACGAGCAGGAGTCCCGCTGAGGTCACCCGATGCACTGGAGTCATTCCATACCCGGGTATAGAATGATTCCTGGTCAGGAGTGACCCCCAGGTGTCGGATGGCCAACGTCGCCTCGTTCGAATGGTGGAGAAAGACGACACTCCAACCCCCTGCGGTTATTGAAACGAACTCCGGGTTTCTCCGGGATTGAGACACAGGGCGTCGGAACTCACAGCGGCATGGGCCTCGCATATAGAGGCCAGGTCGGACCGCGCCGGAATGGAATCAGGCCACCGGGGGGAGGCTTCATCCAATCTGACGCAAGGTCCGGAGGGACTCCTTGTGAAACCCGGGCCTAGTCGGTCCGGTCAACACGGCGGGGGTGGGTGATGCTGGATACGACGGGAACAACCGAAACGTACAGACCCCGCGTCTTGGCGGTGGACGTGGAGTCAGAAGGCATGGAGCGGCTCTGCTCCATCCTGGCCCCCGCGGGCTACGACGTCCTCACGGCACGGGGGCCGGCGGCCCGTCAGGCCGCGGACCTGGTGCTGCTGGACGTGGAGCGTCCGGGGACGGACGGGCTGGCGACGTACCGACGGCTCCTGACGGAGCTGGGTGCGCCCTCGGTGCCGGTGCTGATGCTCACCCGCAGGGCGGACCGCCAGACGCGGCGGCAGGTGCTGGAAGCCGGAGTGGATGATCTGCTGACGACGGAGCCGTTGGACCCGCTGGAGCTCAAGGTCCGCGTGCACACGCTGCTGGAGCTCAAGGCGCACCGCGAGCGCGGTGGGCAGCGAGCCGAAGAGCTGTTGGACCCGCGCACCCGCTGGGTGGAGATGGAGCGGCTGGCGCGCGTGGGCACGCTGGCGGCGGACGTCGCCCAGAACCTGGGTCACATCGGCCAGGGACTCCAGAGCGCGCTGGGACACGTGCGCGAGCGCGCCATGCAGGGCCTGCCTCCGGACGTGGAGGAGCTCAAGAAGCTGGGCGTCGCCGGCGAGCAGATGCGGCTGTACGGCCAGCACCTCCTGTCGCTCGGCCCCTCGAACCCCAAGGACATCCAGCGCTTCGACTTGCGGGAGCTGGTCCCCGTCGTCGTGGAGCGCATGCGGGGCAACGGCCGGCTGGGCACGGCCGAGGTGACGGTGGTGCTCCCCGAGGACCCCATCGCCGTCGTCTTCAACCGCCGCCAGCTGGAGCAGGTGGTGGTGGAGATGCTGGCCAACGCGGCGGAGGCAGTGGAGGACGTGATGGACCGTCCTCGTCGCATCCACGTGGGCGTGGAGCTGCCGGACATGTTCGGCGACTTCGGCCCGCGCCTCTTCGTCAAGGACACGGGCATCGGCATCTTCGAGGACGAGCTGCAGGCCGTCTTCGAGCCCTACTACACGACGAAGCCGCCGGAGAAGGGCGCCGGACTGGGCCTCACCGTGGCGCGCGCCCTGGTGGAGTCCATGGGCGGCAAGCTGACGGTGCAGAGCCGCGTCAACCTGGGCAGCACCTTCACGCTGGAGCTGCCCGAGCAGACCTCGTCCTGGTAGAGGCCCGCCGCTCTAGAAGCGGTAGGCGATGCCGAAGAGGGCCTCCATGGCGAACTCGCTCTCGTCCCAGTCGGGGATGAGCGCGGGCCCCATGCGCAGGTTGAAGGTGGCCGCCAGCCGGCTGTCGATGAAGTACTCGAGCCCGCCGCCCACCATGATGGGGATGACGGGGCCGATGTTCTCCCCGAAGTAGACGTGGAAGGGCATGTCGATGCCCACGTTCACCATCAGCGCGCTGGTGACGGGGATGCCCACGACGAAGGCCACTGGCAGCGCCAGGCCCACGTCCGTGTCGCCGTCGTCGAAGTAGAAGAGCGGCCCCGGCTGGAAGGTGAGCGCGAAGGAGACCTTGCTCGTCTTGGCCAGCTCCCACCGCATCCACGCCTGCAGCTTGATGCCGGGCGCGGTGTGGCGGACCCAGCCCTCGCGGCCCCAGTTGAAGCTGAACTTGCCGCCGATATCGAAGCGCTCCGAGGTGCCATGGAGCACGCCCAGCGTGAGGCCCGGCCAGCCAATCTGCCCGGAGAACGCGGTGTTGCCCCGCCCCAGCGTGTCGGCGGCGAGCACGGACCAACCCTGCCCTCGCGCCAGCGCGGAGCCAGGAAGGGCCAGAAGGCAGGCGAGGAGGACTCCAGGAACGAGGCGCTTCACACGAATCCTTTCGACGGGGGCCACGCCAGGCGCGACCAGGGGGAAGCCGAAGAGCGAGGTGAGGTGTGAATCAGGACTCAGGTGGGTTGTCCACGCTCACGTGCGAGCGCGATGAAGGCTTCGATGAAGGAGGCCAGCCGGGCCTCGGCGCGCGCACGGGCCTTGGCCAGGGGCTCACCGGCCGTGGGGGTCTCCTTGCGCTCGAAGTAGTATTTGATTTTCGGCTCGGTGCCGGACGGACGCAGGGTGACGCGGCCGCCGCCCTCCAGCTCCAGCGCGAGCACGTTGGACGGCGGCAGGCCATTGACGCCGCGCTGGTAGTCCAGCACGGCCCGGACGGCCTCCGTGCCGACGTGGGAGGGAGGCCGGGCGCGGAAGGCGTCCATGATGCCCCGGATGACCTGCGCGCCCGCCGCGCCGGGCAGCGTGACGTTGCGCTGGGCGCCGACGTAGAGGCCGTGCTGGCGCTGAATCTCCTCCAGATAGCCGAGCACCGTGGTGCCGCGTGACTCGCACCACGCGGCCAGGTCCGCCATGACGAGCGCCGCGCCGACGCCGTCCTTGTCCCGCGTCACGGTGCCGGCGGTGTAGCCCAGCGCTTCCTCGTAACCGAAGACGAACTGGAGGCCCTCGGAGCGCTCGCGCTCCAGCGCGCGGTTGGCGATCCACTTGAAGCCCGTGAGCACCTCGTCATAGGCGGCGCCGAGAGAGCGTGCGATATCTCCCAACTGCGTCGACGAGACGATGGTGGTGACGACGTACGGACGGCCCCGCTTCGTCCCCTGCGTCAGCAGATAGTGGCCCAGCAGCACGCCCACCTCGTTGCCGGTGAGCATGCGCAGCCCGCCGTCCGCCTCGCGGGCCATGACGGCCAGTCGGTCCGCGTCCGGGTCATTGGCCAGCACAAGGTCGGCCTTCACGCGCTCGGCCGTCGCACGCGACAGGTCCATGGCGCCCGGCTCCTCCGGATTGGGGAAGCGCACCGTGGGGAAGCGGCCGTCCGGCATCTGCTGCTCGGCCACCGGCGTGAAGCGAGGGAAGCCCGCGTCGCGCAGCGCCCGCTCCGCCCAGACGCCGCCCACGCCGTGCATCGCCGTGTAGACGATGGACAGCGTGTCGGAGCCCTTCTGGTGCACGCGCAGCCCGAGGATGGCGCGCAGGTAGTCCTCGCCCAGCGAGTCCGGGATGTCACGCCACAGGCCCTGCTCGCGCGCCTGGGCCACCGTCAGCAGCGGCACGCGGTTGGCGGGCTCCACGCGGGCGATGGCGGAGGCGATGCCCGAGTCATGCGGAGGGATGATTTGAGCGCCGTTGCCCCAGTACACCTTGTAACCGTTGTACTCGGGTGGATTGTGGCTGGCCGTCACCATGATGGCCGCCGCGGCATTCAGGTGGAGGCAGGCGAACGCGGCGAGCGGCGTGGGCACCGGCGGCGAGAAGACATGGGCGGGGATGCCCTCGGCGGCGAGCACGGCGGCGGTGTCCTCCGCCAGCTCCGCGCTCAGCCTGCGGGCGTCACGGCCCACGACCACGCCCCGGGTGGCGGCGTCCGGCACGTGGTCCTTGAGGTAGCGCGCCAGGCCCGCGGTGGTGCGGCGCACCACGGCGCGGTTCATCCGGTTGGGCCCCGCGCCCAGCACGCCCCGAAGGCCCGCGGTGCCGAACTCCAGGTCTCCGGCGAAGCGGTCCGCCAGCTCGGCGAGGTCTCCCTGCGCGAGCAGCCGCGCCAGCTCCTCCGCGGTGGCGGGGTCCGGGTCCGCCAGGCGCCACGCCTCCGCCCGCTCTCTCAGTCCGGTGTCGTTCATGGAGCCTCGAAGCCTCGTGCAATCTGGGCGCGCACGGAAGACCAGCCCCGGGCGCCAGTGGATTTTCAGCTGTAGTCGGTGAGCTTGCGACGCGTGGCGCGGCCCTTGGGGCCGTCCTTGCCGCCCTGGCACGTCACGCACAGCTCCGCGTAGGGCATGGCCCGCAGCCGCCCGAGCGGAATCTCGTCCCCGCACTCCTCGCAGTCACCGAAGGAATCCGGTTCATCCCGCAGCTTGCCCAGCGCCTTGAGCACGCGGGCCAGCACGCCGTCCATGTTCCGGTTCCGGTTGGAGGCGATGGCCTGCATCATCTCGTTGAGGGGCTGCTCGTCCTCGTCGCCGCCGATGCGCGCGTCATCGGTGCGGTTGGGCTCGATTCTCGAGGGCGTCTTCTCGGTCAGCTCGGCATGCAGCGCCAGCAGCAGCGCCTTGAGTTCGTCTCGCTGTTTCGCGTTCACGTCGGCTCCGCCGAGTCAGTACTTCGCGGTGGAAACCTGGCCGGTGACGATGGCCACCGACGCGGACGCGCCCAGGCGGTTGGCGCCCGCGCGCAGCATGTTCATCGCGTCCTCGGAGGAGCGGATGCCGCCGGACGCCTTGACGCCCACGCCCCCCTCCACCACGGTGCGCATCAACCCCACGTCCTCCACCGTCGCGCCGCCCGAGCTGAAGCCGGTGGACGTCTTCACGAAGGCGGCGCCCGCGGACCTCGACAGCAGGCAGGCGAAGACCTTCTCGTCGCGCGTGAGCAGCGACGTCTCCAGGATGACCTTCACCGGCAACGGGCGGCTGGCCTCCACCACGGCGGCGATGTCCAGGAACACGGCGAGGTGGTCCTTCGCCTTGAGCGCGCCGATGTTGAGCACCATGTCGATTTCGCGCGCCCCGGCGGCGATGGCCTCACGGGCCTCGAACGCCTTGGCCGACGACAGTGCCGCGCCCAGCGGGAAGCCCACCACGGCGATGGGCACCGTGGAGGAGCCCGCGAGGACCTTGGCGACAGTGGCCACGTGCGAGCTGTTCACGCAGACCGTGGCGAAGCCGTACCGGCGCGCCTCCTCGGCCACCTTCACCACGTCTTCCTCGCGCGCCTCGGGCTTGAGCAGCGTGTGGTCGATGTACGGCGCCAGGTCCGCGGCGGACTGGATGGAATCCATATCCACGCGCCCCGTGCCGTGGCGGGTGAAGGGGTCGGGACGGGCGTCGGTGGGGGTGGCCTCCCGGGCGCCCGTCCACGCCTGAAGGCGGCGGCGAGCCTGGTCGGCGATTTCCTCGACGTGCTTGAGGAGGTCCTCGAAGTCGGACATGGCGGCCCCTTAGCCCACTTCCAGGTCCTCGGGAAGCGCTCGGGCGACCCGTGCGTTTCCTGCTCGCACCCGAGGTGCCGAGGGTGGGAACGTGGCGGTAGAGTCCGCACCGTGATGTCCCGTCTCCGGCTGTCCAGCTTCCTCGCCCTCCTGCTCGCCGCGCTACCAGGCATCGCCGCGAGCCCGCCCTCCTCTCTCACCTTCAGCACCGATACCAAGCCGCTCACGGTCCACTTCTTCGACGTGGGACAGGGCGACGCCGCGCTCATCATCTCCCCCAGCGGGAAGACGGTCCTCATCGACGGCGGCCCTCCCGAGGCCCGGGAGCGACTCGCCGCCCGCCTGCGCACCCTGGTGACGGGGCCGCTGGACCTGGCCATCCTCACCCACCCGCACCTGGACCACCTGGGCGGGCTCACGGCGGCCCTGCGCGCCGTCGGCGCGAAGCGCTTCATGGACCCGGGCTTCAACCACCCCAGCGAGGCGTACAAGGATTTGCTCGGCTTCGTCGGCGACTCGGTGGGCCAGGTGATGAACCCCGAGCCCAATCCCGCCACCCCGGACTCGCTGCTCACCATCGGCCTGGGGGAAGGCGTGTCGCTCACCGTGCTCTGGCCGCGCGCGCCCCGGGAGCCGTTCCTCATGGGGACACGCTCGGACGCCAACTCCAACTCCATCGTCGCCAAGCTGACGTATGGGAAGACCTCCTTCCTCCTCGTCGGCGACGCGGAGCCGGACACGGAGGCCGCCCTGCTCCAGCGCCCCCTCGACCTCACCGCCACGGTGTTGAAGGTCGCCCACCATGGAGGACGGCACTCCTCCACCGCCGCGTTCCTCGCCGCGGCGAAGCCCCAGGCCGCCGTCATCTCCGTCGGCGCCAAGAACGACTACGGACACCCCGCTCGCGAGACGCTGGAGCGGCTCGACGCCGTCGGCGCCCACGTGCTGCGCACGGACCGGGATGGAGAGGTCATCGCCGCCAGCGACGGCCACTCCGTCACGCTGCGGGGCAACGGCGGCACCGGAACCCTGCTGGTGGTACCCGGCAACCTCAAGCCGGGCCCCATCGCGCTCGGCCCCGTCGTGCCCAATCCCTCCCGCACGCAACGAGGCACGGTCGCCTCCGTGGAGCCTCGCAACGAGGCCAGGGACACCTCGCCCACTCCTCCAGGTGAGCGCGGCACGGCCGCGAGCGCCGAGAGTTCCGGGCCCTACGTGGGACTCAAGAACAGCAAGGTGTTCCACCGCGAGACGTGTTCCACGCTGAAGCGTTCCAAGTCTGAACGCACGCTCTACCTGAACCGCGAAGCCGCCCTGCGCGAGCGTCGCCCCGCCGAGGATTGCCACCCATGAGCCCCCGCCATCTCGCTTTGCTGGGGACCCTGCTGGCCCTGGTGGCCTGCAAGGAATCACCGGACCCCTCCACCCCGCGTCCCTCCGAGGCCCGGCGCTACTTCGGCACCGCCCCCGACGGGAAGCTGCACGTCTACTTCTTCGACGTGGGCCAGGGAGACGCCGCGCTCATCGTCTCGCCCAAGGGCAACACGGTGCTGGTGGACTCCGGCCCCGCCACCGCCGCGGGCCATCTGGTGAATCGCCTGCCGGAGCTGCTCGTCAAGCAGTTGGACCTGGTCATCCTCACCCACCCGCACAATGACCATCACGGTGCGCTGGACGCCGTATTGCGGAGGGTGGGCGCGCGCCAGTTGATGGAGCCGCAGCTGCCTGGCGCACCGCCCGACTACGACACCCTGCTCACCGCCATCAGCGGGCGCGGAATCCAGGTCGTCTCGCCCGCGCCGCCGACGTCCACGCCCAATGCCCCTCAGCGCATCAATCTGGGCGACGGCGTCTCGCTGACCATCCTCTGGCCTCGGGCGCCCACCGAGCCGCTCCTCGATGACTCTGGCGGGGCATCCATCGCGGAGGTCAACTCCATCGTCATGCGCCTCTCCTACGGCGAGACGTCGGTGCTCTTCGCCGGTGACGCGCTCGCGAAGACGGAGGAGTACCTGCTCGCGCGCGAGGTCCCTGTCCAGTCCACCCTGCTCAAGGTGGGGGCCCATGGGCTGGCGAGCGCCACCACCGCGCCCTTCCTGGCCCGCGTGGGAGCGCGCGCCGCAGTCATCTCCGTGGGCGCCAACAACGACCTCAGGGCGCCCGCCGCCGCCACGCTGGCGCGACTGGAGGCCGCGCACGTCCAGGTGTTCCGCACCGACATGGCCGGCGAGGTGCAGGTGGTCAGCGATGGCAAGTCGCTGGTCATCACTCCCCAGCGGCTGCCGCAGGGAAAGCCCAGCGACACGCGCTACACCCACGTGGGCCAGGGGCCCACGCCGGAGCCGAACTACTGGGCTGGCAAGGCCCTGCCCGAGAAGAAGGCCCCGCCGCCTCCGCCTCCGCCCGAGCCTCCCGAGGACGTGCGGCCCATCGAAGCGATCCAGACGACGAAGGCGGAGCCGCTCGCGCCCGTGGTGGATGGGCGCACGGACCGCTCGAAGAAGTACAAGGGTCCGTACGTCGCCAGCCGGAAGCGGCAGCTGTTCCACTTCCCGGACTGCGACGGGGCGAAGAAGATCCACCCCGAGAACCTCATCAAATTCAAGACGCGCGAAGAAGCAGCTCAGGACCGCCGTCCCGCCCAGGACTGCAACCCATGACGAAGGCACCCATGTCGCGGGCCACGCTGGACCGCATCGAGGACGACGTCGCGGTGCTCATCGTCGACGGGCGCGAGGTGACGCGGCCCCTCTCGTCACTCCCTGCTGGAGTGCGCGAAGGCGACGTGCTGAACCTGGAGACAATGAGCGTGGACGCTGAAGCCACCGAGGCGCTGCGCGAGGAGGTGCGCCTGGCGCGTCAGCGGGCGATGCAGGGCAAGAAGCCTCCGCCGGGCGACTTCGACCTCTGAGCAAAGGCCCCGGTTGCACGGGGTCTCCAGCCCGAGGCCTCCTCGCGGCAGGAAGCCACCTCCGGGCGACTTCGACCTCAGAGCCAAGGCTCGGTTGCACGGGGTCTCCAGCCCGAGGCCTCCCCTCGGCAGGAAGCCTCCGGGCGACTTCGACCTTTGAGCTGAGCAAAGGCCCCGGTCGCACGGGGCCTCCAACCCGAGGCCTCCCCTCGATGAGAGGAGAGGCCCGGGCCCTGCGCGGCTACCGTCCAGAGAGGACGAGCGGAATCTCCAGGTCGACGTCCTCTCCCGAGAAGCTGGAGAAGACCATGCGCTTGGCGCGCTCCCGGATGCAGGAGCCCACCGCGTTGGAGGAGCCGTTCAAGTCTTTGCGGCTGAACGTGGCGGCCTTCACCGCGCCGGACGTCCCCACCGTGGCGGTCAGCGTCACCTTCCCGCCCTTGAAGGACGGGTTGCGCTTCAGCTCCTGCTCCACGCAGTCGCGGAACGAGACCTGGGTCTGCTCGACGATGCGCTCCACTTCCTCGTCCGAGGGACCACCAACCTCTTCCGTATCCGCCGCTGCCACGTCCGCGCCCTCGCGGACCTCCGGGGCGACGTCCTTCTTCTCCGTGTCGTTGTAGACGGCCGCGACCTGCGCCTCGGAAGGAGCAGGCACCACGGCGCCCTCACCCGCGGAAGGCTCGGCGGCCTTCGGCTCGGTGGGAGGCTCGGCCTTGGGCTCGGGCGCCGCCTTGGGGGGAGGCTGAGGCACCACCGGCGGAGGCGTCTTGCCCAGCAGCTTGTCGCGCAGCGCGCCCATGCCCGCGCCGGTGAAGACGGACTGCTCCACCGGAGTGCCCGAGGCGTCCACCGTCGTCACGCGCAACGGCATGACACCCAGCGACTCCGACAGCACGTAGGCACCGCCCAGCGGGACGATGATGAGCAAGAGCGCGAAGACAGCGTACTTCCAGCCCGAGTTGCGCTTGGTGACGCCCGCCTTCTTGGCGAAGTGGCGCGTGTCCTCCCGAGGCCGACGCTCCTCCTCATCGCCGCCGCCCAGCGAGGCCAGCGGATCCTCCTGCGGGACGTCGTCCTGGTCGCCCTTGTCCGGAAGGTCCAGGTCGGAGAACAGCTCGTTCAACGGAGCCGCGGTGGGAGCGGCACCGCGCCGCGCAGCGGCCTGGGGCTGCTGACCTCGTGGATCAGGCTCGCCGAAGTACGTCGTGTCCGGATCCTCCTCGGGCACCCAGGCGCGCTGGGGCTCCGGCTCGGGCTCCGGCTCCTGGGGGTACTGCGGCTCCGGCTCGGGGAAGAAGTGCTGCGGCTCCGGCACGGGCTCCGGCTCACGACGAGCAGGCGCGCTCTTCGAGGCACGGGCGGCGGGAGGTGGCTCCGCCACGGGCGGAGGCGGTGGAGGCAGGGGCTCCGGCTCGGGCGGCGGGGTGAACAGCCCGGCGAGCTCCGGCACATCCGCGCCGCGCTTCCAGTCCGCCATGCCCTGCTGCCAGAAGAAGCTGCGGCCACTGATGGTGCCAGTGGCGACGAGCTCCCGGAGCGCACCCTCGTCGAGGGGGCCCTCCTGCTTGTTTTTCACCATCACGAACCAGGGCGAACCCGTGGCCCGCAAGGGTGCTGCACGCGTGGGCTCATCGTCCCAGGGCGTTTGAAGCGCGGCGGGTGGCGCCTTGGCCACGACGGGCGCGGCGGTGATGGGCGCGGCGGCGGGCTCGGCCAGGGAGCGCTCTTGCGCTCGCAGCCGCTCCACGTCCGCGAGCGACACCACGCGGGTGTTCTCCTCTTCGGCGGGTCCTTCAACGGTGATGACGTTCTGGCAGTTCTTGCAGCGGACCTTGACCGTCTTGCCGCGGACTTTTTCGTCCGCAATGGAGTACCGCTTCTGGCAATTGTCGCAGGTGAAGTTCAAGGGGAGCGTCCGGCTCACTGGGGGGGAGAACGAGGTTCTGGATGCTACCGCTAGAAATCTCCCGCGCAAACCATCGGTTGACTCCGTCTTGCGCGCCAACTATGCAGCCGCCCTCTGTCTTCTCTCGGCCTTATTCAGAAGGTGGCGAATGCCGGCGAAGGACCTCGGATCGAAGTTCGTCTGCTACAAGTGCCAGACGAAGTTCTACGACATGAAGAAGCCTGACCCGCTGTGCCCCAAGTGCGGCGCGGACCAGCGGGAAAGCCCTGCTCTCAAGCCCCAGCCCGAGGGACGACGCGGACGCTTGGCCGCCGCCCCGAAGGTCATCGAACCGATTGAACCCGAAGAGCCCGCCGCCGCGAGCGAGGACGAGGAAGAAGAACTCGACTCGTTCGACGACGACGAGACCGCGGCTGCGGAAACCGAAGAAGAAGAACCCTGAGTCGTGGGGTGGTGGGGACTCCCTGGCGGTCGCCGGGAGTCCCTGCGCCTCGGTCGTACCCGCGAGGCCTTGAAGCGAGGCGCGCCCGTCGAGGGGCGCCGCCAAGGCTCCGTTCAGCGTGATGCGCCCGGCCGCGCTCCGCTCAAGTCCCTGACGCCAGCGACAGCTCCATCATCGCGCGGCGGATCTGCTCGTAGAGGCCAGGCCCCATCTCCTGCATCCCCACCGGACGGATGTCCTTGCGGGTCGGCTCCTGGTGCGTCTGTGCCTGGCTCGTCAGAGTCGTCCGCTTCTTGGCCTGCTGCATGACTCGGCCCCCCTCTCGTGATGTAGCTCGCCAGTGTTGTAGCAATTTTTCTGCTGGGGCGGAAATGAAATCCGGATCACCCACGCCTCGACATCTAGAACGTGCAGCGCCGAAAATCTTTCAACCTTTTGCTACAGGCGTGAGCAGTCCCGTTACTTCAGGTCGCCTACCGCCCAGGATTGCTCGACCTCTGTGATTTCCCCGGCGCGGACCGTCACCGTCCGCTCGGCTGGGGGCAGTCGCTCGTGCCAGAAGACGAGGGTGTGGGTGCCCTCGGGGACTTCCAGCTTGAAGCGGCCCTCGGAGCTGGTGGTCGCGAAGTAGGAGTGGTCGAAGGTGCGGACCACCGCGCGCATCCAGGGGTGGATGTCGCAGCGGATGGGGACGAGGCCCGGCTCGGCGGGGAGCGGCTTGCGCGTCGTCATCCCCTCCAGCGGCATGGCCACGTTGAAGAAGGAGCGGTTGGAGCCGGAAGCGGCGCGCACGTTGTGGACGAGCGGATCAGAGTTGCGCAGCGTCACGGAGCCGCCGGCCCGGGCGGCCAGGACAGGCGGCTCGTAGACGCACTTCTTCTGGTCCAGCACGGGCTCGGCTGGTGGGCGGGTCGGTGTGGGGAGCCCCGCGCCGGACTGGAGGGAAACCACCGTGTGGGCAAGCTCCCCCGCCGAGCCGACGACAAGGGAGCGGTCTTCCGCCTGCTCGCCGCACACGGACACAACGGTGCCGGTGGTGGGAGACAAGGTAGGGGCTGGAGGCGTGCCCGTGAGGTGGACGCGACCCTCGACGGCGCCCCACTTCACGTCGGCGGCGGGGCGCGCGGGCGAGGGAGCCGTCGCCACGGGAGCGTCGGTGGCCGAGGGAGGAGGCGTCTCGCGGCATGCGGAGACGAGCGCGAGGAGGAGCAGCGGGCGATGAAAGGTGGCGCGGAGCACGTGCCCGGTCTAACGGGTGCGTGAAGCTCTTTCAAATGGCGCGGAGCAATCCAAGGGCCCAGGGGATGACTCATGGTCCATTTGGGCGTTGGACCCTTATCACCCTTGTTGGTAGAAGAGCGCGCGGCCGTACACGGTGCGGCTCTGTGGGAGGCAGCAACTTTGCGGGAGAAATTGAAGGCGCTGGCGGAGCTTCAGAATGTGGACCTGGAGGTCGCATCGCTCCGGAAGGCCGCGGATGTCCACCCCCGTCAGATTGCCGAACTGGAGCGCGAGCTGGGTGTGGCTCGCAGCGCCATCGAGGCTGAGCGCGCGCGCGTCACTGACATGGAGCGGCAGAAGGCTGAGCGCGAGCAGAACATCACGGACGAGAAGGACAAGGTGAAGAAGTGGGAGGCGCGGCTGAGCGAACAGCGCTCCACCCGCGAGTACTCCGCCCTGGCCCGTGAAATCGACATCGCCAAGAAGGCCAACCTGACGATGGCCGAGGAGCAGGTGGAGCTCATCAAACAGCTCGGCCTGGCTCGCGAGGCTCTCAAGGGAAAGGAGGCCGACTTCACGACGAAGCAGCAAGGCCTCTCGGCGCGAATGGCGGAGCTGCGCGGCAAGCTGGGCGAGTCCGAGGAGCAGGTGAAGAAGCTCGAGGGCAGTCGCTCCGCAGTGGCGAGCTCCGTCGACTCCAACCTGCTGCGGCGCTACGAGTCCATCCGCAAGAAGAAGCTGCCCGCGCTGGTCGGCGTGGTGGCGGGCACTTGCCGGGGCTGCAACATGAACGTGCCCCCGCAGCTCTACAACCAGCTGCGCACCTCGCTGGGCACGGACATCTGCCCGTCCTGCAACCGCATCATCTACGCGGTGGAAGCCCTCGAGGAAACACCCGCGGCGGCGAAGTAGGCCGCCGATGACGGCACCGTCCCTCGTCGACATCCTCCGCCACATCGCGCGTGAGGAGCCGCTCTCGTCGACGGTGCGCACCTTCCGCGGACTCACGCGGGAGAGATTGGGTCAGCTTCTCGACGAAGCCGCCACCCGTCTGGGCTCTCCCGAGAGGGCTGGGGACGGAGGGGCGGCGAGTTCGGCTCCCGCCTCCCGGGCGGTGGAGCCACTCCCCTCCTCCGAGCCCCTTCCTCGCGTGCGCGTCTATTCGGACGGCGCCGCGAGAGGAAACCCCGGCCCCGCGGGCGCGGGCGCGGTGGTGACGGACCCCGAGGGACACGTGGTGGCGCGGCTCGGTCGCTTCCTCGGCACGCAGACGAACAACACCGCCGAGTACCAGGGCCTATTGCTGGGCCTGAAGCACGCGAAGGCGATGGGCGCGCGCGAGGTGGATGTCTACGCCGACAGCGAGCTGCTCATCCGCCAGTTGGACGGGCTGTACCAGGTGAAGAGCATGACGCTCAGGCCCCTCTTCGAGGAGGCGCGGCGGCTCCTGGCACTCTTCTCCAAGGTGAAGCTCCACCACATCCCCCGCGCGAAGAACGCGCAAGCGGATGAGATGAGCAACCGGGCCATCGACGAGCGGATGTAGTCCCCAAGCGCCGCGAGCCCCCTGGAGTGGACCGCTGTCCCGAGGCTGTTGTAAGGGACAGGTGCCGGAGTGGTCCGGGTGAACGCCGGTCACCGCAGTCACGGGTGGCGGGAGGAAAGTCCGGGCTCCATAGGGCAGGGTGCTGGCTAACAGCCAGTCGAGGCGACTCGCAGGAAAGTGCCACAGAAAACAGACCGCCCGTTCCGCAAGGGGCGGGTAAGGGTGAAACGGTGCGGTAAGAGCGCACCGCGTCTGGGGTGACTCAGACGGCACGGTAAACCCCACCTGGAGCAAGAGCCAATAGGAGCGCGTCCCCGCTGTCCGGGGGACAGGGATTGCCCGTCCCATGCGTTCGGGTTGCTCGCTGATGAGGCCCCTGGGTAACCAGGGCCCTAGATGAATGTTCATCGCCCGTTCCGAAAGGGGCGGGGACAGAACTCGGCTTACAGGGCCACTCCGGCGCTTTTCCTCGTGAGCCCTCGTTGGACCCCAGCGGACTGCTGGCGCTCACCGCGCTACGCGGCGCGTGACGTGCTGGCCTTCTTCATGGGCGGCACGGGCTTCACCACGCCCTGGGTGATTGAACCGAGGTGCCCCAGCCACTGGCGAAGCTCGGTCTCGTAGGCTTGGTACTCCAGGTAGACGTCGCCGAAGGCCCCCGCGTCCGGCGTGCTCCGCAGCCAGAGTCGCAACACGGATTCGGCACGAAGCTCCGCCAGGCCGATGGTGCCTTCGGGGACCGCTCCGATAGCGGGAGTCGGTGGTACGACGTCCTCGTCGAGGCGTGTCCGAAGCAAGGCGAGCTCCTCCTTGACCCGCGTCAGCGCCTCGCCAGAAGCGGACGGCACATTGGGAGCCAGCTCCTCGAGTCTTCGGACGAGTTCCGGGAGGACCTGGGACGACAGCACCTCGTGGGCCTCCGGACTCCATCCGGAGCGGTGAGTGCTCATTTGCATGCACGCGCGCAGGCGCTCCAGCTCGTCCGAGGACTGGAGTACGTCAGGCCGGGCGAGCCACGCCTCATAGAACGTCCGGAGGAACCACGCCTGCTCGTGCCGGATGACCACGACGGACCTGTTCCAGTCCCACACGGGGCTCAGCCCCACCTGCCGCAGGTTCCAGGTCTTGAAGCCGAAGTCGGCCAGGAACCGCGACAGCTCGCGCCAGCGCGCCGTCGGCTCGGCGAGCGAGTCGATGTACTCGCGACACCGTCGCATGTCGTCGGCCGTGGCCTCGGGGTCACTCGCCACCAGGAGACAGGCCTTCTGCCGCGCGCCCTGAATGACTTCGGCGCGCAGCGCGACCAGCGCCCGTCGCTCCGCCTCGAACCGCTTCTCGGACTCCCGGCCCGCGAGCCACTCTCCCGCGAAGAAGAACAGGGCGGCCACCGCAGCGCACCCCACGGAGCCCGCAATCGGCAGGCCCCACGTGAGCGGGACGCCTTCCAAGCCCCGCCCCGAGAAGAAGTGCCGCCAGCCCACCCAGAGCGCGAGCGGCACGGGCACGAGGGCCACGAGCAGCGTCCCCCGCTGCAGGGCCGCGTGAAGCCGGGTGATTCGGTGGCGATGCGCCTCCCCGCTGAAGCCCAGGGTGACGACGACACCGAACAGCAGGGCGATTCCCAGCCCCAGGCCGACCAGCATCCCCAGCACCACCCAGGCCGTGTCCATCACGCGCTCGTCGACGTCACTGCGCCACGGGGACCTGCGCGATGAGGATGCGGTCCCTGCCGTCGTTGCGCACCGCGTCCCGGTTGGTCAGCGGCAGGCGGGCATCCGTCTTCGGGTCCCACAGCCCCAGCCAGATGTTGAGGGCCTTCGGGTTGGCGTCGGCGGGGAGGTAGATGGAGAACTCGTCCTTCACCGTCTCGCCCGGCTTCCACTGTGACGTGGGCAACATTCCGCCGGCCGGCATGTGGTCCAGGTTCATCCGCTCCATGCGCCCGCCCGCGTCCTCGACGTGGACGAAGATGAGGTAGTCGGCGTCCAGGGCCTCCAGCACCTTGAAGTAGACGGTGACCTGGGCCCGCTCTCCGGGCGTCAGCCGCCCGGGCTGGACGGTGGCGGCCACCAGCTCCACCTTGCCGCCCAGGTTGGCGCCGTTGCGCACGGACAGGGGCGGAACCTGGGTGACGGTGGCGGCGCGCCGCTGCTCGGGGCTCGCTCCACCCGGGGCCTCGACGATGCAGGCAGTTCCCAGCAGGAGGACCGACAACATGACGGTGGGGAGCTCGAGGCGCATGGCAGGCCGTTTCTACTCGGCCACGGGCGCTGCATCCACCGGCGTGTTGGTGTATGCGGAGCGGCGCACATGAAGACCCCCCATGCCCTCGACGCCCTGACCGCTCAGGTGCCGCCCGCCCCCTCCCCCGCCCCGACTCCGGGCGGAGAGACCACCCAGCCTCCGGGGACGGGCGTTCCTCCGTCGGACGGCCTCACCACGGGCGACGCGGTGGGCATTGGCGGAGCCGCCCTCTTCGTCCTGCTGATGGTGCTGGCCGCCCGGAAGCTCTTCTTCCGCAAGCGCGCCCCCGAGCCGGGCCGCAAGCCTGGCGTCCCCATCCCGGAGCAGAAGCCCGCGCTGCCCGCCGAGCGGCCCGAGCTGCGCGTGGAGCTGCCGCCCTCCGAGAAGGAGGCCGCCCGGCTGCGCGAGGTGGACGAGGCCCATGCCCGCGCCCAGGAGCTGGCCCGTCAGCGCGAGGAGGCCGCCCGCGCGGCTCGGACGACCACCGATGCGGGCGAGCGCGCCCGGCTGGAGGAGCAGGTCCGGGTCCTCAAGGAGCGCGAGGAGGAGGAGAAGCGCGCCGAGTACCGCGCGAAGAAGGCCGCCGATGAGGAGGCCCGTGAGCGGCGCAAGCGAGAGCAGACCGAGGCCCAGCGGCTCCTGGAGGACGAGCGCGCCCGGGAGGCCGCCGTCATCGAGGAGGCCCGTCGCGCCGAGGAGGCCGCGGCGCGCGCCAAGGTGGACGCCGAGGCGGGCCGCACGCTGGCCCAGGGCCTGGACAAGACGCGGAGCCAGGGCTTCATGGCCCGCCTCAACGGACTGTTCGGCCAGCAGCGCCAGGTGGACGAGTCCGTGCTGGTGGAGCTGGAGGAGATTCTCTTCACGGCGGACATCGGCGTGCGCACGGCCAGCGAGCTGGTGGAGGTGGCGCGCGAGAAGCTCAAGCGCAGCGAGCTGAGTGACTCCCATCGCATCAAGGACCTCATCCGCACGGAGGTCGCCCGCATCGTCGACCTGCCGGTGCCGCGCTCACTGGAGGGCGGAGGCCCGCCGCACGTCGTCATGGTGGTGGGCGTCAACGGCGCCGGGAAGACGACGACCATCGGCAAGCTCGCCGCGAAGCTCACGGGCGAGGGCAAGAAGGTCATCCTGGCCGCGGGCGACACGTTCCGCGCCGCCGCCACCGAGCAGCTCGACGTGTGGGCCGAGCGCGCGAAGGCGCAGCTGGTGAAGGGCGCCGAGGGCGGAGACCCGGGCTCGGTCATCTTCGATGCCATCCGGAAGGCCCAGGCCGAGGGCGCCGACGTCGTCATCGCCGACACGGCGGGCCGGCTCCACACCAAGGCGCCGCTGATGGAGGAGCTGAAGAAGGTCAAACGCGTCATGGACAAGGCCATGCCCGGCACGCCGCACGAGGTGCTGCTCGTGCTGGACTCCACCAACGGGCAGAACGCGATTCAGCAGGCCAAGCAGTTCCACGAGGCCGTGGGCATCACCGCGATTGCGCTGACGAAGCTGGATGGCACCGCCAAGGGTGGCGTCATCATCGGCATCTGCGACGAGCTGAAGCTGCCCGTCGTCTGGGTCGGCGTGGGCGAGAAAATCGCCGACCTGCGCCGCTTCGAGCCGCGCGAGTTCGTCCAGGCCCTCTTCGACTGAAGCGCCCCTGCCCTCACTGTCCCAGCAGCGAGGGCAGAATCGTCTCCAGCAACTCCTTCGTCTGCGGGTCCAGGCTCTCCATGTCCATCCCGCTGCCGGCGCCCAGCGTGCCCATCACCGAGTCCAGGCTGGGCAGGCCCAGGTCATCGTCACCACGGGCCTCGTTCCACCAGCGCACGCGCAGCTTCTCCAAGGCCTTCGCATTCCCAGGGCTCGCCTTGGCCAGCTCCTTGGTGAAGCACTCCTTGCACGTCCACTTGAAGCGGTACGTGTCCACGTAGGAGCGCAGGCCCTGGAAGAACGCGGTGTCGCCCATCAGCTTGCGTGACGCGTGGTGCAGCAGCGGCGCCTTGCCGTACACCAGCGCCCCGTATTCGGTCTCGTTGTCGAACGCGCTCGTGGGCCGGTCCGCTCGCGCGTCCTCGCCGCCCGCCAGCCGGTACATGTGGTACGGCGACACCAGCAGCTCGCGCCGGAGGGCCTCCGCCGCTGACTTGCCGTGCTTCCACTCGATGTAGAGGAGCGCGGCGTACTGGGCCAGCGACTCGTCCACCACGGGCGCGTGGATGGGGTCCGAGCCCACCAGCCCCGCGAAGTACTGGTGCGCCACCTCGTGCGCGACGGTGAACTCCAGCGTGCGCTCCAGCGAGCCACTCAGTTGCGACAAGGGCGCGGAGCCCGCGGGGCCCAGCATCGCCAGCACCTCCTTCAACTGCTCCACGTCCACCTGGCCGCCCACCAGCTCGAACGGGTCCACCACGCCGCGATACAGCATGCTCGACAGGGTGATGAGGCCGGGGAACTCCATGCCGCCCGCCCCACCCGTCAGCGGCGCCTCCACCACCCGGAAGTGCGTGTACGGCAGCGGTCCCAGGCGCTTCTCGAACTCCGCCAGCGCGGACGAGGCGTACTTCAGCACGCGCTCGCCCACCTCCTTGTTCTTCGCCGCGTAGTGGCTCTCCACCGTGACGCCGTTCACCGTGGCCGTGGACACCTCGTAGCCCTTGGACACGAGGATGGGGAAGTCACGCACCGCGCCCGCGGCGAAGGCGAAGCGCACGCGGCCGTCACGCTCGGGCACCTCGCCCATCGCCGCGCCCGTGGCGTGCACGACCCAGCCGGAGGGGACGGTGATGGACGCCAGCACATGGGCCGGCGCGTACAACGCCAGGTCGCCAATGCCCTGCGGTCCCGCCCAAGGCTGCCCCTTGTCGTCCAGCGGAGGCACCTGGGGGACGACTCCGACCAGGCTCATGAAGTCCGCCGTGGCGGAGAATGCCCCATGGTCGCCCTTCGGTCCCTGCCCCCCACCGCCGAGGAGCGTCCCCGAGGCCTTCTCCCCCTTGGGAACCACCGCCCGGACGGCCACGTCCAGGACCGCCGCCGCGCCCGGAGGCACCGGCTCCGTCAGGCGATAGCGGTACAGCGTGGGCTCCGGCTGCTCCAGGACGATGGGCTGGCGCCCCAGCCGCGCGTCGGAGAGCACCACGCGCTTGCCGCCCTGGGCATTGGGCGTGACGCGCAGGTACAGCTCCGTCAGGGGCTTCTCGCCGGCCAGCACCTCCACCTGCACCCGCCCCTTCGCCTCGCGCGCGACGGGGTCCACCTCCAGTTGGACCCGGTAGCGGGGCAGCTCCTCCAGGGGGCCCAGCGCCTTCGCCGCGCGCTCGCGCTCGGAGGGCTTCAGGTGCTGGAGGCTCAACTGCACCTCCGGGGAGACGTCGCCTCGGGCCGGCTGCCCGAAGAGTACGCACCACGTCAGCAGGCCAGTCAGGAGCGTCCGCATGCGCGCATGCTAATTGACCTGGGGCACCACGGCTCGTCTAGCCTTCCTGGGCATGCACTCTCGAACGCTTCTCCTGGCCGCTGCCCTCGGGTGGATGGCGTGTGCGCGGAACGTCCCCGCGTCCGCCTCCACCACCTCCCACTCCTCGGCGCCCCGCGCCGTCCGCCTCGTGGCCGACACGCCGCCCCAGGAGACAGAGACCTTCGACAAGGTGCGTGAAGACGTGGAGGTCGACACGGACGAAGGCGAGCGCACCCCTCGCGTCGTCACCTTCGGAGAGACCGCGGAGCTGCGCCGGAACGGACAGCGGGCGCGCCTCTATGGCGACGCCAAGGGCACGCTCGGCTTCAGCGTGGACAACTTCCTGCTGCTGGAGGTGCTCGACGGGCAGGGCAAGAAGGTGGTGCGGCGCGCCGTCATGGGCTTCACCGAGAGCGTCCACATCGGCAATGAGCAGGTCGACAACCTGGGAAGCCGCGCCTTCAGCTTCGAGCCCGGCGAGATTGACGTCAGCGAGCTGCTGCCGGAATCCGCGCCCTTCCGGGTCCGCGTCACCATCCTGGACTCCTGGGGCGTGGGCCGCGTGTCGGATGTCTACCTGGTGTTCAGCGCCCCTGGGAGTCGCGCCGTCGATGATGACTTGCGCGGCGAATGAGCCCGACAGGCCGCGCTCCCGCCGAAATGGCTCGCGCGCGGCCTGGAACACCGAGGCCTAGAAGCGAAACCCGCCGACCACGGGCCTGTAGGCCCCTGCTCCCAGCTTGGCGCGCGGGTTTCCACCCTTGCTGAAGACGATGTCGCAGCGCCCGTCGGTGCAAATCGAGTTCGGGTCACCAATCGGCTTGATGGTGGGCTCCCGCGTGGCCATCACCGCGCCCACGGTACCGGCGGCGACCACCGCGCCCACACCCGCCCAGACGTACCAACGGCCGTACCAGGGCTTGCTGGAGCCCTCCACCTGGGCGTCCGGCGACTCGTTGTCGAAGGCCAGGGCGGGGTTCGGCTCGTCCGGCATCGTCGTCGAGGGGTCCAGCACCGGCGCACGCGGCGTGTCCACCACGCGCGGCGTGTTGCTCGCCACGCCCGTGTCCACCAGGGGCCGCATCCGCCCCGTCAGCTCGTAGGTCGTCCCGGCCAGCACGTTGATGTTGTGGACGTGGGGCTTGTAACCGTCGGCGCGGAACTCGATTTCACGCGAGCCGGGCTTGAGCAGGATGTCGCTCATCGGCACCGTGCCCACCTCGATGTCGTCCACCAGCACCACCGTGCCGGCGACGTCGGCGAACGCCCGCGCGAAGCCCATGGTGGCGACCAGCGACACCTTGACCTCCGCGGTCGAGCCCTCCTTCACGTCCAGCCGCCGCGTGTACTCCTCGTAGCCCGGCTTGCGGACCACCAGCGAGTGCTCTCCCGGCGTCACCGTCAGCGTCAGCGGGGCCGGCGTGAGCACCCCCGCGTCGCGACCATCCAGCGTCAGCCTGGCGCCCTTGACGGAGCCGGTGATGAACACCGCCAGCTCCGTCTTCACCGGGGCCAGGGGCGCCAGCAGGCTGTCATCGGGAGGTGGCAAGTTCTTCTTCTTGCTGCCCTTCGCCGTGGCCTTGGGGCGCGCCGCGGGCTTCTTCGTCACCTTCTCCGCCGGCTTCTTCTTCTTCACCACCTTCGTCTTGGCCGGCTTCGTCTTCGTCGTCTTCGACGGCGTGAGGGGGGCCAGGAAGTCGTCGGCCTGCGCGAGCGCGGAAGACGGAGCCGAAAGGACGGCCACCAGCGAAAAGAGGACGAGGCGTCGAATGCTCATGACGGACCGAAGGTTAGAGAGTCGTCCAAGGGGAATCAAACGAAGTCCCTCCCAACCGTCCATTCAGCCAATATCCGCGCCCCATGCACCGCGCCCTGCCCTCTCTGGCCCTCGGCTTCAGTGTCCTCTGCCTCACGGCGTGCCCCACCAAGGCGCCTCCCACCGTGGAGACGCGTCCCCCACCCGCGCCCCCCATCCGCGTCCCGGCGGGATGCGAGAGCAGCCAGGCAGGCGAGTACCGCCACGCCGACAATCCGGCCTTCCGCTACCACGGCGAGGATGATGGAGGGACGCTGTCTCTGGCCGTCGTGCGAGCCCGCGCGGACGGCGACGCGGGCACGGAGCCTCCCGAGTCGAGCACCGCGTCCATCGTCCTGGAGCGCACGCCCGGAGGTTTCGTGGGAGAGACGCGCGCCACGGGCTTCACCGGCTCGGGAGCCCCCTGCCCCGTCGCGTTCCCCACGGAGCTGGTGGCGTGTGACGACGCGGGCCTCACGCTGCGCGCGGTGGCCAGCACGTCCATCGACGAGGGGTGCCGGCCATCCCGCTCCGGCCCGCCCGCGGTGAGGCTGCGGCAGGTGTTGCTGCGGGACACGCCGGACGCGGGCCTCTAGGTCCGAAGCGACTCCAGCCACCGCGCCCCGAAACGAAGGGGCGCGGCGCGAGTCACGCTCAGGCGGCGCGGCGGGCCTGCTCCTCGGCGGGATTCACCGCGGGGCTGGCATCAGCGAGCTTCACGCGGCCCGCCAGCCCCTGCAGCAGGCTGGAGATACCGACGTAGAGGAAGCCCGCCTGGAACAGGATGATGAAGGGCAGCGACGTGTAGATGCGCGCGTCGATGGCGAACCACAGCGCCCCGGTGAAGTACGCCGCGAACAGCAGCTCCACCACCGGCATCAGCGTCTTGCTGCCGCGGTACGCCTTCTTCACCGCGATGACCTTCTTGCCTTCGGCGCCCGTCTTCGGCGTGCGGGCGAAGCCCGACTGCTGGTTGAGCAGCGCCTCCGCCACCGCCTTGGCGTTGTTGATGGCCAGGCCGATGCCCAGGCTCATCAGGAACGGCAGGTACTTCACCCGCTCCCAGCCCGTCACGCCCCGCTCACGCTGCGCGGCGACGTAGAAGAAGCACACGCTCGCCGTCGCGGAGACGAAGAAGGGCAGGTCCAGGAACAACGTGCCGTAGAGGCCGTGCTGGAAGCGCACCACCATGCTGATGGGCATCAGCACGGACAACAGCACCATCAACAGGTAGGCCATGTTGTTGGTGAGGTGGAAGAACGCCTCGCGCTTCACCGCCAGGGGCAGGTCGCTCTTGAGGATGGTGGGCAGCAGCTTCTTCGCCGTCTGGATGGAGCCCTTGGCCCAGCGGTGCTGCTGGCTCTTAAGGCGTTCATGTCCACCGGCACTTCGGCCGGGGAGATGACCTCCGGGAGGAACACGAACTGCCAGCCCTTGAGCTGGGCGCGGTAGCTCAGGTCCAGGTCCTCGGTCAGCGTGTCGTGCTGCCACCCGCCCGCGTCGGCGATGGTGCCCCGGCGCCAGATGCCCGCGGTGCCGTTGAAGTTGAAGAAGCAGCCGGAGCGGTTGCGCGCCGTGTGCTCGATGATGAAGTGGCCGTCCAGGAAGATGCTCTGGGCCTGCGTGAGGATGGAGAACTCACGGTTGAGGTGCCCCCAGCGCACCTGCACCATGCCCACCTTCGCGTCGGAGAAGAACGGCACCGTGCGCAACAGGAAGTCCGGGCTCGGCACGAAGTCCGCGTCGAACACGGCGACGAACTCGCCCCGCGCCGACTTCAGACCGCTCTCCAGCGCGCCCGCCTTGAAGCCCTCGCGGTTGACGCGGTGGATGTAGACGATGTCGTGGCCCTTCTGCCGGTGCCGCTCCACGCACGCCCGGGCGATGCCACACGTCTCGTCCGTCGAGTCGTCAAGCACCTGGATTTCCAGGAGGTCACGCGGATAGTCGATGCGGCACACCGACTCCACCAGACGCTCCACCACGTACATCTCGTTGAAGATGGGAAGCTGGATGGTGACGCGTGGAAGCTCCTTCAAAGGGCTCTTGGGCGTCGGCAGCTTGAACTTGTGCCGGTAATACAGGAACGCCATGCGGTACCGGTGCGAGCCGTAAACCGCCAGCACGCACAGGACGCTGAAATAGACGCCCAGGAAGATGATCTCGACGGTGGTCATCAGTGACGCTCAGCCCCTCCCGCGCAGCCCCCGTGGCCCGCGGTCCTTCCTTGCGTGGCGGCTCCGGAATCCCGTCTCACGCCGACCGCCGCCTGCTGGGTCCGCTGAGCCCCCGTCCCGTATGTGCCCGAAAAGACAGGGCTTTAACCATCCAGGACTGATCGGCGCCGGACAATAGGGATGCGTCAAGGGCGTGTCAAATTATTCCCGGTCCTTGAACGTTCCGTTCAGGTCCGAGGTGACACCTCGCGTTACCGCTATTTCGAGGAGATCCAAGGGGTTGGCGCCGGGGCTGAGGCGGCGCCAGGGCCCGGACTACCCGGGGGGTCAGCTCACCGCGCGGCGAGGCTCGGCCACGGTGGGAGCGGGGGCGACAATGGGCGCCTCCATGACACCCGCCTCGTCCCGAGTCGCCAGGGTAAGGATGCGCTCGACGAGCTCCGGGAAGTCCACGCCCGCATGGGCGGCAATCTTGGACAGGAGGCTGGTGGGGGTGAAGCCGGGCAGCGTGTTGACCTCCAGCACCACGTCGTTGTCGGTGTCGGAGCACAAGAGGTCCACGCGGCCGTAGCCCCGGCAGCCCAGGGCTCGGTACGCCGCGAGCGCCAGCGCCTCCACGTTGGCCACGCGCGTGGCGGACATGCGGGGCGGGAGGAAGTAGCGGGAGCCTCCCTTGTACTTGGCCTCGAAGTCGAAGCCCTCGCGCGGGGTGCCCACCTCGCAGCTGCCCAGCACCTTGTCGCCGACAATGCCCACCGTCACCTCGCGGCCGGGGACGAAGCGCTCCACCAGCGCCTCGCCGCCGAAGCGGCACGCCTGGGCCACGGCCTCGACGAGCGACTCCTGCGCGTGGACGATGGACAGGCCCACCGACGAGCCTCCGCACGCGGGCTTCACGATGCAGGGGAAGCCGAGGTCGCCGTGCAGCTCCAGGGCGCGCCCGGCGTCGTCACGGCCCACGCGGTACCCCTGAGGCGTGGACAGGTTGTGCAGGCGGAAGAGCTTCTTGGCCATGGGCTTGTTCATCGCCAGCGCCGAGGCCAGCACGCCCGAGCCCGTGTACGGCAGCTCCAGCAGCTCCAGGAGGCCCTGCACGCGGCCGTCCTCGCCCATGCGCCCATGCAGCGCGATGAAGGCCACGTCCAGCTCCGCGGCGCGCAGCGCCCGGTCCAAGCCCGGCCCCGCGAACACCCGAGTCACGTGATGGCCGCGGGACTCCAAGGCGGCGACCACGGCCTCTCCCGTCTTGAGCGAAATCTCCCGCTCCTCGCCCCACCCGCCCATCAGCACTCCGACGCGCTTGCCCATGTCGATGAAACCTCCTGGGCGCACGACAGAGCACGACGGATGCCAACCCCTCCCGGGAGGGTGCCCCCCCGGCTTCGCGCCGACAGTCCCCGTGGCGACGGGGGTTTGCGTCGGCAGGGGGGCGGCCGGGCGGGCGTGTCTCCGAGGACACGGCGCGGCAACCGGACCACGCGAAGCGAGGGGCTGTAGAAACTACCGCCCCTCACGGACGAGGACTACGGCTGGCCTGAGTCCACGGGGCCCGCATCCACCGGGCCTGCGTCCACGGGGCCCGCGTCCACCGGACCGGGCCCGGGGGTGCCCGAATCGGTGCCGGAGTCCGTGCCAGCGCCGGCGTCCGGGATGGCGGAGTCATCCCGGATGCAGACGTCGTCCTCGCAGGCGAAGCCCTCGAGGCACTGGTTGCGGTCGTCGCACGGCTGCCCCTCCTCGTCGAAGTCGACGAGGAGGCTGCACGCGGACAGGCCCAGGGACAGGGCCACGACGGGAATGAGGAAACGAAGGGGACGGCGCATGGCTAGTAATTCCGGAGATCGTCTTCGTCGATGGACGGCCGCTTCTTCTTCTCGTCTTCCTCGCGCTTGCGCCGCTCCTCTTCGTCGCGCTTGCGCTTGGCCTCCGCATCCGCCTCTTCCTGCTTGCGGCGCTCCTCCAGCTCGCGGCGCTGGCGCTCCACCTCTTCACGCCGCTTGCGCAGGTCCTCTTCACGCTGGGCGGCCTCGTCATCCTTCGAGCGGCGCGTGTCCTGAGTGCGCGTCGCGGGAGGAGGCGCCACGGGCTCGGTCACCGGAGGCGGCGTCTTCGCGGCCGGGGCCGTGGGCGTCGTCTTCGCGGGAGGCGCCGCGGGCGTCGTCTTCGCCGGGGGAGGCGGCATGGGCAGGGACTCGCCCACGGGCCTGGTGCCCTTGGGAGGCGGCGGCATGCTCAAGGAGTCGCTCTTGCCGTCGCTCTTCGTCGGAGGCGGCGTGGCCCGCGACTTCTTGGGCGTGGGTGCGGGAGCGGGCTTGGAGTCACCGCCGCTGCCACCACCGCCGGAGAAGGCGAACCAGCCGCCCAGGCCCGCGGCGACCACGCCGGTGAGCAGGCCGATGTCCGCGACGAGCGCGTACGTCTTGCCCGTGTCCTTGAAGTCCTGCGCGCGGGGACTGGTCTGCGGCGCGCGGCGGAAGTCATCCTCCTTCGAGGACGCCTCCATGCCGAAGTAGATGCCACCCGCGAGCAGCGCCACGCCGGTGGCCATGAGCACGTAGCCCATCGTCTTGCGGTTGGAGCCACCGCCGCCCGAGAAGTGGGTGACGGGCTTGTTGCCGGCGAGCCGCGCCGTGTCCGCGCCCACCAGGGAGGACAGGAGCGCGTCGGAGCCGGTGGCCATTCCTTCGCCCGAGGGCACCGCGCCCACGGCATAGGCCAGGTTGTGTCCGTCCGTGACGTCGAGCCGCAGGCCCGTCACCTGGAGCGGCGCGGTGCCCGTGCCGCCGCGCACCAGCAGCGCCAGCACCTGGGACACGCCCGCGAGCGCACCCAGCTCCCGCAGGGCCACATCCCGCTCCGAGCCTTCCGGCTTGCGGACGACGCGGTCGGAGATGGTCTGCAGCGCGCGCATGGACGCGGCGGGGGCCAGCGTGAGCTTCGTGTCACCCTCGCGCGCCCGGCGCTGCTCCACCTCGAAGCCCGGCGCCATCACCGTCACGAAGTGGTCCGCGGGCGTCAGCCCCTTGATTTCGACCGGAGACACGCCCCGGAACTGGCCATCCACGTACACCTGCGCGGGCACGGGCTCGGTGCTCACCGACAGCGTCCCCGTGGAGCCGGCCAGCGCCGCCTTGCGCTCCTTGTCCACGAAGGCCATGTCGTCCGGCGGGAAGAAGTTGGACGAGAACTGGGCGCGAGGGTCCACCGCCAGCACCGCGCGAATCTCCAGCTGCGCCGCCGTGCTCTCGCCGTTGGCCACCTGCGAGGCCGCCTTCATCACCCGGGCGCGGCTCAGGTCGCCGAAGTTGCGCGACAAGTCACTCGCCTCGAACGCGCGAGCCGCCGCGTCGAACTGCTGGAGCGCCTTCTGCGTGTCCAGCTCGTCGTAGGCGGTCTGGCCCGCCTTCATCGCCTCGGTGCCCTCGGCGGCCTTCGCCTCGCGCGTCGCCTTGCCCCGCGCGTCCAGCGCGTCGGTGAGCCGTACCAGGTCCAGTCGACCGGAGCGCGCCACCGACTGCTCGGCCCAGTACGCCAGCCGCGCCGCCTCCGTTCGTGATGTCGCGTCCAGCGAGATGGCCACCACCGTCACGGAGGACGGTGAGGCGGTGGGTACTGCTCGGGGAGTCAGTCGGAGGGGGAGGCTCGACTGCGCGGCGGCGGGGCCCACGGCCAGCATGCCCACCAACCACCCGCTCAGGGCCGCGTGCATCGCGCGTTTGCTCGAAGGTCGCATCACTCGTTCACCTTTGTCCGCCCGCCATCAAACGGAGGTCTCGCCGAAAAGCAAGGGGGAAGGAGTCCTCAACGACCCTCGGCGCGAGCCGGAGGCCGTGTCGAAGTCGTGGTCAGCGCGTTGAGATACTCGAGCGAGACCTTGAGCGGGTAGTCCTTGAGGGCCGCCGTCGCCTCCCACGGCGCCAGGTTCTCCGGCAGACCCCGAGGCGCGGAGGACGGGGGCTCGGACGTCTCGGTGGATTCGGCGCGGAAGTGGCGCTGGAGGTCCTTCTCGCGCGGCGTCTCGCGACCCGGCTTGCCACCGGGTTCGTCCGGCACGACGTAGTCGGGGGTGATTCCCCGCTCCTGGATGCTGCGGCCCTTGGGCGTGTAGTAGCGGGCGATGGTCAGCTTCAGGCCGGAGCCGTCCTCCAGCTCGATGACCGTCTGCACACTGCCCTTGCCGAACGTCTGCGTGCCCAGGACGGTGGCGCGGCCGTGGTCCTGGAGCGCGCCCGCCACGATTTCGGACGCGGACGCGCTGCCCGCGTTGACCAGCACGACGAGGGGGTAGTTCTTCTCCGTGTCGCGGTCCTTGCTGCGCTCCTCGGTGGCGTTGCGGCCATCGCGGCCCCGCGTGGAGACGATGGGCAGGTTGCCCGGCAGGAAGCGGTCGCTCATCGCCACCGCCTGGTCCAACAGGCCGCCCGGGTTGTTGCGCAGGTCCAACACCAGGCCGCGCAGCTCCTTGCCTCCGTTGAGACCGCGCAGCCTGTCCAGCTCCTTGCGCAGGTACTGGTCCGTGCGCTCCTGGAAGTTCTTCACCTTGACGTGGCCGATGCCGCCGTACAGCTCGCCCTCCACGGAGACGATGCGGATGTGGTCCCGGATGATGGCGATTTCGCGGGGGGCGCTGAAGCCGTGCCGCAGGATGCTCAGGAGCACGCGTCCACCCGCGGGGCCGCGCATCTTCTGCATGGCGCGCCCCACGTCCATGCCCCGCGTGCTCTCTCCGTCGATGCCCACCAGCTCGTCGCCCGCCTTGATTCCCGCGCGCGCCGCCGGGGTGTCGTCGATGGGCGCCACGACGATGATGCGGTCGTTCTTGCGCGCGATTTCGATGCCCAGGCCGCCCCACTCGCCCGAGGTATCTATCTTCATCTCGCGGAAGACCTCCGGCGGCATGAAGACGGTGTGCGGGTCCAACGTGTCGAGCATCCCCTGGATGGCGCCGTAGACGAGCCGCTCCTGGTCCGGCGCCTCCACGTAGTTGTTCTCCACGTAGGACAGCACGCGCGCGAAGGTCTCCAACTGGCGGTAGGTGGCGTCGTCCTTCTCCGCCCGCGTCGCGCGCGCGCTGTTGGCGGGCGCGCCCTTCTTCTCATCGGCGGCCGAGGGCCCGGACAGGAGAAGCAGCGCGACCAGCGCCGCGCGCCATGGCTGGTGGAGACCCGTCACGTCGGTACGTCCTTTCGCGGTGAAGCTCGAAGGGGCGTCCCAGTCTATACCCGGCCCTCAGAGGCCCGACGCATCCGCGAAGCGCACCAGGTGCGACACCAGCTCGTCCGGACGCTCCATCTGCGGCACGTGCCCGAAGCCCTGCACCACCCGCACCTGCGCATGCGCGGGCAGGTGGGCGCGGAACCAGTCCAGCGAGCGCGACGGCAGCAACCGCTCGCTGCCGCCCCACAGGAACAGCACCGGCATGGACAGCTTGCGCACCGCCTCCGGCTCCAGGCTGAGCCGGGAGGTCATCGCCTCGGCGGTGAGGGCCTTCACGGTGGGTGTGTCATAGAAGCGGCGCAGCTCGGTCGCCAGCAGCAGCGCCGGCAGCGGTGCCTGGTGGAACAGCCGTCGGGTGAAGGCGCGAGCCTCCGCGGGCGTGCCCACCTTGAAGGAGTTGAGCAGCGCGGTGCTCTCCTCCACCGGCAGCTCCGCGCCCGCGGGCGCCACCAGCACCAGCGCGCGCACCCACTGGGGATACTCGGACGCCAGGCTCACCGCCATCGCCCCGCCCAGCGAGTTGCCGACGACGAAGGCCGGCTCCTTCACCTCCTGCTCGACGAAGGCGCGCAGCACCTCGAACTGGTTGCGCACGCAGACCTGTCCGCCGCAGTACTCGGTGGAGAAGCCGTGGCCCGGCAGGTCCGGCGCGACGACACGTGAGAAGCGCTTCGCCAGGCCGAAGAACGTCCGCCCGAAGCCGTTGGCCGAGCCGCCCAGCCCATGCACCAGCACCACCGGCGGCCCCTTCCCCTGCCCCTTCAGCGAGTAGAAGTGCACCGACTGCCCGCCGACATCGACTGTCGAGGACTGGACACCTCGCGCCACCAGGACGCGCCGTACCGCCTTCTGCATTCCGCCCATGAGGTCCATGCGCCCGCCTGCTCCTCTCGTGCTGGAGTCCGTTGCCTCAGGATAACAAGCCGTGGACCGCTTCGCCGCAACGCGTCATGGAATGGGAGCCAGCCAGGGAGCCGGGTCGACGGCCTGCCCGGCCTTCCGGACCTCGAAGTAGAGGTACGAGCCCTTGAGCGAGCCCGTGTCCCCCACCTCACCCACCACCTCGCCCGACGTCACGGCGGCGCCCAGCTCCAGGGCGATGGAGGACAGGTGGGCCATGAGCGTGTGGTAGCCGTCACCATGGTCGACGATGAGCAGGTTGCCGTAGCCCCGCAGGGAGCCCGCGTAGACGACGGTGCCCTCGGCCACGGCGATGACCGGCGTCCCTGAGGCCGCGCGGATGTCGAGTCCCTTCTGCACGGTGACGGTGTTGAAGCGCGGGTTCACCACCTTGCCGAAGGCCACCTCGATGATTCCGCGCGCGGGCTGGGGCAGCTTGCCGCGCAGGGCGCCGAAGCCGTGCGTGGCGGGGGCCTCCTTCAGCTCGCGCACCACCTGGGACAGCTCCGCGTCCGCCTGCTCCAGCTCCTTCACCGCGCGGCGGGCCAGCTCCGCCTCTCCCGCGAGCGAGCCCACCACCTCCTCGAGCGCCTCATGCTGCGCGCGCGCCAGCCGCTCCTGCTCCTGGAGGAAGGTGACACGCGCGGCCAGCGACGACTGGAGCCGCTTGAGCTCCAGCGTGGACTGGCGCTGCAGGTGGGCCACGCGCTGCACGCCGCGCAAGAGGTCCAAGTCGCCCGACATGCTCGCCTCCAGCGCGCGCGCCCGCCACACCAGCGCGGCGAAGTCCTCCGCGGACAGGAGCACCTCCAGCGGCCGACGACGCATGACGCGGTAGAGGGTGCGCAGCCGGGGAGACAGGCGACGAAGCTGCACGCGCAAGGCCTCGCGCAGCAGCACCTCCTCGCGCTCGGCCAGGATGACGCGCTTGCGGAACACCGCGAGGTCCGCCTCCAGGGCCCGCACGCGACGGCGGGAGAAGGCGACCATCTCCTCCATCAGCTCCAGGCCCTCGAGCACCGTGAGCTTCTTCGACTCCACGAGCGCCAGCGTCGCGCGCTGCGCGGCGAGCTTCTCGCGCAGCGCGGACTGCTCCGCCTCCTCCAGCTTCTGCGCGCGCGCGGGAAGGCCGGCCAGCACCAGCGCCAGGGCGAGGACGAAGGACCGGCTCATACGCGCAGGAAGCGACCCACCGCGACGAAGCTGCCGCCCAGCCCCAGGCCGCACCCCGCGCCCACCAGCTCCATCACCAGCCGGGGCTCCACCCACGGCGCCGCTACGCCCGGGCCCAGGAGGAACGCGAACAGCGAGCCCAGCGTGGGCCCCACCAGCCGACCGAAGGCCCACAACCCGAGCAGCGCCACGCCCGCGCCGAGCAACCCCTGAAGCAGCCCCTCCAGCAGGAAGGGCGCCTTGACGAAGCGGTCCGTGGCACCCACCAGCTTCTGGATTTCAATCTCCTCGCGCCGCGAATAGATGGCGAGCTGGAGCGTGGCCGCGACAATGACCACGGTGGCGCCCAGCACGACGACGAAGGCCACCAGCGAGCCGAAACGCAGGGCCCGGGCGATGGCCGTCAACCGCTCTACGGCCTGCTCTCCGTAGTCCACGCCGGACACGCCTGGCAGCGCGCGCAGCTCCTTCGACAGGGCCTGGAGCGCCTCGGGCGTGCGCTGCTCCGGAGGAACGCGCAGCTCCAGCGCCGCGGGCAGCGGGTTCTCCGGCAGCTCCGCCAGGGCCTCGCCCAAGTCGCCCAGCTCGGCGCGAAGGCGCTCGAGCGCGGCATCCGGGGGCACCAGCGTCACCTGGCCCTTGCTGAGCTCCTCGACGCGGGCGCGCACGCCGTGCGCCTCGTCCTGCCCCAGCTCCGGCGCCAGATACACCGTGACTTCGACTTCACCGCCCAGCGACGCGAGCAGGTTGTCCAATACCCGCGCACTGCCCCGCGCGAGCCCCGCGGAGAAGAGCGCAATCGCGATGGTCGTCACCGCGATGAAGTGCACGAAGGGCGAGTGCTTGAGCCCCACCGCCGCCGAGCGCCAGAAGTACCGCGTCTTCGCCAGCGCGCTCATACGACCATCCGCCGCGCCGCCTTGACGCCGTCCTCGTCGGAGACAATCTGCCCGCGCTCCAGCCGCACCGTGCGCTTCTGATAGCGCGCCAGCAGCGTGGCGTCGTGCGTGGCCACCACCACCGTGGTGCCTCGGATGTTCACCTGGGTGAGCAGGTCCATGATTTCGACGGTGAGCGCCGGGTCCAGGTTTCCGGTGGGCTCGTCCGCCAGGAGGATGGTCGGGTCATTCACGAGCGCGCGCGCAATCACCACGCGCTGCTGCTCTCCACCCGACAGGCGCAGGGGAAACGAGTTCGCCTTGTGCTCCAGGCCCACCAGCTTCAGCATCCGCCGCACCTTGTCTCGAGCCGCCGCGCGCGGCACGCCCAGCACGTCCAGCGTGAAGGACACGTTGTCCTCCACCGTGCGGTGCGGCAGCAGCTTGAAGTCCTGGAACACGACGCCGATGTTGCGGCGCAGGTAGGGCACGGCGGACTCGCGGATGCGGGCGATGTTGCGGCCCCCCACCAGAATCTGCCCCTTGGTGGCCTTCTCCGCGCAGAAGATGAGCTTGAGCAGCGTCGTCTTCCCCGCGCCGGAAGGGCCGGTGAGGAAGACGAACTCGCCCTTCTCCACACTGAGGTTGATGTCCGAGAGCACCGGCGGATCGCCGGGATACGCCTTGTAGACGTGGAAGAATTGAATCATGGCGCGACGCGGGAGAGCGCCAACCTACCACGCCCGGGCGGAGGCGACCCACGCACGCCGGGAAGCAGGCCGGGCTTTCCCCTCCCACCCCCGGCGCCACCTGTGCGACGGTGCCACGCCTTATGAGCGAGCAGGCCGCGCGGCGTGCGACAACGGGACAGTGGGTGGGACGCATCGCAGGACCCGTGGCCGCCGCGCTCGTCTACGGGGTTCCCTCGGGGCTGCACACCCTGCCGGGCCTGGACCACCGCCCCGCCGCCGCGGCCGCCGTCGCCGCGTGGATGGCCCTCTGGTGGTTCACCGAGGCCGTCCCCATGGCGTGGACGGCGGTGCTCCCCGTGGCGCTCTTCCCGCTCCTGGGCGTCTTCGACACGGACAACGTCGCCGTCGCGGTGGGCCGCGCCACCCTGCCCTTCCTGGACCCCTACATCTTCCTCTTCATGGGGGGCATGGCCCTGGGCGCGGGCATGGAGCAGTGGGGACTGCACCGGAGAATCGCCCTGCTCATCATGCGCGCCGTCGGCACCGGGCCGGAGCGGCTGCTGTTCGGCATGCTCGCGGCCACCGCCGTCGTGTCGCTCTGGATTTCCAACACCGCCACGGCGGTGATGATGGTGCCCATCGGCATGGCGCTGCTCGCCCAGCTGCGCACCGCGGAAGGCCGTCCCCTGGAGCACTTTGGCGCGGCGCTCATGCTGGCCGTCGCGTACGGCTCCAACCTCGGCGGCATCGGCACCAAGATTGGCAGCCCCACCAACTCCGTCTTCGCGGGCGTGGTGTCGCGCCGGATGGGCGCCGACGTGGGCTTCGTCGAGTACATGGTGGCCGCCCTGCCCTTCGTCCTCATCTTCCTGCCGCTGACGTGGGCGGTGCTGTGGCGCTGGGCCCGGCGCGACAAGATGGGGCCCGGCCAGGGCGGGGACGTCATCCATCGCGAGCTGGCCCAGTTGGGTCCCCTCTCCCGAGGTGAGCGCACCGTGGGCCTCATCTTCTTCGTGGCCGCGATGCTGTGGATTTTCGGCGACCCGCTGCGCGCGCTGCTCGCCGGCCCCGTGGCCCACGCCTTCAACGGCTTCAAGCTGGGGGGCAAGCACTACGAGGCCCTGGTGGCGATGGTCGGCGCGGTGACGCTGCTTGTGCTGGGTCGCCTGTCCGTGGCGGCCCTGCGGCGCGTGCCCTGGGAGACGCTGCTCCTCCTGGGCGGAGGCTTCGCGCTGGCGGCGGGAATCGAAGCCAGTGGCCTGGCCTCCTGGATGACCTCGCGACTGTCCGGCCTGGAGTCGCTGCCAGTCCTGGTGCAGCACGGGGTCGTCGCCAGCGCCACCATCCTGCTGTCGGCCATCGCCTCCAACACGGCCACGACGAACGTCATGCTCAACGTGCTGCCCGCCTCGCGGCCCCTCCTGGCGGTGAGCACCTTCGCGGCCTCGTGCGACTTCGCGCTGCCCGCGGGCACGCCGCCCAACGCCATCGTCTTCGGCAGTGGCGTGGTGCGCCTGCCGGTGATGATGCGCGTGGGAGTGCTGCTGGACCTGCTCGCCGCAGCGGTGCTCACGGTGTACGGAGCAACCTGGGTGGCGTGGGTGCTGCCCTAGTCGGGAAGTGTCGACTTCCCGACACCGCGCTCCCGGGGCGACGTGCCACCAGGGAGCCGCGGGCTACTGGTCGCCTTCTCCGGCGAGGTAGCTGAGGATGACCTCGTCGAGGCTCTTCTCGGAGATGAGGTCCTCGCCGAACAGCGTCTCGACACCGACCTCGTTGATCTTCGGCTTCTCCTTCAGGGCGCGAGCGGCGGCGACCTCGGGGGGAAGCGCGGGAGGCAGGGGCGCGACAGGGGCGACGACCACCGGCTTGGGTGCGACAGGGCCGGGCTGCATCTTCGCGTGGGCCTGTTCGGCCTCCGAAGCCAGCTGACCGGGCTGATAGTGCCGGACGGTGGACTCGAAGTTGTCGTACACGTTGTTGATGAGGTTGCGCAGCATCTCCTTGTGCTGCTCCTCCATCAACTCCCGGACGACCTCCGCCAGATTCTCCGCGTTGAGGATGTCCGAGTAGGACGTCTTCTTGGACGCGAGGATGTTACCGCCCACGAACAGGTGGGTGATGATGTGGGGGTTGTTGACGCCCGAGTCCTCGGTCTGGACGTGGTAGACCTTCCCCTTGTGCTTGATGTTGTGGTTGAAGCCGGTGACGGCCTTCTCGAAGGTTTTCGTCATTGCCGAGGGGCGGACCGTACCAGCCGCTTCCCCACGACACAAGGTAAGCGTCAACCCCGCATGTCGCGCCCTGGGGGACGGGCCGCCAGACGCGTGCGATTCTCGCGGTCGACGCCCGCCTGCCGTGCAACCCACCCTTCGTGCGGGAACGCGACCTCCGTCCGTTGAAAAGCCGAAAGCGGCTGGGGTACGTACAGGAACTCGCGGTGCGGTGTTGAGCGGCGCCAACGTCCAGGACTCCACGGATGAAGAAGACGAACGAGATCAAGAACAAGGTTCGCCTCCAGGACGCCCAGGTCCTGGCCGGAGGCTACTCACCCGCCATCCGCGCCATGGAGATTGGCGCCATCGTCAGCTTCATCGCGCTGGAGCTGTTCCTCGTCTACCGGCTCTACAACAACCCGCACGGCGGCCCGTGGCTGCTCTTGAGCGCGGTGCTGTTGGGCTACCTCGCCGCGGACTTCGTCTCCGGCTTCGTCCACTGGATGGGCGACACGTGGGGCTCCACGGAGATGCCCATCCTGGGCAAGGCGCTCATCCGCCCCTTCCGCGAGCACCACGTCGACGAGAAGGCCATCACCCGCCACGACTTCGTGGAGACCAACGGCAACAACTGCCTCATCTCCCTGCCCGTGGCCGTGGCCGCCGTGTCCATGCCGCTCACCAGCTCCGGCTGGGTGTTCTGCGCCAGCTTCCTGGGCGCGATGATCTTCTGGGTGATGGCGACCAACCAGTTCCACAAGTGGTCGCACATGGACTCGCCGCCGGCCCTCATCGGCTTCCTGCAGCGCGTGCACCTCATCCTGCCGCCGGCGCACCACCGCATCCACCACACCGCGCCCTTCAACAAGTACTACTGCATCACCGTGGGCTGGCTGAACTGGCCGCTCAACCTGGTGCACTTCTTCCCCCTGGCCGAGCGACTGGTGACGCGCGTCACCGGCCTCGTCCCCCGCGAGGACGACATCGGTGACGAGGCCGCCCGCGCGCTCGTGGAGGCCCAGGTCGCCGCCGAGGCCCCTGTCGTCCAGGTCGCCAAGGAGCTGCTCACCAAGGCCACGACGCCGGAAGAGGCTCCGCCCGTCCCCGTCTCCACCCGCCCCTCCGCCTGAGTGGGCCCACGGGCGGCGACGCCCGTGTCCCGGTGACCCGGGCGCGCTCCAGGCACGCGATGCGCTGGAGCCTGGTGTCCCGGTGACTCGGGCGCGCTCCAGGCACGCGATGCGCTGGAGCCTGGAGCCTCGACGAGTGAGGCCCGCGTGCCGCGCGGGGCGCCTCCTCCGGGGTCAGAACTTCAGGTCCACCTGCTCGGCGGAGTCGATGGGGCGGCCGAGGAACCTCGCCCCCACCTCCATGAAGCGCTCGGGCACGTCCGTCACGTAGTACGCGTGAGTCGGGGCACTCGCCGTGGCCGGAGCCAGCAGCTCCTTGCGAGCCAGCAGCGCCGCCACCGCCAGCGCGGTGGCCTCCGCCGAGTCCACCAGCGCGACGTCGGGCCCCACCACCTCCGCGATGACGCCCTTGAGCAGCGGGTAGTGCGTGCAGCCCAGGACGAGCGTGTCCACGCCGTCCCGCGCGAACTCCCCCAGGTACTCACGCGCCGTCAGCAGGGGCACGTCGCCCGTCGTCCACCCTTCTTCCGCCAGCGGCACGAAGAGCGGACAGGCGCGCGCCTTCACCTTCACCTGGGGATTCGCGGCCTGGAGCGCCCGCTGATAGGCCCCGGAGCGGATGGTGCCCGGCGTGCCGATGACCCCCACGCCGCCGCCCCGCGTGCGCTCCAGGGCTGCCTGGGCCCCCGGCTGGATGACGCCCACCACCGGCACCGGCAGCGCGGCCTCCAGCGCCGGCAGGGCCGCGGCGGAGGCCGTGTTGCACGCCACCACCAGCAGCTTGATGCCGCGCTCCAGCAGGAACTCCGCGTTCTTCAGCGAGTAGCGCGTCACCACCTCGCCGGACTTGGTGCCATAGGGCACCCGCGCCGTGTCCCCCAGGTACACCGTGCTCTCGTGGGGGAGGTGCGCCATGAGTGACTTGAGGACCGTGAGCCCTCCGACACCCGAATCGAATACGCCAATGGGACTGTGGCTGCCTTGCCGCATGCCCGGTGTCCCTATCACGTTTGATGCCAACGCCACGGGCCCCCCGCAACGCGAAGAGGGCCGAGGCACGTGGCCCCGACCCTCTCCTTCACCCCACGAGCGAGCGGGCTTTGGCTACCGCGGGAACATCGAGACGAGGGCGGCGCCGGTCGGCCCCGGGAACACGTGGCCGTCGACGTTGACGAACACGCTGTCCTCCACCGAGAAGTACTCCGTGCCGTTGCCGGCCCTCGCGTACATCTCCACCTCGTAGCGGCCCGGGCGGAGGAACTCGTAGACCACCGGCGCGTCGTTGCAGCCGTGCCGGTCGCCGGTGATGCCGTAGACCAGGTTGCCGGTGAAGACGTCGCGGAAGTTGATGGCCACCTCGGTGATGCCCGCCTGCGAGCAGCTCAGCGCGGAGCCACCGGAGCGCAGCTCCCACTTGATGGACGCCCCACCAATCACCCACATCGAGGCCAGCACATTCTTCGTCTCGCCGGCCTGAAGGGAGAACTGCCCGCTGTAATAATACCAGGGGTTGTTCTGCCCATCGACGGCCACCAACTGGAGGTCATGGGTGCCGGCGTTCAGCGTGGGCGTGGTGACGCTGGCGCCCGAGCTTCCCTCCGAGCAGCTGAAGCGGACCCACTCGCCCCCGTTGATGCGGGCCTCCACGTGCGTCACTCCGGCCTGCCCGCAGCCCAGCGTGCTGGAGCCGTCCACGAACTGCCACCGGATGGCGGCGCCGCTGCTCGAGGAGCGCAGGGTGGCGGTGTAGGACGTCGGCTCGCCGTAGCGGGTGACGAACCGGCCGCTGTGGGCGTACATCGTGCGCTGCTGCGAGTCGAGGGCGACCAGCTCCAGGCTGTGCTCACCCGGGTCCAGGTACGGCGTCTTCACGCTGTTGCCACCATGTCCCGCCGCGCAGTCGAAGCGCGCCCACTGCCCACCATCCACCCGGGCATCCACGAAGGCCACACCCGCCTGGTTGCAGTTCGGGTTGCCGCTGCTGGAGTTCGCCGGGAACAGCCAGTTCACGTACGCGAAGGACGGCGGGGCTCCCAGCGGCGCGAGGTCGATGTTCACCGTCACGTCGCCATCCACCCGGAAGGTGCCGGTGGCCTCGTAGAGGACCTCGTTGGTGTAGCTGATGGCCTCCAGGTTGAAGCTGTAGATGCCCGGCGCGAAGTCGTGGAGGACGATGCCGTCGAAGCCGTTGGCCTGGCAGGCGTATTGGCCGTCGTTGGCGAGCCGCTCACCGGGAATCGTGATGTTGACCCCCTTGATGTCGCGGTCCTCGTCGCAGCGCAGACCGCCGAAGGTCCAGCGGAACGTCGCGTCGCCCGGGTAGATGGGCTCGTCGAAGTCATCGTCGCCGTGGATGATGCAGCCGGTGGAGACCGCCGCCAGGCAGAGGAGAGCAACCAGCAGTCGGGAGTTCATGGGGGGGCAACCTGTCCGTGGGGTGTTGAGGTGTTCGGCCCGTTTCAGTCACCTCTGACGACCCCCTCCGGGAATTATTCATCCGTACGGCCAAGCAACTTCAAGCAGGCAACCAGCCCACACCCTGGTTTGTTTGACCCAGTTGTAGCGGAGTGTTACGCGCTCCAACCCATGACGCCCCACCTGCCCCTGGCGCTTGGCGCCATGAACTACGTGGAGATCATCCGCGACGCTTCCCTCATCGAGCTGGCCGTCCTGCTGCTCCTGATGGGGGTCTCCGTGGCTTCCTGGGCCCTCATCGCCATGAAGGCCACCCAGCTCTCCAAGGCTCGCGCACAGTCTCTCACCTTCCTCGACACCTTCTGGAAGGCGTCCCGGCTGGAGGCCATCTACCAGACGGCCCAGAAGCTCGACGCCTCGCCCCTGTCCAAGGTCTTCTGCGCCGGCTACGAGGAGCTGTCCAAGCTGGCCCAGGTCAAGGAAGGCGGCGCCGAGGGCGCCATGGCCGAGCGGCTGGGCGGAATCGAGAACGTGGAGCGCGCGCTGATGCGGGCCTCCACGTCGCAAATCACGGAGCTGGAAGCGCGCGTGTCGTTCCTGGGCACCGTGGGCGCGGCGTCGCCCTTCGTGGGCCTGTTCGGCACCGTCATCGGCATCCTGAGCGCGTTCAATCAAATCGCCGAGCAGGGCAACGCGACGCTGGCCACGGTGGCGGCGCCGGTGGGCAACGCGCTGTTCGCCACGGCGGCGGGCCTGTTCGCCGCGATTCCGGCCGTCGTCGCCTACAACTCGTTCGTCAGCCGCATCAAGGTGTTCGACACGGAGATGTCGAACTTCTCCGCGGACTTCCTCAACATCATCAAGCGTCACTTCTTCCGCTAGGCGGGCGCGACCATGGGCATGGGCGGAGGCAATCGCGGCGGTGGCCGCACCACGATGAGCGAGATCAACGTCACGCCCATGGTGGACGTGATGCTGGTGCTGCTCATCATCTTCATGGTGACCGCGCCCCTCATCCAGCAGGGCGTGAAGGTGAACCTGCCGGAGACCAAGGCCGCGCCCGTGGAGGCCACCGAGAAGAAGGTGGTCCTCTCCATCGACGCGGGCAAGAAGGTCTACATCGGCGACGCCGAGGTGCCCATGGAGGAGCTGGAGGCGAAGCTCGCCGCCAACGCCAAGGTGCAGGCCGATAAAGAGGTGTTCCTCCATGCCGACCGGGACGTGCCCTACGGCACCGTCGTGGAGGTCATGGCGGCCGCGCAGCGCGCGGGCATCAACAATGTGGGGATGATCACGGACCCTTCGACAGGGGCCAAGACGTCCAACACGTCGTCGACCTCGAAGAAGCCGAAGGAGGCGAAGCGCTAGCCCATGCACTCCGCGGTGAGCCACAGCCTGCTCGTCAATCGCTCCGCGCGGGTGTCGCCGTTCGTCATCGCGTCGGTGGTGGGCCACATCGCCCTGCTGCTCGCGGCGGTGCTGTACGCGCGCTTCAACGCCTCGCCCCCGGTGGACCTCACCGCGCAGCCCATCCGCGCCACGCTGGTGCGCCTGGGCAAGCCTCGTGACGCCAAGCTGCTGCCTCGCAAGGAGCAGCCGCCACCGCCGCCCAAGCAGGTGGACGCGCCCAAGCCCGCGCCGGAAGCGCCGCCGCCGCCGTCTTCCGCCGCCGTCGCGGTGCCCATCCCCGGCGTCAAGCCGGAGCCCTCCTCCGCGCCCAAGCCCACGCCCGTGAAGGGCGAGAAGGAAGGCGAGGACCGCCGCAAGCGGCTCTTCGGCGCCTTCGACAAGACGGCCAAGGCGTCGCCGGAAGAAGAGCCCGAGGGCGCCGAGGATGGAGACGCGGACGGCGACTCGGCCACCGCCGAGGGCGAGCGCTACTTCGGGATGCTCCAGGCGCAGGTGCGGCGCAACTACAGCGTCGCGGACACCATCCCTGAGTCGGAGCGCATGCACCTCAAGGCGCTCGTCGCGCTGCGCCTGGGACGCGCGGGCGAGGTGCTGGACGTGAAACTCACCAAGCCCAGCGGCAACGATTTGTTCGACGCGGCGGTCCTCAACGCCGTGCGCAAGGCCTCACCCTTCTCGCCTCCTCCAGACCACCTTCGAGACGCGCTGCAGAAGAACGGCGTCAACCTGATGTTCAACGCCCTATGAAAGCCCTGCTCCTCTCCCTCGTCCTCGTCCCGCTCGCCGCGCTCGCACAGACGCCGACCATCGAAATCTCCGGCGCCAACTTCCGCCCGCTGCCCGTGGCGGTGCCCGCGCCCATCACCCAGAACGAGGGCGCCAAGGCGCAGGCCACCGCCTTCGACACGGCGTTCAACTTCGACCTCGTGGCCTCCGGCATCCTCCAGGTGCTGGACCGCAAGAGCTTCACGGCCGACCCCAAGGAGGGCATGGCCGCCGGCACCATCACCTTCAGCCGCTGGGCGGACGTGGGCGCCGAGGCGCTGGTGAAGATTTCGCTCGCGGACGACGCGGGTACGCTGCGCGGCGAGCTGCGCCTGTTCAACGTGGGCACCGGCCGCGAGGACCTCAAGGTCGCCAAGGACGCGCCGGGCAACAACCCGTCCCTGCTGGCCCACCGGCTGGCGGACGCGCTGTACCGGCACTTCACCCGCGAGCCCAGCCCGTTCCTGTCGCGCATCACCTACGTGCGCAAGGCGGGCAACAACCGTGACGTGCTGGTGGCGGACTGGGACGGCGGCAACCCGGTGGCGCTCACCAAGGGAGGCATCAACATGCTCCCCTCGCTGAGCCAGGACGGCGCGCAGGTGGCGTACACGTCCTACCGGAAGAACCGGCCGGACATCTGGGTGCAGCGTCCGGGTGGCGAGGCCCGCTCGGTGGTCTCCGCCGGGCAGATGGCCACCGGTGGTGCCTTCTCTCCGGACGGCAAGCGCCTGGCGTACTCGCTGGCCGAGGGTGAGAGCGCGCAAATCTACGTGTCCAACGCCGATGGCAGCGGCCCGAAGGCCATCACCGACACGCCCTACGGCCTCAACACCAGCCCCACCTGGTCGCCCGACGGCAAGCGCATCGCCTTCGTGTCCAACCGGGGCGGCAGCCCGCAAATCTACGTCATGGGCGCGGATGGCTCGGGCGTGCGGCGCCTCACCTTCCAGGGCAACTACAACCAGACGCCGGACTGGTCTCCACGCGGCGACCTCATCGTCTTCACCGCGCGCGACGAGCGCAACGCGTTCGACCTGTTCACCATCCACGTCGAGTCGGGCAAGGTGACGCGCCTGACGCAGGACCAGGGCAACAACGAGGAGCCCGCCTTCTCGCCCAACGGTCGGCTGGTCCTCTTCTCCACCACCCGTGCGGGGGGCTCGCAGCTCTTCGTGATGACGGCGGAAGGCAACAACCAGCTTCCCCTGCGGGCGGAGAAGGGCACGCTCCTGACGCCCGACTGGGCGCCGCTGGCGGACGCGCAGCCGTAGAAGTCGCGGCACGTTGACAGGGGGCGCGTGCTCGGGTCCAGTGCCCGCGCATGAGCGCCCCCTTCCGTTCCCACTGGGGACTGGACCCCGAGGTCCGGTTCCTCAACCACGGCTCCTACGGTGCGTGCCCCACCGCCGTGCTCCAGAAGCAGGCGGAGCTGCGCGCGCGCATGGAGTCGGAGCCCGTCCGCTTCCTCCACCGCGAAATCGAGCCGCTGCTGGACGCGGCCCGGGCCACCCTCGCGGACTTCGTGGGCGCGGACGCGGAGGACGTGTCCTTCGTCACCAACGCCACCAGCGGCGTCACCACGGTGCTGCGCTCGCTGCGCTTCGAGCCGGGCGACGAGCTGCTCACCACGGACCACGAATACAACGCCAGCCGCAACGCGCTCGACTTCGTCGCGGCGCAGTGGGGCGTGAAGGTCGTCGTGGCGAAGCTGCCCTGGCCGGTGACGTCCGCGCAGTCGGTGGTGGACGCAGTGCTCGCGCACGTGACACCTCGCACGCGCCTGTTGCTGGTGGACCACGTCTCCAGCCAGACGGCGCTGGTGATGCCCATCTCCCAGCTCATCTCCGCGCTGCGGGAGAAGGGCATCGAGACGCTGGTGGACGGCGCGCATGGGCCGGGCATGGTGCCGCTGTCGCTGCGCACGCTGGGCGCGGGCTACTACACGGGCAACTGCCACAAGTGGCTGTGCGCCCCCAAGGGCGCGGCCTTCCTCCACGTGCGAAGGGACTTGCAGGAGGGGTTGATGCCCCTTGCGGTGAGCCATGGCCGCAACTCGCCCCGCACGGACCGCTCTCGCTTCCGGCTCAACTTCGACTGGACGGGGACGCATGACCCGTCCGCCGCGCTCTGCGTCCCGGAAGCCCTGCGGGTGATGGGTGGTCTGCTACCCGGCGGCTGGCCGGAGCTGATGGCGGCCAACCGGAGCAAGGCCCTGGCCGCGCGCGCGCTGCTGTGCGAGCGCCTGAAGTCCGCCCCCGCATGCCCCGAGGACATGGTGGGCAGCATGGCGGTGGTGACGCTGCCCCCGGGCTACCCGGTGCAACCCGAGCCGCCGCTCTACCTGGACCCGCTCCACCTGCGCCTGTTCGACGAGTACCGCATCGAGGTGCCCATCACCGCCTGGCCCAAGCCTCCCCACCGGCACGTCCGGGTGTCCGCGCAGCTCTACAACACGGCGGACGAGTACCAGGCGCTGGCGGACGCTTTGGAAGCGCTGCTGCGTTGAGTAGGCTTGCGTGCATGCCGCGATTCGCCACCATCGATATCGGTACCAACTCCGTGCTGTTGCTGGTCGCGGAGCTCACGGAGGAGGGCCGCTTCGAGGCCGTCCGGGAGCGCGCGGAAATCACCCGGCTGGGCCGAGGCGTGGACGCCACGCGCCAGTTGTCGGCGGAGGGGATGGAGGCCACGCTCGCGGTGCTGGAGTCCTTCGCGCGCGAGGCGCGGGAGCTGGGCGCGGAGGACATCGCCGTCTCCGCCACCAGCGCGGCGCGCGACGCGAGCAACGGCGCGGAGTTCCTCTCCGCCGCGAAGGAGCGCGCGGGCGTCACGGTGGAGATCATCTCCGGGCAACTGGAGGCACAGCTGTCCTTCGCCGCGGTGTACTCGGACTTCGCGGGCGAGGCGGCGGGGCCGCTGCTGGTGCTGGACATCGGCGGAGGCTCCACGGAGTTCATCTTCGGCAACCCCGCGGGCCACGTGGACTTCCGCCACAGCTTCGACGTGGGCGCGGTGCGGCTCACCGAGCGCTTCGTGCGCTCCGACCCGATGTCCGCGGAGGACCGGGCCCGCATCGAGTCGCACCTGCGCGACACCTTCAAGACGCTGCCGGCGCCTCCTCCCGCCTCGGTGCTGGTGGGAGTCGCGGGCACGGTGACGACGCTGTACGCGGTGCAGCACTCCATCGACCCGTATGACGCGGAGCGGGTGCACGGTGGAACGCTGTCCGTGGGCGAGCTGACCGCGCTCGTGGACCGGCTGTGCCGGATGCCGCTGGAGGAGCGACGAGCCCTGCCGGGCATGCAGCCCAAGCGCGCGGACGTCGTCCCCGCCGGGGCCATCATCCTGTTGGAGTCGGTGAAGGCCTTGGGCCTGGACGGGTGCCGCGTGAGTGACAGAGGGTTGAGGTGGGGACTGCTGGCGCACCGCTTTGGAGCCGGGGCGGCCCGTTCATGAGCGCGCCCTCCGTGAGTCTCTCACCCTCGCCCTCTCCGTCTCCCTCGCCCACCACGTCGCCCGTCGCCCCCGCGTCGAACGCCGGGTACGCGCTGCTCATCCTCACGCTCATCAACCTGGTCAACTACCTGGACCGGTACATCGTCGCGGTGGCGTTGCCGGGCATCCAGAAGGAGTTCGGAATCAACGACACCCAGTCGGGGCTGCTGGGCACCATGTTCATCGTGGTGTTCATGCTGGCCTCGCCGGTGGGCGGCTTCCTGGGAGACAGGTATCCGCGTCGGTTGCTGGTGGCGGGCGGCGTGTTGCTGTGGAGCCTCGCGACGGGAGCCAGTGGACTGGCCACGTCCTTCGTCGCGTTGCTCGTCGCGCGCGCGGTGATTGGCATCGGCGAGGCGGGCTATGGCGCGGTGGCGCCGAGCATCATCTCCGATTTGTACCCGCGCGAGCAGCGCACGCGGATGCTGGCGTTCTTCTACATCGCCATTCCGGTGGGCGCGGCGGCGGGCTACGGACTGGGTGGCTGGCTGACGCAGCAGTACTCGTGGCACGTGGCCTTCTTCGCGGGAGGCGTGCCGGGCCTGATTCTGGGGGCGATGGCCTTCTTCATGCCGGAGCCGAAGCGCGGGGCCATGGATGGGCCGGACGCGCAGGCGAAGCTGCCCTTCATGGTGGGGCTCAGGGGCCTGGGTCGCAACGCGGCCTTCTGGGCGGTGACGGCGGGCTACACGCTGATGACGTTCTCCATCGGCGGCCTGGGCTTCTGGATGCCGACCTATCTGGTGCGTGAGCGGGGCATGGCGGGGGACAGCGCGGGCTTCATCTTCGGCGCGATTACGGCGGTTGCGGGCCTGTTGGGGACGGTGGCGGGCGGCTGGCTGGGCGACAGGATGGACCGCAAGCGCGAGGGCGGTGGCTTGTGGATGTCCGGCATCGGCCTGTTGCTGGCGGCGCCGTGCATGTACCTGGCGGTCAACCTGAAGGAAGTGGGCCCCTCGCTCGCGGCGATGGGCGTGGCGCAGTTCCTCATCTTCCTCAACAGCGGCCCCATCAACGCGGCCATCGTCAACTGCGTGCCGCCCGCGTTCCGCGCCTTCGCCATGGGACTGAACGTGTTGTGCATCCACCTGCTGGGAGACGCGATTTCGCCTGCGCTCATCGGCAACATCGCCGACGCGGCGAACCTGCGCACCGCCATCGCGGTGAACGCCCTGCCTGTCCTGCTGGGCGGATTGGCGCTGCTCCTCGGTGCACGGTTGTTCCGAGAGGCAGTGCCGCGAGCGCGCGCTACCGCCTGACGGTGGCTGCCGAGCCGCGCGCTGCCGAGAGGCGCGGCTCCGCATCGGTCGCCCCTCTCTTCCGCGAGACGGGGTCGCTCGCGCTACCACCTGAGCGAGAGTGCCGTGCGCATGCGGCCAAGAGGCGCGGCTCTGCATCAGTCGCCCTCTCTTCCGCGAAACGGGGTCGCTCGCGCTACTACTTGAGCGAGAGTGCCGTGCACGCGCTGCCGAGAGGCGCGGCTCTGCATCAGTCGCCCCTCTCTTCCGCGAAACGGGTCGCTCGCGCTACCACCTGAGCGAGAGTGCCGTGCGCGCTGCCGAGAGGTGCGGCGCTGCATCAGTCGCCCCTCTCTTCCGCGAGATGGGGTCGCTTGCGCTACCACCTGAGCGAGAGTGCCGTGCGCGTGCTGCCGAGAGGCACCTCTCAGCCCATCGGCCACCTCGCGTCTTCCGCGAGGCCGCACCGCCCTACCGTCTGACGGCCGCGTCGACCTTCGGCCGGTACTCTTCCGCCAGTCGCTCCACCTCGGCGGCCAGTCGCTCTCCATCGGAGAGCAGCAGCGCCTTGAGGCGCGCGCGATTGCCCAGCGTGAAGAACACGTCGATATCTCGCTTCAGCACGTCCCAGCGCTCGGCGAAGTAGAGCGTGAAGAGCGCCAGGGGCGGGACGGCGACGAAGGTGAGGACCGCCCAGATGGCGCCCGCCCACACTCCCGCGGCGACGGTGAGCGCGCCCCACCACACGAGCGCGACGACGAAGGCCGTGAGGAACTTCACCGTGGCCTGCACGTCCAGCTCGGCCTTGCGGCTGGCGGCCCGAGGCACCTGGTAGGGCAGCCAGAAGAGCGCCAGGCCCAGGGCAGCGAGAGGCAGACCGAACACCAGCGCCAGCAGGTTCTTCACGACGAAGGGGACGACATTGCCCGTGCGGTAGACGAGCGCGAGGTCCTTCGGCCCATCCGCGTGCACCAGCGCCAGACGACGTTGAAACGATGCCAGGTGCGTGCGCACATCCTCGAAGCGCTCGGGCTCCTGGGCCCGGAACAACTGCACGCCACGCGCCCACAGGCGCAGACGCTCCGCATCCAACGTCCCACCTTGCTTGAAGGAGAAGAGCTGCTCGGCGAGCTGTACCAGCGGCAGGTCCGCCCACTGCTCCAGATTGAGCGTCACGGCGCGGAGCCCCTCCGCGATGCGCTCGGTGAGCGCGCGCACGGATTCGGGCTCCGACGCGGCATCGGCGGGGAGGAACGCGGCGACGTCGATGGCGGGCCCCACGTCGATGAGGACCTCGCTGCGGAACACGTGCTTCTCCGCGTACGTGAGGCCCACGGGGACGATGCGCACCGGCGCGCCCTCCTTCGCGGCGCTCAGGGCGATGCGCGAGGCCCCCGTCTTCAGCTCAGCGAGTCCAGGCTCCGAGTGGCTCTTCCCCTCGGGGAAGATGGTGATGGCGCGGCCCTGCACGAGCGCGCCCTTGGCGGCGTCCAGCGTGCCCTCGTTGCCCCCCATCTTCGTGGGGTCATCCTGCTTGCGGTAAACGGGCAGCGCATCCAGCCCCTTGAGCAACCAGCCCAGGACGGGCATGCGGAACAGCGGCGCCTTCGCCAGGAACGTCACCTTGCGGCGCGTGAGGACGAAGACGAGGGCCGGGTCGATGAGGCCGTTGGGATGGTTGCCCACGAAGAGCACCGGGCCCTCGGGCTCGGCGCCGGGCGCATTCACCTTCACCCGGTAGAAGAGTCGCAGAAACACCGCCACCACGGCCCGGACGCACGCGTAGAACACGGCCCGGACTGTACCTCACGCGCGGACGCGACTGCTCATGGGTACTGGTCCACCACGAGGATGACGCCCGTGTTGTCCTGCACGACGGAGAAGCCCTTCATCGGGCTCGGGTAGGCAATCAGCCCCTCGCCGTCACGGTCCCACCGCGCATCCAGGAGGATTCCGCAGAACGGCACCGACATCGCGCCGCCCTCCGGCAGGAACACCCGGTCATACCGGCCGAACACCCGGTGCTTCGTCACGTACAACCGTCCGCCGATGCGCGCGCCGGGCAGCTTCGTCTCCCCTTCCTCCCGAGGCAGCGCAATCACGAAGCTGTAGTTGTACCGGGCCGGCCCCGGGTGGTCCTGGATGGCATCGACGATGACGGGAATCTTGTCGCCCGGCTTCAGCCCCAACCGGTCCATCTGGACGAGCGAACCCTTCGGACACGTCCCCTCCGGCGGCATCCACTTGGGACGCTCCGGCTTCGGCGCCACGTCCTTCGTGGTGCCGCACCCCACCCCGCCCGCCACCACCAGTGCCGCCCACCATTTGAACGACGCGCGCATCCCGCCTCCTCAGAACGTACCGATGCTGAAGTGGAACTGCGTCTGCGCCTCGTTCACTTCCTCGTCCGGGTCCAGGTTGAAGCCCACGTCGAAGGCCAGCGGGCCCACCGGCGTCACGTACCGGAAGCCGATGCCCGCCGCATATCGCAGCCGCTCCAGGTCCAACCGCGTCCGGTCCAACCACAAGTTGCCCGCCTCGAAGAACAGCCCCAGATCCACCGACGTGAGCGCCGGCACCCGCAGCTCCACCTTGCCCAACGTGAAGAGCTCTCCACCCTGGCTCCCCGGCACCTGCCCCGCGAGCACCGCCTTCAGCTCTCCCGAACACCCCGACGGGCTGATGAGCGAGCGGCAGTCCCGCAGCCGCTGATGCAGCGCCTCGCGCACGTCCTCCGGCAGCACGCCGTCCTCGCGGAAGCCTCTCAGGCTCGACGAGCCACCCAGGTAGAACAGCTTCGAGCCGATGGTCTGCGCGCCCGTCTCCAGCGGGACGATGGTGCCCGCGCGCGCCGACAGCGCCAGGCTCGCCCGGCGGCCCAGGGGGATGTAGCCGCTCAGGTTGCTCGACAGCTTCACGCCGTTGATGGGGAACGCGGCCACGGCGTTGCCCGCCACGTCCGTGGGATTCACGCTGATGCCCTTCGTGAGCTCCGCGCTGCTGATGAGCACCAACCCGCGCCGAGGGTTCGTCGGGTCATCCCGGAAGTCGAGGGTGATGGACGGCCGCAGCGAGTGCAGCGCGAAGTCTCCGTAGGGATAGCGCAGCCGCTCCTGGTCAGCGCGGTTGAGCAACTCCAGCACGCCCGCGCGAGAGCGCAGCCGGTTGTTCTCCACTTCGTATGACAGCGAGACGTTGAACCAGGACGCCACTGCCCAGTCGAGCGCCGCTGCCGCCGCGAATCGCGAGGACACATACGAGGGCCGGTGCACCCGCTCCGCAATCAAGTCCAACCGCGCGCCCACCTCGAAGGGCAGCAGGAAGTACAGGCGCGGCTGCGACAGCGCGAGGTTGCCACGGCCCCCCAGGCCCGCCAGCCCCTGGAGCTCCACGTCACAACCCGCGGAGGCCGCGCCTCCGGACTGCTGACAGGCGATGCGTCGGTCCGCGGACAGCGCCTCCGCGCTCCAGCCCGCGTAGTTCACCTTCCCGCGCGCGAGCAGGTTCAACCCCAGCCCATCCAGGTTGCGATACGTCGTATCCAGGGTGATGCGCGGACCGTCGACGAGGAAGTAACCGCCGGACACCTGCCCATCCAGGCGCGCCCGCTCGTGCACCGTCACCACCACGTCCTTGGACGGCTCGCGCCGGGTCGGGTCCGCGAGCGAGACATCCACCTGCCGGAACAGCCCCAACCGGGCCAGGCGACGCTGGCCTTCCGTCAGCGCCTCCAGTGCGAGCGGCTGCCCCTCCTCCAAATCGAGGTTCGCCATGATGAGGTCCGGGTCCGTGCGGGTCAGCCCCTGCACCAGCACCTTGCCCACCTTCACCTGGGGCCCCGCATCCGCGCGGAACACCACCGTCGCGGCCCGTTTGTCGTCAGCGACGGCCGCCTCCGTGGTGACGCGAGCGAAGAGATAGCCCTGCTGCCCCAACCCGCGCTCCAGCGCCAGGCGCGCCGCCTCCACCGCCTCGAAGCTCAGCGGCAGGCCCTTGTGCACCCCCAACCCCGCCCGCGTCGTGAGCGGCGCCGCGCCTTCCGGCAGCCCCTCGTAGCGAACCTCCACCACGCGCGCCTGCGGCCCCTCCTCCACGTCGAAGTCCGCCACCGCCGTGCGCGTGCGCGCATCCACCGTCAGCCCGCGGAACACCACGGACGAGAACAGGAAGCCCCGCTCGCGGTACGCCTCGTTCATCGCATCTGTTGCCTCCAGCCATGCCTCCTCCACGTACACCGTGGACGGGTCCGGCACGGGCTCCAGCGCCGCGGCGCGACGGCCATGGCGCCCCTCCACGTCCAGCGGGTCGTCCTGGAGCCGCAAGTCCAGCTCCGGCTGGAGCTCGCCCGCGCGAATGCGCTCCGCGAGGAACTCCCGAAGCGTCCCCGAGCCAAGCGCGGCATTGCCATGGAAGCGGACCTCTTCGACGCGCAGGGGCTGGCCCTCGTCCACATCGAAGGCCAGCACGGCCACCTCGCCATCCGGCCGAGTCACCTCGCGCGAGCGCACCTTCGCGTCGTGGAAGCCGCGGTGGCGATAGAAGGACTCCACCCGCCGCGCCAGCCGTCCCGCCACCACCTCGTCGAGTGGTTCCGCGGCGTCATGCGCCAGCACGCCCTCCAGAATCTCCGCCGAGAAGCGGTGGTTGCCATGGAAGCGCAGCGAGTACCGGGGCCCCGCCGACAGCGGCACCGCCACCGACGCGGAGCTCCCCTCCACCAGCACCGAGGGCGTGCCCACCTGCGCCCGCCAATGGCCCTCCTGCCGCAGCAGCATGCGCAGCTGGTCCAACCCTGAGTCCAAGCGCGCCCTGTCGAACACCTCGCCCGGCTGCATCGCCAGCACGCTCAAGAGACGCGGCAACGGCAGGCCCGGGCTTCCAGAGAAGCTCACCTGTCGCACGAGCGTCGGCTGGCCCTCGGCGATGAGGAGCAACACCGCCACGCCATCCGTCACCGGCTCCTGCCGCGCCGTCACCTTCACGGAGTCGTAGCCCTTGCGCTGGTACGCCTGGAGCACGGAGGACACCGCGCCCTCCAGCTCCTCGCCGTCCAGGGGCCCACCTTCCAGCAGGCCGCTGGCGTCCAGCAGCTCCGCGTCCGACAGCACCACGTTGCCGTCGAAGCGCAGCCGGGCCAGCCGCGACACGGGCGTGAGCTGGAACACCACCTTCACTCCACCAGGCACGTCCTCCGCGCTCGCGATGACGTCCGCGAAGCGCCCCGTGGCCCACAACCGCTCCACCGAGCGACGCACGTTCCCCGGCGTCAGCGCCTGACCCTTGCGCACAGCCACCAGCGCGCTGAGTCCTTCCGCGTCACCGCCGCCCTGGAGATGCAGCTCCACAGCCACCACTTCTGGCCCGGGAACGTCGACCTCGCGAAGCTGGGCTCGCGCCAGCCCCGCGCACAGGACGCAGAGCCACAGCACCAGCGCCATGGCGGCGCGGGCTACTCGACCTCCCAGCTCAGCTTCAGCTCGAGCCCGAGGTTGCCAAACGAGGCTTCGCTGTTCTCGTTGTCCCACTGGGCCTGCGCGGAAAGTCTGTCGTCGAAGCGGTACTCGGCACGCGCCCGCGTTCCTCGCCCACTCACGGGTTGAGTCATACCGATTTTAAGCTGCTCGCTGAGGAACTTCGACTCCAGTTGCGCGGTGGGCTCCGCTTGACGTGTGGCGTCGTTGTAGGTCGTGGAAATCTGGAGGGACAAATCCCGCAGCACCGGATTGCTGGGGAGGAACCGCTGGACCTGCCGGTCCAGGCCAGACACGTTGAAGAGGGCCTCGGCCGCCAGCCCGGCGCCCGCGCTCGCCGCCGTCTCCTGGTCCGACGAGGTGAAGCCCAGCGTCAGCAGGGAGACGATGTCGCCTTCCACCAGCGCTGGCTCCGAGGACAGGAGGACCTGGGGGTCCGTGGGCTTGCCGAAGGCGTGGAGCTTCACCACGTACTCGCGCACCTGCGTCTGGGCCTGGACTTCGAAGACGGGCTCCAGACTGGTGGCGTCCTGGAACTCGAGCTGACCCTGACTGATGGTGAAGGGGTTGTTGCGGAAGAACGCCTGGCTGCCCTCCGCCAGCTCCACCCGGCCCAGCAGGCCCGGCCGCAGGTCCGTCCCCGTCAGCCGCACGTCGCCCAGCATCCGCGCCTTGGCCAGGTTGTTGTCCACGCGCACGTCCCCGAAGTGAACGTTCACATCCCAGATGACCCAGGGCTTCTGCTGCTCGCCCGTGACGGCGTTCGCCGACGAGGACGCCGCGTTGGCGCGCTTCTGCATGGACTTGAGCAGGGACTCCACGTCCAGCGCCTTCTGGTAGCGCATCTTGACGATGTCCATGCCGCCAGTGACGGTGAACCCCCGGGGCGGTCCCACCACCTGGAGCAAGCCGGAGAACGTCGCCGGCAGGTCCTCCGTCAGTCGGTAGGGCACCTCGTCGAGTTGCACCGTGAGGCCCAGCCGCTGCGGCAGGAAGCGCGCGAGCCGCACGTCTCCGCGCGCGGAGATGCGCCCCTCGTTGAGCAGCCCCTGGAGGTGTTCGAGCAGCACCCTCTGCCCTGTCAGCTCCACGCGCCCGGACATGCCTCGGATGTTGACGGGCAAATCCCGCATGGCGAGGCGCATGTCCAACAGCTCCGCGCTGCCCACCACGGACGGCGCGTCCAGCGTGCCCGTCGCCTCCGCGTCCACCGTGACGCGGCCCGTGGAGCGCTCCACCATGGCGGGCATGAGCGACTCCAGCAGGCGCAGGTCTCCACCGCCGCGCAGGGTGAAGGCGATGCCGCCGCGCGTGGTCATCCACCCGCCCAGGTTCAAATCGATGTAGGGCCCGAGGAAGCGGAACGGCTGCACCTCCACTCGGCCCTTTCCGTAGGAGAGTGAGATGGGCGCCGCGTTCTCGCCGCGCACGTCGCCGCGAGACAGCACCAGCTTGTCCACCGTCGCGCTCAAGTGGGCCGCCTCGGGCTCCATCAGCGGCCCCTTGGCCGTGAGCGAGCCGGACACCGCTCCGGACACGCCGGCCCACAGCGGCTCCGAGGGAAGCAGCGGACGAATCTCGGGCAGCGCCAGCGTCAGCGACGCGTCATAGGGCCACGCGTCCTGCACCTTGAGCTTCACGCGCCCGTCAGCGTCCTGGAAGGGCCGTCCCCAGACCTCCAGGTCCTTGCCCACCAGTCGTCCGGTGAGGTCCATGGCACCCAGGTTGCGGTCGGCGAACGTCACGCGCGGGGCGCGCAGCGTGACGTCGACAACGGGCAGGTCGGACGTGCCGGACACGACGCCATCCATCACCATCGTCCCCTGGATGCCCATGCGCCGCGCCAGCTCCGGCTCCACCGTCTCCGCCAGCGACAGGCCATCTCCGCCGAAGCGGTAGTCCAGCCCGCCCGCGAACAGCAGTGTGCCCTCCGCCCACGTGCGCCCCAGCGGACCACGCAGCTCCGTGCGCTCCAGCACCATCGCCTTGCCATCCACGAAGCGCAGCCGCGCCGAGCCATTCCCCAGGCGACGGCCGTAGTACGTGGTGTCCTTCACGTCGAAGGCCACCAGGCCCTCCAGCCGCTCGATGGGGCTGTCTATCTCCACGCGGCCGGAAGCCGTGCCGCCCAGCGTGCCCTGCATCACCGCCAGCGACGGCGTCAGGCCCGCCACCACGTCGACCAGGTCCTCGGTGCGTCCCTGGGGGACATTCACCTCGAGCTTCAGGTTGAGCAGCCGGCCGAAGCCCACGGCGGCCTTGCCGTAGTACTGCGTGCGCCCCTTCTGGCCGGTGAACGAAGGGAAGGCGAGCACCCCGTCGGAGTAGTTCAGCTTCCCTTGCAGCACCCCCATCGAGAAGCTCCAGAAGACGAAGTCGCGGAACGACAGCCCGGACTCCACCTTCACCTCCGACACGGGCCCCGTAATCGCGTACGTGGCGTTGCCCCGTCCCGCCCACTTCAGCCCCGCGATGTGGCCGAAGTCCGCGAGCTCCAGCTCGCCCTTGCCGTGGATGTCCAGCCCCAGCCCGTTGCCGATGAGCAGCCCCACGTCACCCTGGACGCGCGAGCGGCCCACCTCCGCGGAGACATGGTTGAACGACACCCGGTCCGCTTGAATCCTCACCTGCGCCTGCGCGCGCCCCTTGTCGAACTCCAGGATGGTGATGCCATCGGACGACGGCGCGTCATATGCCCGCGTGGCCAGCGTGAAGCGACCGGTGCGCAAATCCAACGGCCCTGACAGCGAGAAGCGCGGCAGCAGGTTGCCCGTGAGCTGCGCGTCGAGCGTGGCCGGGAAGTCCACCCACGCACCCTTGATGCCCGCCTTGTCGAGGATGCGCGCCAGCGACGCGTCCTCCGTCTTGAGGGTGATATCCAGGGGGAACAACGGCGTCAGCCCCAGCTTGCCCGTGGCGCGCACCCGGCCCGCTCCCACCGGCACCACCACCTCTTCCACTCGAAGCTCGTCACCCGAGTACGACAGGCGCGCGGAGATGTTCGCCGGGCCATACCTGTCGTAGCCCAGCCCGTTGCCCGACAGCTCCAGCGACACCGCGGGAGACTCCGCCTTGCCGGCGATGGACACTCGGCTCCACAAGTGCCCCGTCGCGGGTTTCGGCAACAGCTTCGCTTGCGACAGCGTGCGCAGCGGGAGGAACACTTGCGCGTCCAGCGCCAGATGCGGCTGGCACAGCGAGTCCACCCGTCCCGACACCGTGGTGCTGATGTCATCCAGGGACACCTCCGCGCGCTCCAGTTCCAGCAGCGCCTCGTCAGGGTCCACGGCGCCCGCGAAGGCCAGCCGCTGCAGCGCCAGTTCCTTGCCATCCGGGCCCAATCGCACGAGCCCACGCCGGGCCTCCGCGTCCAGCTCGATGACGCCCCAGCGCTCCGTCCAGCGCACGTCCAGGTCCGCGACTTCGACGCGCCGGCCCTCGGGCAGCGCCAGGCGCAGCTCCGCGCCGGTGATGTCCAGGTGAGAAATCCTCACCCGCTCGAGCGGGTCCAGGAAGCAGCCCTCCGACTTCTTCGCCGGCTCCGTCGAGGGCTGGGACAAGTCCAGCGTCACGCGGGGCCGCTCGGCGCGCACCAGCGCGAGCGTCAGCCGGCCGGCGAAGGGGCGCAGGAAGCCGAACTGCACCTCCGCGGTGTCCGCCGCCACCAGCGGCGTATCCTCACCCGGCAGGAAGAGCGAGAGGCCATGCACGACCACGCGCGAGCCGAGGGGATCCAACTCGCATCGGCCAATGCCCACGTCCAACCCGAGCACGTCAGGCAGGTGCCGCCGCGCTACGGTGCAGGCCACTTCCCACGTCTCGGGCATGCGCAACGCGAGCACACTCCCCGATAGAACGAGGAGCACGAGCAGCAGCGCTCGAAGCGCACCGTTGCGGCTCTGTGTCGCCAAAGCCCCTAGAGCTTACCCAGCCCTTCGAGGTAGCGGTCTATCTCCGCCAGATCGAGCTTGTTGTTCGACGCTCGGGGCAGGTTCGTCGCCGGGGCGGTGCTCGCTCGCTCGCCTGCTCCGGGAGCAGCCGCGTTGATGCCCTGGAGTCCCAGGTTCTTTCCGATGCGATGCACCAGCTCCGCGGAGACAGTCTCGGCGCGCGCGAGGAAGGCCTCGAAGAGCGCGTTGTCGCACAGCGTGTTGATGACCCGCGGCGAGCCGGACGAGTGCTCGTGCACCGCCAGCAGGGCCTCCGGAGAGAACGGCATCCGAGGACAGCCCGCGAGCCGGAGGCGGTGCTTGATGTAGGCCTCGGTGGACTCGGCGGTGAAGGGCTCCAGCTTGTAGCGCATGGCCACGCGCTGGGCGAGCGGCGGGTCCAGCTTCAGGTTCTTCTCAATCTCGGGCAGGCCGAAGAACACGAAGGAGATGAGCTTGCGCTCCGGCACTTCCAGGTTGAGCAGGCCGCGGAACTCCTCCATCAGCTCCCGCGTCTCCAGCATCTGCGCCTCGTCGATGAGGACGACGGCCTTCTTGCCGGACTCGTAGATTTGCAGGAGCCGCTGATAGAGCTGCGACAGGAGCGCGAGCTTCTCCTGCGCGGGGTTCTCCACGCCCAGCTGCAGGGCGATGCGCCGCAAGAGCCAGTTGGCGGTGATGCCCGAGTGGATGATGACCAGCAGCGCGGCCTCGTACTCGGACTCGGGCAGCGAGTCGAGCATGCGGCGGGCCAGCGTCGTCTTCCCCGCGCCGATGTCGCCGACGAGGATGGACAGGCCCTTCATGTAGCTCACCGCGTGCATCAGTCGGGTGAGCGCCTGCGAGTGCTGCGCGGAGTTGTAATAGAAGCGGCTCACCGGAGCGTTGGAGAAGGGCTCCTGCGTGAGGTCGAAGAAATCGAGGTAGGTCGTCATGGGCTCGCCGGACCTCGGGGGCAACTACACGTAACCGACCTTGCGCGCCTTGGGGGCGCCGGCCGCTGGCACTGGGGGATTCGCCACCGCCGCGGCGGGTGCGGCGCCGTGAGACTTGGCGCCATTCACCGCGATGGGTGCCGGGGTCGGCAGGGGGTCATCTTCCGGCTCCGTACTCGCCGCGAGGCGGGACACCTGCGTGCCCACGTCGCGGTACTTCGCGTCCATCGCCACCACGCGCTGGTAGTGATGCAGCGCCTTGCCGGGCTCGCCATTGGCCTCGTAGGCCAGCGCCAGCTCGAAGCCGAGCGCCTTGGCGGCCTCACCCGTCGCATGCGGGCTCGCGAGCCCTTCACGGAAGGTCTCCACCGCGGAGCCTCCGTCGCCGCGCAGCAGGTGCAGCATGCCCATCATCGTGAGGCAGTCCACCTCGCGCTTGGTGCCCGCGGAGCCCTGCCGGGCCACCTCGAACTCGTGGAGCGCGTCGTCCAGCAGGCCCATCTCCTTGTAGGCGATGCCCAGGTCGTAGTGGGTGTCCACGTCCTCGGGCTTCACCACCTTGGCCAGGCCCTTCTTGAACTCGGAGAACACCTCCTCCACCGAGTACTGGAAGTCCTCTTCCGCGGGCGCCGGGGAGACCGTGTCATCGCCCAGGTTGTCGATTTCGCCGGCCAGCTCCGCCGCCAGGTCGAACGCGTCGCGCTCCGCGCCGGCATCCGTCACCGGCTGCACGGAGGGCACGGAGATGGGCTCCAGCGGCTCCTCTTCGGGCGCCGCCCCACCGCTGGCCTCCATCGCCTCCAGCCGCTCCATCAGCTCGGTGGCGCGCGCGTGGCCCGGGAAGGCGATGGTCACCGTCTCCAGGATTTCGCGGGCCTCTTCCATCAGGCCCTGGTCCAGGAAGAAGGCGGCCTCGTCGCACTCCTCGGCCGCGGGCTCTTCCTCGTCACCCTCCGGGGCGCCGTCGGCGACCAGCTCGGCGGAGGCCTCCTCGGGCTCCTCCACCGAATCGAAGTCGGACTCGACCTGAGGCTCCGAATCAAAGTCGGCCTCGGCTTGTGGCTCCTCCACCGACTGGAAGTCAGTCTCGTCCTGAGGCTCGGAGCTGAAATCTGTCTCCGGGTCCTCCGCCGGCATGTCGTCCAGCGACACGATGGCGTGCGAGGCGGTGGGCTCCTCCTCCTCGAACGGATCGCCCAGCGAGGGCATGTCCGAGCCCGGTGCCTCCTCCAGCTCGTCGAGCATGGAGGCATCCAGCGGAGCGATGCCCACGCGCGTGGGCATCTCGTCCACGTCCAGCGGGGCCTCTTCCACGTACACCGGCTGCTTGCGCGTGTTCGGCGCAGCCTCCTGGAGCAGGGCCCGCGTGGGCGCGCGCACCATCGTCGGAGGCGGCTCGTCCTCGTCTCCGAGCGACAGCGCCGCCATCGACGACGACGTGGCCTCCTCGTCCGAGTCCCCCAGCGACATGCCCTCGTCGCTGGCGTACGACGCATCCAGGTCCGCCGACTCGACGAGGGGCTCGTCCTCCGAGGAGGCGAGGCCGGGCTCGTCCGTCAGCATCAGCCCGTCGTCGTCTCCGGAGACAAGCGTCTCGTCCGCGGAGTCCGAGGCCAGGTCTTCCGGCGCGGGCGTGTCGAAGACGTCGTGCTCACCCGAGGTGATGGCCTCGCCGACGAGCGCTTCCTCGCTGACGACGGTGGCGTCACCCTCATCGTCGATGACCTCGTCGGAGTCGCTCGAGGGCAGCGTAGCCAGCGCCAGCTCATCGCCGGGCGGGTGCAGCAGCGCGTCCTCGGGAGGCGGCGCGACGAGCACCTCGTCGTCGCTGGAGTCCACGAGGATGGCGTCCTCGCCCACCGACTCCACCACCGTGGCCGACGGCGCCGCCGCCACCGGGCCCTCCACGCGCAGCACCGACAGGAACGCCGGCACCTCCGGGTGGGAGGGGTTCTGCTGGAGGATGGTCGCCAGGTACGGCTGCGCGCGCGTCGAGTCCGCCGCGCGAGTGCACAGCCGCAGCACGTTCAGGAGCTGCTCGGACGCCTGCGCCGAGTTCCCGGACGCGACGTAGATTTGATACGCCTTCTCGTGCGCATCCAGGTTCTCCGGGTCCACGGAGAAGACCTTGCGCAGGTGCTCCAGCGCTTTGTCGTGGAGCCCGTACTTCACGTAGACGTCGGTCTCCGTGAGCAGCTTGGAGAGCTGCTCGCGGGCAAGGCCTCCCGGCTGCTGCACGGGCGGCGCCGCCACGGGAGCCGGAGCGGCCTGGGGCGCGGGCTGCTGCGCGGCGCGAGCGGCGGGCTGCGGCGCCGCGGAAGACATGGGCTGCGGCGCCTGTGCCGGCTGCGGCGCGGCGGGAGCCGGCGCGGGGGCACGGCGCGCGAGCAGATCCGGGTCCTGCGGATCCAACACTTCAATCTGCGTCCAGACGGCCTCGGCCTCGTTCTGCCGGCCGCGCTCCTGGTGGATCTTCGCCAGCTCCTTGTAGACGGACACCGTCTTGGAGGTCTGCCCCAGGCCCTGGAAGGCCTGCGCCAGGAGCGACAGCGTCTCCACATCGCGGCCATCCGCCTTGAAGCACACCTGCAGCTTCGCGAGCGCGCGCTTCTGGTCACCGCGTTGCAGATACGAAGTCGCCAGCTCCTTGGCGAGCGGCAGGTTGTCCGGCTCGAGCGTGGACAGTCGCTCGGCCACGCGGGCCCAGTCGTCGCCGCGGCTGTTGCGCTTGAGGTATTCGGCGGCGCGCTTGAACTCCTGGATGGCTTCGCGCGTCATGTTCTCGCGGGCGTAGAGCTCCGCGAGTTTGATCTTCGACGCCACGTTCTCGGGGTCGAGATCCACCATCTTCTTCAAGGTATCGAGCGACGACTTGGTGTCGCCCGCCTTGTCGTAGTGGTTGGCGACAATCTGGAAGTACGCCATCGCCTCCGACATCAGCCCGAGCTGCTGGTGAAGCTCCGCCAGCTTGAGGTTCACCTCCAGCAGGTTCGGGTTGAGCTTGAGGACTTGCTTGTAGAGGGCGACGGCCTTGAGGAAGAACCCGTCGGAGGAGTAGCTCTCGGCGACTTTCGTGAAGAAGTGCGCCGCCTGGGCGTTGTCGTTCTTCTTGACGTACAGCTCGCCCATCTTCTGGAGGACCCGGATGTCCTTCGGATCAACCTCCAGGACCTTCTGGTACTCCTTGATGGCTTTGTCGTACGCGCCCTTCGCGACCAGCTTCGCGGCGGCTTCGATGATCTTGTTCTTGTCCATCGAGCGTGGGCTTCCGGAAAGCCGAAACCCCTTGGAACTTCGCGGGTTTCTATCTTCAAAAGGGGGAGAGTCGGAGGCTAACGGAATCCTCCGACGCGGGTCAAGAAACAGCCCGGCTCCCCCCGGGGCCAGCTCACCTGCTCGCATGCCCGCCCCACGGGCGGGAACGCCACGTAGGCGGACGTGTGCTACGGCGTCTCTTCAACTGCTTTTTTCAGCCGACGAGAACCCGTCTCGCTGGCCAGGAGCCGCTCCACGAAGCGCGTGTCGTAGTTGCCCTCCTGGAACGACTCGTCCGCCAGCGCCGCGCGGTGGAAGGGGATGTTCGTGCGGATGCCTTCCACGACGTACTCGCCCAGCGCGCGCTGCATGCGGCGGATGGCCGTCTCGCGATCCTCGGCGTGGACGATGAGCTTGGCAAGGAGGCTGTCGTAGTACGGCAGCACCGTGTAGTTCTCGTAGGCGCCTGAGTCCACGCGCACCCCGTAGCCACCTGGGACGCTGTAGCCGGTAATCTTCCCGGGCCACGGGGCGAAGGTAATCGGGTCCTCCGCGTTGACACGGCACTCGATGGCGTGTCCGCGCATCTGGATGTCTTCCTGCTTGAAGCGCAGCGGGTGGCCGTAGGCCATGCGGATCTGCTCACGGACCAGGTCGATACCCGTGACGAGCTCCGTCACCGGGTGCTCCACCTGGATGCGCGTGTTCATCTCCATGAAGTAGAACTCGCCGCGCTCGTCCAGCAGGTACTCGATGGTGCCGACGTTGTTGTAGCGCAGCTTGCGCATCGCCTCGACGGACACCTCACCCATCCGCTGCCGCAGCTCCGGCGTGAGCGCGGGCGACGGGCTCTCCTCGATGAGCTTCTGGTGCCGGCGCTGCACCGAGCACTCGCGCTCGTTGAGGTGGATGACGTTGCCGTGCTCGTCGGCGACGATCTGGATTTCGATGTGGCGCGGCTTCTCCACGTACCGCTCGATGTAGAGGTCGCCGTTGGAGAAGGAGGCCACCGCCTCCGCCTGCGCGGTGGAGAACGCCTGGGCCAGCGCGCTCGGCTCGCGGACGATCTTCATCCCCTTGCCACCACCACCGGCCGCGGCCTTGAGGATGACGGGGAAGCCAATCTCCCGGGCGAACGCCTCCGCTTCACGGGGGTCCTTCACCGTGCCGGGG